>Ga0172370_10004608_pt1 | contig 18347 bp, 14 predicted proteins | sample LakKiv5m_FD_114538 | JGI IMG/M metagenome (GOLD analysis project Ga0172370, IMG submission 114538) | Freshwater microbial communities from Kabuno Bay, South-Kivu, Congo - kab_022012_11.5m | ecosystem: Environmental > Aquatic > Freshwater > Lake | place: Democratic Republic of the Congo...
ACGGGCTAAACAATATACAATTTCCATTCTCGTACGAAAATAAGAATTTATTTCCTCTGGACTTTTGGGGATATGAGTTTTCAGGATTACTTTCTGTCTGGCACATCAAACAATAATTTAGCCTTTCTTCCATGATAAATCAATTTGTAAATCTGCTGATTTTACAAAACTGATTAACTTTGCCTCCTTAATAAATTGCAAGCACAAGATGAAGAAAATATACTGGCTGGTCATTAAATCCTATCTGGGCCCTTTTATCATGACCTTCTTTATAGCGCTGTTCATCCTTCTGATGCAGTTTTTATGGAATTACGTTGACGATCTTGTCGGAAAAGGGCTTGAATGGTATATTATCGGCAAGCTTCTTTTTTATGCCTCATCCACATTTGTACCTCTGGCTTTGCCCCTTGCCATTCTCCTATCCTCTCTGATGACATTTGGCAACCTCGGTGAATTTTATGAGTTGGTAGCAATGAAAGCGGCGGGAATTTCACTGCGAAAAATAATGATGCCGCTTATTGCCATGTCGGTGGTCATTAGCCTGGTAGCGTTTTATTTTTCAAACAATGTATTGCCGGTAGCAAACCTAAAATTCAAGTCATTGCTTTATGATGTAAGAGAAAAAAAACTTGCGCTGGATATAAAAGAAGGTGTTTTTTATAATGGTATTGAAGGTTTTATTATCAGAATAGGGAAAAAGGATGCAGACGACAAAACCGTGAGGGATATCATGATTTATGATCACAGGGATAAAAAAGGAAATGTTAATGTAACCATAGCCGATTCGGGCCGGATGGAAATGACGCCCGACAGAATGAACCTCTTATTTACCCTATACAGCGGCCACAACTACCTGGAAAGGACAGACCAAAGGAATTACCGCTTTAGCCGCCCTCACCAGCAATCAAGGTTCAGCGAAGAAACCAGAAAATTTAACCTCGTTGATTTTGAAATGACGAGAACCAATGAGGATCTTTTTAAAAACAATTATTCCATGCTGAATATCAGGCAACTTGACAAAGCTGAAGATTCCCTTACCCTCGCATTGGATGAAAAAAAAGAACAGGTCAGAAAACATTTGATTGGAGAATTTTATTTTTATCAGCGAATTGATTCGGTCAAACAAAAGTCCTTTGAGCCAGCCAAACCATATACATCCGATCTTCTTGCAGATTACGACAAAAAACAACGCGCCGACCTGCTTGATATAGCCATGAACGAACTCAGAAAAGGAAGGCAAAATATTCAGAACTATCAGAAAGAGAAAGAGGAAAAGACAAAAATTATATATAAGCACCAGGCCGAGTGGCACAGGAAATTTACGCTTTCCGTAGCCTGTTTTGTATTGTTTTTTATCGGAGCCCCCCTGGGAGCTATTATCCGGCGTGGCGGCCTTGGTTTACCAGTTGTTGTTTCCGTCCTTTTTTTTGTCATGTTTCATATCATTTCAATAACGGGCGAAAAGTCGGTAAAATCGGGAGTGATAGATGCCAATTACGGAATGTGGATTGCGCCGGTTGTGTTGTTGCCTCTGGGATTTTTTTTAACCATAAAAGCAACAACCGATTCCCCGCTCCTCGATGCAGATGCCTGGCTGAAGATTTATCGTAAACTGATCGGAAAAAATAACTGATGAAAATACTTTTTATTTGCAATAAATCTCCATACCCACCCAATGAAGGAGGTTCTCTTGGAATGTATGTTTTCCATAAAGCCATTGCCGAAACCGGGCATCATGTTAAAGTTCTGGCGCTGAATACCAATAAATCCTATATTGACCCTGCCGGTATTCCCGAAGATTTCAGGAAACTTACAAACATAGAGCTTATTGATAAAGACCTGAGTGTAAAACCAATCCCTGCCTTCATTAATTTGTTTTCTAAAAAATCCTTTCACGTTGAACGCTTCATATCAAAAAAATTTGAAAGCAAGTTGACGGATGTACTTAAAAATGAGGAGTTCGACATCGTTCAGGTGGAATACCTCTACATGGCGCCCTATCTGAAAGTGATCCGTAAATATTCGAATGCGAAAGTGGTATTACGGTCACATAATATCGAACATATAATATGGGAAAGGATAACAACGATTTCAAAGAATCCGGTAAAAAAACTTTATCTGGGTTCGCTTACCCGTAAATTAAAAAAATATGAATTATTGGTGATAAATGATTTTGACGGCATGACCACCGTAAGTAAAATTGATGCTGAATTTTTTATTCGATCTGGCTGCCGCATTCCGGTTACAGATATACCTTTTGGAATTGATGTTGATAAATATAATACACAAAAAGGTAATTATGAATTTCCATCCCTGTTCCATCTTGGAGCAATGAACTGGATACCCAACCAGGAAGGGATAAAATGGTTTCTTGATAATGCATGGCCACTGATCCATGATAAATATCCGGATCTGAAATTTTATATCGCCGGAAGGATGATGCCGGAATGGCTTTTAAAGCTGAATTTACATAATGTTGAAGTCCCCGGAGAAGTTCCGGATGCATCCGAATTTATCAAATCAAAGGCTGTCATGATTGTTCCTCTTTTTTCGGGGAGTGGCATCAGGGTTAAAATCGTCGAAGGAATGGCACTTGGGAATGCAGTCATAGCTACCGCTATTGGCGCTGAAGGTATAGATTATACAGATGGAAAAAATATTTTGATTGCCAATACACCCGGTGAATTTCTTAAAGCCGTGGACAGGTGTATTGAAAGCCGCGAATATTGCAGGCAGATCGGGAACAATGCGCGAAAACTCGTTGAAGAAAATCATTCCCTGAGGATGATCATTAGAAAGCTCGAAGGTTTTTACACTTCACTGATGAAAAATTAATTTATTTTTGGAACCACGATAATCAGCATTCACAGCGAGCCTCATGAAGATTTTTGTGCTACTTTCCAGGTTTCCTTACCCGCTCGAAAAAGGGGATAAACTCCGGGCTTATAACCAGATAAAATATCTTTCCGAACACAATGAAATCCATCTTTGTGCGCTGACGGATATTTCCTTAAAACCTGAGCACATTGCAGCTATGGAACCTTTTTGCAAATCAGTTGAAGTGATACGGCTTCCAAGATTTTGGATTTTTGTAAACATCCTGCTGGCTTTTTTAAAAGGCAGGCCCTTTCAAACAGGATATTTTTACAACAAAAGCGCCCATAGGAAAATTACCAGCATCATCAATGAAATCAAACCTGACCATATCTATTGCCAGCTTTTGCGGGTAGCGGAGTATGTCAGGAAAAATCCGGTTACCAAAACCCTCGATTACCAGGATGTTTTTTCCGAAGGGGTAAACCGGCGCATCAGGACGGCGGCTTTCTATTTGAAGCCGGTTCTGAGAATAGAATACAAAAGGTTATGTAAATATGAGCGGGAAATTTTCGATGATTTCGATCACAAAACCATCATTTCGAAACCTGATCGTGATCTGATCCCTCATCCCGACAGAGATCAAATCGAAATCATAATCAACGGCGTGGATACCGATTTTTATAAACCCATGATCACAAATAAGGAATATGACATAGTTTTTATAGGGAATATGGGATATCCACCAAACGTAAATGCGGCGGTTTATCTCGTAAAAAAAATATTGCCTCTGGTTCAAAAGCAGCTTCCCGAAACTACCGTTGTTCTTGTAGGCGCTAACCCACATCCCGATGTGTGTGCTTTAAAAAGTGACAGGGTGAATATCACAGGCTGGGTAGAAGATTTAAGGGAATATTATGCAAAAGCCAGGATATTTATTGCTCCCATGCAGATTGGAACAGGGCTTCAAAACAAGTTGCTGGAAGCTATGGCAATGAAAATTCCATGCATTACCTCACCCCTTGCCAATAATGCCCTCCAGGCGAAAGACGAAGAAGAAATTTTAATCGGAAATTCCCCGAAAGAATATGCAGGTTTCATCGTTGACCTTCTTACTCACCCTGAAAAATCTGAAAAAATAGCCGCAAAAGGCCATGAGTTTGTAAAGCGGTCTTACAACTGGAAAACCGCCACTGATAAATTGGAATCATTGATCAATAAAAACAAAACTCAGAAAGTATGATTATTCAGGAAACTTCCTACTTCAATTCACCTCTTGGAACAATTGAACTCAGGCATTCAGGAAAAGGAATTTCCTCCCTGATTTTTGTTGATCGGCTATTACCGGAGAAACAACCGGTGAGGATTTTTGACGAATGTAAAAAGCAGCTTAAAGAATATTTTGAAGGAAGCCGCACTGATTTTGAACTGGAGATTGACCTTCAGGGAACCGAATTCCAGAAAAAGGTTTGGAATGAATTATTAAAAATCAGTTATGGACGCACGATAACTTATTCCGATATTGCTAAAAAAATATCTGATACAAAATCCATACGTGCAGTGGGAAAGGCAAATGGCAGCAATCCCGTTTCAATTATCGTTCCCTGCCACAGGGTAATAGGCTCGGATGGAAGCCTCACTGGATATGCCGGCGGATTATGGCGCAAAAAGTGGCTTCTCGAACATGAACAAAAAAATACTCAGTTAAGTTTATTTGAAAAATAAGCCTTATGATTAAAATTGATCATTCACTGCTTTCCGCAATGGCAGAAAAAGCAAGGAAAGCAATTCGAAAAAGGGCGCATCACACTTTCCATAAATCCTCTGATGATGTATTACAACGGTTTCTGAATGCCATGCAACCGGGGACTTATCTCCAGCCTCACAAACATGAAGACCCTGATAAGCGGGAAGTCTTTATTGCTCTGACAGGAAGATTTGTGGTTGTTGAATTTGATCATGCAGGCAGAATTACCGATCATATCATACTTGATCCCAACACACAGGATTATGCCGCCGAAGTAGAGCCGCGGATATTTCATACGGTCCTTTGCCTTGACCCGGATTCCATCGCTTATGAGCTTAAAGATGGTCCATATAATCCTATTGACGATAAAAACTTTGCCACATGGGCACCCAGGGAAGGTGAAAGCGGTTGCTCAGAGTATATTCAGAAAATATTATCAGCATTGAATTTAAGAGTGTGATTAATTTTTGGCGTACTTTTGCAATCTGATAAATTTTCATTTTAATGCAAGCTATCAATGAAATGCGCCTCGAATATTGCGGAATTATATAATAACCTTCAGCCGCATACTATCCTTTTCGAGAAGAGCGACAAGGATCAGTATGTACCACTTTATGAAGATTTGCTTAACCGGCTTCGTACCGAAATTACAGTAAATCAAAGAAGAGATGCGACATTTTATATTGCCGGGCAATCGGGTACAGGTAAAACTACAGCAATGAACTTTCTGCCCGATACCAGGCTGAATAAGAAATTCGAAATCGTTTATTTGTACGGCCGTGATCTTTTCGACCCCAATGATGTAGATGTCATTGATATCCTACTGATGTTTTCTTTCAAACTGATCGAGGGAAAAAAAGAATTAGGCAAAATATTTTACGAACGGCTGGACAAAATTTATAAAAAACATACCGGAGCTCTCGAGGAAGAGATCAAAAAGCAAAGAGGCACTTCGGCTGAAGTGGGACTTGATGGACAGTTATCGGCTGGCTTTAAGTTTTTCCACTGGATAAAAGCTAAGGCTGAATTCTTTTCTACTTTTAAAATGGACAGCGAATACCGGAAAACAACCCGGATTTTCTTCCAGTTCAAAAAACTCGACCTGCTGAATCTTTGCAACGAAATTGTTAACAAGTACTACGAAAGCCTGCCGACAGGGAAAAACCTCCTGGTGGTTATTGACGACCTCGATAAGATGAGGGATATTTCTCAAATTCAAAAGATTTTCATAGACGACCGGAATTACATAAACCAGATCGCCTGTAAAAAGGTGATTTCAATCCCCGTACATCTTCCATCCTTGCCTCAGTTTCCCCTCGGAGATGCAAGTACCTATTTCTTCGAACTCAAACTGAATCTTAATCCTTTAAGAACCTATACAAAGAAAGTAAAAGAGGAGCAATTAAAAGTCATTAATAAGAACCATGATCTGATGAAAAAAATAGTGCTTCAAAGGATCTGTAAAAACAAGACTTTACTTGATGACAGCAGCATTGATCTTGCCATATCAAAATCGGGCGGATTGGTCAGGCAGTATATCCGTATCCTCAATCATGCTGCGTTAAAAATCATGACGTTGGTTGGGAACGACGGAACGATAAATGGACCGGATATTGAGAATTCACTCCTTGAAGAACGCAACCTGCTTGGACGAAGCGTGATAGGAAAGGAAAAAATTAACATGCTTAAAGATGTAATGAACCATAAAACCCCTGCCCAGGACAATAACCTGTTCATCGAGTCCATCCTCGGCAACCTGATTTTAGTTAATCAGAATGGAGACCCCTGGTACGACATCAACCCGGTCATCGAATCTACGGTTAAACAATATGGAACCGACGGCAACTGTTAGCCCAGAAGCTTTCCTTACCCCGGCTGAGGCATTACAATTCCAAAAGCTGGTAAAAATGCTGAAGCATTCCGGTAAGCGGAGTTTTTTTTCCATTATCGCTTCCGACACAGCCGATCTGCACCAGGCTTTTAATACTTACTTTACCGAAAAGTTTCAGGCAACGATTATTGACTTGTCGGAAACCCCCGAAAAAAAGCTCAAAGTATTTTTTTCGAAGCACAAGGAAGATCCGTTTTATATTCTTTCCCTCTTTAGCACAGATGAAGAAGTTACCGACAAAGCGCTCCAGGTCATTCTTTTCTCACGCGATTACATCAGCCATCACAACCTCAGACTGATGCTTCACTGCGATTTCCGATTTCTACAAAAACTCGAAGTAAAGGCTTACGACCTGTTTTCCGTATCATCGTTCACTGCCTACTTTTCGGATATACTTCATATACGACAACAGGATTTTAAAACTCCCTCAGAAAAACCCCTGGAGGTTGTTGATTTTGAAAAGGCAGAATCGGACCTGTTAAAATACAGGAGAAAGAAAAAAACAGATGCCGGAACGCTGATGCGCAAGCTGCTCGATACTGCTGTAAAAGCCTATAATACTTCGCAGAACGAAAAAGCCCTGGAACTCCTGAATGAAGGATTAAAGCTGTCAAAGTCTTCGGAGAATAAAGATTTCATGGGAACGTTTATTGGCAACATCGGACTGATCTATCAGGATCAGGGTCGCTCTGAGGAAGCCCTTAAATACCATAAAGAGGCGCTCGAAATCCACAAAGAGATCGGCTACCTTCAGGGTCAGGCAAACCAGTTGGGCAACATCGGACTGATCTATCAGGATCAGGGTCGCCCGGAAGAAGCCCTTAAATACCTGAAAGAGGCGCTCGAAATAGAAAAGCAGATCGGCTTTCTTCAGGGTCAGGCAAATCAGTTGGGCAACATCGGACTGATCTATCAGGATCAGGGTCGCCCGGAGGAAGCCCTTAAATACCTGAAAGAGGCGCTCGAAATCCACAAAGAGATCGGCTACCTTCAGGGTCAGGCATCCGACCTTGGCAACATCGGACTGATCTACAAGTCTCAGGGTCGCCCGGAGGAAGCCCTTAAATACCATAAAGAGGCGCTCGAAATCCACAAAGAGATCGGCTACCTTCAGGGTCAGGCATCCGACCTGGGCAACATCGGACTGATCTATCAGTCTCAGGGTCGCCCTGAGGAAGCCCTAAAATACCTGAAAGAGGCGCTCGAAATAAATAAGCAGATCGGCTTTCTTCAGGGTCAAGCTACCAACCTTGGCAACATCGGAGCGTTCTATCAGGATCAGGGTCGCCCTGAGGAAGCCCTAAAATACCATAAAGAAGCGCTCGAAATAGATAAGCAGATCGGCTTTCTTCAGGGTCAGGCATCTGCTCTTGGCAACATCGGACTGATCTATCAGGATCAGGGTCGCCCTGAGGAAGCCCTTAAATACCATAAAGAGGCGCTCGAAATAGATAAGCAGATCGGCTTTCTTCAGGGTCAAGCTACCAACCTTGGCAACATCGGACTGATCTATCAGGATCAGGGTCGCCCTGAGGAAGCCCTTAAATACCATAAAGAGGCGCTCGAAATTTTCTCGCAGATAGGTTTGCCCGATCTGCAAATAAAGACTATTGAAAACATCATTGCAATCCTGGAAAAACAAAATAAATCATCCGAAATCAGGAGTTTTAAAAGCAAATTATCCAAGTTAAAGAAACAAAAGGAACCAATAAAATAATGGCTCAGCAACCTACTATACCCAAAGGCACACGCGATTTTTTACCGGCCGAAATGGCCAGGAGAAATTTTATTTTCGATACCGTCAAATCGGTATTTCAGCTTTTTGGTTATCAACCTATCGAAACTCCGGCCATGGAAAATCTTTCGACGCTGATGGGAAAGTATGGAGAGGAAGGGGACAAGCTTCTTTTTAAGATTTTAAATTCCGGCGATTACCTGGATAAAATACCATCCCGCCTTTGGCAGGTCAATAATCCAAAGATAAGTGAGCTCACAGGATTGATTTCGGAAAAGGGTCTGCGATATGACCTGACAGTTCCTTTTGCAAGATTTGTGGTTCAGAACAGGAATGGGATCACTTTTCCATTCAAGCGTTATCAGATTCAGCCGGTTTGGCGGGCCGATAAACCTCAGAAAGGCCGTTACCGTGAATTTTTCCAGTGCGATGTGGATGTTATTGGAAGTAATTCTTTGATGAATGAAGCCGAGCTGGCACTGATCATCAATGATGTTTTCAAAAAGCTGAAGATCAATAACACAATTAAATTAAATAACCGGAAAGTGCTGTATGGGATTGCCGAATACCTGGGAGAAACAGAAAAGTTCAGCGCTCTTACTGTTGCAATTGATAAACTGGATAAAACAGGAATTCAAAAGGTTGAAGAAGAGCTCAGGCTTGGCGGTATGAAAAACGATTCCATCGTTAAGCTGAATGAAATTTTAGAATTCAAGGGAAGCAATGAGGAAAAGATCAAATTCCTCGGTAATAAACTGGATCGGACCCAAGCCGGAAGTACCGGAATCCAGGAAATTGCTGGCATTTTCGAATTGCTTAAGAACATGGAAATATCATCAGATATGGTCTTTGACCTTACATTGGCCCGCGGATTAAATTATTATACCGGCGCAATTTTCGAGGTTGTCGCAAATGAAGTAAAAATAGGAAGTATATGCGGCGGCGGGCGTTATGATGATCTTACAGGTATTTTTGGGCTTCCCGGAATTTCAGGTGTCGGAGTTTCATTTGGCGCCGACCGCATTTATGATGTCATGCTTGAACTTGACCTTTTCCCCGATCAAACAACAGCATCAACACAAGTACTGTTTATAAATTTTGGTGAAAAGGAGCAGAAATATTGTCTTCAACTGGTGAACCGGTTAAGAAATTCGGGCATAAATTCGGAGATCTACCCGGATATTGCTAAAATCAAAAAGCAAATGAGCCATGCCGATAACCGCAAAATCCCTTTCGTGATCCTTGTTGGTGAAAATGAAATGAAAGAAAATATTCTTACTGTAAAGGATATGGCCTCCGGCGAACAATCACGAATGACTATTGAAGATTTGATTCTAAAAATTAATACTTTTACCCGCTAAAGTATTTAATGATATGAATAGCTGGATTTTGAAATTCAAAATTAAAATCAACCGTGCTGCACTCTGGATTTGATGATCTTCATAAGAGATTTCAATTAAAATACAGAGATCAATTCAATATAAATAATTTCAAAAAAAATAACTGTTCGGGTAGAGAATCAAGTAACCAGTAATCCGATCAGTAAACAAAAATCTTAAATCATAAATTAACATGACCTATATAGTTACTGGTGCGGGCTTAACCATCGAAGATGTTGTTAAAGTTGCCCGACATAATGAAAAAGTAGAATTGCATCCGCAGTCACTGGACAGAATGAAAAAGTGCCGCGACATGCTGGAGAAAAAAATTGTTGCCCACGAAATCATGTACGGTGTAAACACCGGCATTGGAGAGTTCTCGGAAGTTGTTCTGAATGATGATCAGGTAAAAGATTTTCAAAAATACCTAATTTATAACCATGCTGCCGGCATTGGCGAACCTATGCCCGCCGACTGGGTGAGAGGAGCAATGCTTGGACGTATCAATGTTCATGCACATGGAAACTCCGGAGTACGTCCTGAAATTACTCTGACACTGATTGAGATGCTGAATAAAGGTGTAACACCCTGGGTTTGTACCAAAGGTTCGGTAGGTGCATCGGGTGACCTTGCTCCCATGTCGCAGATCGCTCTGTTAATGATGGGTGAAGGTAAAGCCTATTATCAGGGCAAACTTTACCCGGGAAAGGAAGCTCTTGAAAAAGCGGGAATAAAAATTCCCGGGCTGCATGCCAGGGACGGTTTGGCAACAATAAATGGTTCCAATGTTCTGACAGCGATGAGCGCTTTGTTCCTGTATGATGCAAACCGATGGCTGAAACAGGCTGAAATTGCTGCCGCCATGTCGCTCGAAGCTTTAAAAGCGAATATGAAACCCTACACTGAAAAACTTCATGAGGTCAGAGGATTTAAAGGTGCGGTAAGAAGTGCAAAGGCGATCAATAAAATGGTTGCCGGTGGCGATTTGAAAGAAGGAAGGGTGCCTCATAAAGTACAGGATGCATATTCGATGCGCTCAACACCGCAGGTAATCGGCGCAGCACACGATGCTCTTGCTTATGCCCGCTCGCAGGTAGAAATTGAGTTGAATGGAGTGGGAGACAATCCTGTATTCTTTCCTGATGAAAATCTTCAGTTGTCGGGCGCTAATTTCCAGGGAACACCAGTCGCCTTGCCAATGGATATGGCAGGCGCAGCCATTACCATGATCAGTGTGATGTCGGAAAGGAGAATGAACCGTTTGAACAATCCTGCCCTGAGCGTAGGATTGCCCGCCTTTCTGACCAAAGGCGCCGGTATGTTTTCGGGCCTTATGCTCAGCCAGTACACCGCCGATACCCTGATAGTCGAACAAAGGATACTATCCATGCCGGCTTCTGTTCAATCCATTCCTGCCGCAGCCGACCAGGAAGACTTTGTTTCGATGGGAATGAATACGGCTCAGAAAAATTTCCAGATTCTTGATAATGCTAACGGTGTTTTAGGTATCGAAATGATGGCAGCCGCACAGGCTCTTGATTTCCGTGAATATAAATTTGGAAAGGGCGTTACCAAAGCCCGGGAAATTGTGAGAAAATACGTTGAGTTTCTGGATATAGACAGGCCTTTGTACGACGATCATAATAAAATGAAAAAGCTTATTGAATCATGCGAGGTTCTGGAAGAAGTTGAAAAAGTGGTCGGCAGCCTGGAATAAAAGTAGTTTTTTAGATACATAAAAAATGGATCCTTCGGGTGATGTTAAGAATAAGGTGAAACAGCCGGTTAAAAGGCCGGAATTGCTGACCCTGCTTTGTATATTTTCATTTATTGGCAGCGGACTGGCCGGATTTTCAAATCTTTTTATCTTCCTGACCTATGATAATATGGATCAAATCATCGGGCAATTACAAATAGAACTTCCTGATATTGATAAATTACTTGCGGGTGGAAAAAGATTTTTTCTTGCAGGTTTTATTCTGTATTCAATTTCCTTCATTGGAGCCATCGGTATGTGGAAGTTAAAAAAATTGGGCTTTCACCTCTATACCGGATCCCAGATTTTCATTTTATTTTTGCCATTGGTATTTACGCCGTCTTTTCCTTTTTCTTTTGTCGGGCTTTTTATCACTATCGCATTTATTTCAGCTTATGCCGTAAACCTTAAATTTATGACCTGATGGTTATGAACCAAAGTGAAAATACAACATTATCGGGGACAAAGCCATTTATATTGTCGCTTCTTTGTTTCGCCGTTTTTGTTTATTCGGCTTTTTTTATACTGATGTTTGCGACAGGAATATTTTTCAGGGGATGGATTACCAGGGTGCTCAATGATTATGTACCTGAACGGAATCTTACCTCATCTGTCATCATGATAGTTTGTTTTGCCGCCATCGTTTTATACGGATTGTCATTTCTGGGAGCTTTATTAATGTGGAAACAAAAAATGAAGGGTCTCCTGATATATATTATCAGTTGTGTTCTTATAATTGTTATTCCCTACCTGTATGGAATTGGTAATTTTATTACCGTTATAGTATTTGCAGTTATGACCATTTCATTTGCATTATTTTATCGCCGGCTGGCATAAAGTCAACCTGTTTTCTGTAAAAAGTATTATATTTGTCTCTGTTATTTAGTAGGGGTGGATTTATCTATTTATAAGACAACGGATTATGTTTAATAACAACAAATCACTGCAAGGATTGTTGTTAAATAATTAATAAATTTATGTAAAATCAATCTTAAAATTTTATTGCTTTGTAATGAAATAAACAGATTGGTACGGGTACTTTAAAATAGCCTTGAGGTAAAATTAACTAATCATGTTGATTTTGAGCATTAAACAATATATATCAGTAATTTAGTATTTATATTAACTAACCTTAATTCTTATGTTATGAGAAAATTTACTCTTTTTTTAGCATTCATCTTTTTAGTTGGAATGCAAATTTTACAAGCTCAGGACAGGGATATATCTGGTACTGTCACCAGTTCTGATGACGGCCAGCCAATCCCTGGGGTTCAGGTTTTGATCAAAGGGACACAACTTGGTGTAACTACCGACCTGGACGGTAAATTCACACTTAAGGTTCCTGCTTCAGCCACCACCCTCATTTTTAAATATGTGGGAATGGGCACGCAGGAAATTCCAATCGGTACGCAAACTACCTTCAAAGTAGTCATGAGTCCTGATGTGTTGAACATCGAGGGTGTGGTTGTTACCGCTCTCGGTATCTCCCGCGAGAAGAAATCGCTGGGTTATGCAACTCAGGAACTTGGAGGAGAAGAAATCAATCAAATAAAAGGTGATAACTTCATCAATTCCCTTGCAGGTAAAGTAGCGGGTGTTCAGGTAAGATCCAACGGGAATATGGGTGGTTCTACCAACATTCTGATCCGCGGTTCTTCTTCAATCACCGGGAACAACCAGGCATTAATCGTTGTTGATGGTGTCCCTATTGGAAATGATAACACGAATACACGTGATCAGATAAGGGGAAGGGCAGGTTATGATTTTGGCAGTGCTGCATCTGACATCAATCCCAACGACATCGAATCCATCAGTGTTTTAAAGGGCGCTGCAGCAACCGCACTTTATGGTTCAAGGGCAGCAAACGGCGTGATCATGATCACAATGAAAAAAGGCACAATGGTGGCCGGTAAAAAGAAAATCTATGGAGTGAACATCAGTTCAAATGTTACTACCGGATTTATTGATAAAAGTACTTTCCCGAAATATCAGACTAATTACGGTGGCGGGTACGGCGCTCAGTTTTATAGTGAGACCGATCATCCCGGACTTGAGTACCTTTATGATATCAATGAAGACGGAATAACCGACTTTACCGTTCCGACTTATGAGGATGCCTCTTTTGGTGAAAAGTTCGATCCGAGCCTGATGGTTTACCAATGGGATTCGTTTGATCCGGCTAATCCGAATTATCAGAAAGCAACTCCCTGGGTGGTTGGTGAAAACGGCCCGGATTATTTCTTCGAAACTCCCTGGTCATTTACCAATAGCGTTGATGTAACAGGTGGTGGTGAAAAATCCGCTTTCAGACTTGGTTATACCAACCTTGATGAAACAGGGATCATGCCTAACAGTTCGCTGAAAAAAAACAATTTCATATTCAATGGTTCTTATAATGTTCTTAAAAACCTTAAAGTTACCGCTTCAGCAAACTATATCAACACCAAAGGCAAAGGACGTAACTCAACCGGATACAGTGATAATATCCTTTCTTCATTCCGTCAGTGGATGCAAATGAATGTTGATTATAAACAGCAACAGGAAATTTATGATGAAACCGGTCGTAACATTACCTGGAATCCGGTAAGCCCTTATGATCTTGCACCGGCATACTGGGATAATCCTTACTGGGTACGTTTCGAGAATTTTGAAACCGACCAGAGGGATCGCATCATCTCCTATCTGCAGGTTGACTACGACCTAAACGATTATTTCAATATCATGGGCCGTTATTCGGTGGACACCTACAATGAAATTCAGGAAGAAAGAAAGGCTTTTGGATCGGCTGCCGGTGAATTTGGAGTACCGACCACAGCGGGCCGTTCTGATGTCACTTCCGGATATTCCAAGCTGGATTATTCCTTCATGGAAAGAAATATGGACATAATGTTAAAATTCCATAAAAATCTTACTGAAGATTTTAATCTTAGCGCCATGCTTGGTACAAATATCAGAAGATTGAGAACAGACCAACTATTTGCTGCTACTGATGGTGGATTAATTATTCCTGATTTGTATACTCTTAATAATTCAGTGAACGCATACAGAGTAGCCGAGGATCTTCAGGAAATTGGGGTAAACGGTTATTATATAAGCGCTTCACTCGGATATAAGAACTTCTTATATCTTGATGGTACTTTCAGGAATGATGTATCTTCAACATTACCACCAGATGAGTGGGGTTATCAATATCCCTCGGTTTCAGCAAGTTTCGTTTTTTCGGAACTGGCAAAAGCAAGTTGGCTTGATCATGGTAAATTTAGGATTAGTTATGCCAAGGCTGGTAATGATGCACCCTGGGGTTATCTTCTTAACACTTATGATCAAAATCCTACTTTTAATGGCACTGCGATGTTCTCTCAACCGAACCAAAGCAATAATCCTTTACTTAAACCTGAGATTTCATCAGGTTGGGAAGGTGGACTTGAAATGTATTTCCTGAAAAAGAGACTTGGTTTCGACCTTGCCCTATACCAGGCAAATACCATTAACCAGATATTCCCGGTTTCTGTTTCTTTTGCAACCGGTTCAAGTTCAAAAGTTGTTAATGCCGGTGAGGTTTCAAATAAAGGTGTAGAATTAACATTATTCGGCGCACCGGTGAAAAAAGGAAATTTCACATGGGATGTCACTTTAAACTGGGCAAGGAATATTAACGAAGTAGTATCCCTTGAGGAAGGAGTTGAAAATTTGCAACTCGCAGCTCTTCAGGGTGGTGTTACAATAAATGCGAGGGTTGGCGAACCTTACGGAACCATACAGGGAACAGATTTTATATATGTTGACGGACAAAGGGTCGTTGGAGCAAATGGCTATTACCTTAGAACCCCTACATCCGATATTGTTCTCGGTAATATAAATCCCGACTGGAATGCAGGTTTACTGAACAGATTTTCATATAAGAACTGGATGCTCAGCATTCTTATTGACTGGCAGCAGGGCGGAAGCATCTTTTCATTGGACCAGTATTATGGATTGGGAACCGGTTTATATGAAGAAACCGATTACACCAACGACCTCGGTAATCCTGTAAGGAATTCACTCGAAGATGGAGGCGGATTGATATTAGATGGACTCATTGAAAATGTTGACGAAGAAGGAAACGGACTTGGAACTTACCGTACCAATGACGTCAGGGTTGCAGGAGATGATTACCGTGTATTCGGCTGGTCAAGGAATCCCAATTCCAAATTTGTTTATGATGCTACCTATATCAAGCTCAGGGAAGTTATACTTACTTATTCTCTCCCCGGCAGCTTGCTTGATAAAACTTTTATCAATGGCATTTCATTCAGCCTGGTAGGTTCAAATCTCTGGATCATTTCAAAGGACCTGCCACATGCTGATCCGGAAGCCGGACATACCGGTGGAAATGTACAGGGATGGCAGAGTGGCGTTATGCCAACCACCCGGAATATTGGATTGACTGTAAATCTTCAATTTTAAAAAAACATGTTATGAAAAGAATATATATAGTTTTAATTGTATTACTTGGTATCGCAGTATCCTGTACGGAGAAGTTCGAGGATTTCAATACCGATCAAAAAAATCCGACCGAAGTTCCCGGAGACTTCTTATTTGCCAATGCTCAAAAAGCCCTGGGTGACCAGGTTGCAAGTGCAAATGTAAACCTTAACATCCTTAAGCTGGTTTCACAGTATTGGACTGAAACTACTTACACTGATGAATCCAACTACGACCTCATTAATCGTACCATACCCGACCTGGTTTTCAGAACTTATTACAGGGATATTTTAAATGATCTGAGGGATGCAAAAAAAGCAATCACTGCCGAGGAAGTCGCCGGAGATGATGCCATTAACGCTAAGGCAAACAGGCTGCAAATCGTTGAATTAGTTGAGATTTATTGCTGGAATGAGCTCGTTGATTATTTTGGAAATGTTCCTTACACTCAGGCTTTGGATATCAATAACATTTCGCCTTCTTATGACGATGCCCTTACCATTTACAAGGACTTAATCAGCAGGCTCGACGTTGCCGTTGCAGGATTAGATGCTGGTTTTGGCAGTTTCGGATCCAATGACCTTTATATGGGTGGCGATGTTAGTTTGTGGATAAAATTCGGCAATTCAATGAAGATCAAGTTAGCTATCAACCTGTCGGATGTGGATGCTACCTATGCCGGAACGGTTATTAAAAATGCCGAAGCCGGAGCATTTGCACCGGGTGAAATTTGCGAAATTGCATATCCGGGTGGAGCTAATTCAAACCAGATTTATGTTGATTTGGTTCAAAGCGGCAGGCACGACTTTGTTCCGGCCAATACCATTGTGGATATGATGGATGCATTGAGTGACCCGCGTATGGATAAATACTTTACTTTATTCGACAACGGTACACCGGATGATCCAAGTGATGACTTTTACATCGGCGGAATATATGGCGAAAGCAATAATTTCTCATCGTATTCACATGTTGCTGATGCCATCCAGGCAGCCAATTATCCGATGACGCTTCTTGATGGAACTGAAGTAGCATTCTACCTTGCCGAAGCTGCAGCAAGAGGTTTTGATGTTGCCGGTACAGCCGAATCATATTACAACAGCGCCATCAGTTCTTCATTCCTTCACTGGGGGCTGTCGCAAGCCGACGCGGATGGTTATCTTGCTAATCCGGATGTTGCTTATTCACCAGCCGACTGGAAAGAACTGATAGGCACACAGGCATGGCTGGCGTATTACATCAGGGGTATGCAGGGATGGACATCGTGGAGAAGGCTTGATTTCCCGGTTCTCAATCTGCCTCCTGCTCCTGAAACTCTTGACGGACAGGTTCCAAAGAGGTTTACTTATCCTATTAACGAACAAACATTGAATAAAACCAATTATTACAATGCTGCTGCCGCTATCGGCCCTCTGGGTGACGTTATGCATCAGAAATTGTTCTGGGATGTGAATTAAACAACCCTTATACCATTATAAAAGGCTGCTCAGGTGAGCGGCCTTTTTTTTGAGAAAATTGCACCGGGGGAATTGTTTTCGTACTAATCTGATTAATTCTGTCTGCTAAATTTTTTATTGCCGGAAAGATTAAAAAAAAATTCTTTAGTTTCACAGCTTTCAATTTATCATTGGGATTAATGGTAAACGATTTGTTCAAATGTATTGTCTTTATAAGGCAGAATCGCGTTATCATGCAGTTTAAAAAGAGCTTTTTTACTTATGTACTAACTTCAGGTTTGGTTGTTGGGATTTGTGTTTTATTTCCAGGATTAATTTTCGCGCAACAAAATATACAGTTAAACAATATCGGGCAAGTTATTGAAGTCACACAAAAAGCTTATGGCCCTGATGATCTATTGAAAAACGGCCGTATTTTTATTCCCGAACACCCGGGAGCGGCTGGAAATCCTTATTTCCAGGACTATAAACGGACTGTTGGACGTGTCGTTATCAGAGGCAAAGTTTTCGATCAAACCGAATTCATTTATAATATAGAGCTCGACAGGGTTATTGTTCAATTTAAAGAAAAAGAACAGGGTAGTCTTGCAATTCTGTTAAATCAGGATTTTGTTGATGCCTTTTATATAGGCGAACATCATTTCATTAACTTAAATCAACTGCACCTTCAAAATAATGAAACCGGTTATGCAGAACTCATTTATAATTCAGGCATTACTTTTATCATCAGGTATAAGAAAACCTTTTTGAATCAGTATTCTCAGTCAAATCGGTTTGGAAAATACTCAAAACCAATGTCAGTAAAATATATTCTATCTGGCAGTCAGTTGGTGAAACTAACCGACAGAAGATCATTCCTGTCTAACTTTGAACCCTTTCGGAATCAAATACTAAATTATTTCAGGCTTAAACATATCAGGTACCGGAGCGCCTCTACAAATGAATTGTATCAGTTATTGAAATTTTGTGATGAATTATCTGAAGCAATACTTCGGTATTTTTTAATACTAACAAATGTAAGTCAAAAACTTTACTCATAGGGATGAAAGACTAAAAGAAAAAGCATCAAGATTTGTTTCATAATGAATAAAACACTTGATGCTC
>Ga0172370_10004610_pt1 | contig 18342 bp, 18 predicted proteins | sample LakKiv5m_FD_114538 | JGI IMG/M metagenome (GOLD analysis project Ga0172370, IMG submission 114538) | Freshwater microbial communities from Kabuno Bay, South-Kivu, Congo - kab_022012_11.5m | ecosystem: Environmental > Aquatic > Freshwater > Lake | place: Democratic Republic of the Congo...
AGCCGCTCCCGGTCGCGACCGGCGACAAGGTCTCGCTCGGAGCACCGCCCGCCGCCCGGCTGCCGGTCAACTTCCCCGAGCTTCTACCTCACTTCGCGCCGGGTGAGCTGGTGCTGGTCGACGACGGTGCGGTCGCTCTACGGGTGGACTCCGTGTCGCCATCCGCGGTCCTGCTCGAAGTGCTCAACGACGGCGTCATCGAGTCGCGCAAGGGCGTGAACCTGCCCGACACGCGGCTCCCGATCGGTGCGCTGACGGCCGCCGATCGCGACCTTCTCGCCTGGGGACTCCACCAGGACGTCGACTACGTCGCGCTCTCGTTCGTGCGCGCCGCCCGGGACGTCCACGAATTGAGGGAGCTCATCCGTGCGGCCGGCGGCGACCAGCTGGTGGTCGCCAAGATCGAGAAGAAGGAAGCCCTCGAGGTCTACGAAGAGATCGTCGTCGCGGCCGACGCCGTCATGGTGGCCCGCGGCGACCTCGGCGTGGAGATCGACCCCGCGATGGTCCCGATCTGGCAGAAGCGGATCATCCACGCGGCCGTCGTCGCCGGGAAGCCGGTGATCACGGCGACACAGATGCTGCAATCGATGGTCGACTCCCCGCGCCCGACGCGCGCCGAGGCGAGCGACGTCGCCAACGCGATCTACGACGCCACCAGCGCCGTCATGCTCTCAGGCGAGACCGCCATCGGTGAGTACCCGGTGGAGGCGGTCCGCACGATGGCGGAGATAGCCCGCGCCGTGGAGGAGGACATCGAACTCGCAGGCCGGGCCCCACAGCCCTGGACGGGCGGGCGCACCGGAGTCTCCAACGCGATCAGCCACGGCGCCTGCGAGGTCGCGCACCGCGTCGAGGCGGCGGCGATAGTCACCGCCACGTTCTCGGGCGCCACGGCTCGAGCCGTGGCCCGCAACCTCCCGGCCCAGCCCATCGTGGCGGTGAGCCCCAACCAGCGCGTGGTCAACCAGCTCGCGCTCTGCTGGGGCGTCTTCCCACTGCTCGGCGAGCGGCGCGGGAGCTTCGAGGAGATCGTGGGCGAGGTCAACGGCCTCCTGCTCGCCGGCGGCGTCGGGCAGCCCGGCGAGGTCGTCGTCATCACCGCCGGACTGCAGACGAACGAATCGGGCAAGACCAACCTCATCAAGGCCCATGTGCTCGGCTGAAGCATCCGGAGCGTGAAGCCGGCGGGCCTGCTGCGCAACGAACAGGGTGAGCCGGTCGCCGGTCCCGCATGTCTCCGCGCAGACCCGGCGCCCGTCTAGGGCCGGGGCCGGAGAGTCGCAGCGACGTCACGCCTCGCAGCGCCATCGTGGACCGAGCAGTAGGGCGAGGGGTTGTACGTCGAGAGCAGGGTGTCGCAGCCCGGCATGGCGCAGACGCGCCCGCGCCCGAACGCCGGGATCCTGTCGCTGCGCTTGCCCGCGCTCGAGGAGATGAAGGCGCCCGCCGTGCGCGACTTCATGAGTGGGTCGGAGTGACGCTGAAGCAGCCCATCGGTGGACCTTCCCGTCGACCACCTCATTCTACGCCTATTTTCGTAGAATGGACACCCGATCGGTCGCGGCAGGGCGACGGAGCGCCGCTACGCGGCCGACGGAAGCAGTTCGCGCACCCCTGAGAGCTCCGTCATGAGATCGCCGACGGAGAGGATCCGGTCGACCCGCGCCGCGGTGGTGCCGGCCGTGTAGAGCGGCTCCTCGGTCCCGACGTCGTAGCCGGCGGCGCTGCAGAGGCCGTTGCAGATGCAGAAGGAGTGCTCGTTGTCCTGCCTCGCGGAGCAGACCGTGTAGCGCCCCTGGGCGTCCTTGCCGAGCACGTAGCCCTTGTCGCACCTGGGCGGCCGCCGCCGTGCGAGCGCGGACTGGTACATGGGCGATCCGCGGAGCACGCGGAACGGCAGGCCACAGGGCGAGCCCGGGTCGTTGGCGACCAGGATGTCCTCGGGGCGTGCCCGTAGGACCGCCTGCTTGTACTCGCTGGAGGCGCTGCTCTCGTGCGTGGCCAGGAAGCGGGTACCCATCTGCACGCCGTCTGCGCCGAGAGCGAGGAACCGGTGGATGTCCGCGTGCGTGAAGATGCCGCCCGCGACGATCACCGGGAAGTCGCCGTGCGCCCGCGCGACCTCCTTGACCGGGGGCAGCAGCCGCTCGAGGGCGTTCTCCGCAAGGTCGACCTGGCCGGCGTGGAACCCGAGATGCCCGCCCGCAAGCGGTCCCTCGAGGACGACGGCGTCGGGGCGGTAATGAAGCCGCTCCCAGCGCCGGCAGATGAGCTCGAGAGCCCGGCCGGACGAGACGATGGGGATGAGCGCGGTGTCGCCCGGCGGCTTGATCGCCGGAAGGGCGAGCGGCAGGCCGGCGCCCGAGACGATCGCGTCGGCGCCGGCGTCGATGGCGGCCTTCACGGTGGCTTCGTAGTCCCGCTGCAGCGCGACCATGACGTTGATGCCCGCGTGGCCGCCGCCCGCGCGGGCCAGGGCGACTTCGCGCTGCACGGCCTCGGCGGTGCCCACCTTGGTCCCGATGCGTTCGCCGACGATCCGGTCCAGGCAGGCGCTCGAGACCAAGCCGAGGCCCCCGGCGACGGCCACGGCGCAGGCCAGAGGATAGAGGGAGACGCCCACGCCCATGCCACCCTGCACGATCGGCAGAGGGATGCGCATACCTTTGATTCGCAGCGAGGGGAGCGGGGGGATCGCGACCAGGGGAGACAACCTCCTGCGGGAAGTGTACTCGCAACCGGACCACCGCGCGACCGGGCAGGACCCGCACGAGACATGCAGAAGGTCGTCCGGGACCCCGGGCACGACCGCACGAGGACGACCCGGGATCGGCCCCGCCGATCGGTCGGCCCGCCGAGGGAGACGGCGCGTTCCCGGCGCCGTGAGGCCGGGTACGGTGCACGATGAGACACCACGTGCACGAGATGCGGTCCGGCGGGCGTGGCGCGAGGGCAAGCGGGGGCCGGGGAGGGAAGTGCGGTGCAGCCGTCCGGACACAGGCTGGCGGAACTCATCGATCTCGAGCGGTTGCAGCGCCTGTGCGACAGCCTCGCCGCCTCGTTCGACATCGTGCTCGCGGTCCTCGACCCGGACGGCACCGTGCTCATCGCTTCGGGCTGGCAGGACATCTGCACGATGTTCCACCGCGCCGATGCGGAGACGGCCAGGGGCTGCCGGGAGAGCGACCTGCGGATCAACCAGCGCCTGCGCGACGGTCTCGGTCCGTCGGAGCACTACGCGTACAAGTGCGCCAACGGTCTCTGGGACGTCGCTTTTCCGCTAATCGTCTCCGGCGAGCACGTGGCCAACATCTTCACCGGGCAGTTCCTCTTCGACGACGACGTCGTCGACGTCGACGCCTTCGCCGAACGGGCGCGTCGTCTCGGCTTCGACGAGGAAGCCTATCTCGATGCGCTCGCTCGCGTGCCGGTGATCTCGCACGAGTGCCTCGAGAAGAGAGTCCGCTTCCTCTCGGACCTGGCCGGAATGCTCGGTGAGATGGGTCTCAGTGCGCTGCTGCGGGAGCAGAAGCAGATTCAGCTCCAAGAGAGCGAGAGGAGGTACCGCCACCTCTTCGACAACGCGACCGACGGCCTGCTCGTCTTCCGCGTGGAGCAGGACGGCGACGGCGTCGTCCGGGACATCATGGTCGCGGACCTGAACCCCATCCAGACCGCGCGGACCGGAGCGCACCGTGACCGGATCGTCGGACGGCGGATGAGTGATTGCGACGAGAGCGAAGAGCGGCTGCACGCCTACTTCGACGTCGTCGCCGGCGCGATCGCCTCCGGAGAGCCCGCCCGCCGCGAGGTGCACCTGCCCGCCTCGGGCGCGCACGAGATACTCTCGGCGTACCCGGCGGGGACCGGGCTCTGGGCCGTCTCGGCGACGGACGTCACCGACATCCGCGAGGCCGAGCAGGCGCTGCGGAAGCAGCAGGAGAGTATCCGCCGGGCCTACGTCGACGTGCTCGACGCGGTGACCGGCGGCAAGCTGATCCTGCTCACCGGGGACGCCGTGGCCGGCGAACTCGGCGTTCCGCTGGGCGAGATCATGTCGATCAGCTCGCCGGCGCAACTGGCCGACGCCCGGCGTCTCGTCGTCGGCGCTGCCGAGGATCGCTTCCCCGGGCGGATACGGCACACCGACCTGCTCAGCACGGTGTGCGAGGCCCTGGACAACGCCCTGAAACACGCGCACGGCGGCACCTACCAGGTCTTCGCGAAGGACGAGTGTCTCCAGGTGGCGATCACGGACGAGGGCCCCGGCATCGATTTCCGGACGCTGCCGAAGGCGACGCTGGTCCCCGGCTTCTCCACCGCCGCCAGCCTCGGCATGGGATTCACGATCATGCTCCAGCTCTGCGAACGCGTGCTCCTCTGCACCCGCCCGGGACGCACAGAGGTGGTCCTCGAGTTCGCGCTTTCCCGCGAGACCATGCTCCACAACTGAGCTCCGGGCCGAGATAGGATGGACGCCACGCCATGGTGATCCGTCCCGACCTCATCTACCTCGACAATGCAGCCACCACGTGGCCGAAGCCGCCGCAGGTGGCGGCGGCCATGACGGCGTTCCTCGCCGAGGTCGGCGCCAATCCCGGCCGCTCCGGACACCGGCTCTCGGTCGAGGCGTCCCGCGTCGTCTATGGCGCCCGCGAGGCGGTCGCCGCCCTGGTCGGTGTCTCAGACCCCCTGCGCGTGGTGTTCTGCGCCAACGCCACCGAGGCGCTCAACCTTGCCCTCGGCGGGCTCCTGGAGCCGGGACGACACGTGGTCACCACGAGCATGGAGCACAACTCAGTCATGCGGCCGCTGCGCGCCCTCGAAGCGGAGGGAGTGAGCGTCACAGTGGTGCCGTGCTCGCCCGAAGGCGTCCTCGATCCCGCGGCCGTGGCTCAGGCCGTGAGGCCCGAGACGGCCATGATCGTGATGAACCACGCCTCGAACGTCGTCGGCACGCTGCTCCCCGTGAGCGAAGTCTCGGCGATCGCCCGTGAACACGGCGTGCTGCTCCTCGTGGACGGGGCGCAATCCGTGGGCTCCGTGCCGATCACCCTGGACGGACTCGGCGCCGACCTGCTCGCGTTCACGGGGCACAAGTCGCTCTACGGGTCCACCGGCACCGGAGGTCTCGTCATCGGCGATCGTGTGGACATCGACCGGCTCCGGCCGCTCACCCGGGGCGGCACAGGGAGCCGGTCGGAATCCGAGCTTCACCCTGAGTTCCTCCCGGACAAGTACGAGAGCGGCACACCCAACGCAGTAGGGCTGGCCGGCCTCACAGCGGGCGTGCGGTGGCTCCTCGAACACGGCGTCGAGGAGGTGAGCGACCGGGAGCGCAGACTCACCGGCGCGCTCCTCGCCGGCCTGCGGCGGATCGCCGGCGTCACGGTGTACGGCCCGCTGGATGCCCGGCGGCAGCTACCGACCGTATCGTTCACCATCGAGGGCCTGGAGCCCGGCCACGCGGGACGCCGCCTCGACGAGGAGTTCGGGATCCTCGCCCGCGTCGGACTCCACTGCAGTCCCGCCGCTCACCGGACCATCGGGACGTACCCCGTCGGCAGCGTGAGGTTCTCACTGGGCGCCTTCACGACCGAGCAGGATGTCGCTCTCGCGGTGGAAGCCGTCGCGACGCTGGCACGAGAGTCACGGGAATGAGGACCGCAGCGTGACGACCCGCTCCTCCCTGTGCACCCTGTTCCTCGTACCGTCCGCGAACCACGCGGTGAAGGGAGAGCAGGCCCTCCTCCGGAACGGCATCCCGTGCCGGCTCATCCCGGTCCCACGCCACCTGAGTTCGCAGTGCGGCGTCTGCCTCGAGGTGGATCAGACCGAGAGAACGAGGGCGGAGGAGGTGCTGCGGGCGGCGGGAACGCTGATCGACGGCACGCACGACGTGCAGATGCCGCCCCCTCGAGTGACCGGCGCAACGATCAGCCCGACCGACGAAGGAGCGCGGGCTGCCAGGAAAGGAGCGGCAGATGACGACGCAGCACCCTCATGACGAGGCCGTCCGGGACGACCACTTGGCGGACGGACCCCTCGTGGTCGCGCTGTCGAGCGACACGATGGGACGGGGGGACGACGAGCTGGGCGGAGTCCTCATGCGCAGCTTCCTGCACACACTCGGCGAAGTCACGCCGAGGCCGCAGACGCTGATCTGCTTCAACGGCGCCGTCAAGCTCGCCGTGCACGGCTCGGCAGCCCTCGAAGACCTGCGGGCACTCGAGTCCGGGGGCGTCCGGATTCTCCTGTGTGGCACCTGCCTCGGCCACTTCGGGCTCAAGGACGACGTCGCGGTCGGACAGATCTCCAACATGTACGCCATCGCCGAGACGATGCTGCGCGCCGCGAAGGTCGTGAACCTCTAGACGGATGTTCCCCGTGTGACCGCCGTGATGTGGCCGACACTAGGTAGCAGAGACTCGGATCACCCAGTGAACGGAGACGGACGTGAGCACGCGACAGTTGCGAGAGGCGCCGCAGAGCCCCGGCAGACACGGCATGCCCGTCACCCGATCACGCGCGCGTCTCTCGATCGAGGAGGTCCGCGAGAGCGGCCTGCCCGCGTACTTCTTCGACCACGGCGAGCACCTCCTCTACCTCGACGGCGAGCTCTACGACCTCGAGGAGCGGGATGCGGCGTTGCGGGCCGGCTCCCAGCCGCGGCCGCTTCCCCACCAGATCCTCGAGGACGGCGTCGGCGTCGAATACGGCTGGCGGCACGCCGCCGGCTGCGTGTGTCCCCACTGCTGGAACCACGTTCACGACGAGGGGGCGCACGCGCACGTCGCGTAGCGGCCTCTCGTCGAGCCGATCCCGGTCCGGCTAGGCGGATGTCCCAGGGAGCCATCGGAAGTGCGGGGCACAGTGGAGATGACGGCGCACGCCAGCGACCTGGCCGGGAGGGTTCCAGTGTCTCGACATCGCCCACAGCACCAGGGCTTCACGTTGATCGAGTTGCTGATCGTGATCATCGTGATCGGCATCCTCGCGGCGATCGCCGTCCCCATGTACCTCGGCCAGCGCAACAAGGCCAAGGACGCGGCCACCAAGGAGAACGTCCACACCCTCGAAGTCGGCGTGCAGAGCTACGCCCTCGCCTCCAACGACACGTACCCGTCCACGGGCGACCTCGACGAAGCCGTCGGCGGCTACGTCGACGCCTGGCCCGAGAACCCGTTCACCGGCTCGCCCATGGGGAGCAGTCCCTCCGTCGGTGACTACTCGTACACCAACAACGACGACGGATCGTTCTCCCTGGCAGGCCACCTCTCCACCGACTCCGACTTCGCCGTGGGCGTCTCCAACGGATCGGTCACGTCCATCTTCACGACGACCAGCGATTATCTGATCGGGCTGCTCCTGGACTACTACGAGGAGTACGGCAAATGGCCGCGCACCTGGGGCGACTACGTCTACACGGACCTCGGTCTTGACCCCGAGGAGTACGGCGCCCCCATCGATCACGTGATCTTCACGCCCCACGGCTCACAGCTGTACGCGGAGCCGGAGGACGGCTACGAGATGACCGTCACCGGCACCGACGGAGTGACGCGCGTCCTGGACAGCGACCTCCACTGGAACCTCGTGTACGACGCGGTCGGCGGGCAGTGGTACTACCACAGGGTCGAACCGGCCAATCAGATCGACATCTCCACGCTGACGACCGCGCCGCAGGGCTGACCGCCGGCCGTCTCAGACCGTCGCCCGGCCTACGCCGGCGTCGTGTGCGTCTCGGCCATCCGCACGTCCAGTTTCTCCCGCATCTCCGCGACCTTGACGGGGTCGTGATGGGGGCTGCCGGGGTCGCCCATGTTGTGCAGTTCGGCAGCGTCGTTCCGGAGATCGTAGAGCTCGAACTGCGGGTCGGCGACACCGGCCGGGTCGAAGTACATCGAGAACTTCCAGTCCTCCTCGCGGACGCAACGGACGTGAGCCGGCTGCTCGATGATGGGATGCGGCAGCCATCGGGAGGGCTTGGTGCCGATGGTCTCGTCGGTCGTGTAGACGACGGAGTCCTGCACGCGACGGGTCGGCCTCCGCGGATGGGCGACGGCGTCCCTGATGATGGGCGTGAGATCGCGCCCCCTGAACGTCCATGCGCCCGGGCGCGGCACGCGGGCGAGCGTGGCGAGCGTCGGCATCAGGTCGACCAGCGAAGCCAGCGCGCCCGTGCTCACCGCGTTGGGGAACAGCACCGGGTTCGAGATCACCAGCGGGACGTGCATCGTCTCTTCGTAGGCGTTGTAGCCCTTCTCGCGCATGCCGCCGTGCGCGAGCCCCATCTCCCCGTGGTCGGAGAGCCGGATGACGATCGTCCTGGCGCTGAGCCCCCGGTTCCCCTCGAGAGCGTCGAGCACGGTCCCCATGTCCTCGTCCGACCGCCGGTGCAGGTAGGCGTAGAAGTTCACGTACTCGTGCATCTTCTCCGGGCTTCGCACCGGGTCGAGACCGGTCGACCACATCTCCGTGGATTGCCACTGGGCATGCGGTTTGTGGTTGGTCCGCAGGATCTCGTTCCAGGTCGACGGCAACGAGATGCCCTGCCTGACGCAGTCGGGGTAGTCGTCGGCGTAGTTGGCCGATCCGCGATACGGCTCGATGTCGCTGTAGCTGGGTTCCATCCACGTCTTGGGGCATCCCATGAGGTCGTGGGGGTTCACCAGCGAGACGATGAGCGCGAACGGCCTGGGTGAGCGGGGGTCCGCTCCCCTGAGGAAGCTCGCCGCCTGACGGGCGGTGAGACGATCGTAGTCGGCGTCGCCGCCGCCGAACATGCTGGACGACTCGTCCCCGCCGGCGTCGGGCGTGAGCCAGCCCTTGAAGCCGTAGCGCTCGAGGTCGCGGCGGCTCTGCACGGCGAGTGTGCCGCTCGGGTCCTTGCTGAGGTGCCACTTGCCGCGGTACTGCACGTCGTAGCCGGCCGACCGGAGCAGTCTCGCCATGTTCTGACGGGACGGGTGCAGCGTCGTCTGGTCCGTCTCGTCCGGGTCGGTGCCGTACTGGAGGACCTCGGTCACACCGTTCTCGGAGGGATACTGGCCGGTGAACAGGGTGGCGCGACTCGGGGAGCACATCGACGCGGCGCAGAAGGCGCGCCGGAAGGTGAGACCATGGCGCGCCAGCCGGCCGCGGTTCGGCAGGTGCTCTCTCGCCCAGCCTGAAGGCCAGTGCTGTGGGTAGCGCTCCTGGTCGGTCATGAGGATGACGATGTTGGGGCGCCGCGACGGCGTGCCGGCGCCCCTCGTCTCCGGCGCGTCCGTCGCATCGGAGAAGCCGGGCAGCGAGGGCAGCGCAAGCCCGCCGAGGAGCGCGGCGGCGCCGCCCAGGAACTGCCGGCGACTGAGGCCGGAGTCCGCGTGTTCGGAGCCGTCGGGCGGATGCGCAGTCACCTGGTCTCCCTTCACATCTGAGCGGACACGCCCCGTGACGCGCACGGGGTGGGTGAGGGGGCGCGACACCCGGGACCCACGCCCCGATTCAACGGCCGGACGACCGGCGAGTCAAGACCCCGGCGACGACGCACTCCGGCCGACCTCGTCGCTCAGAACATGTTCCCCAGCAAGGCGTTCGCCAGCCGGGCACCGAAGTCGGTGGGATCCTCCGGGTAGACCGCGGAGTTCCAGTCGACACGGACCACCGCGTCGCCCTTGAGCGCCACGATGCCGGCGCGTCCATCGGTGAACGTGAGCACATAAGCCTTGTCGCCGACGTCGCCGACGTCCTGGATCGACCCCGGCTCGGCATACGTCTTCGTGTCCTCGAACAGCGCCTCGCCGCCCTGGACGTCCACGCCGAAGAAGACCTTCGAGTCGTCGATGCCGGCGGCCGTGAAGCTGCCCGCCGGCTTGCCCGACTGAGCGGCCGACGACGCCTCGGGGAACGCCTCCATGGTCTTGCCGGTGATCGCTCCCACCTCCTCGGCGCTGATCGCCGCGTCCATCGCCCATCCGTCCGGCAGACTGACGGCGGCAGCGGAGCCGGCATCCGGCGATGACGCCGGCGAGTCGCTCTCCGACGATGAACCGCAGCCGGCCACCGCCAGCGCGAGAAGAAGCACTCCGAGAACGACGATCGCTCGCATCTGCCGCTACCTCCTGTCGAATCCGTGAACCAACGCACGCAGATTATCACCTGAGCGGGCCAGGGCCTCCCCCGCATACCCCAGGGGGTAGTAAGGTAGTCGGGTACACGTCACGGACTCCGAGCAAGGACCACGGGTCCCGGAAGACCCGCGAGGAGGCGCATCATGAAGATCGTCGGCTGCAGCGTCTTTCGCGCCGAGGCGGAGCACGTCCTCGGGGCCGGCACGGAGGTGGACTGGCTCCCGGCCGGGCTGCACGTGAGCGAAGCGCGACTCGGCGAAGCCGTCTCCGAGGCGCTGGGCGGCACGACCGGCGCCGCCTGCCTGTACGGCGCCTGCTTCCCCGACATGGACGACGTGTTGCGGCCCTTCGAAGCCCGCCGTCTGCAGGCGCGCAACTGCGTCGAAGCCTTCCTCTCGCCCGAGGAGCGGGCCGCCTTCGGCGACCGCGCCTACATCATGTCGCCCGGTTACCTGAAGCAGTGGCGCGCCATCTACGTCGACGGCATGGGCTGGGACGAGATCGACGGGCGCATCAACTTCGGCATGTACGACGTCGTCGTGCTGCTCGACTTCGGCCTCGAGCCGATCGACGACCTCGACGTCCTTGAGTTCTTCGACTTCACCCAGACCCCGGTGGACATCGTGCCGGCCACGCTCGACTGGTTCGGCGAACGGGTCGCGGAGGTCCTCGCCGGCGGCTGATCGGTCGCCGAGGAGCGACGACCTCGCGGCGGCCGGCGGCGCTCCGCCGCCGGAGCGCGGTGCGGTAGAGTGTCGCCGACGAACCACGTGAGGAGGCCGGGAAGGTGTACTCGGACGAGCTGCTTCTCCCCTGGTTTCGCAGACTCGCTGAGCGACTGCCGGGCCTGCGGCTCTTCGACGCCCACACCCACCTCGGCGAGCACGACTCGGACGGCTCCCGGCTCGCCCTCCCCGACCTTCTGGATGCTCTCCGCCTCGCCGATGCACGAGGAGTCACGTTCCCCCTGATGGAGCCGGGCGGCTACCGGGAGGCCAACTCGGCGGTCATCGAAGCGGCGGCGACTTCCGGAGGCAGGCTGGTGGCGTTCTGTCGCCTCGACCCCCACGACGACCCCGTGGCGGAGCTGGAGCGCTGCCATGACGCCGGCGCGCGGGGGGTGAAACTGCACCCGCGCGCCGAGCACTTCGACCTGCGCGACGCCGGCGTACACGCGGTGATGGCGGCGGCCGCCGAGCGCAGGCTGCCGGTGGTCGTGCACTCGGGACTGGGGATCCCGTCTCTCGGCCGGGACGCGCTGGCGCTGGCCGGGCGGCACCCCGAGGCACCGCTCGTACTGGCGCACGTCGCGGAGCCCGACCTCGCCTGGATCTGGCGCCAGCTGGACGACCACCCCCGCCTGTTCCTCGACACGGCCTGGTGGAACCCGGCCGACCACGTGGCTTTGTTCGCCTACGTGCCACCCGGTCACATCCTGTTCGGCAGCGACGCGCCCTACGGCACGCCGCTCGCGGCGGCGATCGTCGCCCTGACCACTGCGCTGGGGACCGGCCTCTCACCGGCACAGACGGAGGCGGTCGCCGGCGGTCAGCTCCGCCGTCTGCTGGCCGGCGATGCGGCTCCGGGAGCGCTCGACCTGGGTCCCGCGCCCGGCCCGCCGCCGCCGCGGCCGCCGCTGGTCGAGCGCGTCTTCACGCTGCTCGTGGGGGCCTTGGCGCGGATGCTCGTCCGTGCGGATGCGAGCGACCTGCTCGAGCTGGCGCGGCTGGGCTGCGACGTCGGCGACGACCCGTCGGCGACGGCGCTTGCCGAGGTCGCCGGGCTGCTCCGCCTCCGCGAGCAGTACTCACGGGAGCACACGGTGGACGGTCGCCGCGCCGCCGGCTTTCACCTCGTCCTCGCGGCGGCCGCGTTCGCCGCTTCTCCCGGCGCACTCTCGGACCCGCCCGGCTGACGCATCCCGGGTGCGCCCGAGCACGACCAGCACGGATGCTGCCTGCGGCCGACCGTGGGGACGCACGACGCTCGATGCGGCAGGGAGTCGGTGAGCGTGTGACGGAGACCCCGTCACCGCCGTCGTGACCGCCGGGCCGCTCGGCTCCTCAGCGAAAGCACTCCGGGGCGACGGCCGTGGCGTACTCGAGGATGAGGCGCGCGTTGGGGCGCATCACGTGCAGGGCGTCGTAGAAGGCGCGCGGCCGCCCACCGAACGTGCGGACGTCCGTCAGATCGAGGACCCGGAAGCGGCAGCGGGTCTGCGCGTCGCGAAGGTAGGCGGCGAGCTCGTCCAGACTGCGCTGAAACCCCACCTCCCTGAAAGCCCTGAGCGCCCGCGGCTGCACCGGCATCATGATCACGAGCGGAGTCACGCCGCGGTCGTTGTAGAGTCGCATCGTGGCCTCGAAGTAGGCATGCGGACGCGAGACCGTCGTCGGTCCCGTCCAGCGGTGGTTGTCCAGGAGACGCCGGATCGACACGTTGATCTGACGGCGGAACGAGTACCCCGGCAGCTTGCGGGTAGAGTCGTACCGGTTCCGCCGCAGGGAACCCCTCGCCGAGTAGTGGTTGCCGCCCAGCAGTTCCTTGGTCGCCGGCGATGGGAGTGTGGCCCGCTGCTTCGCGAGCAGCCGGGCCGGGAAAGCCGCGGAGAGCCGCTCGTCGTTGAGGAGCCCCGCCCGCAGATGGTCGGCGCGGAACGTGCGCGCCTGCAGCGCGACGATACAGTGCGGGTCGGCGTCGGGCCACCGGGTGATCAGGTAGCGGCTGAACGCCCAGGCGTCTTCGGGCCGAAAGCACTGGACGGAGCAGTTGAACGCCGAGAGCCCCGTGAGGTCGCTCACGTCGGAGGGCTCGAAGCGCATCGCCCGCGAGCCGCCGAAGAGCACGAGCTCGGGCGCCGCGGGGAGCTCGTCGAGCAGATCGGCCTTGAGGCTCTTGTCGAACCCGGCGCTGCGATAGCTCGTCAGCTGCCAGGTCGGCGTGGGCGCGGCCGTGAAGACGGCCTCGGCCGGCCAGATGGCGAGCGTGCCGGCGAGTGCGACGAGAACGCCGGCGAGCAGAACGGTCCACCAGAGCCACCACGACCGGTCACCGGGGCTCGAGGCAGGAGCGGCCTCGTCCCGTGCCCCGGACCCGTCTGTGTCGGGGAGATGCTTCACGCGGCAATCGTATGACGTCCGGGCCGTGTGAAGCCAGAATCGGCCCGGCCGCTTCCCCGCGCTGGACCCGGAGCCGTAGACTGATCGGGCCGTGAGGCACAAGAACGGACAGAGGCAGAGACGGCGTGGCGCCTGAGACGTGCGAGGCGAGGATCGCGGTCGTCTCCGACACGCACGGGCTGCTGCCGCGGCGCGTGCTGGAGGCGTGCGCCGGCGCGGACCACATCATCCACGCCGGTGACGTCGGCACACGCGCCGTCCTCGACGCACTCGCGGACCTCGCGCCGGTGACCGCCGTGCGCGGCAACCGCGACCGCGACGCCTTCGGCCGGTCGCTGCCGGACGAAGCCTTCGGCGAGGTGGCCGGCCTGCGCTTCGCGGTCGCGCACAAGCGCCGCGACCTCAAGGCCGGCCATCCGGACCCGAGGGCCGAGGGTCTCGGTCTGCTCGTCTACGGCGACTCGCACCGCGCCGAGCTGCGCTATCGCGGGCACGAGCCGGGCGGCATCCCCGTCCTCTGGCTGAACCCGGGGACGGCCAGCGCCCCACTGCCCCACGACCCGCGGCCCAGCATGGCGGTCGTGCGCGTCCGCGACGGCGTGCCGGACGCGCACATCGTCTTCTTCGACTGAGGAGCGCGCGGCCACGGCCGCTCGCCGTTGCGGCGCGGGCGGCGGACCCGGCCTGTCGCTCAGTCCGGCAACGGCCGGGTGTCCCACTCGGACGGCGTGAACGCGGCGCCGGGCTCCGCGCCGACGATGAGCATGGACGTGCCGGCCTCGAGCGCCACCGCGCCGCGGACCACGGTGGGGTCGCTCACGTACAGGAACGTCCCCGCCGGCGCGTCGATCTCCTCGCCGCTCACGCGGTAGACGGCGTGGCCCGAGACGATGAGGAAGAGCTCCTCGTGGTTCGCCTTCACCTCGTCGTGGTCGTGCGTCAGGACGTCCCCCGCCTCGGTGGCGCGGGCCAGGTTGGTGCCGAACGAGCCGATACCGAAGAAGCGCCGGATGGGCTTCCACTCGGTGCCCGGCGATGAGCCCTCTTCGAACGGGATGTCGTCGATGTGCGCCGCCGTGTAAGCCGCGCGATCAGCCGTGTCGCTCATGTGCGAGTCCCCTTGCGTCGGAGTGGCGGTGAGGTCCGCCCCAGACTCTAGCAGGAGAGCGGTGTCTGAGACCCATCCACGACCGTGCGCCCGTGGAGAGGCAGAGCCCCGGGCGCGACGCTCCGCCCGGTCACCACGGCATCAGGTTCAGCGTCGACGCCGATAGATTACACTGCTCGCATGCGTTCCCGCGTCAGGAGCGGGATCACACCCGCAGCCACGGCGGCCGGGGTGACCGGCGTGAGAGGCTGTACCGACACCGGATCGGGGAGGGCACATGCGCGTTCGCCATTGGTTCATCGCGGGTCTGGGGGCCGCCCTGCTCCTCTTCGCGCCCGCCGTCGCGACGGCGGGTCCCGAAGAGGGAGCGCGGACCGCGGCCACGGCCACGGCCGGTGAGAGGACGGCCGGCGGCCCGCGCATGCTGGCGTACAACGCCTCGTCCCGGTTCGTGCGCCGGCCGGCCACCGTCGTCCCCTTCGGCAACGGAGCCGCCGTCAGCACGGTCATAGGGCGATTGACGGCGACCGAAGGCGATCCGATCCGCTGGCGGAGATGGAGCAGGACGTCCGCGTACGGCAGAGGGACCATGTGGTTCAACGACATGGATCCCAGCATCGCCGAGGGCCACTGGAACGGATACGCCGCCACGCTGTACGCCCATCGCGTCGTCCAAGGACGGTACACGCTCATGACGTTGCGCACCCAGATCGACGGGGAGGCGCGCACGTGGAACCTGCGCCTCGTCAAGCTGGGTTTCGCCTCCGCCGGCAAGTCGGTCTACGCGTGGAGGACCGTCGTGCAGGTACCCTCCTGGCGCGACTTCCGGTCTGCCTACACGGGCGACGACTGGGTCACGATCCTCGAGAGTCTGCAGGAGGCCATCGAGATCGGCTTCGCGGATGTCGGCCTCATCGCCGACGTCGAGTATCTCAATGGACATGCCGGCGCTCGTGCCTACCAGCGCCCCAGAGCCGGCGCGCGCGTGCTGCAGGGGACGACGGTACGCATCGGTATCCCCGTGTACGACTGAGGCCGTCAGGAACACCGCCGTCTTCATGAGGGCGCGCCGGCACTCGCGTCCGTCACCGCCACTGCCGATACTGGTACGGGGCAGACCACGGAGCGGCCATGATCATCGCCACGTTCGCCCCGTCCACCGGCTGGGCGGGCAGGACCATATCTTTCGAGAGCGGGCAGTTCCTTCTCGAAGGCCACGGACCGATCGCGGCGACCGACGTCATGGAGTACGACCGCCAGGGTCACCTCGTCTGGGCGAACGCCGGGACGCGAGCCTGGATCGGCGCCAAGGCGGCGGCACAGCGACCGTCACCGCGCCTGCAGGTCGCGGACGCGCGGCCGCGGGCACGCCGGCCCGGCGCCGGCGCCGGCGAACCGGCGGTCTCCGCGCCGGCGACGGCGCGAGCCGCGACGGGTGAGTCGCCGGACGCCACGGTCCCCGTATCCACTCGCCCCCCCTGGTGGAGGCGCCCCCACATCGTCATCGCCCTCGTCGCCGGCGGCGCCCTCGCCGCGCTGCTCCTCGCGCTCGGACTCGCCGTGCTCCCCTCCGAGCTCACCCCACAGGAGATCTACGAGAGAAACGTCGGCAGCGTCGTCCAGATCCAGACGACCTTCCCGGAGGCATTCGACGCCTACGGGCAGCCAACGGGCGGGGGAGAGGGCGTCGGCACCGGCTTCGTCGTCGCCGAAGACGGCTACATCGTGACCAACGCCCACGTCGTCAGCGAGAACGGTCAAGCGGTGAACACCGTCAGGGTCGTCTTCAAGGGCGGTGAGTCGGGGGGGAGGACGATCGCAGGCACCGTCGTGAGCGCCGATGAGTCGACCGACGTGGCGCTCATCCGGGTGGACCCCGGACAGGCGCCCGAACTCGTGCCCATCCCCCTCGGCGATTCCTCCAAGGCGACCGTCGGCGAGGTGGTCGTCGCCATCGGCAACCCGTTCGGTCTGGACTCCTCGCTCTCCCTCGGCGTCGTCTCGGCCACCGACCGCGACCTGGAGTCGCCGAGCGGCGCCACGATCCGCGGCGGCATCCAGACCGACGCCGCGATCAACCCGGGCAGTTCCGGAGGGCCGCTCATCGACTCGACCGGCCACGTGATCGGCATCAACGAGCAGATCGACACGTTCTCCGGCGGCAACGAGGGCATCGGGTTCGCCGTGCCGATCAACACGGCCGCCGACGTGATCGAGCAGATGATGGAGGCCGACCGCTCGGCTCAATGAGCGCACGGGCGGACGGCGCGCGCATCCGGGGCGACCCGGTAGAATGGCATCTCCGGAGCGAATCCTCATGGATGTGACCCGGAGGGAAGCACATGACCGGCATCGAGATCGCCTTCGCGACGTTCGGACTGGCCACGCAGGCGCTGCTGCTGGGCTTCTTCGCGGCGCGTCGCTGGTGGCCGCGGATCGCGGCGCGCTCCGGCTGGGTCGTGTACGCGTGCGCAGGGCTCGGAGCGCCTCTCGGCGTCTGGCTGCTCCTCGACGGGCAGTCCTGGCGGCTGTTCGTCGGCCCGCTCCTGACGGCCCTGTGGGCGGGGTTCGGAGCCACCGTCGACCTGTGGCGACCACGGCGGTGGCGTGGTCCGCCGATCGCGTGGAGCGTGTTCGTACCGTACGTGGCGCTCTACTTCTGGGCCCAGATGTTCATGTGGTGGCCCCTGTGGGACATCGAGCGCGTCGCCTGGGCGGGCTTCCTCGCGCTTTTCGTCCCGAACACCGTCCTGAACATCGGTGGGCACTCCGGCGACGCATCCGACGCTTCGGGCTCGTGACGCCCGGACCGCAGCGCGAGACCATGCCCAGCCCTCAGCGAGACGCCGGATGCTCGGCGAAGAAGTGCAGGGCCCGCTCGTGGGCGTTCGCCCTGATGTCGAAGAAGTAGAACGGGTAGTCGAAGGTGTGGTAGACCCCCATCGGGAAGCCGCCGGGGATGTAGTACGGCGGGTCCTCGCGGTTGACGGTGGTGCAGATCACGACGCCCTTCTTCGCGTCGACACGGGCGTCGGCAAGACCCATCACCCGCTTGATCTTCCCGTCCTCGTCGAGCACCGGAGTGCCGCCCGTCGCCAGGTCCAGCTCGATGGAGCCGAGGCTCTGCCCAGCGCTCGCCGGCGCGGTCTTCCTCGTCCAGGTGATCGGGTTGACGGCGATGCCGCCCGGAAGCGTCACGGGGTTCCTCGCGGCGATCGTCGGCGCTTCGGTGTTCCAGGAGATGATGGTCCCGGTGTCGTTCGCACGTCTCGTGAACCTGAGGTGCGGGTTCTTCGCCAGGTAGGCGGGGGTGACGGACTGGCCGACGACGTACGCGGCGACCATCCGCTTGCAGATGCGCGGGTGGTCCTTCATGTAGTCCGAGAGCAGGTAGCGGAGCACCGCCGAGCCCTGGGAGTGCGCCGCGAGGATGTAGGGTCGGCCGTGGTTGTACCGATTGATGAAGCGCCTGAAGGCAGCGAAGACGTCCGTCGCCGGCGCGCCCTCGATGATCTTCTCCTGCTGCTTCGGGGGCAGTGAGAGCTGATACGCGGCATCCACCTGCCGGTAGTAGGGAGCGTAGATGTTGGCGAAGGTCCTGAAGGCCGTGGCCTGCCGCGAGTAGGCCAGCTGCGCGCTCTTCATCATGCCGGGGTCGTCCACGGCGCAGATCGTGGGGCCGCCCGGAACCCTGGAGTACGCGGTCGGGTAGATGTAGAAGACGTCGACCTTCTTCTGGGCCTTGTCGGGCAGGTGCAGCCAGTGCGCGCGCATGGAGTAGTCCGTCGGCTTGACCGGAGCCGCGGCGGCCCCCGGCGTCACGACCGCCGGCGCCAGGAGCGCGCACCCCATCAGCAGAATGCCGCACATGAACAGCGTCTTCATTGCGTTCATCTCGCGCCCTCCTCACGGGCAGACTCGTCGCGGCGGAGCCCCCACCGCCGGGCGCACCCTCACCGGGTGTATCGGCGGCGACAGTCGGGCGCTGAACCCCAGCACG
>Ga0172370_10004612_pt1 | contig 18340 bp, 12 predicted proteins | sample LakKiv5m_FD_114538 | JGI IMG/M metagenome (GOLD analysis project Ga0172370, IMG submission 114538) | Freshwater microbial communities from Kabuno Bay, South-Kivu, Congo - kab_022012_11.5m | ecosystem: Environmental > Aquatic > Freshwater > Lake | place: Democratic Republic of the Congo...
CAATATCGTCAGCCGTCAACCCTGCTTTAGCAATCGCCTGCTGCAATGCCTTCCCCAAAACACGCGTCGCAAACTTGAAGACCTCGTTGCCGTTCATCCGCAGATAGTTCAGTCCATCCACCAACGCCTCGTGGCTGGATGGGATCGCCGAGCCGCCTGCGGGCAAAATGAGATGCTCCGCGCCCGAACCATCCGAGCCGAGCACATGCGCCAGCACACCGCACGGCTGATCGGTAGCTTGCACGATCACCGCGCCCGCTCCATCGCCAAAGAGCACGCTGGTGGGGCGGTCATCCCAATCCACAAAGCGGCTGATCAATCCCACGCCAATCACCAACACGTTGTTGCACGCCCCGGAAGCGATGAACTGCTGCGCCGTAACAAGTGAATAGACAAAACCCGGGCAGGCTGCCACCAACGTGAACGCGCCAATGTCTTTCGCGCCCAACGCATGCTGCACTTGACTCGACATCGGCGGCGTGAGGTGATCGGGACTCGACGTGGCGACAATGATGAGTCCCAGATCACGCGCTCGCAGTCCGGCAACTGAGAGCGCCTCACGCGCGGCGGCGATTGCCATGCTGGATGCCGTTTCATCTGAACCTGCAATGCGTCGCTCGCGGATGCCGGTGCGCGTCACGATCCACTCGTCGCTGGTGTCCAATCGCTGCGCCAATTCGTGGTTCGTCACCACGCGCTTCGGCGTATATTTCCCCCAACCAATGATATTTCCGTAACGTTGAGTCATAGTGTGCGGAGTATATCAAACTTCGTCCAACTCACGATGCGTGATTCAAATGATCCTTGAATACGCCCCCTACTTGGAGTTAGTCGCTCATCAAAGGTCGCTATACGCAAGTGTCATATTATTTTGACGACAAATGACAACCCAAATAGTGATCTGTTCCACTCGCCTTGATAATGCGTCACCGTGTAACCTCATCTTAATTATGAAGTGAAACATAATCTGTTCACTTCACATATCGTCGAACGAAGCGATTCGCACCGATTCGTATTTACATCTGTAGTTTCGTCTCCTCACTCTTAATCCTTAATCCCTCTCTCAGGGATTGCGGGCGAGGGATCATAGGAGGCAATAATGTTGAAAGATGCTCCAACCTTAACAACCGAAGAATTGTTGGCGAAGGCGAAGAAGCCTTCGGCGGATGCGATGCGCCTGCATCCGTTTTATCGAGGCAAAGTTGAAACGACGCTGCGCTGCCGAGTGCGCGACTTCAAAGACTTTGCCATCTGGTACACGCCCGGCGTTGCCGCGCCGTGCAAAGCCATTGCTGCCGATCCCGAACTGGTTTACGAACACACGCACAAGTGGAACACCGTCGCCGTCGTCTCCGATGGCACGCGCGTGTTGGGGCTCGGCGATATTGGGCCTAAGGCAGGTTTGCCTGTGATGGAGGGTAAAGCGCTGCTCTACAAATATCTGGGCGGGGTAGATGCTTGGCCCATCATGCTCGACACCAAAGACCCCGACAAGATCATCGAAACCGTTTTGTTGATTCAGCCGGGCTTTGGCGGAGTCAACCTTGAAGACCTTTCGCAGCCCAAGTGCTTCCGCATTTTGGATACGCTCAGAGCGAAGGCAGAGATTCCGGTTTGGCATGACGATCAACAAGGCACGGCGATGGTGACTCTCGCCGGGTTGATCAATGCGCTGAAGATCGTCGGCAAGAAAATGTCCGACGTGCGTATTGTGTTCCTCGGCAGTGGGGCGGCCAACGTCGCCTGCGCCCGACTCATTTTTGCTTGCGGCGCAACGCCTGCGTTGTGCATGATGGTGGATAGCAAAGGTATTCTGCACCGCCGACGGCTGGACATTGCCACTCGTAAAGCGGAGTTCGTAGAAAAGTGGAGGCTGTGTCAGATCACGAATGATGGTGAACGCGAAGGCGGCATCCCCGAAGCGTTGAAGGGTGCGGATGTCGTGATCGCTCTTTCCACGCCAGGTCCCGATGTGCTTCACAAAGAGTGGATTCAAGCGATGGCAAAAGATTCGATTGTCTTCGCTTGTGCCAATCCGATTCCAGAAATCTGGCCCTGGGAGGCGAAGGCGGCGGGTGCGGCTGTCGTCGCCACCGGACGATCCGATTTTCCGAATCAAGTGAATAACTCGCTCGGCTTTCCTGGGCTCTTTCGCGGGGCGTTGGATGTGCGCGCCAAGACGATCACCGATGAGATGTGTATTGCGGCGGCGCACGCGCTGGCAGATATGGCGGTAGAGAAAGGACTCACGCCCGACTATCTCTTGCCGACAATGGATGCGTGGGATGTCTTCCCGCGCGAGGCGGCGGCAGTAGCGATGAAGGCAGTCGAGCAAGGTATCGCGCGTTGCCCGACGACTCACGACGAAGAATACGAGCGCGCGTCGGCGATCATCAAACGCTCACGCGACATGACGAAGACGATGATGGAAGATGGGTTCATCGCCGAGACGGAATAGGAGGTTGCTATGTATGACCTGATCATCATCGGCGGCGGACCGGCAGGACTCACCGCCACCATTTACGCTTTGCGGAAGCGCCTGAACGTGTTGTTGATCACCAAAGATTTGGGCGGCAAGACCAACTATCGTTTGCAATGCCCGGATGTGGATCATCACTTGGTGATCAACGGCGAAGAAGTGGTGAATCGTTTTGTGAATGAGGTCGAGTATTTGGATTTTGCGCGGGTGATGGATAAAACAGAAAGCGTGGAACGTGTGCATGACGGTTTCCGCGTGCGGACGCGCACCGGCAAGGAGCATGTCGGGCGGGCGGTGATCATCGCCACTGGCGCCAACGCTCAACGGCTCAATGTGCCGGGTGAAAAGAATTTCATGATGCGCGGTTTGTGTTACAGCGCGGTGAGCTATGCCCCGCTGTTTATTGACCGTGAGACGGTTGTGATCGGCGATGGCGGCTTGGCCTTGCGCGCCACAGCCGAGTTGGCGCAGATTGCCAAACAAGTGACTCTGATCGCGCCGACGCACGGCGAACTTGATTCGCCGCTCGGCAAGCGACTCTTGGCTGTGCCCAATGTCACTTTGATGGAAGGCTATCGAATCGAAGCGGTGCAGGGCGACGAATATGCGCGGGCAATCGTGGTCAAGAAGGGGACAACCGTTCATGAGATTCGCGCCAGCGCATTCTTCGTAGAGCTCGATCTGATTCCAAATTCTGGTTTGGCGTCGGACCTGGTGGCGTGCGACTCGAAGGACTGCATCAAGATTGACGAGCGCAATCGGACAAACGTGCCGGGTGTTTTTGCGGCTGGCGACGTCACCGATGCATTCGCCGAGCAAGTGCTGATCTCGGTTGGCGAGGGCGCGAAGGCTGCGCTCGCCGCTTATGAATATCTACTTGAACAGCCTGTAGTTGAATTGGCGGGACATGGAGAGAAACCGTATTAAAAATATTTGTAGAGACGTTCCATGGAACGTCTCTACAAATTGCGCTCATGGCTAACGACTCTAATACCCAAAACGAATCGGGCTCGGTGTTGATCATCGGCGGCGGCGTGGGTGGAATGCGCGCGGCGATTGATGTTGCCGAAGCCGGATTGAAAGCCTATCTTGTCGAAAGCACGCCGTCACTGGGCGGGCGTGTGGCGCAGTTGGGTTTCATGTTCCCGACTCACGATTGCGTTCTCTGTCGCGGCACGTCGGATCATGGCTACGGCTGTACGCGCCCGTCCATCTCGCCCGCCTTTCTCGATCACAACACGCATCCGAATATCGAAGTGATGACTTCGACAAACGTGGTCGCCTGCGAAGGACAGGCGGGCGATTTCACCATCCGCTTGCGGATGCCGCCTCACTACGTTGACACAGCCAAGTGCATCAACTGCGGGCTCTGCACCGAAGTCTGTCCGGTGGAACGACCTTCCGGTTTTCAGCTGGGACTCACCACACGCAAAGCCATTGGCAAATCTGCGCCGCGTGCCGTGCCGGACGCCTATTACTTGTTGGATAAAACCGAACACTGCGATTCGTGCCGCAAGTGTGTTGAAGTTTGCCCCACTAGCGCAGTAGATTTAAAAGCTGCGCCTGCCGAGAAAGAGATTCAAGTTGGCGCGGTGATCCTCGCCGTCGGGTATCAGCCTTTTAACCCGCGTGAGATGCAGGAGTTTGGCTTCGGGCGTTATCCAAACGTGATCACCTCTATGCAGTACGAGCGTCTTGCCTCGCGCTCAGGGCCTACTGAAGGCAGCGTCGCTCGTCCCTCGGATGGCAGACTCCCTAAGAAGATCGCTTGGCTCCAATGCATCGGCTCGCGCGATCAAAAATATCCTTACTGTTCTGCCATCTGCTGCATGTATGCTACTAAAGAAGCCATGTTGGCGAAGCAGCGCATTCCCGATGTGGAAGCGCACATCTTCACCATGGACGAGCGCGCCTTCAACAAAGAGTACAACGCCTACTACCTGCGCGCCCGCGACGAACACGATGTGCAGTACACGCGCTGCCGCATTTCCGAAATTCGCCAAGACCCCAAGACACACGATCTTATTTTGCGTTATCCGTCAGGTCGTAAACACGGTGAATCTGCCGCCGGTCAAGGCGAACTCATCGAAGACTGTTACGACATGGTGGTGCTGGCCGTTGGCGTGCGCCCGCCGCAAGAAGCGGAAGAGCTCTCGCGCCTACTCGACGTCGAGCTGAACGAATACGGCTTTTGCCAAACCGATAAATTCACGCCGTTGCAAACCTCACGCCCCGGCGTGTTTGTCTGCGGCGCGTTTGCTTCGCCTAAAGAAATTGGTGAGACGCTCATTGACGCTTCGGGCGCGGCGGCAGAAGCGATGCGCTTGATGCGCGACAAACTCGGGGTGATGCCGTCATCGCGCGCGTATCCGTTTATCTCTCCCGAAGACATTCTTCCCAAAGTGGAGCGTGATGTCTCTGCCGAATCGCCGCGTGTGGGCGTTTTTGTTTGCGAGTGCGGCGGCAGCATCTCCGATGTGGTCAATGCCGCCGACGTTGCTGCCTTTGCCGGAGAATTAAAAGGCGTCGTTCATGCCGCGCCTCTGCCTTTTGCATGTCTCCCCGATGGGCTGAATCATATTCGCCATGCTATCGAAGATCTCAAACTTAATCGCGTGATGATTGCTGCCTGCAGCCACCGCACCCATGAGTCGCTCTTCCAACGCAGGGTGCGCGAGTGCGGGTTGAATCCCTACCTGCTCGACATGGAAAACATCCGCGAGCAATGCGCTTGGGTTCACATGGATGATCATGCGGGCGCGACGCGCCAAGCCAAGGAGTTGGTGCGCGTGGGCGTAGCGCGGGCGCATCTCGCTCAACCTTTATCGAAGGAAGCGCGGCAGCCGAGTCGGCGCGCGCTGGTGATCGGCGGCGGTGTATCGGGGATGACGGTGGCGCTGGCGATTGCCGATAGCGGCTTCGACGTGGAGCTGATCGAAAAATCTGACGCGCTGGGCGGCAACTTGCACCGCATCTATTACGTCGCCGAAGGCGATAACCCGCAGCGTTTGCTGCGCGATCTGGTGAACCGCGTCATCGCGCATGAACACATCACGGTGCGTTTGCGAAGCGAGGTGGCGTGGCACACCGGCAGCGTGGGCGCGTTCCGCTCGATCATCCGATCCGCAAATGGCGAGATTGAGGTCGATCACGGCGTGACGGTTGTAGCGACCGGTGGTCGCGAATCGCAAGATGGGCGTTACGGTCTCGGCAAAGACTCGCGCGTGGTGCGGCAGTCAGAATTAGAGGAGTTGATTGCCCATCAACCTGAACGTGTAGTGGCGATGAAGCACATCGTGATGATCCAATGTGTGCGACCCGAAGGCGCGCCCGATTATTGTTCGCGGATGTGCTGCACCAATACGATGAAGAACGCCATTCGGATCAAGATGTTGAATCCGAATGGCAAAGTGACGATTCTCTACAAAGACATCATCACCTACGGCTTCCGCGAAAGATTCTATGTGGAGGCACGGCGGCGCGGCGTGTTGTTTGTGCGTTACACCGACAACGATAAGCCCATCGTTCAAATCCCAAACTCCAAATCGCAAAACCCCAAAACCTCAACCCCCCAGGCCCCACTCTCTGTTCAAGTTCACGAGCACGTCTTTGGCGAGACGTTGCGGCTCGAATGCGATCTGATTGCTCTCAGCATGTCCATTACGCCGAATGAGGGAACAGAATCATTGGCGAAGACTTTGCACGTGCCGCTCTCGCTGGAAGGGTTTTTCTTAGAAGCCCATCTCAAGATGCGTCCAATGGATTTTATGGAAGAGGGAATCTTTTTGGCAGGCATGGCGCATTATCCAAAGTTCATCGAAGAATGTATTGCTAATGCGTTGGCGGCGGCAGGACGGGCGATCACAGTCTTGTCGAAGGACACACTGTACGTCGGCGGCAGTGTGGCGGTGATCGATCAAACAAAATGCACGGCGTGTCTCACCTGTGTTCGCACTTGTCCCTTCAACATCCCGCAAGTGAAAGGGGATTTGATCGGGGTGGGCGGCATCATCGGCGCGGCGTGGATCGATCCGGCGCGATGTCAGGGCTGCGGCACTTGCACCGCCGAATGTCCGGCGAAGGCGATTCAATTGTTGAACTATCGCGATGAACAAATAATGTGCGGGCTTGGAAAGTGGGAAACAAAGGAAATAGGGGAAATGAAGGAGATAAGGGAAATAAAGGAAATGGTTGTAAAAGGAAAAAGGGAAAGGAATGAACCCTAACGGAAAGTTTCAACCTGAAATAACAGCCTTCACCTGCATCTACTGCGCTTACATGGCGGCGGATACGGCGGGCGCATTGCGTTTGCAATATCCTGCCAACATCAAATTAATGCGTTTACCCTGCACCGGCAAAACAGATGTGCGCTACATCTTGGAAGCATTCGAGCAAGGCGCGGACGGCGTTTACGTAGTGGCCTGTTCGTTGGGCAACTGCCATCACGTGCGCGGCAATGAACGGGCGCGGGCGCGCATCGCTCGCACGCGAAAATTGTTGGAGAGCATCGGCGTGGAGGGCGAGCGACTCGAGATGTATTTTGTTTCAGGTGGGCAAGGGGCAACGTTTGCTAGGGCGGCACGCGAAATGACCGAGCGGATCGAGAGGTTGGGCCCGAGTCCGTTGAAGCGTTAAGTGTTTCTCCCACGTTGTCGCCGCAGTTCAACTGCGGCGACTACTCGGCGTGTTTCATTCCAGACAGGATTGAATAGGCAATTTTGTCTCCGAATTCTAACTTTCTATTTGCGATGAATCTTATCAAGCAAGGGCGTGACATTCAGCACTGTCTCATGAATGATGAGGAGCGTATTCTGAAAATAGCTAAATCTCTTGGCATCCCGCTTGTTTGAGAGGAACGAGTTATGCTTGGTCAATCCACTTTCGTTTCCCTGTCCGATGTTGCTGTGCATAACAACAATGGGCGCACGCCCGTTGGCGCGGTGATGGTCGTCGGCGGCGGCATTGCCGGTATGCAGGCCAGCCTCGATCTTGCCGAGCAGGGATTCAAAGTTTATCTGGTCGAAAGCAAATCCGCCATCGGTGGACACATGGCGCAGTTGGATAAAACTTTTCCAACCAATGACTGCGCGATGTGCACCCTCTCTCCAAAACTCGTTGAAACGGGCCGCCACCTCAACATTGAAATTTTAACGAACACCGAAGTGATGAGCGTTGCCGGTGAGGCGGGCGACTTCACCGCTCGCGTGCGCCGCCACCCGCGTTATATCGATCCACTTAAATGTGTCGGCTGCGGCGATTGCGAAAAAGTCTGCCCCATCGTTCTGCCCGATCAATTTAACGAAGAACTTTCACCACGCCGCGCCGCCTATCGCCTCTATCCTCAAGCGATCCCGGCCGCGTTTGCCATCGAGAAAAAAGGGATCGCGCCGTGCCGTGACGCCTGCCCCGCCAGTCAACGCGCGCAAGGCTATATCGCCTCGTCCGCGAAGGACGTTACGCTGACGCTCTGCGCGTGATCAAAGAGGACAATCCCTTCCCCGCCATTTGCGGACGCATCTGTAATCATCGTTGCGAACTCGCCTGCAATCGCAATCTAGTTGACGAGCCGTTGAACATTCACGCCATCAAACGCTTCGTAGCTGATTGGGAATATGCGAAAGATCGCGCGCCGATCCAGCGCATTCCACAGACTCGACCCCAGCGAGTGGCGATCATCGGCGCGGGACCCTGCGGACTCACGGCGGCGAAAGATTTAGTGACTCTCGGCTACGGTGTCACCGTCTTTGAAGCGCTGCCGGTTGCCGGTGGGATGCTGCGAGTCGGCGTCCCCGAATACCGTTTGCCGTCGGCGATTGTGGATCGTGAAGTGCAAGACATCATTGACCTCGGCCTTGATCTTCGACTCAACACAACAGTCTCCGATCTCGACGATCTCTTCACGCAAGGTTTTGAATCGCTATTGATCGCCGTTGGCGCGCACGAAGGAAAAAAACTCCCCATTCCCGGCGCCGACTTACCCGACGTGTTGGTCAACACAAAATTTTTGCGCGACGTGCGTCTCGCCGAAATCTCCAATCCCCAATCTCCAATTACTAATTACCAATCCCAAATTACTAGCAGGCGCGTCCTCGTCATCGGCGGCGGCAACGTTGCCATTGACTGCGCCCGCACCGCCGTTCGTTTGGGCGCGGGGTCGGTGGCAATGGCGTGTTTAGAGTCGCGCCCCAAGATGCCCGCGCATCAATGGGAGATCGAAGAAGCCGAAGCCGAAGGCGTGACGATGCATCCGGCGCGAACTTTTAAGCGGATTGTGGATCACGATGGGCATGTGAGCGGAGTCGAATGTGTCAACGTCACCTTCATGGAATTTGATTCGGAAGGGAAACTGAATCTCGAAACCGAAGCAGGCTCGGAACACATTATTGAATGTGACGTGGTGATCTTCTCAATCGGTCAACGCGCCGGTTTGGCGTTCATCCCCGATGATGCGGGCGTGGGCGTGACGCGGCAGGCGACCATTGCGGTGAACCCCAATACATTCGCCGCCACACGCGCCGGAGTCTTTGCGGCTGGTGACGCCACCACCGGAACGGCGTTTGTGATCGAAGCCGTCGCCGCCGGACATAAAGTGGCAGGATCGATTCATCGTTATCTTTCGGGCGAATCGCTTGAACCAAAGTTTGCGCCCGATCTGCCCGTCGTTAAAATGACTCGCGCCGAAGTTGAAACAAAGCTTATGCGGAACGAGATTCATGTCACGCCGCGTGTGGCAATGCCGATGATGTCAGCCGAAGCGCGGCGCAATAATTTTGTCGAAGTCGAAAGAGGCTACAGCGAAGAACAGGCGAAGGCAGAAGCCTCGCGTTGTCTTGCCTGCGGCATTTGTTCCGAATGTCTGTCGTGCGTGTACGTCTGCGGGGTCAAAGCGATCAATCACGACGAAGTCGAGCGCGTCGAAGAGATCAACATCGGCGCGGTGATCCTTGCGCCGGGCTATCAAGCCTACAACGCTAAACTCTCGCAAGAGTTTGGCTTCGGACGATTCCCCAACGTAGTCACGTCGTTGCAGTTCGAGCGTTTGCTCTCCGCATCAGGTCCAACGGCAGGTCATGTTCAACGTCCATCCGACGGCTCGAAGGCGAAGAAGATCGCTTTCTTGCAGTGCATCGGCTCGCGCGATCAGACTCACGATTATTGCTCTGCCGTGTGCTGCATGTACGCCGCTAAAGAAGCGATCATGGCGAAGGAGCACGAATCCGACACTGAAGTTCACGTCTTCATGATGGACATGCGCGCCTTCAGCAAAGGCTATGAGGAATACTATCATCGCGCCCAAGAGAAATATGGCGTGCAGTATCATCGCTGTCGAATCTCCGCCCTCAAAGAGGACACGCTTACACATAACGTCGTCATTCGTTATCCTAAGAGATTAGAGACATCCTCAATCTCTAATCCCCAATCTCCAATTACTAATTACCAATTACCAATTACCGAAGAAGTTTTTGACCTCGTCGTCCTCTCCGTCGGCATGGAGATGTCGCCCGCCGTGAAGCAGTTGGGTCACGATCTTGGAATCGAACTTGACCCATATGGTTTTTGCTCCACCGTGCAATTTGATCCACTGCAAACATCGCGCGCCGGAATTTATGCCGTCGGTCCGTTCCGCGAACCGAAAGATATTCCGGAGACAGTGGTCGAGGCTTCGGGGGCGGCGGCGCAATCGGCGGCGCTGCTTGCGCCCTCACGCGGGTTGTTAGCGCGTGAGAGAACGTATCCGCCGGAGCATGATGTGAGCGGCGAAGAGCCGCGCGTTGGAGTCTTCGTGTGTCATTGCGGCTCGAATATCGGCGGATTCTTAAATGTGCCGGATGTTGCCGAATACGCCAAGACTCTGCCGCATGTTGCCCATGCCGAAAATATGCTGTACACCTGCTCGCAAGATTCTATTGCCAAGATCACCGAACGGGTGAAAGAGCTGGGATTGAATCGGGTCGTGGTTGCCAGCTGCACGCCGCGCACACACGAACCCTTATTTCAAGATTCGATCCGCGCTGCCGGGTTGAATCCATATCTGTTCGAGATGGCGAACATTCGCAACCAATGTTCGTGGGTACATTCAAAAGATTGGGAAGGCGCGACTCGCAAAGCGAAAGAGATCGTGCGGATGTCGGTGGCACGGGTGAATGGACTCGAACCACTGCACACTACCTCCGTCAACATTGAACGCTCGGCGTTGATTATCGGCGGCGGCGCGGCGGGGATGACGGCGGCGCTGTCACTCGCCGATCAGGGTTACCCGGTGTATCTGGTTGAACGCGATTCGCAGTTGGGCGGGAATTTGCGTAACGTCTTTTATCTCGCCGATCAAAGCGATCCGCAAAAGTTTTTGCGCGAGACGATCCAGCGCCTCATAGCGAATCCGTTGATTACCGTTTATCTCAACAGCGAGATCGATTCGACGACGGGCTTCTTGGGTAATTTTGTGAGTCGTTTGAGCGATGGCACAGAAATTAAACACGGTGTCACCGTCGTGGCGACAGGCGGCAAAGAGTATCGGGGCAATGAGTATGAATACGGCAAAGACCCACGCGTCATTACGCAACAACAGTTTGAGTCACTACTGGCTAACTCACAATCCGTATTTCGTATTCCGTATTTCTCGGTGGTGATGATTCAGTGCGTGGGTCCGGCGGAGAAGTATTGTGGGCGGCTGTGCTGCACCACGGCGTTGAAGAATGCGTTGAAATTGAAGTCGTTGAATCCGAAGGCCGAGATCACGATCCTCTATAAAGATATTCGCACTTACGGTTTCAAGGAACGGCTTTACACCGAGGCGCGGCGGTTGGGTGTGAGGTTTGTGCGCTATGACAGTCAAAAACCCGTTGTGGAAATTCCAAATTCCAAACTTCAAACTTCAAACGGAGATTTGTTTTCTGCAATCCGCAATCCGCAATCGGAAATCATTGTGCGCGTGAACGAACCGATCTTGAACGCCGAGCTGGAACTGCGCCCGCATTTATTGGTGTTAAGCACGCCGATGATTCCTGCCGAGGGTTCGCGCGAGTTGGCGAGCAAATTAAAAGTTCCGGTAGATGCAGACGGATTCTTTTTGGAAGCGCACGTTAAACTGCGCCCGGTGGATTTTGCTTCGGAAGGGTTGTTTATGGCGGGCGCGGCGCATTACCCAAAGTTTCTTGAAGAAACAATGGTACAGGCGAAAGCGGCGGCGTCACGCGCGGCGACGATTCTTTCTCGCCCGTCATTAAATGCCGGTGGCGCGGTTGCTGTTGTGGACCCATCGAAATGCACGGCGTGTCTCACCTGTGTTCGCATCTGTCCGTATGGTGTTCCGAAGATCAAAGCCAACTTCACCGGAGTCGGCAATATCGTCGGCGCGGCATACATTGAAGGGGCGATCTGTCAGGGTTGCGGCATTTGCGCCAGCGAGTGTCCGGCAAAGGCGATTAGTGTGATGCACTATCGTGACGCGCAAGTGATGGCAAAGGTGGCGGCGTTGTTTGAAGAGGTGGCAGCGTGAGTGCGAAAATTTCAAACTACAAAAGTGAAAACTCCAAAGTACTAGAGACGCCTGATTTGAATTTTGAAATTGGGAGTTTGGAGTTAAATATTATTGCTTTTTGTTGCCACTACTGCGCGTATGCCGCCGCCGATCTGGCTGGCTCGCTGCGGGTGCAGTATCCCCAAAGCGTGAAGGTGGTCAAGCTGCCCTGCACCGGCAAACTGGATGTGCAATTAATTCTCGATGCGTTTGAACATGGTGCAGATGGAGTGATGGTAGCGGGCTGCATGGAAGGGGATTGTCATTATCAGCAAGGGAACTTCAATGCCAAACGCCGCGTGAATTTTGTGAAGACGCTGCTTCAACGGATTGGTCTCGAGCCGGATCGGGTGCGGATGTTTAATATGTCGTCGGCGATGGGCAAGAAGTGGGCAGAAGCCGTGACCGAGATGGATGAGACGGTGAGGGCGTTGGGGCCGAGTCCGTTGAGGAAGAGGAGTTCGTCATGATCGCCGAACAATCATTAACCACGTATCGCAATCTGATCACGTTGAAAGACGGCGCGCGCGTCTTGCTGCGTTTGCTCACGCCTGATGATCGGCAGCGATTGATCGATCTATTCTCGCCCGTTTCTCTTGACGATGCAAAGTATTTGCGCAACAAAGTTTCAAACGAAGCGATGGTCGGGCAGTGGGTTGACGAAATGAACTATTCGCGCGTGCTGCCGTTGGTGGCCGTGATGCAGGATCGCATCGTGGGCGACGCCACCCTGCATTTCGGCGACGGACCCCGGCGGCACATCGGCGAGGTGCGGATCTTTCTCACCAAAGATTTTCGGCGGCGCGGGCTTGGCTCGCACATGCTGCGCGCCCTGATCGATCTGGCGCGCAAGAACGGCTTGCACCAATTAACCGCCGAAGTGGTTGCCGAGCAGACCAAAGTGATCAAGGCGTTTCAGAACGTCGGCTTTAAAACCCAATGCACGTACGACGATTACTTCATGTTCCCCGACGGCGATACCGCCGACGTGGTGGTGTTGGCGTTGAAGCTGATCTCGCGCGAGGAGGAATTTTAAGATGATAGTTGCAGAACAAAAACCTATTGAAGAAATTAAAAGTTCGCTGGGCGACGCCAAGAAAGTTTTGATCGTCGGCTGCGGCACGTGCGTCACGGTGTGTTTTGCCGGTGGGGCGAAAGAGGCGGCGATACTCGGATCGTTATTGCGAATGTCGTCCACCATGAACGGCGATTCCAAAGAGATCACCGACGTGACCGTGCAGCGTCAGTGTGAGTGGGAATATCTGGACGCGATCCGCGATCAAGTGGAAGCCGCCGATTTAATCCTCTCCATCGGCTGCGGAGTCGGCGTGCAGGCACTCGCCGAGCGTTACCCCAATGCCGTTGTGATGCCGGGCTTGAACACCAAATTCATGGGCTTGCCGTTAGAGCAAGGCGTGTGGGCAGAACGATGCGCGGCGTGCGGCAATTGCATGTTGGGACTCACCGGCGGCATCTGCCCGATTGCTCGCTGTTCGAAGCAATTGCTTAATGGACCCTGCGGCGGATCGTCCAAAGGCAAATGCGAAATCAACCCCGATATTGAATGCGCTTGGCAATTGATCTACGACAAGCTCAAAGCGCAAGGGCGTTTGAATTTGATCTTGGAGATCACGCCGCCCAAAGATTGGCGGACGAGTCGGGATGGGGGACCCAGAAAAATTGTGAGAGAAGATTTGAGATTGGTAGTTTCAGAAGGCGCATAAGAATTTTGCGTCATTGCGAGCGTTTTTTGCGAAGCAATCTGCGATCTCGGCGTTGACGAGATTGCTTCGTCGCAAAGTGCGCTCCTCGCAATGACGGGTGAGGATTACTATGGAAGCGATCAGCGAGCAACAAACAGCGACGAGCAATTTGAAATCTGGCAGCAATCTGGAAAAAGTTTTGCGCGCCGGGCATTTTGCGGTGACCGGAGAATTGGGCCCGCCCAAAAATGCTGACGGCGAAGTGATTCGCAAAAAGGCGGCGATCCTCAAAGGCTACGTGGATGCCGCCAACCTGACCGACAACCAAACCGCCATTGTGCGTATGTCGTCCATCGGTGCGGGTGCGCTGGCGGTGCAAGCGGGACTCGAGCCGGTGATACAAATGACCTGTCGTGACCGCAACCGCTTGGGGATGCAGAGCGATCTACTAGGGGCTTATGCGCTGGGGCTGCGTAACATTTTGTGTTTGTCCGGCGATCATCAAACGTTTGGCAATCATCCGCAATCGAAAAACGTCCACGATATTGATTCGATGCAGTTGATCCAAATGGTAGTGGGTCTGCGCGACAAGAATTGTTTTCAGTGCGGCGAGGAGATCAAAGGAGTGAATCCGCGTTTCTTCGTCGGCGCGGCAGAGAATCCTTTTGGCGATCCGTTTGAGTGGAGACCGTACCGCTTGGGCAAGAAGGCGAAAGCGGGCGCAGACTTCATCCAGACTCAATTGATCTACAACGTGCCGCGATTCAAAGAGTTTATGAAGCGCGTGGTTGATCTGGGTGTTCACGAGCAACTTTATATTTTGGCGGGCGTGGGTCCGCTCAAGACGGCGGGCGCGGCGAAGTATATGCGCGACGAAGTGCCGGGCATGGACGTGCCGGACGAGATCGTCAACCGCATGGAAGCGGCTGGTAAAGGCATCGAAGATAAAAAGGTAAAGGCGGCGGCACTTAAGGCAGAGGGAATCAAAATTTGCGTCGAACTGATCCAACAGATGCGCGAGATCGAAGGCGTGCGCGGCATTCATCTGATGGCGATTGAGTGGGAAGAAGCGGTGCCGATTATTACAGAGAGAGCCGGGTTGTTGCCGAGGCCGGTTCTGAATGGGAAATAAGGGATATTGAGGAACTAAAGGAAATCATTTCCTTTACTTCCTTCGTTTCCTTAATTTCCTTTCGACTATGACCATTACCGAATTGAAAACCGATCTAGCCGAAAAGATTCGATCCGAGACGGGCGAGAATGTTTTTCTGTGTTACCAATGCGTGAAATGCACGTCGGGCTGTCCGCTCGCCGAGTATTTTGATCTCGCGCCGAATCAGGTGATGCGCGCCGCGCAGTTGGGGCAGGATGAGATCGTGGTGAACGCTAAGACCACATGGCTGTGCGCCGGATGTCAGACGTGCACTACGCGCTGCCCGCAAGGCATTGACGTGGCGAAGGTGATGGACTTCATGGTGAAAGAGGCGTTGGCGCGCGGCGTGACACCGAAAGTTCCGCAAGTGGCGCTGTTCAGTAAAGTATTTTTGCGTAACGTGAATATTCTGGGGCGGGCTTACGAGCTGGGGTTGATCGGCGAGATGAATCTCCGCACGCGCCAACCGTTTAAAGATGTGGGCATGGGGATGGAGATGATCGGCAAAGGCAAAATAAAATTGATGCCGACGTTTAAGCGCACGCCCAAACAAGTGAAGCGTGTAGACGTAAAACCGAATCAAGTTGCTTACTATCCGGGTTGTTCGCTTCATTCGATGGCGTCGGAATATGATCATTCGATCCGCGCCGTGACTAAAGCGCTCGATCTTGATCTGGTCGAAGCGCCAGATTGGGTGTGTTGTGGTTCGTCGCCCGCGCACCGCATTGACCCGCATCTGGCGACGGCGCTGCCGTTACGGAACATGGCGGTGATCGAACAGATGGGACTCAAAGAAGTGACTCTGCCGTGCGCCATGTGCTTCAACCGTTTCCGCGTGGCGATGCACGAGATCGAAAACGATGCGGCGCTCAAGGCGAAGATGGAATCGGAGATCGGCTACAAGTTTGCCAGCGATGTTGCCGTGCGCTCACTGCTCGACACGCTGCTCAACCACGCCGGTCTGGAAAAAATTTCGGCGCGAGTGAAGAAGCCGCTCAAAGATTTAAAGGTCGCTTGCTATTACGGTTGTTTACTCACGCGCCCGCCGAAGATCACCGACGCACAACAAGCCGAATATCCGCAAGAGATGGATCGACTCGTCTCGGCGTTGGGCGCGACGACTTTGGATTGGGGGAGTAAGACGCAGTGTTGTGGCGCGTCACTTTCGATCACGCGCACGGATATTGTGCTTAACCTCAGCGCGAACATCCTCGCCGACGCGCGGGCGGCGGGCGCGGACGCCGTCGTGGTCGCTTGTCCGTTGTGTCATACTAATCTGGATGGGCGGCAGCACCAAATGAATCGCCGCGAGGGAGAAAAAGAAATTCCCGTCCTCTACTTTACTCAGTTGATGGCGATTGCTTTTGGCTTGGGCGAGAAGGCGGCGGCGTTGTCTAAAAATATGATCGATCCGAAGCCGTTGTTGACAGAGAAAGGAATGTTGTAGTTAAACGTTTAAAAGCAGAACGCTGAAATCGCTGAGAGCGCTGACAACCGCTGATATAAAAAAGAATCAGCGCAAATCGGCGAAGTTCAGCGACCTCAGCGTTCAAAGGTTTAATAACAAAACACCACGCATGCGTCTGATCTTAATCGCCGACGTTCACGCCAATTGGGAAGCGCTGCTCTCTCTGCAACGCGCCGAAGGAAAACCTGACGCGGTGATCTTCGCCGGTGACGCCGTCGGCTACGGGCCCAATCCGTCGAACTGCGTCAAGTGGTTGTTGGCGAATGCCACGGTGGCGGTTAAAGGGAATCATGATGAGGCAATGGCTCAAGAGGGTGTTGACGGCGTCCCCGATGAACTGCGCGAAGCTGCGCACGACTCCCTCGCTTATTCCAGAAAAATCCTCGCGCGTGAGGATATCATCCGCCTCTCTCAATTACCGCTTACTAATTACTCTTCTTTTGGCGGCGCGAAATTTTTCGTCACGCACGGCACGCCCGCCGATCCATTGTGCGGCGAATTGAATCCGGCGACGTGCCACGAGTCGGATTTACATTTATTGTTCGATTCGATTGACGCCGACGTGATCGTGCTGGGTCACACCCATCTCCCTGCTATTCGTCAATTTGGAAAAAAGTTAATCGTCAACCCCGGCAGTTTGGGTCAGCCGCGCTATGGCGTGCCGGACGCGACCTACGCCGTGTGGGACGATGGACGAATCCAGATTCATCATTTGCATTATGATCACGATGCGGTGGCGAACAAGATTCGTTTGCTGCCCTTCAGTGTGGAGACGATTGATATGTTGACGGGCGTGTTGGAGAGAGGGATGCTGGAGTAGCGCACCGGACTATGCCAAAATCTTTACGAGCGATTCTCTTGGATACGGCAGGACAAGATGTGAGGCGGTGCGCCCATTGCGCCTTTTGTGATTCGAATCTCGCGCCTGACATGGACGTGACCTTTGCCACATTGATCCAGATGGTGATCATGGATGACGAAGAAGTGTTGACCACCCGCTCGTTGTGGTCGGATGAGGCGTTGAAGTCTGCGCCGCACTTGTGCGCGAATCAGTTGAACTTGGAAGCGGTGATGGTGGCGTTGAGGGAAGAAGCGAAGAAGAGAGGATTGGAGATTGAAAAGATTTAACCGTCGAATGCGCGGAGAGCGCAGAAATCTGTTCCCCCACGAAGTTCACGAAGTTGCACTAAAAATATCTTCGTGTTTCTTGGTGTGCTTCGTGGGCAGAGTGTTGTGTTAGTTCTTGCATCTCTTTGCGTTCTTTGCGGTTAAAGTTTTAAACTATGAAGTTAGCGATTACCGGCAAAGGCGGCGTGGGCAAAACGACTCTCACGAGTCTGTTGGCGCATCACTACGCTTCGCAGAATTTTAAGGTCTTGGCGATTGACGCCGACCCCTCGCCCTGTTTGGGCGCGTCTCTCGGTTTTCCGCGCAACTTGGTTGAAGCGTTGACTCCGATTGCCGAGATGGAAGAGTTGATCTACGAGCGCACCGACGCCAAGCCCGGAACGTATGGCGGTTACTTTAAATTGAATCCGCGCGTGGACGATATTCCAGATCGATTCGTGGCGAAGCATCGCGGCATTGCTTTGCTCGAACTGGGTTCGGTGGAGAAGGGCGGTTCGGGCTGTATCTGTCCTGAAAGTGTTTTGCTCAAGCAACTTGTCTCACACATTTTGCTGCGGCGCGATGAAGTGGTGCTGATGGATATGTACGCCGGCGTGGAGCATTTGGGGCGGGCGACGGCAGACGCGGTGGATGCGATGGTGGTCGTCGCCGAGCCGACGGCGCGCAGTCTGGCGACGGCGGCGCAGATCAAATCGCTCGCCACCGACATCGGCATTAGGCGACTCTTTTTAGTCGGCAGCAAAGTTCAATCGAATGAGGATTGCACTTACATCGAATCCCATTCGCCCGATCTTCCGGTGTTGGGCTTTATGCCGTATACGAACAAAGCGCAGCAAGCGGATCGTGATGGCGTAGCGATCTACGACGCGAGCGATGAGATGAAAGAGGC
>Ga0172370_10004613_pt1 | contig 18337 bp, 12 predicted proteins | sample LakKiv5m_FD_114538 | JGI IMG/M metagenome (GOLD analysis project Ga0172370, IMG submission 114538) | Freshwater microbial communities from Kabuno Bay, South-Kivu, Congo - kab_022012_11.5m | ecosystem: Environmental > Aquatic > Freshwater > Lake | place: Democratic Republic of the Congo...
CGAAAGCCGGAGTCCAGTCTTGGCGCTGCGATTAAAGCTGGATTCCGACTTTCGTCGGAATGACAAATCGGGTGTTTGGATTTGCAGTGTTGATTATCGTTACCCACACAAAATAGCGAAGAATCATTTAATATTAGATTTTAGATTTTAAATTTTAGATATTTGCCTTTGAACATCCACCAGCTAATAGCTGCCAACCACCAGCCGCCAGCTGCCGGCTGCCCTCCACTATCTACCATCCTCCATTCACTTAAAAAAAAAGCCCCGGACATTCCTGCCCGAGGCTTTCTTACATCTATCTGCAATAGGCTTGATTACAGCGCTTCGTGAATGTATTTCACCGGACGCTTAATCATTTCCCAGCCCTTGCCTTCGGACCACTTGCAGTTAGCGAACGCTAACCAATCTTCCTTCATTCCCGGAGTGTCGGAACGGAAATAATATCCCGGCCAACGGGTCTCTTCACGGAATAAGATAGTCCGCACATGGGCTTCAGCCTGCCACATACGGTGAGTGTTTTCCCAGCATCTCATCAGTTCATGCAGATTCGCTGCAGCTAAATTCTCCGCGTCTTCCTTCAGCAAGTTCAGTAAAACCAATCCCTTTTCCAATAACGCCTTGGAAGTCTTGAACTGACTGGTAACGCCGCCGGCGTATTCATCCATTATCTTCTGCAAACGGAACATAAACATCTTCGGCATAATATAAGCCGGATGAATATTCGCATCGCTGGTATATTTGGCATTCTTCTCATAAATATCTATCGGCTTCAATATCCGAGCCTTCAATGCGTCGATCGTCGCTGCATCGACTTTCGGCTGAGTATTGTTGTCCACGATGAACGCGATCGCCGCTTTCGCTGCAATACGCCCTTCAGCGTGAGAACCTGACGAAAACTTATGCGAAGATGCGCCCGAAGCGTCGCCTGCGCAGAACAATCCTTTGGCGGTGGACATGTGAGCGTAACCCCAGAAGTACTCGCCTTTAGTCTCAGCCGTCTGTAAATCTTCCGGACCTGATACCCAAGCGCCGGAGGCGCCGGAGTGCGAACCGATGAAATACGGTTCCGCCGCGGCAATTTCCGACTTCGCTTCTTCCGGAGCCACATTCATCGAAGCCCATAGAATCGCTTGAGAAATCGTCATATCCAAGAAGTCTTCCCAAGCTTCCGATTCCAATTCTTTCATTTTCTTCTTGAAAGCCTTGTCGTCGCCGGCATAAGCTTTGGCGATATTGGCAATCGCTTCTTCCGTCCGCATAAAGATGGGGCCTTTGCCATCCATTACATCCAATAACATCAGCCAGTTGCGCAAATTCGCCGGCACCGGTTTCACCTTGCCGTAAGCGCCCCACTTTTCCAGCTCGCCTTTGCGGGTTTCCATATAGTTTTCATCCATTCCATTGGTAGCCCGGGACTTGAACAGCAAGAACCACGCGCCCACCGGTCCGTAAGCGTCTTTGAAACGAACGGGGATGAAACGAACTTCCTGGCAAGTCATTTCCGCGCCAGCTTTAAGGGTGAAATAAGCTGAAGAACCGGAATTCCAGGGCGGATACCAAGCGCGTCCCAATCCTTCGCCGGAGCTCCGCGGTTTGAACACATGCACTGCGCCGCCCATCGCTACTAACACGGCTTTAGCTTTGAATACATAAAATACATTCTGACGCACGGAAAATCCTACCGCGCCCGCTACTCTGCCGCCGTCCATCAAAGGTTCGGTGATGAATACGCGTTCGTAAATATTGTCGATGCCCAAAGCGTTCTTCGCCGCTTCGGCGACCACGACTTTGTAAGATTCACCGTTGATCATCAGCTGCCAACGGCCTTCATGAACATAAGCGCCTTTGTCGTCTTTCCATATCGGAAGACCCCATTTCTCGAATAAATGAACCGTGCTGTCCACATGCCGAGCAATGCTGGCGACCAAATCTTCCCGGCAAATACCCATCAAATCGTTGCGGACATAATCCACATAATTCCGCAGAGTATTTTCTCCGTCTTTCAAGCCGACATACTGGTTGATGGCGGAAAGTCCCATAGCTACCGCGCCGGAACGATCCAGTGCCGCCTTATCGACTAAGGTGACCTTCAATCCTTTTTTCTTAGCCCAATAGGCCGCTTCTACCGCAGCGCCGCACGCTGCCATACCGCCGCCAACTATAAGGAGGTCGGTTACTACTTCTTTAGTCTCGAAATTTGCCATTTTTCTTCTCCTTATCCTTTACTTCTTCAAGGTTGGAATCGCCGCCATCCCGCTGGAAGCCGGCTCGGTGAATAGTACGGGACTCTTTAAATCATCTGTCCCGGTGCTCCAACCGCCATCAGGTACCGCTTTGCCTTCTTCTGTCGTGCGGATGGGGAACTTGAAGCGCTTTAAAGTTCCATTGCGGAATTTCACCGTCCACATAATCGAATCGGAACCGCGCATCGGCGTTACCGCTGCGCCCAACGGCACGAAATCGGCGTAACCGCGTACTTCTACCGCCTGCGTAGGGCAAATCTTGACACAATTGTAGCATTCCCAGCACATCTCCGGCTCACAATTGTAAGCTTTCATCAAGTCCTTGTTCAGAACCATCAGATCGTTCGGGCAAATATGCTGACAAGCTGTTTTGTCAAGAGCTTTGCAGCCATCGCATTTCTCGACAATCACATAACTTGGCATAAATTTTAACTCCTGTAATTTAAATAATTTTGCTCCTATTCCCCTCGCGGGAATAAGATTCCATTATTATTTTGTTAGTTTCTGTTGTTTCTAAATAGTCCACAAGTCAACAAGTCAACAAGTCCGCAAGTCGAAAGCGAAATCCCGAAGTCGTCATTCCCGCGAAAGCGGGAATCCAATCATTGGTAAATTTTAGAGATATGGATACTGGCTTTTCCCGCAGGGACTACTGCGCAGCGCCAGTATGACGCCCTTTGGGCGTTTGGGGAGAGCACAATGAGCTTGTCCCGGAAAACGCCCCTGAACTGTCATTCCCGCGAAAGCGGGAATCCAGCGCTTTTGCTTTTACTTTGCCTTGAGCCTTGAGCCTTAAGTCCTAAGCCCGCTTTTTCTTGCTACTTGGCACTTGTTACTTCTTCTGTCCTTCCCCGGTGGCGTAGCCGTGAACTTTTACTTCCACCTTCTGATCCAAAGCCTGATAATATTCCACCAAGATTTTCAGCACTTCCGGACGACTGAATTCCGCCGGAATTTCGCTGATTTTGTCTTCGGACAGAAGTTTCCGTAACATTGTCCCGGATAAGAACAAACGGTCGCCCTTTTCGGTGTGAGGACAAGTCTTCATCGAAGCCATTCCGTTGCACTTGTAGCACCAGAAAGTCCAATCGATCTTGAGCGGCTGGCACAGCAAAGCGCCGTCCCATAATTGATTGAAAATTTCCTGAGCTTCGAATGGCCCGTAGTATTCGCCCACGCCCGCATGATCGCGCCCGATAATCATATGCGTACAGCCGAAATTCTGACGGAACACCGCATGCAGTAAGGCTTCCCGCGGTCCGGCATAACGCATATCCAACGGATACCCGCCTTGAATCACCCCCTGCTTCACGAAATAACCTTCAACCAATTTGTCGATACATTTCACCCGCACATCTGCCGGTATATCGCCCGGTTTCAACTTACCGACCAATTGATGAATGTAAATCCCGTCCAGCACTTCCAACGCAATCTTAGCCAAATATTCGTGCGACCGATGCATCGGATTACGCAATTGTAAAGCGGCAATCGTCCTCCAGCCGCGTTCCTCGAACATCTTGCGGCTTTCCCAAGGACGCTGATAAATCCCTTCAAATTCCGTGGGGAAAGTCCCTTCCGAAATCACTTTCACCGGACCGGCTAAATTCACCGCCTTTTGTTCCATCACCATCTTCACCCCGGGGTGAGCCGGATCGTTGGTCTTGTAAATGCTCTTGCATTCCAATTCCTTGTCGATGGTGTACTTAACATTAACTTTCATCGTTCCCATAATCTCATTGAACTCGTCCGACCATAAAGCGACTTCCTCGCCAATCTTGATCGAATCCGCCAACTCCTTATCGGCAGACAATGTCACCGGGATCGGCCAAAAAATCCCGGTCTTCATCTTCATCTCTGTGCATACACCCTTCCAATCCTGATCGCACATAAATCCGCCCAATGGTGTGAATCCGCCGATGCCCAACATAATCAAGTCGCCGGTTTCCCGCGAAGTCATCGGGACTTTCTTCAATGTCGCAGCTTTTTTCTTTTCTTCCGTCAGCTCCTTGCCTTTCAGAAGCAGAACTTTAAGTTCATCTGCGCCGTGAGGTTTAATTAACGCCATTCTTTCTTCCCTTGATTGTTAGAATAGTTTGTCTTTTCACTTTATTTTTCGATCCGGATTACCGCACCCGAATCCTATTTGATTAAACATGATAATCAATCAGACTTTGCGAAATGTTTCACATTCTATGAACAAAAATACTTTTATCACAATTTCTTATTCCTTTAAAATATTTTCCTCCTTATCGAATTCTACAGGATTACTTCCCGGAAATCGCGATAAATATAACTTCTATTTATTTATAATTTTTTAACTTACACCATTAAAAAAATCTCATTGATAACATCTAATCACCGTTAAACTTCGCACCATTTATCACACACTTTTCGACACCACACCGTATAATATTGATAAAAGATAATGATTTTTACCCTTTATGTCAAATAATTAGGGAATATTTTCGCAAACTTTGATATTTTTTTCGCAAAATAGCAAGAACCGGTCTAATCCCTTATACTATACCGGTTCTTAAAAGTAAGGGGCGGGCTCCTATGTCCGTACTTTATCAGATAATTCACAGTGAATTAAGTAATGAAGTAATGATTGTGTCAGGTGAGGACACCTGACACCACAAGGGATATTTAATTACTTCATTGCTGTGAATATCTTTGCATTTATCCCCTTTATCCCCTTCATCCCTGTTAATTGCTTTTGCTTTGCTTTTCTCTGTTCCGGCAGCTGCCGGATGTGTCCTTTGTGACTCTGTGGTGGATTTGCTTTTATGTTTGCTTTTATCAGCGCAATCAGTTTTTAATCAGCGCAAATCAGCGGTTCAACTAAACATCGGGGCAGAACAGCCGGGGCAGACACACAGGTCTGCCCCTACAAATATCTGTATGTTTGCTTTTGCTTCTCCCAAAATCCCAAATCCTGTCATTATGCTTTCATCCGAGGGACTTGCAAAAAAAGGGCCGCCCTTAAACTTCCGGAGCAGCCCTTTTCATTAACACCGGCATTGGCTTTTACTAATGCCCCATGCCTAATGCCTCTACTTCAGCAGCAGCGTCTTCACCGTCACCATTTCCTTGCCGGTATTCAAAGTCACAAAATACACTCCGCTGGCCAAATTCCCCGCCTCGAACTTCACACTGTAACTCCCCGCCAGCTGATACCCGGAATACAGAGTCGCCGCTTCCCGCCCGCTGATGTCGTACACCGATAACTTTATATCCCCGGTTTGAGGTATAGTGTAAGAAATTTCCGTGACCGGATTGAACGGATTCGGACTCGCCTTCACTAACGCGTGTTCCGTCGGCATTGCGCTGTTCGCTGTAATGTCTTCACTGTCCCACCCGCTCAAATTCCAACTGCCGCCGCTCGCATTGCCGCCGTCGACCGCTTCCTTAATAAAGGTGAACTCAGCAAAGGCCCATTCATTCCAGCCCCAATCGCCCACCGCTACGCGATAGGTATATGTTCCGGCCGGCGCCCCCGCCGGAATGGTCTGATTCATCGTCCGGGGAATCGATCCACCCCCAGGCAAAGTCAAATGATTCCTCTGCAAAATCGGATAAGTCGTACCTGTCGGTAAAATAGTCTCCACATAACCATCGAAAACCACTGCGTTGCCGCTGTTGTTAGCGATGGTTAATGTATAGCTGAAAGTTCCCCCGCCCGGCGGAATTATTATCGGGCCGCCTACCGGCACCGCGGTGACCGCCATTTCCGTCTGAATATCCGCCACCGGCACCTTCTGATAAATCACCGGATTCAGCGTCCAGCTGCCTTCGCTCTGCACGATACCGCCCGCGTCTTTATCTTGAATGTAGAATATGTGCAGATAATCGTCCACCGACTTCGCCATCGTCGGCCAGCCTTCCGACATACACTGCCCTGCCGGAGCTAACGGTGTGTGAGTATCCGTCACATTCACCGGGGCCATCCAGGTCGCGCCATTATCCTCGGAATAGGTTACATACACATCGAAGTTGCCGAATCCCGCCGCCGAAGAATCACCCGGGGCAGTGCACTGTTCCCAAGTGCAATACAATACTCCATCAGCATCATAGCCCAATGTCGGTAAATCCCAGCTTAGATGCCAAGCGCCCGGATCGTTATAAGCTAACACATTGTCGAATGCGAGTTCCCCGACAATCTTGGTGATGCCGGACGCTTCCGACCAGTGCCAAATCACCGACGCGCCTATCGGCGTAGTCGCCGGATAAGGTAAAGTGGACCAAGCAATATGCAATTCGCCAAATTCATCGTAAATCGCATTGCAGGAAGCCCAGGCCCGGACGGTCCCGCCGGCGGCATAATTCGTGATATTTACCGCCGGATTGGCGAAATTAAATACTCCGTTGGCATCGGATTCAAAATAGAAGACATCCTCATCCTGCCAACCCGTGGTCAAAGGATGGGTATATACCAGCGCCAGCTTATTGTCCACCGGCGAAGCCGCCATTGTCTGGCTGATCGCCGCCATTCCCGTTGTGCTCGCTATTGTCGCCGGGGTAGTAAAACTTACTCCTCCGTTAGCGCTTACAGCGTAATACATCATTGTATTAGGATTGGTCTGCATTGCCATATGCACTTTGCCCTGATGATCGATCACCCCATGCGGCCAAGTTGTCCCCCGGAAATCCGGCGGCTGAGATAATACCGTATTGGTAAATGTACTGCCGCCGTAAGTGTTCGTCCACCCGTAAACACCCCGCGATGAATCCACCGTCGCATGATAAAAAATCCCCGGAATGTTCGACGCGGTTAAATCCATCATACAGTAACCCGACCTGTAAGTCGATACCTGATACCCCGTGGTCGATACGAAACTTCCCGCCTGGAAGAAATTATAAAAAATGTGCCGGTTGGAAGCTCCGGAATTCAATCCGTTCATCCACACTATATGCACATTCCCCAACCCGTCCAATCCGATTTGCCGCGAAGTTGAACCATTGTGCTGATAATCGTACCAGGTAGTCCCTGCCTGATATACTGTCCCCACATAATCGTCGGTCGGACTCCAAGGCTGCAAAGGAATTCCCCCCGCTCCATCCGGCAATATACTATTTTCTCCAATATTCGGCGCCGGATTGGAATACACCAATAATGGCAGCAGCCCCAGCAAACCAATCAATAAGATTTGTTTACGCATTTTCTCTCCTTAAACAATAATGATGGTTTAATTGCTAATACTCTGTTATTAATAACTTTCGCTAGCTGCGTGAGAAATTATCGGTCGGCTGATTCGGCAATATATCAGTATATAAAATTTCTGTTTAAATGTCAAGCGTTTTTACTATTTTTTTTATTATTCCACCACTTTTTCCTATCTATTTTTGCCAAAGAGTCTACGCCTCGTCCGGGACTGCGCCAGAAAGAGGAAGCTGCGCAGCTGATTAAAAGATCCATAAAATTCAAAATCCGAAATAAAATCATAAGCTGGATTCCGGCTTTTCCCGCCCCGCCCCGCAGGGGCTGCTGCGTAGCAGGGGTCACTGCGTGACAGGGACTACTGCGCAGCGCTCGGAATGACGCCCTGCGGGCGTTTATTATGTGTCAAGCGAGGGCGCCGGACACCACAATTCCGGTCAAATTATCGACAATTTTTTATCGATGTGGAAGAGCTAAGCGCCTATCGCCTCAAGATGGCAGCTGGGATAAGCCGTACTAACCTGTTTAATTCATAAATGCTACGAATAATAATCATAACATAAATAAACACAAACATTTATGGTAGGGACGAGGCAGCGCCTCGTCCAAATAGGATGACGAGCCGTTGGCTCGTCACTACAAGCCGTATTTATCAAATATGACGATTTTATGAATAATGCAGGTTTAGTGTTTTGCTTTTCTTTCGTGTTTCCGATCACCAAATTACCAAATCCCCAAATCACAAAATTCCTGAGGCCTGATGCCCAAAGCCTAATGCCAAATGCCTATTGCCCAATACCCTTGGTAAAAGGAACTATTTTTGCTATATTAATTATTCTGTATCGCAATATTGCTCAATTTCAGGGAAATTTCTGTCTTTTAATGAAATAATTGCGCACTTTTCCTGTTCCTCTTCTCAGGGATTACTAACTTGAATCTGCTTCAGTCTATCGCTAAACTAAAATTAGCTCCGGTTTATATCTGCCTGATATTCTTCATTTTCGTCCTCGGCGTCTTTAAAGTCCACCCTATCTTCAAAGACAGCGGTGACCATTACCAGGGCATCGCTCAAAATCTCATTTCGGGAAAAGGCTTTTCCTACCCTATACCCCCCAAAGCACCGCCTGTTACCGAATTGATTGAACTTACTACCCTCTGGCATCAGAATAATCTTGTTTTTGGCTCCTTCCACCCAAATGAAAGGATGGCTTTCTGGGAACCCGGTTACCCCGCTTGGCTCGCTTTCTGGATGCTTATCTTTTCCCCCGCCGGTAAAATGATCTTAATCATACAAATTCTGGTCTTATCTTCGACTTTTCTTTTCCTTATCTACATCGGTAAAAACCAATTTAACTACACTGTCGGCCTTCTCTCTGCTATTGCTCTGCTTTTCAATTCCGAATTGCTCAAATACCCTTTGACTTTCCCTAATGAAAACCTCTTCATTCCCCTTTTCATCGCCGGAATACTCTCCTGGTATCACTGCCGTAAATCGGTCAGATGGGAAAGATTTGCTTGGTTTTCTCTTATCTGGGCCGCCGCCGGCCTCACCCGCATCGTCGGCGTCACGCTGGCTCTATTTGCCCTTACTTCTCTCCTCATTGCTGAAAAAAAATATTTTAAATACATCTCCGTCGCCCTGCTGATTTTTACCTCACTTTGGGGAAGCTGGACTCTCCGTAATTATTACCTCACCGGCGAAATCGTCTTTTCGACCAAAACCGGTTACAACCTTTGGCGCGCTAACAACCGTGACTTCCTCGATAAGACTTTGCGGCAAGCTGCCGGCCAGCCACTGACTTACTTTTCCTTCAATGCGGCGGAAAACCGCCCCCTCCTGCAAGAGCTCGGCTTCTCACAGGAACAAATTTACCGCTTCGCCCGCTATGATTATCCCCTCTTTGCGCTTACTAAAGATGAACTCACCATCGACAAAGCCCTGAAAAAACGCTTCCTGATTTTCCTCAAAGAAAATCCCGGCGAATTCCTCAAACTCTGTTGGGATAGATTTAACCAGGATTTTACCGACAGCCTCATTGGTTTAGGACATATCAATTACCGAGGACTGTGGGCGGTATATTACGCTATATTTTTCTCTTTCAGTCTGTTGGGGATCTTCATTGGTCTGTTAAATTTCCGGAAAAACTGGTTTCTCCTTAGTATCACCTTGCTCTACTTTTTCACCCTTATCATCGGCGTCGGCGGTGTTCGTATGCGAGTTCCCCTCGACCCGCTTCTCGCTCTCTACTCTGCCTTAGCCTTTGTTTTCCTCTACCACCGGATATTGAAAAAATCCCCATTCGATCTCTTTGCTAATCTTTCTTCCGGAAGACTAGCCAAAGATACTTAAAATTTTTCGATGACTTTGTTCTTTAGGCTTTTGGCTCAAGGCTCAAGACTTATGTGTACTGTCATTTAAGGTTAGTTCCATTGCGCTATTACGAAAAGCTGAAAGCCTTGAAGCAATTCCCTCAATTGTAATACAAATTTATTTGTCATCACACCTATTCCCTACTCCCTATTCCCCGCTCATTATTTGACTTTGTGAAAAAATATTGTACATTTATAGGAAATCTTTTAATACTGTTATGATTTTACCTTGTTCTCATTTTACGCCTCATTATTAAATTTTTTGTTATATATTGATATTATTCAACATACTGGTGATATAGTGTTCTAATATTTTTTTAAAATCTATTGTGAAAATTTTATCATATTGTGGTCCCTTTCGCAAATATTTTACTAACTCCCTTCTATCTTTATGCTTTTAGCTTTTAGCTTTTAGCTTTGCTTTTCTCTGTGATACTCTGTGTTCTCTGTGACTCTGTGGTGAAGCTTTTATCTTTGCTTTTGCTTTTGCTTTTATCAGCTTTTATCAGCTTTTTATCCGCTTTTATCTGCGGTTCAAATTTTTGCTTTTGCTTTTCCCAAAGCCCAGAACCCAAAGCCTAAAGCCCGCTTTTCCCAAAGCCCAGAGCCCAAAGCCTAAAGCCCGCTTTTCCCAAAGCCCAGAGCCCAAAGCCTAAAGCCCGCTTTTTCCAACGACTAATAAAGGAGTCCCTCAAATGGCTGAACCCCTACTGGTTCAACCTGACCTGGATTTCATCAAATCGGTGAAATCTTCCGGCGGCGATACCCTGAAAAAATGCTACCAATGCGCCACTTGTTCCGTCGTCTGCAATTTATCCCCTGAATCTACGCCCTTCCCCCGCAAAGAAATGCTCTGGGCTTCCTGGGGTTTGAAAGACCGGCTCTTATCCGATCCCGATGTCTGGCTCTGCCACCAATGCAACGACTGCACTGCACACTGCCCCCGCGGCGCCCGTCCCGGAGATGTGCTCGCCGCCGTCAGGAATTACCTCTTCCAAAACTACTCTTATCCCGCCTTTATGGGCAAAGCTCTCGCCGACCCCAAAGCCCTGCTGTGGCTGCTCTTCCTGCCAGCGATTTTACTATTTGTCTTCATAATGACCATCCATAACTGGAGTTTCTCCTTCTTCCAAGATCCCGAAGTCCTTTACCACGAATTCTTCCCCCATAATTACCTTGAACCTCTGTTTATGGCCGGCAACGCCCTCGTCTTCGCCTTCGCCGCTATCGGCTTGATTAAATTTTGGAACGGACTAAAATCCGCCGCCGGCAATTCCGGCCCCGGCTTCATTTCCGCTGTTATAAAAACCGGCCTCACCATCCTTTTCCACCGCAAATTTTACGACTGCAGCGCGGCAAAATCCCGCGCCAGCGGGCATCTGCTCCTCTTCAGCGGATTCGTCGGAGCTATGATTACCACCGCGCTGGTCATCGTCTTCACTATCTTCTTTCCCCTCATCCACAGCCCCATCAATCTGCCCAATCCCATTAAAGTATTGGGTGTGTTAAGCGGCTTAGCTATGATTTTCGGCTGGTTTATTCTATATGTCCGTGCATTCAGTAGTAAAACTGATAAGGCGGTGGAAAAACGCTCCTACGCTGATAGCTTGTTTCTCAATATGATCTTTTTCGTCGCTTTGACCGGTATGCTCACCTTCATATTTCGGCTAATCGGCAATCCTGTCATCGCTTACACTACATATTATATACATTTGGTAGTAGTTTTTTTCCTGCTGTGGTACGCGCCGTATTACAAATTCGCCCATATGTTTTACCGCACCTTAGCCCTGATCTGGGCGGAATCCCATTCCCGCGGCGAACCGCGAATTCACAGTAATTAAGTAAATATATAATTATTTCATTACTTGATTCACTGTGAATCGCTTTTGTTTTTTGACTTGCAGACTTGCAGACTTGTCGACTTGCAGACTAATTAGTCGAAACATATAACTTACCATAAACGGAGCCTTGTAAATGTCCGATACCCCAAATAACGGGAAAATCAGAACACACACCCTCGTCGTCGGCGGCGGAATTTCCGGCCTGACCAGCGCGCTCGAAATAGCTGAAGTCGGTAAAGATGTCGTCCTCCTCGAAAAAGAGGCTTTCCTCGGCGGACGCGTCGCCCGCATGAACCTCTATTTCCCCAAACTATGTCCCCCCTCCTGCGGACTGGAAATCAACTTCAAACGGCTGAAAAACAGCCCCCGCATTAAATTTTTCACTTTAGCGGAAGTACAATCCCTGTCCGGCAAATCCGGCGCTTTCACCGCCTCGGTGAAAATCTCCCCCCGCTTTGTCAACGACAAATGCACATCCTGCGGAGACTGCGAAAAAGCCTGCGCTATCGAAATCGATAACGATTTCGACTATGGCTTAAGCAAACATAAAGCCGTCTTCCTCCCCCACGATATGGCTTTCCCCCACCTTTACCAAATCGACCCGGCTCACGCCGCCGACCCTCAAATGAAAGCCGCCGCCGAAGCCTGCAAATACAGCGCTATCGAACTGGATATGCAAGTTCAAACTATCCAAATCGAAGCCGAAAACATCATCTGGGCCGCAGGCTGGCAGCCCTACCCCGCGGAGAAGATTGAAAACTTGGGTTATGGCCGCATCCCCAATGTCATCACCAATGTGCAGATGGAACGGCTCGCCGCCGTGGACGGCCCCACCCATGGAAAAATCACCCGTCCTTCCGACGGTAAAGACATCGCTTCCGTCCTGTTCGTGCAATGCGCCGGTTCCAGAGATGAAAACTATCTCCCCTACTGTTCCGGAGTATGCTGCCTCGCTTCCATGAAACAAGCCACCTATGTTCGGGAAAAATATCCCGAAGCGGAAATCCACATCTGCTACATCGATGTCCGCTCCCCCGGCCGAATGGAAGATTTCTACACCAAAATTCAAACCGACAATAAAATCCATTTTCATCGCGGTAAAGCCGCCGAAATCTCCGCGCTTCCCGACGGCAAAGTCAAAGTCGTGGCGGAAAACACTCTCACCGGCAAACTGCAAACCTTCGAAGTCGATCTGGCCGTCCTCGCCACTGGTATGATGCCCTCCGCTTTTGTTAATAAACCCGCCTTCGACCTGCCGCTGGATGAATTCGGTTTCGCCCTAAATCAAATGGAAGGCGGCATTTACGCCGCCGGCGCTGCCGTCAGACCCGTCGATGTCGCCGCTTGCGTGCAAGACGCCGCCGGCGCAGCTATGAAAGCCCTGCAACTTAATGAGGATAGGAGCTAATTATGTCAGACCTACAATCAAAACTTGGAATATATATCTGTTCCGGCTGTCAAATCGCCGAATCCCTAAATCTCGATTCCCTGATGAATGTCGCCGGGAAAGAATGCAAAGCCGGTCTCGTCCGCACTTCCCCCGCGCTGTGCAGCCCCGAGAGCCTGCAAATGATCCGGGACGATATCGATAAAGAAGGGCTCACCGCCCTTTCCCTCTGCGCCTGCTCCATCCGCGAAAAATCCGCCGAATTCAAATTCCCCGGAAAAACTACCGTGGAAAGAACCGCCCTCCGCGAATTGGTAGCTTGGTCGCACGAACCCAACGAAGAAAACACTCAGGAACTGGCGGAAGACTACCTCCGTATGTCCGCCGTTAAAGCTCTGAAAGTGGAATTCCCCGAACCGTTTATCCAGGACATTGACAAAACTATCCTCGTGGTCGGAGGCGGCTCCGCCGGACTCAATTCCGCCCTCTCCGCCGCCAAAGCCGGGTATAAAGTCGTGCTGGTGGAAAAGGAAGCCGAACTCGGCGGCTGGTCGAAAACCTTCGCTCAAGTCTTCCCTAAAAATCCGCCCTACAAAGAACTGGAAGATTCCGGCATCGGCGATTTAATCAAGAAAGTCGAATCCCATAAAAACATCGCCGTCTATAAATCCACCACCATCAAGAAAATTTCCGGCGAACCCGGCCTCTTCGATGTCACTCTGACCACTCTTGAAGGCGATAAAGAAATCCGCATCGGCTCCGTCATCCAAGCCACCGGCTGGAAACCCTACGATCCCGCAAAATTAGGTCATTTAGGCTACGGAAACTGCGCCAATGTCGTCACCAACATCCAAATCGAACAGATGCGCAACAACGGCGGCGTCAAACGCCCTTCGGATGGTAAAAATCCTTCCTCCGTCGCCTTCATCCAATGCGCCGGTTCGAGGGATCAAAATCATCTGCCCTATTGTTCCGCCGTATGCTGCCGGGCTTCCCTGAAACAAGCCAAATACATCCGCCAGACTTTTCCCAACGCCAAGGTTTACATCCTCTATAAAGATATTCGCTCGCCCGGTCAATACGAAATGTTCTACCAAGCCGTGCAGGAAGACGATGGTGTCTTCTTCCTCAAAGGAGAAGTCGCTTCCGTTAAAGAGTCGGATAACCAAACCGTAACTGTAGAATTGACCGACACTCTGCTCGGCGAAAACATATCCATCAAAGCCGATATGCTGGTACTGGCAACCGGTATGGTGCCCTCTACTAAAGTCGATGAAGCCGCCGCCCCGGCGGACGCTGCTCTCGATGACGGTAAAAAAGCTGCCGCCGGCGCCGAATCCGGCGCGAAAATCTTGAACCTTACCTACCGGCAAGGCACGGATTTACCCACCCTCAAATACGGTTTCCCCGATTCCCACTTCATCTGCTTCCCCTACGAAACCCGCAGGACCGGCGTCTATTCCGCCGGAACTGTCCGCGCCCCGATGGACTTAGCCCAAACCGCCAATGACGCTAACGGCGCAGCCCTTAAAGCCATCCAAGTCTTGGAATGTATCGCCCGCGGCGAAGCGGTTCATCCCCGCGCCGGAGATACTTCCTTCCCCGACTTCTTCCTCCAGCGCTGCACCCAATGCAAACGCTGCACCGAAGAATGCCCCTTCGGCACGCTTGACGAAGACGACAAAGGCACTCCTCAGCCCCATCCCAATCGCTGCCGCAGATGCGGTATCTGTATGGGCGCCTGCCCGGAACGGATTATCAGCTTCAAGAATTACAGCACCAACATCATCGGCAATATGATCAAAGAGCTGGAAATCCCCGAAGAAGACGAAGAAAAACCCCGCGTCATCGCCTTTATGTGCGAAAACGACGCCGTGCCGTCTTTGGACATCGCCGCCGCGCATAAACTGCAATGGAGTCCGCATATCCGCATCATTCCCGTGCGCTGCCTCGGCTCCGTCAATGTGGTGTGGATCGCGGATGCGCTGTCCGCCGGTTACGACGGCATCCTGCTCATCGGCTGTAAACACGGCGACGACTACCAATGCCACTTCGTCAAAGGTTCGGAACTGGCGAACAAGCGGATGGAAAATGTGCAGGAAAAATTGAAACAATTAGTGCTGGAAAAAGAGCGCGTGCAAATCCATACCGTATCCTTGAACGAATGGGCGAAGATACCACAGATTTTCGCCGATTTTATGGCGGATATTGAAAGCGTGGGGCCCAATCCGTATAAGGGATTTTAAAAGCAGGCATCAGGCATTGGGCATCAGGCATTAGTAAAAGTAAAAAGCCGCCTTGTGGTATGGGCGGCTTTTTTTGTTATCTCGGGCGATGTCATTATATAATTGTCAAATAGTACATTAAGCGTGCTGCAGACTCCCTGTAGTCTGCAGCAAATCTATAATATTGGTAATTGGACTTCATGCTCTTTTATTAAATTTCGCACAGCTTTCAATTCCACAATTAGCCGATCCTCGACTATTATATCTGCATAGAAATCACCGACAATCTGTCCCAAATAATATACCGATAAAGGATGTTGTTGTTTGAATTGAATCCCCGCATTTTTCAATTCAATGACCAACGCATTTTCGTATACTTTTTCCAAGAAACCTTCACCCAGCGCTTTATGAACACGATAAACGCATCCTATCACCTTTTCGGTTAATTCGTCTATATTCATATAAGTATATCTATTTAATATTTATATTTACATTGTCCTATTAATCACTCGAGGGCTGCTTAAAAATCTTGTAAATCCTGTAAATCCTGTCTATTTTGCTTTTATTATCTTGTCAATCCTGTCTATTATTTTTTCCGGGTCTTCGCTATTTTGTGTGGGTAGTTTGAATAATTTGTTTTTAAAACCCCCCTTTAATTCCCCCTTTTAAACTTGTCCTGAACTTGTTTCAGGAAAAGGGGGAAAGTGGGGTTGAACAGCTGTTTGCTTTTCCCCCTCTTTATTTAAAGGGGGAAAGGGGGATTTTCACCAAAAATACCTACAATACCCTTAATCTGTTTGTCTCTTGTCTACATTAATCCGGGAATTTTTACCCGCACGATTCAGCGAAGAGCCGGATTTTTCAAAGAACAAATGTAATTTTACAAATATAACATGCGAAAAGACTTTTTAGCTTTGGTATAAATAACAGAATATAGCCAATTTTGCCACAAAAAAAACGGGCGCATAAAATGCGCCCGTCAGCTTAATCCCGGAGGCAGCTTCCTTAGGCGATTATTTCTACATCTTGGGCCTGCAGGCCTTTATTTCCTTTTACCACACTGAATTCGACCTTTTGTCCGTCATGTAAAGACCGATGTCCGTCACCGCGGATGCCGCGGAAATGAACGAAAACATCATCGCCTTGCTCGCGCTTGATGAAGCCGTAACCTTTAGCGTCGTTGAACCATTTCACGACGCCGCTTTCTCTCTGTTCCACTGTAAAAATAACTCCTATGAAGATTGGGTTGTTGCTGCGGCAAACCGCCGCATTTGTTTGATACTGGTCTGAAAGAACCTTTTATACTTATTTTCTCGAAAACGATCGTTAGAATTACTCAAATATCAAAATAGTATGACGGACTTTTAGCTCAACACCCTGTTTTTGTACACAATACTCCAAATTATTTACTTCGAATAATTTGCATAAAATAATACATTTTGTCAATATTTCATCGAAAAATTTTCAAAATATTTTATAAAACCTTCTGGTGCTTTGAATGGCAGTTGATTATACCAATATTTTGCGCCTCTTCCCAACTTGTCATCCTTAACGAAGTGAAGAATCTCTAATTAATGAGATTTTACCTCACATAGCCATTTGAGGAGTATTACACTGAATTAGCAATTATTACCTTTTCTTCGTAATTTATATGTGACATTCCTCTTCTTATCAGAAAAAACACCATACATTAAATGAAAGAAACCAAATATAAAATCGTCTTCATCGATATAGACGGTGTCTTACGCAATTTCGTTGCCAAGATGAAAGAAATCTTCTTGCGCGATTTTCCCCACGAACACATAATCCGGGAAGACCGCTACGATTTACGCGAATGGACTTCTATCAAAGACCGCATTTTCCCCTGGGTCACCGACACCGATTCCGCCAGAATTATTTTCACTGAAGCGCCGGAACATCCCCGTTCTATGATAGTATTCCTAAGCTGGTTGAACCGCAGCGACGGCGGCTTCCCAAAATTCTTCATCGTTACCCATCAAATCGGACTGCGTGTGGAATGGACCCGATTTTGGCTGAAACAACGCAGCATTTGGGGAAAAATCCCTGTCTTCTACACCTTCGACAAACCGGGAATTATGAAATTCATCATCGAACAGCAAAATGTTATAACCGAAACAATGATTGAACCCCGCCATTGTATCCTGCTTGACGACAATATCAAAGAACTGCAGGGCGCGGAAGCAATAGGCATAGACACACTCTGCATCGACCGCACTTGGAATCAAGAATGGCCAGGCCCGAAAATCAAACATCTGGGCGAATTCGATCCCTTTGAAGGGTACTGATTAATTTACAAGGTAAGTTCTCACGAACTTTCCCTGTCACACCACCGTAAATACGGGTCCGTATACGGCGGTTCGGATTAGATTAGCGAAAATACACATCAGTTTCCGCCGGGCTTTCGGTATCCTGTTTCACTATAACAGTTTCGTCCCTCGCCACAGGCTTGAAGGCTTCACCTTCCGCCTCTACAGTCAAGGTCAATTCACCTTGGATTTTCCGACGCTTTGCTGTCAAAAGATTCAGTTCCTATTTGCCGCTCTAATCCGTTCAAGCCTTAATCCGGCAGTTGCCGAACTACTATGCTCTCTGCTGACTCCTGCTATGCGGTCAGACAATCTCACAACCGTCTAAGTCCGATAACCGCCGGACAAATAACAGGTCTCCTGAGGTAAATTCAACAGCCTTCACTGCACACCCGCCGGATTTACAGCCTTAACTCTTGAGAGATATGGACTTCGTGTTCAATTGCCCCCTCGTCCCGTTAAGACTGCCTTATATCCTGTTTCTGTTCGTCAGGCCGCAGTTTTGATACACGCTTCTTTCAGACATTGCCTCACGGCAATACCCTTGCGTTTCTCTAACACTTCGGTCCTCTCAACCTGTGTAAAGGATTTACACCCTCAAGTGAGTGCGCCCTGCCAGGCGCACCAATAAAAGGGCGGCGCAACGCCTCCCCTACTAAATCCCTGATTATTGTGAATTGAGTGTGGAATGTTGGATATTTGCTTAGAATTTAGAATTTAGCGCTTAGAATTTTGCTTCTATCTTTGCTTTTCAACTCAAAACTCAACACTCAAAACTCAAAACAA
>Ga0172370_10004621_pt1 | contig 18320 bp, 18 predicted proteins | sample LakKiv5m_FD_114538 | JGI IMG/M metagenome (GOLD analysis project Ga0172370, IMG submission 114538) | Freshwater microbial communities from Kabuno Bay, South-Kivu, Congo - kab_022012_11.5m | ecosystem: Environmental > Aquatic > Freshwater > Lake | place: Democratic Republic of the Congo...
GAGTGATACGGATACTTGATCAGCAAGGAGAAGAGCAAGAGTCTTATTCATGGTGGCCATATCTGCCATACGGTCAGTGTCACGTGATTGTTTGAGTAACTCCCCAGGGTTAATGATCACCACAATGACCGTGGCAAGAATGGCTAATATTGCTATGACTACCAAAAGCTCAATGAGAGTGAAGCCTACATCATTCTTGTTGCCCTTGCTATTTCTGTCATTCCGAGTATAACGGAAGACCCCGTCATCCTGATTCGCTATGGCGAAGAAGGATCTCATAAGATTCTTCGGCTTCGCCTCAGAATGACCACTAGATTGATAGGAAATCCTATTCACAATATGAAAATTATAACAGAGAATGAGGAACGATCATATCAAGAGACATTCTGTCATCCTGAACAGAGTGAAGGATCTGGCCGAAGTCGGACTTCGGACACTTCGGATAGTTTTGCTTAGTCCCTGCATCAAATCTATCGAAGATTGATTTTATTTCTTTCTTGCTGTTTTTATTTTTACTCTTTTTGCCTTTTTATTCAATTCATCCCACTCTGTGTGTATTACATAAAAAATGTGGCAAATAATAATGCAACAACAATTCGATAAATTCCAAATCCAACAAAGGTATTCGTTTGTACAAACTTTATAAACCATCGCACCGCAAAAAGAGCAACAATAAATGAAGTTATAAATCCAATACCAAGCGACATAATCATATCTCCAGTTAAAATGCTTCCACTTTTTAGTAAATCATATCCCGTTGCCGCAACCATAGTAGGAACCGCCAAAAGAAATGAAAACTCAACAATCTCTTTTCTTCCAATTCCAAGAAGTAATCCACCCATAATAGTGGCCCCCGATCGAGAAACACCAGGGATCACCGCAAGTGACTGCGCGACACCAATGAGAAATGCCTGCTTGTATGAAATTTCACCTAATCCGATTTTATTTTTCTTTGACTGGATGTATTCAATACCAATAAACGCAAGGCCAACAATACCTAATGCCCAAAGAACCACAGAAATATTCCCGATTAAATATTGTTTTATGAATTTATATAAAACAAATCCTATTATCGAAGTAGGAATGAACGCAACAACAATTCTTTTTATTGTCTCTCGGTCAGTAAAAAATCGTTTGAAAAATAAAACTACTACCGCAAAAATTGCACCAAGCTGTATTGAAATTTCAAACGTTTTAACAAAGTCAGCCTGAGGAATCTTAAGCAACGAAGACACAAGAATCATATGCCCAGTTGATGATATAGGAAGAAATTCAGTAATTCCCTCAACAATACCCAAAATAAGTGAATGAAATAGATTCATACCACTTATACCTCACTGCTCTCTTTCTTTTTCACCGGCGGCTTTGACGCTCTTGGTTTTTTCTCTTTTTTTAATTCCTTGTTTACCTCTTTTTTCTTTACTTTTATTGTTTTCTGTTTTTGTTCAATTGGCTCTGTCTCTTTCCCTTGTTTTGAAATAATAGGAATTCCAAATCGTTCCTTAATTACCTGATCTTCAATATTCATAAACCAAATAAATATAAGAATCGCACACATCGCAGTAACAAACACCCACATCATCGGGAATAGAAACGCGAGCCCAACAAACAACGCGATATCGCCCACATACATCGGATGCCTCATCTTTCCATAGATTCCTTCGGTTACAACTCGTGAAGTAGCATATGAGTTTTTATACGCTTCGCGATGCACAAAAAACGCCGAACAAATCAATGTGAGCCAAAGGAGAGAACAAATGATAAAAACAAATTTTGAAAACGCGCTGGGCACATATAAATATTCGTGATCAAAAAGAAAAGATGAAGTAATTGCGACGAGCAAGATAAGAAACCACATTGTTTTTGGACTAATGATGTTCATATATTATTGTTTTTTTAATTTTTCAAGATCCTGAAGCGCGCGCTGAAGCACCACCTCAATATCTTCTATAGTAACAATTTTCCCTTCCCCTTTCTTTTCGTGGATTTCTTCCACGTCTTCTTGAATCTCTTCAATGTCTTCAGAAATTTCCTCAACATCATCTGAAATCTCTTCCACGTCTTCCGAAAGTTCTTCCACGTCTCCTTGAATCTCCTCAATATCCTCTTCAACCTCCCCCAAACTATCAGCGTGTCTATTCACTGTCATTTGAATAAATATTGAAAGATAAATCGCCTCCAATGATACAAGAGTGGTTAAAACTAAAAGAACTCTATCAGCGCCCACGCCAACAAAAATAAGAAGAAATGCTAAAAAAAACAAGACGGTATGAACAATAAGTGACGCAGTAGATCCAACCCAAGCAGTGGCGCGCTCAGAAAAACCATCCCACGCATCATCGCGAAGCTTTTGTTGTTCTTCTTGTTTTGTCTCCATTTTCTCTTTTTTCATTGTCTAGGCTTCTCCCTCTGGGATATGTGGCGTTTTTGGAACAACGAACATTGCGATAATATATGCAACAATACACGGCAAAAATCCACTAATTGCGGTTAATAACACATACCCAAGTCGCAATATGACTGGGTCAACATCAAAATAATCCCCAATTCCACCAAAAATCCCGGCGACCACTTTATTTTTCTTACTGCGATACAAACGTTTTGACATCAAGTATATAGTATCATAAAAGCTCTCGAAGTGCGCAATATTTACACTCTTTCTTTCCACATCGCGCGTCCCAAAATGCAAGCGTTTGTATTTCCTCTGCTACGCGGGCTATCTCCCCTTTTAATCCCTTAACGTCCTCATCGGTTATTATAAATTGTTCAGTGTGATATACCCCTTTTTCATCGGGCTCAATAAAATCAATCTGTCCGGAAGAAAAATAAAATTTTTCAACTCCTTCATATTCATCAAGAAGAAGTTTATAAAAAATAAGTTGTCTTTTTATATTTCCTTTTGAATTTTTTGTGTTTCCCTCAATCTCATTCCGTGACTTTGGTTTTTCCGTCTTGTAGTCAACTACATTCACCTCATTCTTTTTATTAAGAATTTCAATTTTATCAATTTTCCCAGTAAGGCGAATCTCTGGAGTCAAAAATACTCCACGAATCGGAAACTCTGTTCGTGTGTTCGAAATCCATACACCATGAAATTTCTTATAATATCCGGAAAGCGCTTTGGTTCCTTTTTCTTCAAGCTCTTTTCTCTCATTATCACGAATATTCGCTTTTGAAAGGTGATGAGAAAATCGCTCAATAAGAAAAGTCTCTCCCTTATCATCATCAACAAATGAAACAAAAAAATCCTGAAGAGTCGAGTGAATAATATTCCCATAAATTTGGAATTTGGTCATTGCGCTCGGAATTCTTAAAAGATTTGAATAAAAATATTTCCAGGGACACTCAAGATAATTATTCAACGATGTCGCCGAAATCCCTCTCTCGCTAAACAAATATTTTACCAACTCTTCGTCTTTTAATGTCTTTCTATTTTTTTTAATCCTCTCAAACGGCTTTATAGTAATGCCCTCAATACGTTCATAATGTAAAAGGTCTTTATTTATTTCGGTAATAAACTCTGAAGGAAGTATATCCCTACTTTCAAAATCTAAATCAGAATACGAAATAATCACTTCTTTTTTTGCACGCGTAACTGCAACATAAAACAATCGTCTCTCATCATTTATATCGCCAGAAACCGAACTGGAATCCATATACACTGCATCAGGAATTTTCAAAAGAGTCCGCGATCGCCTATTACCCCAATGACCATCATATGCGTGTATAATATACACAAACGAAAACTCAAGTCCTTTTGATTTGTGCGCGGTCATACACTGCACCTCATTTTTTTGTGGTCTTAGTGATGTGTTTTTAATTCTTATGTTGTGAGCACTAATCGTCTGCAAATAAAGAAGAAAGTCATTAAGCGAAAAATCACTATGTCGCTCTGCAGAAACTTTAATTTCACTAAATACCCCTTCAAGCGCAGAAAGCGCACGAAGCGAGTCGTCGCCGCTCATTATATAATCCAAAAATCCTGATTCATGAATAATCACTTCAAAAAATTCAGGAAGGGTTTTGTTTATACTTGCCGTTTTCCATTGGGACAATAGCTTCCCAACGTGAAGCATTTTGGTTATTTCACCAATATTATTATTGTGTAAAAATTCACGACTTCGTATTCGCTCGGATAGAGAAAGAGAGGATTGAGCACTCATACATTTATATATATCGAGTGGCTCTAATCCAAAAAAATCTATATGCAATGCGCGAACAAGCAACTCATCATTTCCCAACTTATCAATGGAATGCAAAAGAATAAAAAGTTTTTGAACATCCCTATCTTGTAACGCATCCCCTTCGGTATATATGTGCGCAGGAATCTGAAAGCGCTCCAAAAAATCTAATAAATGCTCGGCATCTTTATTGTCTCGATATAGTATTGCAATTTCTCGTGCCGGAATTCCGCTCTCAATTTTTTCTTTTATATCACTTGCCACCCACGAAAGTTCTTCTTCTGCAGTATGTGCAACACGTACAGAAATTAACTTTTCAGCGTGTCCGGCGTTAGCCCGCAATGACTTATTTCCTGCGATAACATTATGCGCACCATCGAGAATTGTTTGAGTCGAGCGGTAGTTCTCGTGCAGATCAATGCGTCGTGCTTCTTTATATTTTGTTTGAAAATAATGAAAATTTTCAAGTGATGCTCCCTGAAATCTGAATATTGCTTGTTTTTCATCCCCCACTACAAAAATATTTGGATTTTCGTGAAAACTCATTAACAGCTCTATAACTTTATTCTGACCATTGTTTGTATCTTGATGTTCATCAACAAGTACATAATGAAATCGTTCTTGTAATACTTGAAGTAAGTTCTCGTTTTCTCTAAGCGCACAAAGCACCTCAAGAATCATGTCATCAAAGTCATATACTTTTAACTTTTTTTGTGTGTTGCTATATTCTTCATATAATCGTGCGAGCTCCTCATTTTTTTTTATTTGTTTTTCAAGTGTTTGATATTCCCCTTTCATTTTTCCTGCGTGTGGTCCTTTTACGTGAAACAAATCGGAAATTTCAGAAAATTTTTCTTTTTCTCGCGCAACAATAACAGAAAATTCCTCGGGGGACACGCCCTCCTTTTTTATATTCCCAATTGCACTTAAAACACTCCTTACATAATAATATTCATCTCCATATGGTCGTAGCTCTTTATAATTCCCATTAGAAATAATAGATTCTATAATTTGAGCAACCTCAACTTCAGAACTATTTCTCGAACTTATAATATTTGGAAATTCATCTTGATATTCTTTAATAACGGAATTGCAAAATCCATGAAACGTAGAAATATTTATGCGATATGCATCGCTCCCTACAATACTAAAAAGTCGGGCCCTCATTGCAGCAACGCCCGCCTCGGTAAACGTAATTGCTAAAATATTTTCTGGATTTACTTGTGTTTTAAGTAAAATGTTCGCAATACGCAATGTAAGAATCTCAGTTTTCCCCGTTCCCGGTCCTGCAACCACCATCACCGGTCCCTCGATAGCATCAACCGCCTCTTTTTGTTCCTTATTCAGTTGTTTGTATTTTTTTTCAAATTCTTCCATTGTAAAAAGCTCTTATGGATATGTTCGCATATTTTTTACTATAAAGATATATAAAAATCACTGTTTAAATTTGGTGAAAAAATTACAAGAATGTCTATGGCATCTATATGAATTAGCAACCGACATTTTAAAAACACCCCCTAGGGGGTGTTTTATTATATTTTCATCATCTTTAAACGTAATGAATTCCCTACCACCGAGACGCTACTTCCCGCCATTGCAATCCCTGCAAATATTGGATTAAGAAAAATTCCAAACAGCGGAAAAAGTGCGCCTCCAGCGAGTGGAATCCCAACGACATTGTAAAAGAATGCCCAAAAAAGATTTTGATGTATAGTGCGCATGGTTCTTTTCGCAAGTGAATGTGCCTTGGCAAGTTTTGTTATATCTCCCCCAAGCAATGTAATACCTGATGCTTCAATAGCAACATCAGTACCAGTTGCCATCGCGATACCAACATCTGCCTGCGTAAGTGCTGGGGCATCATTTACTCCATCACCAACCATGGCGACAATTAACCCTTTTTTTTGTAATTCCTTTATCTTTTGTGCTTTCTCATTTGGCATTACCTCTGAAATAATTGTATCAATGCCCGCTTGATGAGCTATATAATTAGCCGCACGACGATTATCTCCCGTAAGGAGAATTGTTTTAATATTCCTTGTATGTAGCACCGAAATAATTTCTTTTGTTTTTTGTTTAATTGTGTCACTTAGTGCAATAATTCCAATCGCAACAGCATTCTTCTCAACGATAATGACCGTTTTTCCTTGCTCCTGAAGCGCAGTAATAATTTTATTATCAAGCTCATTTATTGATGGTTTCCTCACCGCAATATTATTTTTATTGAGCATCCCTTTTACACCAACCCCATCAACAGATTCAAAGTGTTCTGGATCTGCAATAGAATATTTTTTTTCTTTTGCATATGAAATAATGGCTTGCGCAAGTGGATGTTGTGACCGCTGTTCAAGAGATGCTGCACATTCTATAATTTCGTGCTCAGATAATCCCGAAATAGAAATTACTTCAGTAATCGTCGGTCTCCCTTCCGTTATTGTTCCCGTTTTATCGAACACAATAGTATCTACTTTCGAAAATAGCTCCAACGATTCGGCATTTTTTACAAGAATTCCATGTTCCGCGCCTTTTCCAACCCCAACAATTATTGCAGTTGGAGTGGCCAACCCAAGTGCACACGGACATGCGATCACAAGAATTCCGACAAACGACAACAATGCATATGAAATGGAATTTGAAAATCCAAGATAATACCCACCAATGGTTAGCCACGCTACAAGAGATAACGACGCAAGAATAAGAACTGTTGGCACAAATATTCCCGAAATCTTGTCTGCAAGCGCTTGTATGGGGGCTTTTGATGCTTCGGCATCTCGGACCATCTTTATAATTTGCGAAAGCATGGTATCTTTTCCAACCTTCTTCGCAATACATTTTAAGAATCCTTGTTTATTAATTGTCCCCCCAATAACAACATCCCCATGTTTTTTATCGACAGGAATTGACTCCCCAGTAATCATTGACTCATCAAGCGCGGAGACGCCATCAATAATTTCTCCATCAACAGGAATTTTTTCTCCTGGCCTCACCACAAAAACATCTCCAATAATTACCTGATCAATAGGAACTTCCATTTCTTTCGCTTCTCGTATAACAGTTGCAGATTTTGCTTGAAACCCTAAAAGCTTTTCAATCGCCTCTCCTGTGTGTATTTTTGATCTCATCTCGAGATACTTACCAAAAAGTACAAATCCGATAACCACAATAGTAACATCAAAATACACATACTCAGGAAGCTTCAAATATTCCTGAACCTCAGGAAACAATACCAACATTGAACTATAAAGATAAGCCGCAAGAGTACCAATGCCTATAAGCGTATCCATGTTTGCAACACGATATTTAATAAACCTCCAAACTCCTTGAATAAATTGCCTTCCAAAATAGAAAATAACTGGAGTGGTAACAATAAACAGAATTACATTTAGTATCCTCATTGGGATAGGAAACTGAGGGAGAAATGCTACATATTTCTGGACGATATCCCACATCATGATAAAGAACACAAGAATAGCAAGAGGAAGCATAAAAGAAATTTTATTTTTCAGCAGTGCGAGTTCTTTAAGTTTTTCTCTTTTGCTCTCCTCCATCATATGACTATGATCGTGCTCCATTCCAGAATCTTCCATTTTCATCTCTTTTTCGTCATCAAAAAACTCATATCCTAATTCCTTCACTGCTTCGTTTAAGACACTGAACTGAATTGGCGAAGAAGAAGTAACTTGCGCGCTATCACTTGCAAAATTCACACTTACATCAGTTACATCAGGAATTTTTTTTACGCGTTTTGATATAATCATTGCGCAACTTGCGCAGTGCATACCTTTTATTTTATATGTTTTTGTTTTCATATTTTTATTTAACGTTAAATACACCCGCATACATACCCATAGAACAAGAAAATGAAATGCTTCCAGGTCTTATTGGAGTAAACTCGATAACATTTTCTCCCCGGGCAAGGTATCTATTAATGCCAAACTCCCTCACAAGAATACTCGACGCACAAGAATATGGCCCATCAGAAGTAATAACCCAACGGACTGGGACCCCTTGTTTGATAGTAAATGAATTTGGAAAATATCCGTTATTTTTTTGTTTCATTCGCACTACCTGTACTCCATCTACTAATTCAACATTGTTATCTTTGTAGTCCACAACTGGGTTTTTACTTCCGGAAAAGCCGAAATCTATTCCAGTGAGTGTTATACTATTCAACAGATTAGAAAGTGCGAAGAGAATAACAATGATTCCCGAAATTTTAAAGAATTTCTTTGCTTTCGATCCTTTTAAGATGGAGGTAAGTCCACCAATTGAAAGTAATCCTGGGGCAGTACCGAGTGCGAATAGCCCCATTATTATCGCTCCCCCAAAAAAATTACCCGAAGAAATTGCATATACCTGCATCGCCTGAGTAAACCCACAAGGAAGAAAAAACGTGAGCGCACCAATAAAAATGGAGTTTTTGTGATTGTACTCTGCGGTATGCTTTTTTGAACCAAACATTTTTGACACACTTTTTGGTATAACAAGTTTCCAAGCACTTAATCGAGGAAATATTTCGATAAGTTGAAGTCCTACAAACAACATAACAAAACCAGCAAACAATGTTAAGAAACTCGTCATTGATGTTGATATTTTTAATACCGATCCAATTGATCCCAATAATCCACCAAAAAACGCATATCCCCCTATTCGCCCCAAATTAAAATAAATATGAGGTTCAAATTTTTGTTTGAGTGTTGTGTCTTGATTTCTCTCAGCATATTTTGCAGAAATTCCAAGCACTAAACCACCAATGAGAGCCATGCACGAAGAAAATCCAGCAACAATCCCAACCAACAGTGCTACCAAAAAACCAGAATTAGTCTTTGCGAAATTGAAATTAACAAGATCAGTAATACCAAAAACCTTCAATAATTGATACATTACACCCACCACAACCATACTAAAAAATAACTCTTTATAATCTTTCCATCGGTGACTAAAAATCGTTAGTTTTTCTGTCTTACCAATCGTATATCCTGCTTCTTTTATTGCATCTTCCAATTCCTTCATTTTCGGTTTCTGCTCAAAATAATATATTTCCGCAATGCCCTTGCGATAATTTACTTCGCTCTTTTCAACATGAGGAACATGCGAAAATTTTTCTTCAAGTAATAATTCACACGATTTGCAATGTAATCCCTTGATTTCAAGTTTAACTATTTTCATATAATCATAATAATTTTTCATAAATTTTATTTAATAAAACATTCCCGATAAAACAAAACCACGCATTATATAAATGCAAAGAAAAATATATTAGAAAATCTTTGGATGAAGTAGCCCCTTCGAAAAAAAGAAATTTAGATAGTCGTATAACTTCGGTGGCTCCCCACGAATATCTTTCGTTATTTGAATAAGTCTTATTTTCCAAGAATTTAAAAGAGCAAACGAAATAGAAAAGAGCATCAAGAGAACAAACGAAATGAATAATGGGAGTTCAAAAGAAACGACCCCCACTACCGATCCCCTCCAGCTTTCTATGTGTTCGCCTAACTTCATCGAGTTGACCCCAGAAGCAACATGAAACAAACAATTAGACATTGTGTGTCCAATACCACCCTGCCCACTTGCAGACATACCAAATCCCGCGATAACAATCACGGAAATTAATACGGTAACGACAAGTGTGTATTTAAACATTTTTGATACTATACACTAAAATAACCGAAAAAACGATCACTTCATTTTGTTCGCTGCTTTTCTCCTATATTCTTCATTGTCTGAAGTGCGCACCTAAATTTCTCCAAATTTTCTTTTGTGACCCTCGGCATTTGCATATCCTTCACGCGATCATATTCTTCTTGAAGCAATATCGTAAACTTATTAAAATAATCTGATTCTAATTCATTTGGAGTATTATCCAAATTTCGAGAAAATCCTTCCATTCCCCTTACTATTTCTTCTGTCGTCAAAGAAACAAAAAATACCGGAATGTTTTTTATTTCTTTTTGAACTAATTTGTCTCCTTCCGGAACCACGCAATATTTCATTGTTTTTCCTCCCTTTCCTATTGATTCAACCCGTTCCCATTTTTCATCTTTGCGACCTACTCGTTCATGGTCGTGCACCTCGTCAATTACGCAGACCGGGTCACCCGTGTCCGTATCAACGAGATAAGAATCAATTCCCCCAAGATCGTCATGCCGTGATGCGCGCGCGACAATAAATTTTTCTCTTAACGTCTTATAAAGAATCAGGTTTGTAAGCATCTCCATCTGTGAAGATTTTTCTTTTTCTTTATTTTTCATCCACTCTCTTGCAATCTCCTCTTTCCCCTCAACTTTTTTTTGGGTTTTATAAAATTCTTGAACTCTCGGGTCTTCTGCCCCGCTCCATTCAATTTCTTTTTCTAATATATTCTGTTTGTCGCTCTCAATTTCTTCAGGAGTGTAAATTCCCCCGTTTTCGCGTGAAAAAAAATCCATTGACAGCATCCCGCGATCATCCACCAAATTATGCGTTACTCCGTATTTTTCTTTAATGTGCGCGTTTGTCTCTTTGGATATTTCTTTTGTGAGCCTAAAAAGCGCGTCAATCGGCTTTTCGCGGCGCTCATATGCGTTCTCTGTTTTATTAGCAGATGCTTTTTGTTGTTCGCTCATCTCTTTATTTATCATACCAGAAAATCGTCATATTGGTCTTCCTGGGTGTTTGCTTATGCGGTATACTTGTTCTAATGGAGTTATATGAAAAATCATGCATAAGAAATGAGGGAACGTGGGCAAAACCCATTTTTATTGACGAAGCAAATACATTGCTCCCTCAAATTCCCGGGTGGAAAATTGATTCATACTCGGGAAAACTCGTGAAAGAATACACATTCAATTATTTCACGGAAGTAATTTCTTTTGTTCAAAAAATATTTCAGCTTGCGGAGAACGAAGGCCACCATCCGGACATTCGTATTGCGTTCACCAATGTGCGACTTGAACTTACCACTCGTTCGCTTTGTGGACTTTCGGAAAATGATTTTATTTTGGCGGCAAAAATAGATCGATTGTAAAGATCACAAGCCATAATCTGAAAAAACTGCCCTTCGACAGTAAATTATAATATCTATGCCACAAAAATAGCACCCGATTCGGGTGCTATATTTTTATGATTTTTCCATCAATATCGGAAAATGAATGAATGCCGCGCTTTTTCCATGGAAGAAGCGGAACGCGGATCTTTCCCCTGCCGTTCGGCGCGTCAAAAATATACTGTGGGAGCGCCAACCCAGGAAGACGCTTCCACAACTCAATCATTATTTTCACTTCTTTTTCAAACGGAACGACAAAATGTTCAAGTTTGGAAACATAATCGCATCTATATATATAGTATGGGATCACGCCGAGCGAGTGTAGTTTTGTAAATAGCTTATCAAGCAAATCCACACTCAAAAATACATCAGCGTCTTTGATTTCCTCATTGGAGTTTTCAAAATAATTAACTCCTTTGAGAAATACAGTCTGGCTAAAAAGCATTATTCCCCGTTGTCGCAACATCCACAAAACACGCTCAACGCCTACAGTAATTTCATCAGGATGATTGAAATGAATAAGAATGTGAACAGGATTTGTGTGTCTGTTTATTTTTTCAATCTTTTCTACCACCTCTTGCACGCGAACATTATTAAAATTATCGGGCGCATGAACAGGAAGTCGTGTCCCAATTCGTATAACCTTAATTGATTTTATTGGCTCCAAAAGATCAAGAAGTGTAAAAGTGATATTGGGTGTGAAAAACGGATCACCACCGGAAAGAATGACTTCGGAAATCTCAGTATGATTTTTAATATAATCAATAATTTCTAAGATATTTTCACGGGTAAGACCTCCCTTACCGGAACCGATATCTCTATATCTGGTACAAAACTGGCAATGCGCCGCGCACATATCAGATGTCTTTATAAGCGCAACACGGTTGTATTTATGCACGAGCCCTTTTACCGGACTGTATGTTCTTTCTTCTCCCAATGGGTCAAGCTCGGGAAACTTCTTTCTTGTGGTTTTGTCCTTGATTTTTACAAACTGATTTTTTATTGCCTCACTTCCCGCGTCAATAAGTGTACGAAGATATGGCGTAATTCGCTCTTTCATAATAATCTCCTAATTTTTAATGAACAAAATAATTTTACTCTAAATCACATCGATGAACAATTTTAACTGCACGAGATCAGAAACTAAAAATAATAAATTTATCGTTTTTAACAAATAAAAGACGCCCTAGGACGTCTTTTTGTGATCCTTATCAATTCAGTTAAATGCGTGCTACATTTACCGCGTTTGGTCCTTTTGGTGAATCAGCTTTTTCGAAAGATAATCTATCACCTCTTCTGAGCTCTTGAAAACTTACGTCTTTGAGCTCGTTGCTGTGAAAAAATAAATCCTTCTCTTCGCCATCAACAGTAATAAATCCGAATCCCTTTTCTTCAACAAGATTCTTAATTGTTCCTTCCATAGTTATAAAGTTAATTTAATTTGTGTTTAAGGTTTTATCCTAAAGTCCAGTTTCCCAAATAAGCTCGACTACATTTTTATCTAGTAACTAACTTGCTGTAGCTAATAATAGCACCTTAGCGGTACCTAAGCAAATATAAGTTTTTGTTACTTATTAGCTAGTCTCGATCAGCCGTATCTTCATTTCTCTTGATAAACGCTTGATCGCGGCCTCTCGAGCACGAGCATCTCCTAGCGTAGAAAAATTCTCAAAATATCTCAATCTTACTGGTCTTCGTATTTTTGTATAATGCGCTCCACTCTTTAAATGATTATGAGCGTGTAACCTCCTTTTAATATTGTTAGTACTCCCAACATATAATGTCGCATCAGCACACTCAAGAATGTAGACAATATACTGATTTTTCATACAAGTGTTTATAAAATCTCTTGTAATAATTCAGAAAAACCGATTTTCTTTTTTGTAGAGTATGCAATGATCATATGAACCCCGATTTTCTTTTTTATAAGATCAAGTTGTTTCCTATATTCCGACGGCTTAATTTTATCTACTTTATTTGCCGCGATAACAATATTCTTTCTATATTCCTCAAGTGCATGAAGCATATCTAAATCATCCTTAGTCAGGCCAACACTCGCGTCAATTATTAAAACAACCTTTTTTTGTACACCAGAGGAGGAGAAAAAATACCATCGAATCATCTCCACTAAACTGCTTCTCTGTTCGTGTGAGACTCTCGCATATCCATAACCAGGAAGGTCAACAAAATAGAGAGATTTATTTATTAAAAATACATTTATCATTTGGGTACGCCCAGGAAATGAACTCGTTTTTGCTAAATCGCCTTGACCCGTCAGAGAATTAATAACGCTAGACTTCCCAACATTTGAACGACCAATGAAAGCAACTTGTGGAATCCCATCATCAAATATGCCATCGTCAGGAAGAGCACTTTTTATAAATTGAGCTGATTCGATCTTCATATATATTGAGTATAATCTTTTTGCCAGCTAAAAACCGATTTTTTAAAATCGGTTTTAAATTCACTATTTTGTCTTCTTTTTCTTGGCGGTCGCCTTCTTTGTAACAGCTTTTTTTGCCTTTTCTTTCTTTCCCATTACTAATTCTTTTTTCTCAGAAACAGTCGCGCTCTTTTCTTCTGGTGGAGTCATTGAAGTTAGAAGTTTCAAAATTCGATCAAGTTTTTCGTTTAACGAATCAAATTGATCTTTATATTGATTTGTCGGTTTGTCATTGCTTCTGTTTATTGCGCTCCCGTTTTTTTCAAAACAATCGCTACAATAGACTGGCTTGTCCCCCGTTGGCTTAAAAGGAACCTCGCATTGACGTGCGCATTTATCACAAGTAACACTAAACATCTGTTTGTCTCTACTCATAAACGAAGAGTCTCTTTTTCCACCAAATCCTGATTTTTTAAAATTACCCCTATTTGATCTCGCTGACCCACCATCATTATCATGATTTCTAAAACAATCGCCACAATAAACCGGTCTATTTCCCGTTGGCTTAAAAGGAACCTCGCACTCTTTTCTACAATCACTACATGTTACCGTAGTCATCACTGCCCCTCTATCACCACCAAAACTACGCTTGTTGGAATTTCGTCCACTAAACTCTCTTTTGCCGCCTTTATCACTTGATTTATTTCCCCGTTTAAACGTTTTCATTTTTTTATGTTGACTATCAACTCTCAGAACTCTATTCTTTTTTCTAAAAAATAGCAAGCCACTAGAAACAAATCATGTCAACTAGTTCTTTTCAAGATCAAATATCTCATCAATACGAATCTGACTCACAAACTCTGGAACGTGGCTCACAAGAATCATTGCGCCAGCATACTTATCAAGCGCTGCCGCAATCACGGGAAGGTGGCGGAAATTCATATGATTTGTTGGCTCATCAAGAATGAGAAGCCCAGGACGCAATAATACAAGCTGTGCCAACGCAACAAGTCCTTTTTGCCCCTCAGAAAGGGTGCCAATCTTTGCCTTCATTGCATTCTCCCCGATTAAGAACCCTGCAGCAACTGAACGTATCTCGCCCTCAGTAACCCTATCCATTACCGAAGCAAGTGAATGATACACCGTATCATCAAAATTTAATGTAGAAAAATCCTGTCGATAATATCCGACACGAACCCCTTCGGCAATGGTAGATTCTTTTCTATCTTTATGAGTGAGTGCCTCGAGAAGTGTGCTCTTTCCAATTCCATTTGGCCCTTTTAATAGCAAGTGCTGGTTCTTCTTTAAAGAAATGCTCGTCTTCTTGTTCGTTGGCTTATGATTTTTAAAAACGGTATATGAAGATATACGCAATATCTCTCCAACAATGTCATCTTGAAATGGGATTACAAACGGTCGAATTGTTTTGTCTTCCGCTCGTACATCCACCATCTCCTCTTCCATTTCCTCTGCTCGTTCTCTCATTTTCTTTGCAACTAACCGCATCTGCCCACCTTTGTGCGCAAAAAAATTCGCCTTCTCTTTATTTTCTTGAATCTCCTTCGCGAGGAGCGCATTTTTTCTGTTTTCTTTCTCTATGCGTAGCGAAATCTGTTCAACAACATCAGAATAGTTTCCCACATACTGCTCAATTTTGTGAGTATAAACATCAAGATACAGAACTCCTTGCGTAAACGAATTTAAAAATTCAGCATCATGTGAAATAACAATGCATGTTTTTTTATAATCAATAAGAAACTGAGTGAGGTGAGCAATTCCCTCTTTATCAAGATTGTTTGTTGGCTCATCGAGAAGAAGCAAGTCTGGCTTTTGGACAAGTGCAGACGCAAGAAGAAGCCGAGCTTGTTGTCCTCCAGAAAACGATTTCACCGCCCTATCGTGTGGGGCGTGTAAATTCACCACCTCAAGCACCTCATCAATACGAGGGTCAATATCATACACCTTTTTCGGAAAACATTTTTCAAAAAATTCTCTCACTGTTAAATGCATCTCATCACGAGGAATCACCTGACGAGCAGTTGCAACGCTCATCTTGTTTGCAATATGTATCTTTCCTGATTCCGGATTGAGAATGCCAGTAATAAGTTTGAGAATAGTGCTCTTTCCCGATCCATTTTGTCCCATAAGTGTCGCCTTCCATCCATTGCGCAAAGAAAAATCAACCTCATTTAAAATAGGGTGGTGATATCCAAAATCAAAGGATACGTTATCAAATCGTAATATAACTTCATTGTGCGCCATTAGTAATATAAAAAGTACTCAATTAGTATTTAATTGTGCTAGAAAAACGGGGTAATGTCAATTTTAATCCCACCATCAACTAAGTACGTACCAAGAATTCTTGGTACGTACTTAGTTGCTTTATTTCTTTTTTTTCGTCGCCAACATTATTTTTTTTGCCTCCAATCTCTTTTTTGTTTTGTGTGAGTGTGTTTTTCTCGGTTTCCCCACACCAGTGCGTCTTTTTGCCATAATTTTTTATTTGATCGTTATCTCTTGAGTGTAACAGATAATTGAAAGAAAGAAAAATTTCCAGAGCCTATAATTTCAACACAACATAAACATCCTTACAGGATCCAGCTTATAAGTATATTGCTTATTGATGTAGTTTTTTAAACTTAGCGTGATACCCTAGTAATTTCTCGACAGGGGAAATCCCACCAAGAACCTTGTACGGAAAATAATTCCAAGCATTAGTGACCAATTCCAAAACATTCTCAAGCTCAGGTATATCTTTACCATGATCAAACATTGCCAAGACTTTCATCATGTCATCCTTATCCTCCTCGTTAAAAATAGTGTCTCTGATATGATCTAGAGTAAAATCGCTGCCGGCCTCTTCAAGCATCTCCACAAGTTCTTGTTCAATCTCTTTTTAGCGCTTAAAAATCTCTTCGTATGATTCAGTTGTCTGTTGTGACACTTCACCATAATAATCGTCCAGGCAAGATATAATATGTTGAACAGATTTATAAATTCCACTTGGAAGTTTGTTAATATATTTAATTTTTTTGTATTCACGATTCCACGAACTTCTTTCTAAATTTTCCAAATTCATTCGTAAATCGTAAAGAACTTGATCGGCTATCTCTGGCGACAATTTGGAAAATCCCAATTCTTTTTCAGGAAAGCGAATGTGACACGTTAGCGATCCTAATTCGTGCTCGATCATACGAACAGCAGCATGACGTATGTTACCATTTTTATTCTGGAGCAACTGGAAAAACCACGGAAATAGAAAATCGGGCTGGTCCTCGCGATCATGCAAAAAATATATAACGGATATTGCCAGAACAAAATTTTCCCGCCGCCAATCCTCAGAAATCCTGGCGCACATAAGTGGTGCAGCTTCAATAATTCCTTGTATTATTTTGAATTCATTTTTGCCACTTCTGGAACCATATGTCAGCTTCCGCACTTCCCGCGCAGCAACACGACTTTTGCCTTTATCTTCTGCCAAAATAGTTTTGAATAATTCGGTAAAGGTTTCCATGGCAATTATTTTCTCATTGATTTTGCTAATAAAGTCGAATCGGACAACTTTTTCAGATTCACTTTTTATTCAAAAAACTGTTTTTGTCTTGTAGTTTTCTTATTATATATAAACCCATCAAAATAAACACAGTCATACTTGCTTATTGCCACTCTGTAATTAGGACCATTTATATGTGACACAATAGCTCTGGCAACTGATAAAATTACTCCGAACTAAAACCATCGCAAACTTTTGAAATCATTTTACTAAATCTGATACACAAATCCAAAAAGCGAAATCTGAAATGATGCGCCCCGCCACATCTTTTCTGAAGATATGGGGGCGGAGCGAGCGAACACTCTCATCTTCAAAAAATGAGTTCGTATCTAATTTGCTGGCTCCCCGGGTAGGACTCGCCTCTCGCACTGCTATGCTCGAAACCTTCGGCTTCTCCTCGAAGCCTGCGGCACTAAAGTATTGCTGTTTGTGGTTAATCATCTTGTGATTAAACAAACAGGGAACCCGCGGTTCGAATCCTACCTTGAGAAAAACAAAAATCCCAAGACAAGCTTGGAATTTTTGTTTTTATGCTCCGCGTCGTAGAGGATGTTAGAATCACCCACCAAAAGAAGGGAGAATATATTTACATCCCCGACGTGGGAATATACTAAGGTTTACTCGGTAGAGATTTACAAAGCTCTTTAAAGTTTTTTCTTCTCGCTATTGTATATTTCTTCCATTTTGGATGCATCTTTTTCATGAGAAGAAAGAGTTCTTTATGACCCTTGAGCGGTAAACACTTCTCCTTGTTGAGTTTAATGCGAAGTTCGTTGTCGGCAATGAGTTGTATAATAGCGTGGTCTTTATCAGAAAACGTAAGATAGCTGTGAAGTATCTCATGCCAGAGGTACACCGTCGCATAATTTGACCAATCTTCGTAATGACCCCACGCAATTCTGTTGTTTCCCAAATAACGTCCATTCCTCAAGCTGGGATGGGTAATAAAAACGGTAAATTGCTTATTCAGATTGAATCCTGTTAACTCTTTAATTACTTCTGATGAATATTTATAATTCCCCTCCCATTGTTTCTTACAAAATTGGAGATAATTTTCTGTTTGAAGTAATAATTTTTTATACTCCTTGCTTTTTTTCAAAATTAATACAAACTTAGTGAGATTTTTAGCTTCTTTAAAGGGTTCACTTTTTTCAAAATCACCTGGCTGCATGCGTCCAA
>Ga0172370_10004622_pt1 | contig 18319 bp, 11 predicted proteins | sample LakKiv5m_FD_114538 | JGI IMG/M metagenome (GOLD analysis project Ga0172370, IMG submission 114538) | Freshwater microbial communities from Kabuno Bay, South-Kivu, Congo - kab_022012_11.5m | ecosystem: Environmental > Aquatic > Freshwater > Lake | place: Democratic Republic of the Congo...
ATAAGTACGAATCTTTTCGCTACGATCTCCACCTCCAATTTGACTTGCTCTATCGTCTCCGCGCTCTTTCCTAAGCCTTTCCTCCTCAAGTTCATAAAGTTTTGTACGTAAAACAGCTATAGCTTTTGCTCTATTTTTCAACTGAGATCTCTCATCCTGACAAGTCACCACAATTCCAGTAGGAAGATGTGTCATTCTTACAGCAGAATCGGTAGTATTTACACTTTGCCCTCCATGACCACCAGATTTGTAAACATCAACCTTCAAATCTTCTTCTCTAATCTTTACATCTACTTCCTCCGCCTCCGGCAAAACAGCCACAGAAGCCGTAGAAGTATGTATACGCCCTTGCGCTTCGGTTACAGGAATTCTTTGTACGCGATGAACTCCACTTTCGTATTTCATAACTCCAAAAGCTTTTTCTCCACGAACAGCAAAAATAATTTCCTTTATACATCCAGGAGCTCCTTCACTTTTACTCATCAATTCAACTTTAAATCCTCTATTTTCAGCGAATTTTAAATACATTCTAGAAAGATCTCCAGCAAAAATTGCAGCTTCATCTCCTCCGGCACCAGCTCTAATTTCAACTATACAATCTTTTTCGTCATTTGGATCCTTTGGCAACAACTCCAATTTCGCCCTTTCCTCCAATTCGTCAATTTTGGCTTTAGCTTCATCTAATTGAGCATATGCCATATCGCGCAATTCTATGTCTTTTTCAGTATCAAGAATTTCCTCTGCCTCCTTTCTAGCATTTTCAGCAGATCTATAACTTTTAGCCAATTCAGCAGTAGGAGTAAGAGTTTTGTATCTTCTAGAAAGAGTTTTATACAAAGACTGATCAGCAATTACAGAAGAATCTGACAACTTTTGCTGAATCTCCAAAAACTCCTTTTCTAATTTTTCTAGCTTATCTAAAAACATGGGACCAGAATACTTTAATTAATTATAAATTACAAATACGCGATATTTTCCAGATAAATCCTTCAAAACCTCCCAATTCTGATCAAAATATTTATTCAGGTCAATTACTAAGTCTGGAAGCTGTTCCGGATTGATTTCGCCAGCCATCATTTTCCAAGAAATATGCTTATCCCTCAACTGCTGAAACAATTTTTTATACAAAGTTAGTCCATCTTCTCCACCAAACAAAGCGACCTTAGGCTCATACTTTTCAACATTTTTATCAATGTATCGATGTTTCACTTCTCCAATATATGGAAGATTTGCCAAAATAAGGTCATAAGATTCTTCATCTTCTATGGCTTCAAGCAAATCACTTTGTGTTACGTTTATTTTGTCCTCAACTCCATGTTGAACAACATTCTGCTTAGCAACTTCAATAGCATCATCACTAATATCCAAAGCATGAATATACTCAATCAAATCTTCGTTTTCTAAAGTCTTGGCAATTGAAATAGCTATATTTCCGCTACCAGTACCCAAGTCCAAAATGCTAAACCTCTCATTTTTATAATTTTTCCTTATAAAATCCAGAGCCTTTTCTACCATAAGTTCAGTATCAGGCCTAGGAATCAAAACTCTCTGATCTACATAAAAATCTAGTCCATAAAATTCTTTTTGATTAGTTATATAAGCCACAGGCTTACCATCTCTCACCTCACTCATGTATTTCAAAAACATTTCTCCTAAACCTTCATCTACTTCTTCGTGCAGATTTGCTATCAAATATTCCTTTTCAACACCAAGAACATACGCAAGCACAACCTCACAATCCAAAATTGCAAGATCTGTCTTACCCAACAAATTCATACCTGTATTTAGAAGTTCATTTATTGTCATATTGCGTCATCCTGAACTTGCTTGCTCCCGGAGGGGAGGTTCAGGATCTAATTTTAATTGATTCTGAAATAAATTCAGAATGACATTCTAAAAGAAAGTCCCCCAGATTTCTCCAGGGGACAAATAAATCTTAATAGAATTTATTCTTTTCTCGTAGGCTTCTGTAGTGATCTCTTTTTATAGCTTTAATTCTTGATTTTCGTTTAGTATCTTCTTTTTTGTGATATCTTTCACCTTTAATCTTCAAAAGTTTTCTACTAGCTTGAACTTTCTTGTTGAATCTAGTAATTGCTCTTTCTGTAGATTCCTTAGCGTTTTTCCAGATTGTTACTTTCATTGTATATTCACCTCCCTTTTTTTGAATTATTGAATAAGCAAAAAGAATTATATTCACAAACCGATAAAAAGCAATCTATTTATACTTCTGGACCGCCAAATCTCTTGAAGTGAACTGTCGCCAAAGCCATATACATTTCGCGAGCTTTTCTAGAAATATCATCTAAAGTTCCTGAAGCACCCTCTCCACTCAAAAATGCCTCACTGAAAGTAAGAGCTTTTCCATGTAAAGCCTCATCAACTCTTTGAAAATCAGTCTCTGGTTTACCTGCAGCCATTGCCTCCTCATTGGCTTTATCCAATCTTACTTGTTCCTCCAATAAAGCTCCCAATCTAAAACGATAAGCATCAATAGTAGAAACGACAGGATTAGCAGATTCCCCACCTTCAGCTTCAGCCTTATAATCAAAAATCAACTTATCTAAATACTCAAGTCCAGCCAAAACAACATCCGCAAATCTAATAGCCTGACCATACTGCAAAGGATCTATAACAGTTTCAGCAATTTTTCTATAATCTGGATTTGAACCGTGTGCAACAGTTATCAACCAATTAAAAGCATCAACTTGATCCATTTGTTCAGGAGATACATTTGGAAGTAACTTTTTTACAGCAGGATCAACTGCCACCGCACCATCAGTTTGCCCATCCAAAAGAGCATATACACCATCAGCTTCTGCAGCCCCACCATCTACTTCATCCACAACATCTTCACCAGGACCTGTTTTCCCCATAAAATTTTAGATTAAATTAATAAACTTCCAATTATTAAATTGGGTACATTTATAACGTCAAAAAACAAAAAAGTCAAGACTCCTAGGAAAACAAAAAAACATTAGATTAAGTTTTTCGAAAAACTAAATATCCAAATTTTTCACCTTCTTCGCATATGCCTGTATAAACTTCTTTCTTGGAAGAACTTCCGATCCCATCAATGTATCGAAAACCTTATCAGCGCGTTCAGCATCTTCGATTTTCACTTGATACAAAAATCTTCTTTCAGGATCCATAGTTGTTTCCCAAAGCTGTTCAGGATTCATTTCTCCAAGACCTTTATAACGTTGAGTAGAGTATTTAGCATCGAATGCTAGAGTCTTCAAATATTCTTCTTTTTCTTCATCGTTATATATATATTTCACACTCTTTCCCAAAGCTATTTTGTATAAAGGTGGCTGAGCAATATATATGTTTCCGGCTTCAATAAGCTCTTTATAGTATCTATAGAACAAAGTCAAAATAAGAGTTCGGATATGTGCTCCATCGACATCGGCATCAGTCATGATAACAACTTTATGATAACGAAGTTTAGTAATATCAAAATTTTCACCTATTCCAACACCAAGTGCAATAATCAAACTTTTAACTTCATTATTTTCCAAAATCTTATCAAGACGAGATTGTTCAACATTCAAAATTTTACCTTTAAGTGGCAAAATAGCCTGAGTTTCACGATTTCTTCCCTGTTTAGCACTACCTCCCGCACTATCTCCCTCAACTATGAAAATCTCAGATCTTTCAGCTTCTCTAGCCGAACAATCAGCCAACTTTCCAGGAAGAGTCATTCCTTCAAGCGCACCTTTTCTAAGCACGGTTTCTCTAGCAGCTCTAGCGGCAAGTCTAGCCTTAGCAGCCAAATAACATTTAGCGAACATTCCCTTTGCATCAGCAGGACTTTCCTCCATAAACATCGTGAAAGCGTCTCCAAAAACAGTTTCAACAGCAGTTCTCATCTCAGCATTTCCAAGCTTGCTCTTTGTTTGTCCTTCAAACTGAGGATCTGCCAACTTAACAGAAATAATAGCAGTAAGACCTTCACGGACATCTTCTGCAGTTAAATTTGAATCTTTTTCCTTAAAGATTTCCATCTTACGCGCATAGTTGTTGATCGTACGAGTAAGCGCAGACTTGAAACCAGTCAAATGCATTCCGCCTTCAACTGTATGAATATTATTCGCAAAAGTATAAATAGTTTCCTGAAAAGAAGTGTTGTACTGAAGAGCAACTTCAATATGTCCAGCTTCAACATCTTTTTCAACATAGAAAATGCTACCGATTCTTTCTTTATCTATATTCAAATGATCAACGTATGACTTAACTCCTCCTTCAAAATAAAATTTACATTTACGTTCATCTCTTTGATCATATAAAGAAATCGCTACAGCCTTAGTCAAATAAGCCTGTTGACGAAGTCTATTTTGTATAGTTTGGAAATCAAAAATTACAGTATCGAAAATCTTATCGTCTGGATAAAAAGTGATTTTTGTTCCTCCCTTAGTTGTCTTACCAACAACTTCTACAGGTCCAAGTGGGTCACCTCTCTTATATTCTTGTCTATAAACATTTCCATCACGATAAACCTCAGCAATTAAATTAAGAGACAAAGCATTTACAACAGACGAACCAACTCCATGTAAACCGCCAGAAACCTTATATCCTCCACCTTCACCAAATTTACCTCCGGCATGGAGAACAGTTAAAACAGTTTCAAGAGCTGATTTTCCAGTCTTTTTGTGCTTATCTACTGGAATACCACGTCCATTATCTTCAACAGACAATCCCCCATCCTTCATAATAATAATCTTGATATCATTACAGAAACCGGCCATAGATTCATCTATAGCATTATCAACGATTTCCCAAACTAAATGATGAAGACCAGTTACATCCGTAGATCCGATGTACATACCAGGCCTGCGTCTAACCGCAGAAAGCCCCTCCAGTACCTGAATTTGATCAGCACCGTAATCAGATGTTACTTGAGTACTTTTTGTATTTTCTTCTGCCATATGAAAATTCGTAAACTAAAAAATTTTATGCAGTGAAGAATTTAGCACACTTGGAAAATCTTGTCTAAAGATTTATTTTTTTAATGGAAGCTTTGTGCGACTTATTGGCTTAGATTGGCCATCTACGGCAGGCGGAGTCAACTCCTTATCAACACCTTTTATAATCATGTCGTATATATCCTTGATTCCATAGGATCCCTCAACAACAATAGGTTTACCATCAAAAGTAAAGAAAACATTCGTAGCTTTTTCTAGCTTAAAGTCATAATCAAAAGTAACCAAAACTTTCTCATATCCCTTAACAAAGACATCAGTAATCCTATAAATAGAATTTATTTCATCCACTAACTGAACGTTTTTCTCAGTTATTGTATATCCTACTTCAGCGATCTTCTTTGATATATATATACGAGCAATTCTTTGAGCATTTGTTTCTACTGCCAACTGATTAGGATCTTGCTGTGTAGGTTTGTCGGGATCAACTACTCCATATTTATCATTAACAAGTTTACTTAAACTATCAATTTTTATTGGATCTGTAGAAATGATTTCCCCATTAACTTTTACATCCTTGATTACTTGTGATGAACGATCATAAACAGCTTCGAATGGAAATTCACTAACTAATCCTTTTATATTCACATAACGTTGATTTATATCAACGATTTGATCCATCTGAAATTCTTTAATCTCTTTATTTTTTGTAATTATTTGCTGTATTTCAAGAGCTACATCTGAAGCCGTAAGTTGTTTTTGAGAATTAACTCCCAAAATATCTTCTTGAATATTTATGAAACTCAAAATCTTTTCTCTTTCTTTTAAGTATGTTTGGAATCTATCTTTATGATTTAATCCATAAACTTTCGAACTATAATATTCTGGACTCTTCAAATATCCCCAGAAATCAACAATAGTTTTCAACTGACTTTCAAATAATTTAACAACAGCATCCTGAGCTTTTGTAGGATCCATAAGCCCATTTATTTCCTCTATCAACCTAGACATAATCAATTTTGAATCTTCCACAGAAACCTTCTCGTCAAAGAAGAATTTCATTAATCTTTTAAGAAGTTCAATTTTTTCATTTATAAGATCCTGAGTTAACTCATTCTTCAATTGTCCATCTTCATAAAGAGAAATCATTTCCTTTTCAAGGACAGACTTCATTGCAAAATAAGAATCTTTATAAAACACAGGATAATTCATAAACAAATTATCAAAAAGCTGGTTCTGGTAAGCAATATACATTCTGTAATATCCAACATCAGTTTTCTTTCCAAGAGTTCTCTTTAAATAAGAATAATAAAAGTCCAAAGCTTGATCGATAGCTGTATCAGTAGAATCAATAACGTCATAAACATTCACCCAAAATCTATTCACAATTCCATACACATCCTTATTTTCAGAAAATCTCATGTCCAACAAAAATTTAAGCACTTGGTACTCTGAATCAGTAGAATCAAAAACTAACAATTTTTTTATATACTTATCCAATATTTTATCATAAAGTCCTCCAACATTTACCAAGTCCTGTCTTGATAAATAGTATTTATTAAACTCATCCAAAGATGCCTGCATATTAGAATTATCCTCATTCACAGAATAAAAAATAGCGTCATCCAAATAAGCAAAAAGATGATTCAAAACAACTTCTTGCTTCTTATCAGCAACAAAACTCAAATTCTCTTCAACCCAATAAATAAATTTATTTGTACTCCCATCCATAGACGCTCTACCCTCTCCCTGAACATTAGAAGTAAAATCTTGCTTCAAAGTTTCTAAGTATTTTCTATCTCTTTTCAAATTTTCAACAACCCAAGAGGTTTCTCTAATTTCATCAGGAATAAGAGAATATCTAAACTCCCCTACCAACCTAGAATAAAGTAAAAGTTTTAGTTTATCGTCAATTTTATAAAGTGGAATAGTAATCTTTGTTCCCTTTGGAACAAGCATTCTATTCATAAAAATATTGCTATATTCATCCTGATATTCAGAAATCTTAATTGCATCGGGCAAAAATCCAACATAAGCATCTCCCCTATAAACATATAAATAAACATTTTTTCCATCGAAACTTAAATCAAAACTTGCTCTATTTGGAATAATAACAACGCGATCAGCTAAAATATTCACCTTAGCGTCACTTGTTGAAAAATTTCCCCAAACAGTACCAGAACTCAACTTGAAAACATATTCATGCTTATCATTGGAAAAAACTGTATCCATCAAAGGAGCAGCTCCATTCTCTCCAGTAGAAAATCGCATTACTCCACCATCAGGGATATTATTTACCTGATTATATTTAAATGCCTCAATTTGATTAGAAACTTCTTTATTTGCACTAGCCAAGTAATTATCCAAGAAAAAATTACCCGCAAACATACTTCCAGCAAGTACAAATAAGAAAGCACCTTTCAACAGTTTACCAAAACCGAAACTCGAAACAGGTGCAGAAACAACAGCTACTTCAGAAACTGGGACTTGTGAACTAGAAGCTTCTAAAACTTGATCTTCCATCTTTGGAGTTTCAGCAACAGCTACTTCAGCAACAGGAGATTCAACAACTGGAGAAGGTTCTATTGAAGTTGGGGCTTCTTGAACAACAGTTTCTTCAGAAACTAAAACAGGCTCAACAACCACTTCAGCAACAGCTGGAACTTCTTGAACATCTGGAGCTTCTTGAACAACAGGCGCTTCTGGAACAACTGTAATATCTGCAACAGGAGTTTCTTCAGAAACAACATTTGTATCTATAGAAAAACTCTCAATAGGCAAATTTTTTGGCTCACTAATTACTTGTGGAGCCGTAGTATCACTAACCAATGGTGATATCTGTAAAATATCATCACTCCCCACATTGACCGAAGGATTACTCTGATTTAATGGCTGATCATCCATTTATTCCAAAAATTATTAATCTGAAAATTATAGCACTAAATGGGCCAATTAACAACCAAATAAAGAAGGTTTTTGCTTTCATTTTCTGGCTTTTTATTTATTATGAGATGGAATTTTTTAAAACCTCATTTTAATGAAAAAACTTTTATTCGTTTTAACAACGGTATTTTTCTTATTAACAAGCCAAAATCTAACATCTTTCGCATTCTATTCCGACGTAGACGAAACAACTCCTTACTACAAATCTATACAGGCATTGGATGATCTAAATCTGTTGCCAAAAGATGAAAAGTTTGAGCCAAACACTCCAATAACAACCCCAGAATTAATCAAAATACTACTAGCTTACAAAAAAGTTAGTCCAAATAACTCACCAAAACTTCCATTTTCGGACCTAAATAACGACTCTAAGTACGCACCATACCTACAAAAAGCTATAGACTTGGGGATAATTCGTCCATTTGGATTAAAACCAGAAATATTCCCTAATCAAAGTTTGGCAAAACACAGAGTTTTAGAGACCTTATTTACATCTTTAGGACTAGGAACAGACTATTTTTTTAGCAGAGAATTGTTTCCATTCAAAGATCTAGATCCAAATTCAGACATAGCTCCACTTGCAAAAAAAGCTCAAGAAATAGGAATATTTGAAGAAAATCCGGCAATGTTTATGATGGCAAAAAGAATAACAAAAGGAGAATTAGCAAATTATTTATACTTAATTCATGAATACAATCCATCAACCTCAGAAGGAATCCTTCAAGTCCAAATAATCCCTATCGACACAGACATAACAAGAGACACAAACGGCAATAACTCACAATACAACGACGTCGAAAATCAGCTCATAGACAATGAAAACTTCGCAACCCTTTTAGACGTTTGGCAAAGTCTAAAAACAGATTATCTATTAAAAAAGGATCTAAAAGATGCTGACTTAATTTATGGAGCAATAGAAGGACTAGCAAAAGAAGCAAATGACCCTTACACGATTTTCGAAAAACCAAACAAGGCAGGAGCATTCTTAGATAACCTTTCTAGCGAATATGAAGGAATCGGAGTTTCAATAGAAACAATTGATAACGATTTAACAATTATTGCACCATTCAAGGACTCTCCAGCCGAAAAAGCCGGATTGAAAGCAAAAGATATAATCATCAAGGTAAACGATAAAGACATCACAGGAACTCCTACAGAAGAAGTTATAAACATGATTAAAGGTAAAAAAGGCACAGTAGTAAAACTAACAATTTTGAGAGACAAACAATCACTAGATTTCACAATAACAAGAGCCAATATTTCTCACAAAACAGTCACAGTAAAATACGTAACAAAAGGAAATAAGACAATCGCAGAAATCTCATTATTAACTTTCGGAGAAGGAACTTACAAAGAATTTTTGACTGCAGCACAAGAAATAGTAAACAAGAGAGCAAATGGAATAATATTGGATCTTAGAAATAATCCAGGAGGATATATGAGCACTGCCATAGACATCACTGGCCTATTCACAAAAGATCAAAAAGTAGCATTAAAACTAACTGATGCAGATGGGAATACAGTAGAAGAGAAAACTACAGGAAACGGTTTACTAGATGGAATAAAAACAATCGTACTAGTAAACAAAGGATCAGCTTCAGCGTCAGAAATATTAGCAGGTGCACTACAAGACCATGGACTAGCAACACTTATGGGAGAGACAACTTTTGGAAAAGGAACAGTTCAGGAACTAAAACAATATTCAGATGATTCATTGTTCAAATACACAATTTCAAAATGGTTAACTCCAAAAGGAACATGGGTTAATAAAAAAGGAATTGATCCTGATATTAAAGTAAGTGACACCTCAACAGGTGAAATAGACAACATGATGGTCAAAGCATTAGAAGAGTTTTAAGCAGTCTCTTCAATCTCTGGACCAGCTTCTTCCTTTTTCCTAGCTAAAATTTCTTCAGGGTTTGTTGTAACTATCCTATCTTCAATATAAGAAGCAATTACCTGCATCGCTACGTGTTTAGTTCCGGCAAAGAACAATCCCTGTCCAACTCCACTATTCAAAAGAACGTATTTTTCTCCTTCAGTTAAATTGAAGACTTTTGCCAAAATCTCTACGGCAGATGGAGATTGTTTTAGTAAATGTTGCATTGAGGAATTGGTAACAATAGGTCTACCAAAAGGACTCAAAATAAAATCTTCAACATCCTGAGTAATAGTAGTTACTCCCAAATAATATTTTCTTGCACGTTTTACTAATCCAAATAAGAACTTAGCGCTATCTTCATACTGCATCATTGTCCACGCCTCATCAACTACAAGAATTCTCTTCTTTAATTTACTTCTAACCTTACTCCAAATGTAATTAAGAAGAATATACATCGCAATTGGACGAAGAGCATCTTCAAGGTCTCTAATACAGAAAATCATCAATCCGGAAGAAAGATCTACGTTTGTAGGCTTATTAAATACTCCAGAATAAGAACCACTTGTATACTTAGATAATTTTTGAGTTAGACTTGAAGCTCCATCCATTGATGACAAAATCTGATGTAAGTCTTCCAATGTAGGAGGTTCATATTTTGAAGGATCAAGTACTTCCATAGTAATTCCTTTCAAGGAATAAACGTCAATTAACGCCTTATCCAAGATCGAATCTTCCTCAGGAGTAATTTCACCCATCATCAATTTTAGAAGTCCATGTAAGTTGATAATACTGCTGCGAAGTAAATCTCCAGGCTGAGTATCATCTCCAGCAATAGGACTTGGTAAATCAAAAGGATTAATTCTACGATCACTATTTAAACTAATTTTTAGATAAGATCCACCAACTGTATTTGCAAGAGCTTCGTACTCATTTTCAGGATCAATAACAATTACATCAGTCCCCATCATCATCATTCTCAAAATTTCCAATTTAACCAAATAAGATTTACCTGCACCAGACTTAGCCAACACAACACTATTCGCATTCTCAAGTGCAAATCTATCAAATATGATCAAACTATCATTATGCCTATTTAATCCATAAAGAACTCCCTTATCTGAAGTAAGATCAGAAGAAGTGAAAGGGAAAGTAGTAGACAACGGACTAGTGTTCATATTTCTAATAACATATAGCTCATCAAGCCCCAGCGGAATAGTAGAATTAAACCCATGTTCAGCCTGAACCTGAGCTCTCTTTGTCATAACTAATTTACCTCCAAGTAAACTTTCAAGTTGCTTAGCAATCTTTTCAAGATTCTTATCGTCTTCTGAATAAAGTGTGAAATATAAAGCAAATTGGAAGAACTTTTCTTGTCCTCTTTGAATTTCAGTACGTAGACTTTCAGCATCTTCTAAAGCAGTTTCTATACCAGGATCACGCACCATTCCTTTTTCAGCATTCATTCTCATACTAGATTGCATCTGAGCAACTTTTTTTCTTAAAGTCTTCATTATTTCTGCCGAAGAAATAGGATATATAAACTGAGAAATATCCATAGTTACATCAAAATTTACTATTGGAGACAACCAGTTAACATCCAAATAACGAGGATAAGCAAAAACATAAAACGATCTCGCATATAATCCATCAAGTCTAATAGAATCATAATTTATTTCCATTGCAGATGGGGCAATCAAATCTTTGATATAAACCAAACCTTCTTGATAAATTCTTTCAGCTTCCATATAAGTTTTACGCTCCTCTTCTTCAGCGGAAGAAAGCTTTACTCCTGAAGCTGATACTGTTTTTCCAGCATCAGAAGGTTTATTGGAAGAAAATGAAAATAAAGATTTAACCTTGTCCAAAGCACTTTGTTTTTCTTGAAGTTTTTCTCCTTCAGTTAATTTTGGAGCTTCTGCAGAAGGCTTTTTACCAAAACTAAATAACTGCTTAATCATTTCCATAGGAGTCTTTTTCTTTGGAGGTTCCGCTACAACAGCAACTTCAGGTTTTACTGCAGCCACATCATCTTTTTTAATAGAAACTTCATCCAATTTCTTTCCAGTAAACGGATCATATCCGGCACCATGCATTTTTACTTTTGCCTCTCCATCAACCTTAATCACCTCATCCATGTCAGGAACAACCTTTGCTTCGCTAGAAGTTGAATCAGTAACCAATTCAACAGAATTTGGCTTATCTGACCTAAAATCAGGCAAAACATTCTCAGGCATCTTTGCAGAAGACACGTCTTCAGGCATAGAAGGCATCTTAGCCACATCACCTTTTTCATTTTTGACAATAGAATTTGACGACTCATTAAGCCATTTAGGTGTCTCAGAGACATCATTCTCAGTCTTATTAAATACCTGATTACCATTCGCTGCTTGAGGTGGATTTGCCACATCTGTAACAGTATTTACGCTAGTTGTGCTTGTTGCTTGATCTTCAGCCATTTGTATTTGTTTTTATTCAAAAATCATATTATTTTACCAAAAAATACAAGTTCTTACAAGTACAAAAGGTCACCCTATCTATAATTTTATTCTAGGCAAATTTAAATTTTGTGGTAATATCCCCGTGACATATTTTTATTCCTAACCAGTTTTAGCTGTGAAGGATCCAAATAAGAAAGATAAAAACAAGGACAGTAAGCCAGAAAAGGACAATGAAGAAAAACAAGAATCTATTGAATTAAACGAAGAGCCAAAAGAAAATTTAGAGCTTTTTGAAAGTCTAGGAAAAACAGTGCCACGCAATATCTCAGAAGAGATGGAAACTTCTTATCTAGAATATGCGATGAGCGTTATCGTTTCTCGTGCACTTCCAGACGTTCGTGATGGTTTAAAGCCGGTACATAGACGTATTCTTTTTGCAATGAACGAAATCGGACTAAAGTCTTCCGGATCATTCAGAAAGTCTGCAGCCGTTGTCGGAGAAGTTTTGGCTAAGTACCATCCACATGGAGATAGCGCCGTATACGATTCCATGGTTCGTATGGCACAAGATTTCGCGATGAGATATCCATTGGTAAGAGGACAAGGAAACTTCGGTTCTATAGATGGAGATAGCGCAGCTGCTATGCGTTATACCGAAGCAAAACTTGCAAAGATTTCAGATGAACTTTTAGATGATATTGATAAAGAAACAGTAGATTGGAGAGACAACTATGATGGAAGATATAAAGAACCTTCTGTATTACCAGCAAAATTACCACAACTACTTCTAAATGGTTCAACAGGTATCGCGGTAGGAATGGCAACTTCTATTCCACCACACAATCTTGGTGAATTAGTAGATGGATTGATGCACCTTTCTGAGCATCCAGAAGCTACAATTGATGAATTGATGGAATTTATCAAAGGTCCTGACTTCCCTACTGGAGGACTTCTTTACAACATATCCGATATCAAGACAGCATACGCAACTGGACGTGGAGGAATGGTGATGAGAGCAAAAACAGAAATTGTAGAAAAGAAAAATGGCAGATTCGACATTTTAGTTACAGAAATACCTTACCAAGTAAATAAATCCGTTCTTATTACAAGAATGGCAGACCTAGTAAGAGACAAAAAAATAGTTGGAATTTCTGACATTAGAGATGAGTCCAATAAAGATGGAATTCGTGTAGTAATAGAACTTAAAAAAGACTCTTATCCAAAGAAAATACTAAATCAATTATTTAAACTAACAAGTCTACAAACTGCATTCAACATGAACATGATTGCGCTTGTAGACGAGATCCAACCACATTTACTAGATCTAAAACAGGTTCTTGAATATTTCATCGAACATAGAAAAACAATCATTACAAGAAGAACACAATTTGAACTAAAAGTTGCAAAGGCAAGAGCTCACATATTAGAAGGATTAAAGATAGCATTAGATAATATCGATGAAATCATAAAGACAATCAAAAAGGCTCCTACAAAAGAAGACGCTTTGGTTGAATTGATTAAGAAATTCAAACTAACTGAACTACAAGGAAAAGCTATTTTGGAAATGAGATTACAGACTTTAGCTGGACTAGAAAGACAAAAAATAGAAGATGAATTAGCTGAAAAATTAGCTTTAATGACAGAACTTGAAGGCATTCTTGCAGATGTTAAAAAAGTTCTAAAAATAATGCAAACAGAGTTCAAAGATATTAAGGAAAAATACGGAGATGAAAGAAGAACTCAAATTATTCCAAACGCAATCAACCAAATTTCTCAAAAAGATACAATTCCAAATGAGCCAGTTGTAGTTATGTTAAGCCGTGAAAACTACATCAAACGCGTTCCTGCATCAACATTCAGAACTCAAAAACGCGGAGGAAAAGGCATCATTGGAGGAACTACAAAAGAGGAAGATGAAATTAAAACAATTGCATACACTTTCAATCACGACAATATCCTATTCTTCACAAACCGTGGCCGTGTTTACGAACTACCAACATATGAAATACCACTTGGCTCAAGAATTTCAAAAGGCCAAGCTATCGTAAACTTGCTACAACTTGGCGAAGACGAACAAGTGTCATCAATTCTAAATACTGGAGATAAATTCCAAGGAGAACATTTATTTATGGCAACTAAAAATGGAACGATCAAAAAGACTCCTGTAGAAGATTTCCGGAACATGAGAAAGAGTGGATTAATAGCCATAAAGTTAAGAGAGAATGATTCATTAGAATGGGTAAAGGAAGTTTCAAAAGGAGATGAGATTGTCCTTGTAACAAAAGAAGGAAAATGTATCAGATTTAAAGAAGAAGACGCTCGCCCACTAGGACGTCCATCAATTGGAGTTCGTGGAATCAGAGTAAAATCAAATGACTGTGTAGTAGAAATGGCAGCCATAAAAGACCCTGAAACATCAGAACTTCTTGTAGTAACTTCAAATGGATTAGGAAAAACTACAAAAATTGGAGATTATCGCCTACAATCTCGTGGAGGTTCAGGAGTAAAAACCGCTAACGTTACTGCAAAAACAGGAAAAATTATCGGGGCAAAAATTATTAGCAAAGACATGGATGCAGATCTAGTAATCATGTCAAAAGTAGGACAAGTAATAAGACTAAATACTAAAAATATTCCTTCACTTGGAAGAGCAACTCAAGGAGTTTATTTAATGAGATTACACAAAGCTGATCATGTAGCTTCTGTTTCATTAATGGACAACATCGAGACAAAAGTTTCACAAGTAGAACAGGTATTTGGAGGAGTAGGAGAAACTCAGTTAGCTGAAGACGAACAACCAGAATTAATAGAAAATATCGATGAAGAAGTAGAGGAAGAAGAAGAAAAAGTTGCCGTAGCTGTTGCCGCAAAACCAGCTAAAAAGGCAAAAGCAACAAAACCAGCACCAGAGAAAAAGCCAGCTAAAAAAGGAAAAAGTTCAAAATAGTCTTTGACTAAATCCCAAATTTTACTTGCAATACAAATTCATATTAAGTATATTGCGAAGGCCCAAAATTTCTACAAAAGAACTAGGGCAATTAAAGAAATAATTAAACAATATTATGAAAAAGGATATTCACCCAAAGTACCACCCAACTGTATTTTCATGCGCTTGTGGAGCCAAATACATGGCTGGCTCAACAATGAAGGATGAAGAAGTAAAAACTGAAATATGTTCAGCTTGTCATCCATTCTACACAGGAAAACAGAAATTAATGGATACAAGTGGACGTGTAGATAAATTCATGGCTAAAGTTAAAAAAGCTCAAGATGCTGCAGAAAAGAAAGTGAAAAAAGTTGAAGACGACAAAGAAGAAAAAGCTGCAAAAAAACCAGCTAAGAAAAAAGCTGCAAAGAAGTAATAGAGCCAAACAAAATGTTAAATGGAAATCCCACGAAAGTGGGATTTTCTTGTATATAAGGGAAAAAATAATTAATATTGTGTCATGTCAGGAAATACTTTAGGAAAATTATTCAAGGTCACCACATGGGGAGAATCACACGGAGAGGCTCTAGGAGTCGTCATAGACGGCTGTCCCCCACTAATTCCAGTTACAAAGGAAGAAATTCAACGTGAAGTAGACAGAAGAAAACCACGAGCTTTTTCAAAAATAAGCACAACAAGAATAGAAGAAGATCAAATTCAAATACTTTCAGGAATATTTGAGGGGAAAACCACAGGAACTCCAATCTCAATATTAGTAGGAAACAAAAATACAAAATCCAAAGATTACTCAAAAATAAAAGATACATTTAGACCAGGACACGCCGACCTTACATATGAATTAAAATATGGAATAAGAGATTACAGAGGAGGAGGAAGATCATCTGGAAGAGAAACTATTGGAAGAGTAATAGCTGGAGCTATAGCAAAAAAACTACTCAAACTAAAAGCAAAAACTGAAGTTTTTGGACATACTGTTCAAATTGGAAATATAAAAGCAAAGAGATTCGACAAATCTTTTATTGAAAAAAACGAACTTCGATGTGCAGATCCAGAAACATCAAAAAGAATGTTAAAACTAGCAGAAAAAACCAGATCAGAAAAAGACAGTATTGGAGGAATTATTGAAATAATTATAAAAAATCCACCTCAAGGATTAGGAGAACCGGTTTTCGAAAAACTGGACGCAGAACTAGCAAAAGCAATGATGGGAATAGGAGCCGTAAAGGGAGTAGAAATAGGTGCAGGATTCAAAGTAGCAGAAATGAAAGGAAGTGAAAACAATGACCAAATTAAATCTGAAAAAGGCAAAATAAAATTCCTATCAAATAACCACGGAGGAATACTTGGCGGAATCTCTACTGGAGCAGACATAACAATAAGATTAGCAATAAAACCAGTTCCAAGTATCGCAAAAAAACAACAAACTATTACAAAAACCCTTAAAAATACTTCTATAGAGGTTTTGGGAAGACATGATTCATGTCTAGCTCCACGCATAATTCCTGTAGCAGAAGCCATGGCAGCAATAGTGCTAATTGATAAATTTTTAGAACAAAAAGGGGCAAAATTATAAATTTCGTCACAGCTTGACTTTCTTGGCCTTTTAATTGATAATATGGCACTATTTAAATGTTTTTATGTCTAATGGACCAGAACATTCAGGCCACGAAGAAGAACATCATGAAGCGCCTACCGCTCCAGAAACTCATCATGCTCCAGATACACATGATCATCATGATGCTCCTGCCGTAGATCCTCATCACGCCGCTCCTGCTGCAGATTCTCACCATGCGACTCCTGCTGCAGATCCTCACCATGCTGCTCCTGCCGCTGATCCTCACCATGCTGCTCCTGCTGCAGATCCTCATCATGCCGCTCCTGCTGCAGATTCTCATCATACTGCTCCTGCTGCAGATTCTCATCATACTGCTCCTGCCGCTGATCCTCATCACGCTGCTCCTGCCGCTGATCCTCATCACGCCGCTCCTGCTGCAGATCCTCATCATGCTGCTCCTGCTGCAGATCCTCATCACGCCGCTCCTGCTGCAGATCCTCATCATGCTGCTCCTGCTGCAGATCCTCATCATGCTGCTCCTGCTGCAGATCCTCATCATGCAGATCATGCCGCTGGTCATGCTGGTCACGACGCAGGTCATGATACTGGTCACGACGCTGGTCATGGAGACTCACACGGACATGGTGGCCACGGCCACGGTTCAATGTGGGATACAGTCGTAACTTCAGTTACAACTACAGCAAAAAACACTTGGGATACATTGACCCATATAGACAACCCAAACCATGATCCTATACCAACTGAAACAAAAGAAGTTTCAGGATGGATGACTCCTGTTGCAATGACAAAATCAATGATCAGAGGATCAGTAACCAATGTTCTAAAAAGAGCAGGAGAATCTATATCTCCACTAATAGACGCCGGAGAAGCTGCATTTTACACAGTAACAAGTCCAATACTTCATCCAATAGAAACAGCTGACAATTTTGGAGAATATTTATCTCATCCAAAAAGAATTATTACAGCTACAGCAAGAGCAGTAAAAAACGTATTAAAGGCTCCAATTACACTTGCAAACGAAGCATATCAAGGAATAGTTCAAAGACCGCTTGAACAATTAAACCACAAAGTTAAGAAAATTCCTCTAATAGGTGGAATAATCGCCGGCACTTCAAATTTAGCGGCAAAAGTCCTAGGATGGCCACTTAAATTCATGGATCGAAAAGCAAAAGAATGGACAACGTGGATTGATGAAGCTGATGAAAAAACTAAAGGCCAACAAGCTGGGCATCTTGCAAAAACAAACTACGCTCCAGTTCCAGCAACACTAGCTGTGGCTTAAAGATACGAAAAGGTTGTTTCAACCAATATTTTGGTATAGATTTTGACCATGTTCGAATTTAAAATTACACACAAGGATAAATCTTCAAAAGCAAGATCTGGCATTCTAAAAACTCCACATGGAGAAATTCATACTCCAGTTTTCATGCCTGTAGGAACAAAAGCCACAGTAAAAACATTGTCTCCAAAAGATCTAGAGACAATAGATTCAGAAATAATTCTCGCAAACACTTACCATCTATACCTTCGTCCTGGAGAAAAAGTAATAAAAAAAATGGGAGGACTTCATAAATGGACTTCATGGAATCGCCCTATGCTTACAGATTCGGG
>Ga0172370_10004623_pt1 | contig 18319 bp, 13 predicted proteins | sample LakKiv5m_FD_114538 | JGI IMG/M metagenome (GOLD analysis project Ga0172370, IMG submission 114538) | Freshwater microbial communities from Kabuno Bay, South-Kivu, Congo - kab_022012_11.5m | ecosystem: Environmental > Aquatic > Freshwater > Lake | place: Democratic Republic of the Congo...
CGCCGAAGATGTCCGGCGTTTTGTGCGGCACCATGAACAGCCGTCACTTAATTTATGGGGCACAGAGTTGTTCTTGAATCAGCTTGCAAAACTGCGGTGAAGGAGATGAGGTTATTACGGTTTCCAATACTGCGGTACCAACCGTTTCGGCAATTGAAGAACTGAAAAAGCATGGCATCTTTGTCAATACCAGCTATCCATAGCCTATCCATACCATGACCGGTTACCAGCATTTTGGCTACCGAGAAGACGACCTGCCGAACACTGAAAAGGCAGCCCGGGAGATATTTTCTCTGCCCCTGTATCCCTCATTAACTGATGATGAACAGGAACAGGTTATAGCGACGCTTTATGCGATACTGAAATAACTGCAATAATAGATTTTTTCATAGCTTAATCTGAGAATTTCGCTCTCAGATTACCCTGGCTTTACATCCGACCTCCCCTAACCCGGACAAGCCGGAACCAAATACTTTTTAAGCGTAACCACAGAAAACACCCGTCCTCTGAAGCATTGCTGCCTGTCCTCCGCACGAAGCGTGCTCTCGCCTTTGCGTAGCCCTTCGGCGGAGCAAGGTCGGAAGGCGGGCGGAGGGTGGAAAAAATAACACAGAAGTTAAAATCTCTATCTGTGAAAATCTATGCAGTTATGTGGCTGAAACATTTCATGGCCTGCTGTTTTGATCATTCAGTATTGGAATTTTGTCTCACATTTTGTATCGTTAGGCTTTTGGTGAGAGCAGTTACGGGCGGTGCGAACGAAGGCTCTGGCAAAAACAAGCAGCATTTCCTGCGAGCACTTAGCCCGACAAATGAACCAGAAGCCTAACAACAAATTTCAAATATCTTTGGATAGACCTTTATGTTGACATGCCTGTTTTTTAAGCCTATAGAATATCAAACACTTCCCCCCCTTTCCGCAGAGTCAGGTAGTGCTTACATGGATTGTCATTCCAACAGAAAACGAACTTTAGCTGTTTTGATTTTCCTTTCCTGCGTCTATTTTCTGCTTTTTATCCCCGCAAATTTTACGGGTTCAAAAGACCCGAACATGCTTATAATTACAGGACTCGAAGACTTGAACGGGCTTGGCATATATCGAAGCGATGAATTTGCCCAGTTTCATACCCTGACACGCATGCTCACCCGGGGGAACACCCTGGGTGAAACGCTGCACAATTTTTTAGTCTACAGGTACTGGCAGTTTGGCTACCCTTTTTTTGTGCTGTCTGCAGCGGAAGTACTTCCTGTAAAAGTTATCTGTAAAATTGCCCCCTCAATCAACCCGACAAAAGCATCTATGCTTACGCTAAGGCAGTTCAGCATACTTTTTACCCTTGCGGCGATCATGCTGCTCATATACATGTGGACGAAGTATATGCACCTGTTCAGATCGGTTTTTCTTTTCATATTTCTGACCTCTATTCCCGAGGTTTTCGGCAACAGCCTGTGGTGGCACCCTGACAGCCTTACCACCTTATGGGTTATTGCAACCATATTTTCACTCCACAGAGACAATCTCTGCTTTGGCAGATGGTTTTACGGGGCTGCTTTTTTCTGCGGGCTTGCTGCGGGCACTAAAGTAATCGGCCTGTACTTCTTTCTTGCCGTCCCGTGCTATCTTCTGCTTGGGATCACCAACAGGAAAATGAGCGGTTTAAAGCTGCTGACCTGCGGAGCTGCTTTCTTTTGTATAATGGCAGCAACCATTCTCTTCACAAACCCACTACTTGTACTGCCGGAATACTCGCCGGAGATTTTTAAATCGCTGGCCGATCATAAAAAACTCAATGAATACGGCGGAGTCTTAAACGGCCCCTTTGCCTTAAAGGTACCAAAGGGGCCTGCTGTCTGGTACGGGGAAAGCCTGAAGCAGTGCTTCGGCTACTGGTGGACTTATCTCATTACCTTCTTTATCTGCCTTGCCAGCATGCTTTACGACAAAAAGAAAAGACTGCTCAATATTATAGTACTGACCTGGGTTGCGCCGCTCTCCATTTACCTGCTTTTTTATGTGGCAAATAAAAGCGGCCGCTATTTTCTTCCCGTCCTTCTTCCGCTTCTTTCCTGCATCGGGACTCCGATTGTATGGGAATTCAATAAAAAAATTTCCTTAAAAAAGATAGCCTCCTCTGCCATTATAGGGGGGCTCCTCTGTGCGTACGGATTTCAGCTTTGGTCCTATACAAAGACAAATATCGCCACTTATGCATATATCCTCAATAAGGAACATGATAACCCAGCAATCGAATTCTATAATAAACTTGCTGCCGCCTACTTCTCCAAGCTGCCGCGGGATAAATCCGTGAAAATACTCCAGCAAAGCTTTATCTATGTGCCGCCGCTGAGGAATGTCACCCGCGTTTTTCTTGATTATTACGGCCTAATGGCTCACAGGGCGGTTGAGGAAGCAAAGCCTGACCTTATCCTGCTTCACAAGGTATATGTTGACAGCTTCACCGATCCTGAGACTATTGCCATTACCTTTGATCGAGAGCAGGTGAAGAGCTTTTCAAAGCTCTTCCTTCAGGCAAAATCAAATTCGATTAAAGGATACCATAAGCTGCTTGAGACAGAGCATTTTGTCGCATTTGCAAAGGACTGAGAAGAGGGGCTGGTCCCCTCATTGTAAAATTTGTGTTTTTGTGAAAGAAAATATTCATAATGTGTGACTGGTTTTCCGAGTTACAAATCACAAGTCACGTGCATTTTGGTCTCCGTTTTATCCGGGCTATTTTTTTGAATGTGACCGGGATAACGCCTCAGTCACCAATGAGCTTTCCGGCGCATCACTTGTCCTCGTGATAATCATCCTCTGTATTGATATCCCAGATATTATCTTTTGACTTTATATTGTTCACAATGTTTTCAACGGCAGCCATTGCGGTAAGCATTGAATGATCCTGGTTGTTGTATCGGTGCATGCCGTTTCTGCCAATTAAATATAGATTTTCAAACCGGTCGATATACTCCCGTATCGCGCTGAAATCATCATAAGTTCCAAAGTATGCAGGATAGGTCTTTTTCATCCTGATAACAATGCTATCAAGAACATCCTTTTTTTCAATGACACCAATTGCCGCAAGCTCGCTGATTGCAAACGCGCAGAAATCACCGTCTGACTTATTCCACAGGTCGTCCCCCTCATTGCAGAAATATTCAAGGCCCATCCACACCGTGTTCAAATCCTTCACAAGATATGGACTCCAGTTATTAAATATCTGAATCCGTCCGATCTTAACCTCTTTTTCCTGCACATAAATCCAGTTGTCGGGAATTATATTGTTGACGGTTTTTTCCTTTGTGCCATTTTTTAGCTTCAGCTTTTTCAAAAGCAGGCCAACCGTTATGAAATCGCGGTATTGCAACCCCTTTGCCACCCGCCTCACTGCCGTGGGCGCCGAGTTTCCGATGCACTCAATTAAATCCTTTACCGGCATGGTTGAAAAAAAGTAATCGCCCCTTACTTTTTTTACAGCGCCGGTTCCGCTGTCCCTGACATCAATTTCAGTGACAGCATTGCCCGCATGCCGCAGGCCGACCACCTCCTGCCCGAGGTGTATCTCTCCGCCCTTGTCCTTGATGATGCGCGCAACCTCTTCCCAAATCTGGCCAGGGCCGAACTTTGGATACATAAACCACTCAATCAGACTTGTCTCTGTTTTTTTCTGGTCAATTGAATCATCTGCGGAGAAAAGGCGGGAGAAAGTCCGCTGCGCTACATTGAGCAGTAGCTTGCTGATGGATAAACCCTTAATTCTCTGGGCCCCCCATTCGGGTTTTATTTTGCTGCAGGGCACGCCCCAGACCTTTTCAGTATAGGATTTGAAAAAAGTTTCATAAAGCTCTGTTCCAAAGCGGCTAATAAAAAAATCTTCGAGGGATGCGATCGTTTTGACTGGGGAAAGCCGCGTCTTAATATAGCTGATCCCTACTTTCATGGTCTGTAAAAAGCCGAGATTTGAAAGGGTATCGAAGCTGAGCGTGATAGGGTAATTAAAAAATTTCCGCAGATACAGAATCCTTGAAACGCGGTGCCTCGCCAGCATCACCCTGTCAATCTTTTCAGGATCCGGCGCGTTCGGGGCTTCAGAAAGAGGGACTCGCCTATGCAGCACAATATCGTCCCGTGAGGGCTGCCCCTGCAGGGGGAGGATGTTCTGCCACCAGTCCATCACCCGCGCTGACTTGGAAAAAAATCTGTGCCCGCCAATATCTATTCTGTTACCTTTATGGTCTACCGTTTGGGAAATGCCGCCAATAGAGCCGGTGGCCTCGATAAGAACCGGCTTTATATCAGTTTTATGCACCAGTTCATATGCCGCAGTCAGGCCTGCAGGGCCTGCACCGATTATAATCGCAGTTTTCCGCATAACAAACTTCTCCAATACAAGCTGATTTTTCATTTGATATTTGGCTTATAACAGATTAATGCCGCGTTAAAATTCCTTTATCAATCTTGCTTTATTTTTTATTTCTGAGCGCTGGATTTGGTTTATATCATAAAAATATTACTCATTATGCATGTTCTCTTTTGATTCTTTGAGATATTGTTTTATCGCAGATTGACTGGTAGGTATTGCCATTATTGATTTTAGCTTTTCTATATTAATCTCATAATACTCATAGGGTAAAGCATTGCTTGCTATATTTTTACCTGTCCAATCCATTATCTGTTGCGTCCTCACCACACCGTCACCGCACAGATTGATTGTCTCTCCCCCGGCAAAATTGCGTGCCAGACATATAACTATTCTCGCGACCTCATCTGTGTGCATGTATTGATATGCTGACTCTTTATTTACAAACAGCCTGTCACCATGCCGGATATCAAATACCGTATTTTTGCGCAGGCCGGGGCCTACCATGCCACCCAAGCGTATAATGAGATGATTCCGGGTATATTTCCTTACCATCAATTCTCCCATGTATTTATTTAATCCGTAGCGGGACAGCAAAGCAGGATTTACGGTAGCGGTTTCGGCATTATTCTGAGGATTTGAGCAGTCATTGTACACATCAATGCTTGACAGATAGATATAACGTTTGAAATTAAAATCTAAAATACTCAGAAATGTTTCCCTCACATTCTTGTCAAAGTCCATCAAAGGTTCAGAGCGTGATAGACGTTTTGAGGAATTCCCCGCCGCATTAATCAGTAACTCGCAATCCTTGCCAATATAATCAGCATAGTTGCTTCTATTTATTGAAGCATATTGCAAACTATTTTTTTTGCAATATCGCACAAAAGCTGATCCTACAAATCCATCTGCACCAACTATAAAAATCATATGTATAAATCCACTTAAAGTCTAATTCCATCACCTTTCGTTTCATAGTTGTTTGCAAACCAACTGATAGAATATTTCAGGCCTTCCTTGAGCGGTGTGGCACAAGATAATCCCAGGCTATTCAGCAGCCTCACATCAAATATTTTTACCATCTGACCATCGGGCTTAGTTGTGTCCCAAACAATCCGGCCGCCATATTCCATAGTATCACAGATGGTATCTGCCAACTCACGTATTGAGATGGTTGTTCCCGTTGAAATATTGACCGGCTCGCTGCTGTCATAGCTTTCAATGAAAAAAGGGATGCAGGAAGCAACGTCCTGCGCATATACAAAATCTCTCACCGGCTTACCCGTCCCCCACATAACTATTTCCTTCGCTCCGCTGCGTTTTATTTCAAAAAAACGACGAATCATCGCCGGCACAACGTGAGACTCATTCTCGCGGAAATTATCATATTCACCATACATATTCCCGGGAATCAAAATTACAGAATTCAAGCCATATTGCTGCCGATAACACTTACTGGCAACAATTCCCATCTTTTTCGCCATCGAATAACCTGCGCTCTCATGTTGCGGGAATCCCTCCCACATCTGTTTTTCATCAATAGGCGAGACCGCGGTAGCAGGATAACTGCATCCGCCCATGGTATAAATCATTTTTTTTACATTATGCAGAGCAGCCTCATGAAATACCAACGAAGTTAAAAGCGTGTTGCGATAATAAAAATCAGCAGGGAAAGTCCTGTTTGCACCTATCCCGCCAGAATATGCCGCAAGATGAATTAATACCTCAGGCGCTTGTTCATCGAACATTTGCTTCACCTCTATTGGATTCATTAAATTATAATTTTTGCTTGATAATGCTACAATTGAGTTTTTACCGTATCGTTTCGACAGAAGGGGCGTTACGTGTCGTCCTAAAAACCCTGTTGCACCAGTGACCACGATTCTCATCGCTCATCTCCCCGCAATTTTTTAGGTTTTTAAAATTATGTCAAAGTTTAATCGATTTGTCCCGGCAAAAAGGTTTCGGATTCAGTACATTGTTGCAATAACGCTATTGTGAATTAAAGGGATATCAGGAGTGAATAATACTGCTTCCCGGGGCATTTATTGAGAATGGGATTTCGAAAAAATTTGACAAGGCTTTTCTTACAGCGCCCTGTTTTTCTTCAGGCACAAAAAACAGCATAAAACCACCGCCGCCGGCCCCCAGCAATTTCCCTCCGAGCGCCCCTGCTTCACGTGCACGTTCATACATGGTGTCAATTGTTTTATTGGATACACAAGGATCAAGTAATCGTTTCTCTCTCCATGTCTCATCAAGGAGCAAGCCGAAATCACGTAACGATTTATTGCCCGCTAAAATTGTATGGGCCTTTTCTACAATATTATATATGCGCAGAAGATTGTTTTTTATATGAGGCAAATTATTTATTTTTTTTCTTTCTATATCATTCGCAACGCGCGATAAACCAGAATAAAACAACAAAAGTGAATTATCCAGCTCATTCAGTCTGCTTTTTGTCAATGATATTCTATTCACGATAAAATTCTCTGTCGTATTGAATTCTATAAGATTCAGTCCGCCATATGCCGCAAATATCTGGTCCTGGCAACCCACCGTTTCCCTTAAAATATCACGCTCAATGTGAATTGCCAGTTTTGCCAGGTCCTCTCTTGGAATAAACCGTCCCTGGAAAGCAGTAAGGGCATTTATTAAGCCAACAGCAAAACTTGAAGACGATCCTAAGCCCGAGAAGGATGGCAAATCAGCGGAAAGTCCTACCTCAATATCTTTTTCGATAGTAAAATGCCTTAAAATTTCTCGGAATGGTTTATGTTTAATTTCCTCAACACATTTCACACATTCCACCTGACTATAGGCTATCCGAACCGAATAATCAAAAAGTTCCGATGGGAACCGCATGACTGCATGGAAAATATGTTTATCAATAGCAGTGCCAAGCACCGCCCCTCCTTTTTCCAGATAAAATTCCGGAAAATCTGTACCGCCGCCAAAAAAACTGATTCGTAAAGGTGTCTTGCAGATTATCATTTATTTTTCATTCTTTATACGGCAATGGTGCATATAAAAATTTTTGCAAACCACTCTCTATGTTTGTGTATGATTGCAACTTCATATCATGCAGATGTGCGCGCGATTATAACGACATCAATTATTCGATGCTTTTAAGCAGTGCAGACTGAACACAATAATTATTTCATTTCACATATTCCGACTTCAACTTAAGCAATCCCCGGTACGCAGCCATGCTTTCTTTTAAAAAACGAATAGCAGGCAGGCCGCGGCTTTTTCCATGCTGCCTTTTGCGATGAACAATATGGACCTGCTTTATTGCATAATTTTCCATTTCTGCGCGTATTATAAGCTCTGCGTTTATTAATGTTGGCATGCACTGTAAGCGCGGAAGCAGCTCCTTTATGAGGCCCCTCTTTACTATTCTAAAAGCAGAGTTAAGATCGCTGTAATGAATATCAAAAACAAATCGTGCTATTCTGTTAAAAATCAGGGAGGCCAGCTTCCGATAAAAATAGTCCTGCCGCCCTATTTTTGCCCCGTGTACCATGGAAAATTCACCAATAAAAGGGGCTAACTTCCAGAATTCTTCTGCAACATATTGACCGTCTGCATCAGTAAAAAAAACAAGGGGGCATTTGGCTGCGCTGTAAAGTCTTCTGGACGCAGCAGCAAAGCCATCTTTATAGTCATTATAGATTACCCGTATAAAATCATATTTCTTGCATATTCTTTGTAAAATTTGCTTTGTTCCATCATCACTTCCCGCTTCATCAAAAACAAATTCAGATTCTTCAGGCAGATATTGAAAAACATCTCTTACCCATTCTTCGATAACTGATTCTATCACTTCAGCTTCATTACAAACAGGCATTAAAATTGAAATCGGCAGCTCTATTCGTTTTTCTATTTTCATCGCAGCATCCTTCAATTTTCAAATTAGACATTTGGCTTTTCTTGCTTCGAGGGAAATCCTATAATATTTTCCCTCCGTCTATGTTTAGCGCTCTCGGCTCCAAGGTATTTTATTTTGAAGGTTTCGTAGCATTGATAAATTCTTGCCGCGTTTAACAAGGAATTGAAACCATTATAAAACCACCTCTCCTCCAATATTCAAACGATATGAATGAATAACGGGATATGACTATATCGCAGCCAATATTGACAAAACCGTAAGAAGTCAATTTCCCCTCCCCTGGCGGGAGGGGATTAAGGGGAGGGGGAGCAATAATAAACTGGAATTACTTGTTTATCACCCTCACCCCAACCCTCTCCCCTCAAGGGAGAGGGAGGTTCTACTTTTTACGAGGCCATCAATATTGAAGCAAACACAATACCTATTTCGTCAACTTTGCGGGTAAACAGAAGAGGCAAAACGGCAATCCACTAAAAAAAACATTACCCGGGAAAGTAAAGCCAAATCATAATATTACATGAAAGTTAAAGCCGTTATTTTTTGTTATTCTATGGCTATGCAATTATTTAAATATTTGCAAACTGGTTTGCCCTGATAATGGTATATCCCTTTATTAATTCTTTAATACCATCATCCAGGGAATAATCCGGCCTCCAGCCGAGCGATTCAATTTTTTTGTTACTCACAATATAGTCCCTCTTGTCCGGGTCTTCCCCTACCGGCGCTGAATGAATATAGAGATCCGGCACATATTCTTTTATCTTCTCACAAAGCTGCCGCTTGCTGATATTAGCAGTGCTTAACCCCACATTAAATGGCTGACCCTTCATTTTGTCATAATTTTTTAGCCCGAATATAAATGCCTTTGCAACGTCTCTAACATGAATAAAATTTCTTCTGAAATGTTCTTCAAAGAGAACTAAAAATTTATCTCTGTAAGCTCGGTAGGTAAAATCATTTACTAATAAATCCATCCTCATCCTCGGACTCACGCCAAAAACAGTCGCCAGCCTTAACGTTATCGCCACTCCCCTATCTAAAAGGGCTCTTTCAACCTGGGTCTTCGTTATGCCGTATTCTGAAATCGGCCGTAACGGCGATTCCTCTGTGCAAAAACTATCCTGATCGCCAACACCGTAACCGCTGTTCGTTGTCGGAAATATTATTTTTTGTGTAGACGCAAGCAGTTTTATCATCATCATGGGGGCTTCATAATTTACCAGGCGGGTTACGGATGGATTAGCTTTACATGCAGGCGCGCCAACTATGGCTGCAAGCGGCAGAATAATATCAAAATCAGGTATCAACTTCGCTACCAGAGAATCATTGCATATATCACCTTTTATAAATTCAAAATCTTTTTGCGCGCAGCACTCTAAAAGAGAATACTGACCATACATAAGCGAATCAAGTACGGTAACACGATATCCTTCTTTTAAAAGCGCCGGAACAAGTATTGACCCAACATAGCCTGCACCGCCAGTAACGAGAATCTTTTCTTTTGCCATTACGATTCCTCCTGAAATAATGAATCAGCTTTTTGGTATTCTTCCGGAACGCCGATGTCGATAAACTTTCCGGCGGCAACAAAGCCGTAGGCGCTGTCCCCTATCATGTCCGGGAGGAGCTCTTTCTCAAACGATATAATCCGGTTTCCGGCGACCCGGTCAAAAAGACTCCTGTCTAAAAAATATATGCCGGCATTTATCAACCCCCGCGTCTCCTGCGGGCGCTTCTCCTCAAACCCCAGGATGCGGTTCCGGCTGTCTACGGTAACACACCCGTACCTGCCCGCGTTGTCCACCTCTTTTAAAACAATACTAATACGCGCACTGTTTTTCCGGTGACAGCGGAATAATTCATCAATATCTGCGTCCACATAGGAATCGCCGTTCATAATCAGCACGCAATCACTGCTGGTCAACACAAGCGCTTTTTTTATTGCGCCGCCGGTGCCGAGCAGTTCCTGTTCTTCAGAAAAAAGTATGCTGAAACGGTACGCCGTGCACTCCTTATAACGCTCGATTATTTTATCACTTTTGTAGCCGGCAGCTATGACTACCCGCTGCATGGCCTTAACACCGTTCAGCTGGTTTAGTATGATGTCCAAAAACGGCCTGCCATTAACCGGAGCCAGAGGTTTTGGCAGGTCCCGGATGATTCCCTGCAGGCGCGTGCCTCTGCCCCCCGCCAGGATGATTGTGTCAATAGTTTCCATGTGCTCGAAGTTTGTGCTGCCGCAGTGTCCATTTATATGATCACGCAGCTTTACCTTTTACCACCATGTCAGGCAATTCTATTGGGTGTCTTCTTGGTTTTTTAAATAAAGCCGCGACAAATTGACCTCAGAAACCAGCAGCTTTGGGGTAAAATTAAAGATGCTTTTCCCCTATAAATTTTTGGAGGTCCGCACCGTCAATATATTTTTTAAAATATAACTGGTTATTCTTATAGGAAAAAACATATATCCCGCTGCATTGTGCGGGAAGCCATGTGCGCTTTGTCACGCCTTCATAATAAACAGAGACGGTATTATTATATATGAATCGCAGCGCTCTATCTACCTGCAGACACCATCGTATAGACCGGTCGCCATTTTCTATGTACACGAAGCTTTCCTCCGGAAGGGTGGGAAATTCCCTCTTGAAAACCTCTATTGCCTGAGAGGAAATCTCTTCGCAGGTAAAAAAGTAATGGAGGTCTTTTGTTGTCTTAAGACTGATCATAAAAGACATAACAAAAAGGGGGACCAGCCCCACTATGAGCACGGATCTAACGACAGGGAAGCGCTCTGAAATAGTTTTAATGCCCACTGCAATGAGCATTGATACGCCGATCAGAGAAATTGAGAGATAATAGGGGCTGAGTCCGGTTGAAAGCGTTATGTACGGCATGAGTCCAATAACAATGATGCCGCACGCATAAGCTATCTGGCGCATTTCTTTTACGAAATGCCGCATCCCGCCAAATGCCACGACAAGAAAAATAATAGCACCAGACATCTCAAACGAGCTGTTAAAGGATTGCCGGAAAAAGAAATAAAGGTTATCCAAAAAGTAATGCGGGGAAAAGCTTGTTTCATAGAGCCCCCCTTGTGTCCGTGACATAACAGTATTCAGCAACATCCTAATTACAGGACACGCCGCAACCAGAGCAAAGGGAATTACTTTACTGAGCGTTTTTGTAACATGCCGTACATTCAAGCACTTCAGGCTTGCACACTCAATCAATAAAATAAGAAAGGGAATAATAACTGCGGATTCTCTTGAAAGTATTCCCAATATGGCGCTCACTAACGCGGCGATATAAAAACCGCTGGATTGGTTTTTGGTATAGAATAGATATGTCACAAACGAACTGAGAATGAAAAAATTAACAATCGGGTCTTCAAAGCCGCAGGATATACACAAAACTTCCTGAGCAAGCGCTGTTCTGGTAACATAAAAAACTGCTGCACTCCATGCCATATATTTTTCATGACATAGCAGGAGGGTTAACTCATAGACAAGAAGCGTATTTAAGAGGAAAACAAGAAGGATAAAGGCGCGGTACCACTCCGTGTTTAATCCCGCCACTTCATAAAATATCTTAAACAGAAGACCATTTGTCAGGGGACGATAAAAAAAACCGTTAAAAAATTGATCAACAAAAACATTATACAAGCTGAAGTGATATTTTGCCATGTAAAGGCGGGTGTAATCAGCTTCAACAAAATTGTAATTTAAAAAAGACCCGTATTGCAGAGCAAGAATAGCAATGGTGAGAACACAGATGCTTTTGCGTGAAATAAGTTTGTCAACGGGTGGAAGCATGTGTTTGCAGTCTTAATCTTAAATATATTGATAATTTCTTTTAGGTCAACCCCGGCCCCGCCGGGGGATCTCACGAGTTCGACAGTTGGAGGAGTATGTTTTTTCTATACAGAATTAGTTGAAATTGCCGACTGTATTGGTGCATAATATCATTTTATTACGCAAACACAAGACCAATTCATAATAATAGAGTAATTGGCATTTAGATATTAAAGAGGACTTCTTAATGCCAAGCAGGGATGGTCAGGATAAATGCTTCGTGAAAGATAAACTCAAGAGATGAATTTATAATATGTAATTTTCGCTGGCAAACCCCCTTGCAAAAAAAAGGGTGAATACACATATAGCAACGATGTATAATTTAGGGATACCAATAATTTGTTTTTACGCTAAACAGCAGGAAAGAAAAACAATGTATTACATTCATTACTCGTTTTTAAAATTCTATTTTTAGAGTCTCCCTTTAATATGGGAGGACAAACCTAAACATTATAGCCACTTATCTAAACAACCCGAAGCGGATTTTATAACCTATTTTTTAAGCTTAGCACTTCGATTCGCAAATACAGTAGCGTATACAATCTAACGCAATGCTTTCCCATGTTCACTCAGCCCTTCGCAAAACTCAGGGTGGTGAGCATGTCGAACCACACTAAGTCCTGAGCAAATAAATTCGTCACCGAATTTATGAATCGCCGGACTTAGCAGTAACAACTTAATGCTCAGGAGAACATATGGGGAAAAAAACAACTACAAATTCGTGGCTTGTATATATAGTGCTTCCACTGACATCCGTTCTGCTTACCTTTTGCGCTGTAGAGCTGCTTATGTATATTTTTTACCCGGTTCCCTATTCACTCGAAGTTAACAGCTTCTATGAGAGCGACCCATACACGGGCGATCACGTCAAGCCTAATTATTCTGGTGTTTACCCAAGTGGTATTCCTGCACATTTTAACAGCTTAGGACTGCATGATGAGGAAAGAACATATAAGAAAAAAGCTGGCACATTTCGAATCCTTGTCCTTGGGGATTCTTTCACTGCTGGTTCAAACCTCCGTCGAGAGGACGTCTATCCATTTTTGCTGGAAAAATTACTGAATAAAACCTGCAAAATACCCATAGAGGTAATCAATGCCGGGGTTGATGGATGGGACCCATTTCAGTATGAACGATACTATGAACATTACGGACGACAATTTGAGCATGATATGGTTCTTATAGGATTATATATAGGGAATGATATCTATGAAGCTACTCAAGATGTCAGCCAATTTCCTAATATAGTATTAGGCCGACGTGTATTTGCCAAAAATACTATTTTTACGAAATTAAAAATAATCTTCTATAAAAACAGTAATATAGCCCGCCTCCTGATGAATACTGCTCCTCCGATAGCAAATTTTACAAGAAAAGACTGCGATGATATTGACGGATTTTCAATTTGGTTTAATAAAATCTTTTTAAAAAACTATCAGAAATCCGATGCAGAGGCTTATTCTGATGTCAAATTTGCTGTTAAACAAATACAGCACATTAAAAACCTTGCTGATAAAACTTCAATACCAATTGTCGTTGTCATGCTTCCCGATGAAAAACAGGTAAATCCGTCATTGCAAAAAAAAATAATTCCTGAAAGCAAACGCAAACTATATAATCTTTCCATGCCGCAGTCCATGCTCCAGAAAATGTTTGATGAAATTGGGGTTAAAAGCATCGATCTGCTCCCTGTATTTTTAAAAAGCTCTGACTGTTTGTATCAGAACGATACACATTTCAGCCCTGCGGGCCAATCGCTGACCGCCGAAACGATTGCATATGAGATCAGCGGAATAATAAAGCGTTGTGAGAATTCTGTAGATTTACAGAAATCCCGATGAGTGAGAATGATACGTGACAGGGAATAAAATATTATGAATGAAACCACTGGTTACAAACCCTATTATCCGGCATGTGTAATAGCTGTTCTCATAGCATTGGCATTTGGAGTCTGCAATATTTGCCAGCTATTTCTGCTGAAAGATATATACCCGGTTAATAAATTGTGGGTGGGGAGTGATTATGCGTGCATGTATTCCGCAACGCAAAATATTATACGCGGAGGCAGTCCGTATGAAAACAAATTGATATTCCCTTCAATGGCGCCTCAATTTTTTGACCCTTCAATATATAAAAATGATGCAACGCCATGGTACACCTACACCCCTATTCCAGCTTATCTTAATTATCCTTTTGCCTATTTGGACATTGATACAGCATCACAGTTAATATTCTTTTTTTTAATAGCTGCCGTGATAAGCGCTTATGTACTAATCAATAGATGTTTTGATGAGATGGAGGGGGGGGATAGAAAAATTATTTTTCTTGCAGGCTTGGTTATTATTCTGCTCAGCTATCCGTTCTATTTTTTAATTGTTAGAGGGCATATGGTGGGTATTGTTATTTTGCTGCTTGCAATGGCACTATATCTTTCAACAAAAAACAATCCTGCAAGCGGCCTTTGTCTTGGACTATCAATCGGGATGATTATATTCCCCGTGTTAATACTTTTTCCGCTGCTGCTTTTTCGCCGGTACAAAATTATTATTTATACGCTTTTAACACTAACGGGATTAATCCTGTTTTGCCCTGACCTGTGGTTTGAGTTTTTAACAAAAATGTTAATTCCACGCATACTGGGAGAAGGGTGGTACATGATAGAGCAAAACTGCAGCCTGACAAATACATTTTTTCTTCTTTCGCTGCTCATTAATAAAATTTTTTCGGCTATAGGCTTACAACGATTTCCCACCAATTATTCTTATTTATTAGCCCATGTTACGAATCTAATCTTTTTTTTGACCATGGCAATCGCTGATTTTCAAATTCAAAAGAAATACCGACACTGTAATATAAAAATCGAAACAGCCCTGATGATGATGTATTTGCCTTTCATGATAGCTGCTCCACTCGTTTCATTTCAGTATGGTCTTGTACTCATTATTCTTTTAGTTCCCATGGTATGTGCACTTATAATAAAATCAGAAAAACCAATGCCAAAAATAATTTTATGGATTTTAATCGGCGGTATTTTTCTGAGTCAAATTCAAGCAAATTCCTTCCAAGCACTGTTTAATCCAAATCATATGTTTTTTCATTTCTTCCCGGGATTTGGTCTTTTCCTTGTTATGATTGGCTGCATGACTTTTAAGCTGTGGTTCTGGCGAAGAACTGTTCTGCAGGCGGGCTAATATACTGGTCAGATATCATATCTGCCCCTTTAGGTATTCTAACCCGCGCTCGAGCAATATACTGGGGTGTAGCAAATAGGACGGCTCTCGCCAGCAATCATGAATACAGCCTGCACATCTGCGCCGCATAATTTTTACTTTTTTTATATATTCATGACTTCTCATATAGCTGCATGGATTTTTTTCAAGAAAGTTAAAAACCGCCGGCAACTCATTGCAGGGCGCGACATTTCCATCAGGTAAAATCATAAAATAGAGTGTTCCGGCATGGCATTTCCAGTATTTATCTCCGGTTCGCAAATACATCATGGCCTGCTTTAAATAAAAATTACTATTAGCTATGGGAGCTCCGCGCTTTTTCATGTTTTTTACTTCAATAAAAGATCTCTCAACTATGCCCTGTTCAACATTACGTGGGTCCATTGACACATCATCGCCTGCAAGTTGAATCTCCTTGTCCTTGCGATCGGGATTAATATTAACGGGCGCTAATGCGGCGGCAACTCCAAGCGTATCTGCAAAACGAAGAATAGCAGGCAACTGCCTAATATTTCTCGAAGTAACTGCAGTGGATGAAACAACGTGTCCGAAAGAATATTTTTTGCCGAGCACCCTGAGCACATTTACCGCTTTTTTCCATGCCTCCTCCTTTCCTCTGACCGCATCCATCTCGTGACTGTCTAATGAATCTAACGATACCGTATAGCGTTTTATGCCTGCATCATCAAGCTTGTCCAGCAAATCATTTTCAAGTAAGAGCGCTCCATTAGTCTGTATTCTAACGATAAAATGTGACGGAGGGAAGCAGCGCGCTATCTCAACAATATCTTTTCTGAGCAACGGCTCGCCGCCTCCAAGTGTTATCAGCCGTACGCCTAATTTATCTAAATATTCAGCGAGCAGCTTATAGTCATCAACCTTCATTTCATGACCTGTGCTGCCGCTTTTCCATGCCGCACAAAACGAACACCGGTAGTTACATCGGCGAGTCACATGAATCTGAGCATATATAGGCTTTTCTATTATCCGGTTTCTGATGACATCCATAGCGATTTTTATATTCATAGCGACTCTCCATGCTCTCTACTTATTGTCATTGTGGTTATGCAATTTTTTGTGCAACCACAAAAATTGAAGACCCGAATGGCAACGATACCTTCATGGAAAGCTGTAACTCTTTCATAATAAGCCAAGTAAGGATTTTGTTGGCAATGCGGGGCAGTGGTTTCAGATCGGATAGAGGAGCATCAGCAGCAATAAACAAACGACTCAGCGGACGCCAGAATAGCAATATGGGGAAAAAAAGTGCATTCCAATACGTCACGCTTTGTTTCACGAAACCGGCTTGAAATAAAAGCGGCATAAGAGTTTTTTTTGTATAGCGCCTCCCCACATGGACGGCATCATCATGTTGCCCTCGCAAACACTCAAACGCGGTAAGGTTAAGTATCAGCATGCCTCCTTTTTTCAATACACGGTGAAACTCAGTCAGGGACTTAAAATCGTCAATCCCCTTAGTCTCCAAAACATCAAGCGATACAACAATATCAAATAGTTCTGCACCGAAAGGCAATTCTTCTACGGATGCATTGCCTACAGTAGAGATAGAACGATCCATCGTTGCATGTACAGCGTGCAGGCTGTAATCAATGCCGACAATGGCAATCGCCGGGAATTTATCTTTCAGCACCTGCATCATACCGCCAGTACCACAACCGCCGTCAAGTAACTGCACACTGGGTTTACCATTAATTATTTTAGAAACATGGACGATGACACGGCTGCGCAGACAGGTATACCACCAGTAGCTATCTTCAAAATTCCTCATGGTTTGATATTCATACGTCTGCATACAGCAATCCATACAGTCGAGATAATTTTTTTTATAGATTTCCCGAGGGCCGACACATCAGTTCCAAAAGCCTCGTTGCATGAGGAAATACACCGCCGCAATTTATGGTATTCATAGACTTTTTTTCTTAACGGCAAAAAGGTTAGTGTGGCAATCCCACTTCTCGACAACCTTCACAAATTCTTTCTTGCAATGCATTCCTCTCAAGGTTTTGTATTGCCATTTCATTGAATAGGACACGCTATCTGTTTTTTTTGAAATTTCTTATAACGAACTGTGGTTTCCTGTTGCTTGTTAAATGAAGCCTGCCGATATATTCACCGATTAGACCAATTATAAACAACTGTACCCCAGAAAAAATCAAAATAACGCAAACTATTGAGCCATAGCCCCGAGGTGCTCCCAAGATAAGATATTCAACGGTCACTTCTATCGCCCCGAGTATCCCCATAAAACTTAAAACAATCCCTAAAATGGTGCTTATGTGCAGCGGTGTGATTGAAAAATTAACAAACATATTAAGCCAGAGGTGAAGAAGTTTATAAAAAGTATAATTACTTTTGCCTACACTGCGCGCCAAATGAATGACCTCTATGGTATCAATATTTTGCGTAACTTGCAGAATAAGACCATCAATGTAAGAGAAAGGTCCTGTGTAGTTGCATATTTGTTCTACCACAAATGCATTCATGCACCTGAAAGACGACAGGTAAAATCCCCTTGGCTTATCAAGCAGCAAATCAGCAGCCCGGTTTGTAAGCCAGCTTCCGAAATTCCGAAACGAGTCATGCTCTTTATTCTGGAAATAAGTATACATAACATCTTTGCCTGACGTGCGGGCATAGTTGAACAGCTTAACGACCTCAGAAGGCGGATTTTGCATATCATCATCCATGGTAATAACATGCTCGCCACAAGCATAATGCAGCCCGGCCATCACTGCGTTATGCTCGCCAAAATTGCGGGACAGATTTACAAAAGTTATTGGTATAGAATGCTTTTCAACAAGGCTCTCGCACACAGCCGCACTCTCATCACGGCTGCCATCATTGACAAGAATGATCTCAAGTCCGCCCTCAATAGGAAGGCTAACCAGTTCATCAACAAGTTTGCCTATTGTAGCAGCGCCGTTATACACAGGAATTACAATACTGAGAGAATATTGCTTTTTC
>Ga0172370_10004624_pt1 | contig 18318 bp, 21 predicted proteins | sample LakKiv5m_FD_114538 | JGI IMG/M metagenome (GOLD analysis project Ga0172370, IMG submission 114538) | Freshwater microbial communities from Kabuno Bay, South-Kivu, Congo - kab_022012_11.5m | ecosystem: Environmental > Aquatic > Freshwater > Lake | place: Democratic Republic of the Congo...
AATGCTCCTTATCCATATATACTTCGCCGCGGATCTCTATCAGTCTCGGAGGCTTATCTGTCTTGAGTTTTTCCGGAACTGCATCTATCGTCTTTATATTAGAAGTTACATCTTCACCTGATTGTCCATCGCCGCGCGTAGCGCCGATAGTTAAAACTCCATTTATATATGTGAGGTTTGAACTTACTCCGTCTATCTTAAGTTCCACCACATATTCAACAGTCTTATTGCCTAAACCTTTACGCACCCTCTCATCCCATTCGCGCAATTCTTCTATGGAATAGGTGTTATCCAGCGAGAGCATCTTTTGCCTATGCCCAACAACCCTAAACCCTTTGGTTGCTTCGCCGCTTACTCTGTGCGTAGGAGAATCAGCCCTGTCAAATTGCGGATAGGCAGCCTCTAATTCTTTAAGCTGCCTCATTAAATCGTCGTATTTCTTGTCGGAAATTTCTGGCTGGTTTAATGTATAGTAATTTTTATCGTGGCGGCGGATTTCTCGGCGCAGTTTGTCAATCTGCTTTTTTACCGCTTGTTTATTGTCTCTTGCCATATTCAAAATCTTATCTGAAAATCATCCAGCTTTCCTGTGGCGGCTGCTACATCTACTTCTTCATCCTGAATATAATTCGAAAATTGCTTCCTTATTCTATCCAGGAAATTATCAGCGGTATTCTTATCTGCCTCAACGACTAATTCGACATCGCCGCCGGGCAAATTCTTTACCCAGCCAGCCACCCCTAATTGGCTGGCAATTCTTTCTGCGGTAAAACGAAAACCAATCCCCTGCACTCTACCTTTAAAAATTACATGAACCTGTACTTTAGGCATCTTTAAAATTCAACTATCGTTTTTCGACTAAAGGTAGATTTTCAACGAAGATTAATTGTCGGGGAGGTGGGACTTGAACCCACGGCCTCAACGTCCCGAACGTTGCGCGCTAATCCAAACTGCGCTACTCCCCGAATTGTCCTAATCTAATAATTTTCAATTCGGTATCGAATGCGATAGCATGAGATACCCTTAATTCTTATCGCAATAGTATAACAGAAATATATGACTGAATCAATTCTAGATAAGAGATAAAAAAATGCTATAAAACACTGGCGCCTTTGGGATTTAAGGCGTATTTGGCAAGGATATCGAACTCAATATTAACCATCTTACCGGCATTTTTCTTACCCAAAATAGTGTTGTTAATAGTATGCGGGATAAGGTAAACCGTAAAAGAATCCTTTAGAATATCTACTATGGTAAGGCTAACGCCGTCTATAGCCACAGAACCCTTGGCTGTTATTAAATTCATAAATTTCTTGGGAACGGCCACTTCAATAAAATGATTTTTACTAACCACTCCTTTTCTTTTTATTATGCCCATGCAATCTATATGGCCTGTAACAAAATGCCCTGATATTTTATCGCTGGCTTTCAGGCTGTCTTCCAAATTCACGCATTCCCCTATTCTCACCAATCCTAAATTAGTCAACTTTAAGGTCTCTTCCAATAAATCAAAGGTCAGGATATCCGACTTTATATTTGTCGCCGTAAGGCAAACACCATTAACGCTTACGCTATCCCCTGCGGCTACAGCCGAAGATATCAGCTTAGAACGCACCATCAGATTCTGGGTCTTTTGATAACGGGAAAAGTGCGTAACCAAACCTACTTCTTTAACTATCCCCGTAAACATAAATTCCTCGCGTATTTATATCAATATCTCTTTATTCTGCCTTCTAAGAATAAATCTTCCCCAAATCTTTTTATCTTAATATCGCCTATTTTCTTGGCATCTAGTATTCTTTCTACGCCTTTGCCCTGTATACTCAGGACAGAATCTTTGCCTCCAATTATCGTAGGCGCGATGAAAAACATTGCGTAATCAACTAAGCCCTCATCCAATAAAGACCCGATAACTCTGCCGCCGCCTTCGACGAGTATATTCATAATTTCCAGCTGGGTTAATTTCTTAAGCAAATCTTTTATATCCAAAAGTCCATTCCGTGCCTCTACACCTAAAACAATAGCTCCTTTTTTAACAAGATGCCTTATTACATTTGATTTTTTGATAATAGAGTTCTTTGCAGCAGCTACAATCACAGGAAATCTTTTAGCATCGCTGAATATGCGCATACTTTGTTTTATTTTCAGATTAGTATCAAGCACTATTTTATAAAACTTCTTATCTTTTATATTCTTACAAGGGCTAAGCAAAGGGTTATCTTTCAATACCGTATTTATCCCTACCATTATTGCGTCAAATGAACTGCGTATTTCGTGCGCAGCCCGACGCGACTCCGCAGAGGTAATCCATTTGGACTCGCCGCTCTTTAAAGCAATCTTTCCATCTAAGCTCTGAGCCAATTTGATAGTAATATATGGAATATTCCCGGTGATATATTTTATAAACGGCTGGTTTATTTCCCTTATATCATTCTCTAAAACTCCACAAACAGTCTTAATATGATGGGCATTTAGGATTTTTATGCCTTTGCCGCGATGCTCGGGATTAGGGTCAACCATACCAACCACAACTTTCTTAATCCCGCTTTTAATGATGGCTTGAGTACAGGGCGGCGTCCTGCCAAAAGAACTGCAGGGCTCTAAAGTCACATACAAAGTGGCATTTTGTGCTTTAGCTCCTGCTTTTTTTAAAGCGATTATTTCAGCGTGGTCAGAGCCAGCCCTTCTGTGAAAACCCGTCGATATTACCTTATTGACTTTGACTATAACAGCGCCCACCAAAGGATTGGGCGAAGTCAATCCTTTAGCCTTTAGACTCAATCTTAAAGCCAAATCCATATATTTATTTCTATTATCGACCATAACGTTCCTGCTTGAGTTTCTCAACCAACTCGTAAGGAACAGACACCTTGCCTACGGTCACGCCTGATTTTGCTTCACCGTGGCAATCAGACCCGCCCGTCACCAAAAGGTTATATTTGCTCGCTATACGTAAATAATAATTTGTGACTGTCTCGGAGTGTTCCGGGTAGTACGCCTCAATGCCCCTTAGTCCGGATTTGACAAAACTCGGCAAAAGCTCATCGCAATTCGATACAGCCGGGTGCGCCAAAACCGCAATACCATTTGACTCTTTAATAAGACAAATGGCGTCCTGCGGCGTGAGCGAAAATTTACCTACATAAGCAGGGCCATTGTTGCCGATATAACGCGAAAACGCCTCATATATATTGGAAACTTTTCCTTTATCAACCATAGCCTTTGCAATATGCAGGCGGCTGATACTGCCCTGTCCTGCAATAGTAAATACATCGTCCGGCTCAATATCCACACCTACATCTTTTAATTTAGCCACCATCTCATAAACTCTTTTGCGTCGTATCAGATTTATATTTCTGATTTCCTCCTGCAGCCTGGAAGATTCGATATCTATAAAATAACCTAAAATATGTATTTCTTTGGAATCAATCTCCGCGCTCAATTCTATACCGGCAATTACTTCCAAGGAATCAAGCGCTGCTTCTTTGGCGGGGGTTATTCCGTCGGTAATATCGTGGTCGGTAACGGCAATGCAAGACAATCCTTTCTTCTTCGCCTCTTCTACCAACTGCTGAGGAGAGAAAGTGCCGTCAGAAAAATTTGTGTGAAGGTGTAAATCGGCAAGTTTCATCAAGACTTCTTTATATCTTCTTTATTTATCTTATCAAGGATGCCGTTGATAAATTTTCCAGAATCAATGCCTCCGTATTTCTTTGCCAGCTCTACAGCCTCATTGATAGTGACCTTCGAGGGTATGTCCTCCAAAAACATAAGCTCAAAACAGGCAAGCCTTAATATGTTGCGGTCGACTATAGCCATGCGTTTAAGTTCCCAATTAGCAGCGAATTCAGCTATATTTTTGTCTATAGCCTCAAGATTATCCATAGTCCCCGTGACGAGCCTGCAAGAAAACTCTTTTATGTCGGCTCCCAAATCCTCATTATGATTCATAAAATCATCAATGGCCGCTTTGGCATCCTGCGGCGAGACATCAACCTGATAAAGAATTTTTAAAGCTATTTCACGCGACTGCGTTCTTTTTCTCATGGGTTAAATTTTATATTACTTAACCTGTTCTAGCAGATTAACCATTTCTATTGCGGAAAGGGCAGCGTCTCTGCCTTTGTTGCCTTCCTTTGTGCCAGCTCTTTCAATTGCCTGTTCGATTGTATCGGCGGTAATAATACCGAAAATCGCAGGCACTCCTGTTTCCATGGAAACAGTAGCTATGCCTTTAGTTACTTCTGCGGCGATAAAATCAAAATGCGGAGTAGCGCCTCTTATAACCGCTCCCAGGCAAATTATCGCATCGTATTTTTTCTTTTTAGCCAATACGTTAGCCAAAGAAGGAATCTCAAACGTTCCGGGCACCCAGAAAATTTCGACTTCGTTCTCTTTTACCCCGTGCCTTATCAATCCGTCCATGCATCCGCCAATCAATTCCTTTGTGACAAAGTCATTAAAACGCGACGCCACCACGGCAAACTTCTTTCCAGAGCATACCAATTTTGCTTCATACTGCTTACTCATACCATACCTCCTTTAATGACGACATAAGTTATGGAACGTAGTGAACATAACTTATTCGTCGGAATTAAACCCAGCACTTATTCTCTATTTAGATATAACCTAACGATAAATAAGTGCTGGGTGAAGTTCAGATGGAGACTTGCCTCACTTACGCTCCGCAAGTCTCGTCTTCACTTCAAATAATGTCCCAGTTTTGTTTTCTTTGTCTCCAGATACTTTTTATTTATTTTATTTGCGGGCACTTCCAAGGGTATACGTTCAGAAATATGCAAACCATACCCTTCCAAACCCACAACTTTTTTAGGATTATTAGTCAATAGCCTTATGTCCTTTATGCCTAAATCCACCAATATTTGCGCTCCTATGCCGTAATCCCTTAAATCAGCCTCGAAGCCCAGCGCCTCATTTGCCTCGACGGTATCAAGACCCTTATCCTGCAAATCATAAGCGCGTATTTTATTTATAAGCCCTATGCCCCTGCCTTCCTGGCTCATATATAAAATAACACCTCTGCCTTCCTTGCCTATTAACTGTAACGCCTTTTTTAACTGCGTGCCGCAGTCGCATCTTAAGGAACCAAAAACATCGCCGGTGAGGCATTCCGAATGCACCCTCACCATAACAGGACCAAGGCTTTCGTTCGATATCTCTTTTTCGCCTAAAACCAAAGCGATATGGTTAAGTTTATCTATGGCCGATTCATAGACAACCATTTGAAATTCGCCAAACTCAGTAGGCAGCGAAGCCTTAGTCAGCCTTTTCACAAGCATATCTTTCCTGCGGCGAAGTTCGATAAGGTTTTCTATGGAGCAGATTTTCAGATTGTGCTTCTTGGAGAAATCCAATAATTGAGGCAGCCGCGCCATAGAGCCGTCTTCATTCATAATCTCGCATATGACGCCTGCCGGATAAAGTCCAGCTAATTTCATTAAATCTACAGCCGCTTCTGTATGGCCCGCCCTGACAAGCACGCCGCCTTTCTTCGCTTTTAAAGGAAACATATGTCCGGGACGGACCAAATCTTCCGGCATTGTCTTAGGATTAATCAAAACCTCTATGGTGCGCGCCCTGTCAAAGGCGGAAATTCCAGTGGTGATGCCGCTGCGCGCATCTACAGAAATCATCCATGCAGTCGCATAAGGATCATAATTATTGATGCCGTCCTGAAAATAAGGAGAGATCATGGGGAAAAGATGCAGTTCCTTCAATCTCTCCTCTTCCAAAGGAACACAGATAAGCCCCCTGGCGTATTTAGCCATAAAATTAATATGCTCAGGCTTTACAAATGATGCGGATATGATTAAATCGCCTTCGTTCTCGCGGTCTTCGTCATCCACCACGATAACCATCTTGCCCGCTTTCAAATCCTCGATTATTTCTTCAGTAGTATTAAACTTCATACACAACACGCACCCCTAAAAAATAAAAAATCCCGAAGATGACCTCCGGGATTAAATCTATACTGTTGATAAGACTACCTTCCCTCTCCCATCTAGACTTTTCGCTAAGTTAACTTAGCCGCTCCGCATCTTTCCGGCGGAGACTATTGGCCCAAGAATTGCACTTGGTCAATCCACCATTGAAACTTCGGTGGATTCGTAGGCTTTTACTACCAGTCAGGAATTACACCTTATCCCGAAGGTTAGTCTAATCTATAATAAAAAATTACATTTGTCAAGGCATTTCACTTACAGTATAATTAACCTATCCGATAAATACAAAATAACATAACTAATCCGATAAATTCACTATGCTGGCAAGAAAAATCGCAAAACTTTTGCTGGATAAAAAGATGACTATAGCCGTCGCAGAATCATGCACCGGAGGGCTCATCTCTCATACCCTTACGAATATAAGCGGCAGTTCCAAATATTTCAAATTAGGCCTCGTGGTTTATTCCAACCAGGAAAAATCAAAAATACTCAAAATAAACAACAAGCAGATAAAACGCTTTGGCGCCGTATCAAAAGAAACAGCCCTACTTATGGCTAAAAGGGTAAAAGAATTAGCAAGGGTAGACATAGGTATTTCTGCCACAGGCATAGCCGGGCCTTCCGGCGGCAGCAAATCAAAACCCGTTGGCACTGTATTTATAGGCATTGCCTGTAAAAACCACGTATCCGCAAAAAAATTCCTCTTTAAAGGGACAAGGTTGGAAATAAAAAACCAAACCAAGAATAAAGCCCTGCTTTTGGTAAAACAATGCCTCAGGAATCGATAAGAACTTTCATAGCATTAGAAATTGAAGACGCGGCAAAAGACAGGATTTGCGAAATCCAGGATAAAATAAAACTTTCAAATTCAATCAAAGGCAGCTGGGTAGCAAAAAATAACCTGCACCTGACATTAAAATTCTTAGGCGACACCAGGTTAAAATACGTAGAAGCGGTTAAAGATAAAATCGCGGAATGCTGTAAAGGCATATCTTCCATAAAATGCGAATTGGTTAAAATCGGCATATTCCCCGAGGCAAAATCCCCGCGCGTAATCTGGGTTGGCATCAAAGACGAAACAAACGTAATTGCTAATCTTTCAAAAAAAATAGAAGAAAATATCTTTGAATTAGGGTTTAAAAAAGAAAAAAGAGATTTTAAAACGCATATCACTATATGCCGACCCAGACAAATTCTTAACCCGGATCAATTTAGGCTGCTTATGGAAGAACTCGATAGAGATTTTAAAGCCGTGGAATTCAACATAAACAAATTAACTTTCTTCGAAAGCAAACTCACGCCTCAAGGCTCTATATACACACCCCTAAACACATATATCCTGCGGTAAATTGTTTCTTGCGAGAGACAAACGAAGTTTCGGAAGGTATTATTCCAGAAGCGACCAGATTGATTTTTTCGAGGACAGGACTAATTTGACATGCATACCCGAAATAAAACTTAAGTCCGATGCAGCCAAAACATCTTCCGGGTCAGAAGTAGCTACAACCAGAAAACCATCTTTTATGTCTATCGGAATAACTTTATAGTGCTTAAGGACATCTACGGGTACTTTTGAGAAAGCCGTGGGGTTAATATTATATTTTCCTAAATCAACCCGCTCCAAATGATATTGCTTAGAAAGAGCGTCTAATAAATTATCCTCATTGACATAATTTTCTTCTATTAAAATATCGCCTAAAGAACGCATTGTCAGACGCTGCACTTCCAGCGCCTTTTGCAGTTGGCTGAAATTTATAATCTTGGCGCTTATAAGAATCTCTCCTAATTTTGAGCCTGCCTGCTTTGCCAAAGCCATATCCAGTTTTTCCTTGGTGACATAACCCTGTTCTACAAGTATCTCGCCTATGGGATGTTTCTTAGTTTCCTGAATAGCAAGCGCGGCAAGCAGCTGCTGTTCTGAAACAAGGCTGCTCTCCACAAGTATCTCGCCTAATTTTTTAGAAATATTCGGCATAAATTATACTGATTTACAAAACTAATCCATTGCAAATACTCTATCAATCTCCTGTTTGGTGGTAAGATTTTCTGCGAGTAATTTATCAATAGAGTGTTGAAATGTTATAAGGTTCTTGCCTGCTACAGATACTAATTCATCTGCTGAAGCCTTTTTTAAAATCATATCCCTAAGTTTATCGTTTATTATAAGAAGTTCGAATATTCCTGCCCTCTTCTTGAAGCCTGTGTTCATACACTGCGAACAACCCTGCCCTTTACATATCTTGCAGGTCAACCTTACAAGCCTCTGGGCGATAACTCCTGTAAGAGCTGAAGAAATAAAATATGACTCGACGCCCATATCCAAAAGCCTTATGATGGAATGCACGGCATCCCTGCCGTGAATTGTAGAAAACACCAAAGAACCTGCCAGGGCTGCCTGCAGGGCTGTGCGGGTTGTCTCACCGTCTCTAATTTCACCTACTGCTATAATATCCGGGTCTTGACGCATAATTGCGCGCAGACCGCTGACGAACGTCATACCAAACTCATGCTCTACCTGAATCTGGTTTATGCCCATAAACTTGCACTCTACAGGATCTTCAATTGTACAAATATTCTTCTGGCGGGAATAAACCTGCTGTAACGTTGAATAAAGAGTTGTGGTTTTACCGGAACCCGTAGGCCCTACAATAATAACAAACCCTTCAGGGCGAGTAAATATAGTCCTGTAAACCTCTACTAATTCACTCGACATGCCGAGCTCTTCAAGGTTTAAACAATAGCGGCTCCTATCCATAATACGCATAACTATCTTTTCGCCTAAGAGCGTGGGCATGCTCGCTATACGGACATCAACATCATCTCCGCCTAAAGTGGTAAAACTTAAGCGGCCATCTTGCTCTCTTCTTTTCTTAGTAGGATCCAAACCGCTCATAATCTTTATGGCGTTTATCATACTGTCCAGCTGCGCCTCGGTCCTGACAACCTTCTCGGCGTCCCTTAACACGCCGTCAATTCTAAAACGCACCACCAATTCCTTCTGGTGTTCGGTAATAAGCGGCTCCCAATGTATATCTGTGACGCGCTCACGTACTGCCCTGTTCATTATTTCATTAATAAAAGATAGTGACTGTTCCTTATAATCCACTCTTTTATTATCCACAACTACCTCCTAATAAAATATATTTTTAATTATCCATATAACCCAGAAGGCGTAAAAAGCCGCCACTACATCATCAAGCATTATACCCCAACTTCCGGGAAAATTCTCTATTTTTTTTATTGGATAAGGTTTTATTATATCAAAAATACGAAAAAATAAAAAGGCAAAAAATAAAAATATTATGCCCCGTGGAATTAAGCCTAATAAAATCAAAAACGCCGCTATCTCGTCTATAACGATAAGACAGCTGTCCTTGACAGCAAATTTATCCTCTGCTTTCCTGCCAATTAAAAGTCCTGCCAGAAAAACAACTATACTTAAGGCTATGTAAACAATAGAGTTGTTGCGCACTAAAAGATATATACATAAAGCCGCAATGCTTGCCCAAGTGCCGGGAAAATAAGGCAGATACCCTATGCCAAAAAATGTTGCTAGTATCTTAACAGTGTCCATACCTATAAAGTGCGTATAATCTGGCGATTTTTCCAGAGATAAGAAAATCCGGATGTTACGGTCAAAGTAACGGCTATAAACATTAATATAATTATGCCCTGATTAACAACATTCTCAATCGAATCTGTCCAAAAGCCATATCTCACACCCACATCTTTTAAGATAAGGGCTATCAAGATAAAAAATATAGTTACCATCTGCGATACTGTTTTATGTTTGCCAGCTATTTCTGCCTCTAAGACCTTGCCTCTGGTTATAGCCAATATGCGCAGTCCTGTGATTAAAAATTCTCTTATTATAATTATGATTACCATCCACGCCCAAATTAAATTCATCTCCACAAACGCCAGGAATGCCGCCAAAACCAATACCTTATCGGCAATAGGGTCGAGCAATTTGCCCAAATCGGTAATTTCGTTTCGCTTGCGCGCCAACCAGCCATCCAGAAGATCAGTCAAGGAAGCGATGCTGAATATTATAAAAGCTATAATTTTAAAAATAAGCCCTTCTACGAATAAAAAACCCATAAACACAAAAGCCAAAAGCAGCCTTGACATGGTTATCTTGTTGGAAAGGTTCATACCGGTTCTCCTGTTAAATCATATTCTAACGTATCGGTTATTTTTACCTTGAGAAATTCGCCTGCGCAAAGATTATTCCTGCTTCTTACGTATACTACCCCGTCTACTTCCGGAGCATCCTGCTCTAACCTGGCAAGATAAATATTCTTATCTTCGCTGCATCTCTCATCAACCATCACTTCCGCTTCTTTACCCAGCAAAGATTTATTGATTTCTCTGGCTATGCCCTGCTGAAGCAGCATAACCTCGTCAAACCTGGATTTTTTCCTTCGGTAGTGGACTTGTTTCTTAAACGGATATGCCGCCGTGCCTTCTTCCCGGGAATAAATAAACGCGCCCAGACGCTCAAATTTAATTTTTCTCAAGAAATCCATTAACCCGCGAAAATCCTTCTCTGTCTCCGTGGGAAAACCTACAATAACTGAAGTACGAAGATAAACTCCTTTTATTTTATCGCGTATTTTATTTATCAAAGACGTTATTTCCCGGGCGGTTATATTTCTATTCATCAACTTCAAAATCCTGTCGCTTATATGCTGAATAGGCATATCCACATATTTACAAATTCTTTCCTCCCTGGATATCAAGCCGATAAGCCTATCGTCAATCCTCTTGGGGTTAAGGTATAAAAGCCTCAACCACCTGATGTTTTTGGTATTCTTCAAAATCTCTTTTATCAGATTATCCAGCATCGGCCTGCCATATAAATCAGCGCCATACAACGTGATATCCTGGCCAACGAGATTTATCTCTTTTGCATTGCTGCGGTCCAAGGCCTTGGCTTCATCAATAATCGACTCTATGGGCCTGCTGTTTAATTTCCCTTTGATTTTGGGAATTATACAATAACTGCAGGAATTCCCGCAGCCTTCGGAAACTTTTACATAGGCAAAATGTTTAGGCGTAAGCAAATGCCTTGCCGCAAATTCTGCGTTTAAATCCAGCCTGCCCACAAAAGCGTCTACGCCGTCTAAATTCCTTACCAGTTCGTCTTTATACCTCTCAACCAGGCAGCCGCATACTATCAACTTCTTGATAACGCCCTGCTTTTTTAAATCAATGAGTTCAAGGATTGTCCTGATAGACTCTTCCTTTGCCTCTTTGATAAAAGCGCAGGTATTTACAAAGACCGCTTCAGCATCTTCTAATCTGCCGACCGGAAAATTTTTATTTTTTAAACGGGATATTATTATTTCTGAATCGACGAGGTTGCGCGGGCACCCCAAAGAAACTATGCCGATGCGAAGGCTCATTATTTATTTATAGTGTAGCCTTCTCTGTTGATAACTACACTCTTAAGCAGCTGCCCTCTCCTGCCTATGGACGGCAGGATTTTTCCATTCAATTCCAGCTTGACAATCCCAGCATTGGCAAGCCACAGCTCAAAATTATCTTTTGCCTGCCATGTTTCAGAAGTGCCTTTCTTAAGAATACGCTTGAAGACGACTTTTCCGTCTGCCTTTATCTGCATCCAGTTGTCTTCTTCGGTAAATATAGTAAGTCTTAAGGTATCGCCGATTTTCGCAAACGACCCCTTGCCCGCATCTTCCTTCAAAGAAGCTGAAACGGCAGGAACTGCTTTTTCCTTCTTTGGCGAAACGGCTCCTTTTTTAGGAAATGATTTAAAAACAATTACAAGCACCAAAAATATGCCCAGAACCACCGCTGCTTTCTTAAGAAAGCCTACCAGAAAAGGCGTGTTCGGCAAAATCATTGGGCCGACCAACCCTTGAATCCTCTCGCCTTTTCCTGCGATAGAAGAAACATCTAACTTGATTTTCTTTTCTTTTGGGACTACAGGCAAATGAAAATACCTGTCTAATTCCTGGCGGCTGATACCCAAATAATTAGCATAGATTTTTATATAGCTTTTTACATAGACATGGCTCAAACCTAAGGTCGTTCCTTCTTCTATGGCATGCAATATTCTAGGATGGATTTTTGTAGCCTTGTATGCTTCTTCGAGAGAAATACCTTTGCCTTCGCGGGCTTCTTTCAAAACAATGCTTATAGGTTTAATAGTGGGGTTCATTGTACTTCCTCTTCCTCTACTTTATCTTCCTTTAGATAATCGTCTTTATCAACCATAATTTCACGCGGCTTGCTTCCTCTATACGGACCTATTATACCCTGTTCCTCCATCATGTCAATCAGCCTTGCTGCGCGCGTATATCCTAAACGCAGCCTCCTCTGCAAAATGGAGACTGACGCGTGCTGCGACTCCAGTATCAATTTGACCGCCGTATCAAACATTTCGTCCTTCTCGAAATTGCCGAAAGCAGCACTCTTTTCCTGCTCCTTGAGTATCTCTTCGTCATATATAGGTTCTGCTTGTTTCTTGATAAACTCCATAGTCCTTTCGATTTCAACGTCATTGAGGAAGCTGCCCTGTGCCCTGATTAATTTCGACTCTCCCGGCTTCAAGAACAACAGGTCTCCTCTTCCCAAGAGTTTATCTGCACCGTTCATATCCAATACTGTACGCGAATCTACTTTGGAAGCGACCTTAAAAGAAATACGCGCCGGAAAGTTCGCTTTGATTACTCCGGTAATAACATCTACTGACGGCCTTTGCGTAGCTAGGATTAAATGTATGCCTACGGCGCGCGACAACTGCGCAAGGCGCGTAATCGCTTCTTCAATCTGGTTCTGCGCCACAGCCATAAGGTCTGCCAACTCATCTACTATTACCACTATGTAAGGGAGTTTTTGTTTTCTCTGGTTATAATATTCTATATTACGCACGCCTTCTCTGGCCAAAAGCTGGTAGCGCTCTTCCATCTCCCTGACTACCCATTGAAGGGCGCTGGAGACTTTTTTCGCTTCAGTAACAACGGGGCACAATAAATGCGGCAGGCCGTTAAAAGGAGCTAACTCCACCATCTTTGGATCAACCATCAAAAACTTAACTTCTGAAGGCATAGCATTAAAAAGCATGGACATAATTATGCTATTTACGCAAACGGTCTTGCCCGAACCTGTAGTTCCGGCAATCAAAAGATGCGGCATCTCGCCTAAATCCGCAATAACAGGATTACCGGCGATATCTTTGCCTAAAGCCAGAGTCAATTTGGATTTATTCCCCTGGAAATCAGGAGAACTCAACACCTCCTTCAAATAGACAAAACTACTGTGGCTATTGGGCACCTCCACACCAACTACCGACTTTCCAGGAATAGGAGCAACTATCCTCACGGAGGTAGCTTTTAACGCCAAGGCAATATCGTCCGATAAAGTAACTATCTTCTGGACTTTGACTCCAGGCGCCGGCTCTAATTCATAGCGCGTTATAACTGGGCCTCTCTCTATATTAGAAACTCTTACGCTTATGCCGAAATCGGAAAGCGTATCTTCAAGTATATGCGCATTCGTCTCCAAATCATCTTTTATCTGACGCACAGAAAACGGCGGCGGAGACTCAAGTAAATCCAAAGACGGCAAAACATAATTCTCGTCCTCTACTTCTCTTTCAATGCGCGCTGCCTGCACAGGTGCTTTTTCCTTTGGTTTTGCGTCTGATTTTGCTATCTGGATTTTGGGTTTTAAAGACTCTTGCGCTTCGGGCTTAGTCTCAACTATTTTCTTGATATCGTTCTTCTCTCTTGTATCTAAGTCCAATTCCGACTGCTTGGCAGGGCGCGCCTTGGGCGCAAAAATTGAAGGCTTTGGCTGCCTAATTCTTGGCTCTCTTGAATACCTTGCCTTTCCTAATTTAGCTACTTTGTCGGAAATAAACCAGACAGCCTGTCTTATCAAAGAAAACAACGGAATTATAGAAATCTCGGCAACTAACGGAAGTGAAAGCAGGCCTAAACTGATAATGATGACATACGCCCCCACTTTGCCAAAATAATTAATCAGAAAATCGGAAAATATCAAACCTACTATGCCGCCCCTGTGGAATCTGACTGCATTTGTGGGCGCGATAAAAATTGCGAAGAACGAACTAAACGACAAAAACGCTATCACCAGCCCGACAACGCGGCTAGGCCCCATAGGCACATCGGCTTTCTTGAACCATTTCATGCTGTATATAAATAGAATTAACGGGATTAAAAAAGAAGCGTGCCCTAACACAAAATATAAAATCCCCGCCAAATATGCTCCAAAAACGTTGATGATATTTTTTACGGGGATATTGGGATGCGCTGTATACCAGCTTAAATCATGGTAGGTATAAGAGGCAAGGCTTAGAAAAACCAGAATCGATGCTGCCAGAAAAATAATGCCTATTACTTCTTCGATGTATTTGTTTTTCATTACACCTAATAGAAAAGAAATAAATTAGCCTGAAAGAATTATTCCGCTTGTTTCTTACTTAGATTGATGCGCCCCAGCTCGTCTATCTCTATGACCTTTACCTTAAACTCGTCGCCAATCTTAATTTCGTCTTCTACAGATTTAATGAATTTATTGGAAATTTCGGATATGTGCACTAACCCCTCTTTGCCTGAAGGAAGTTCGCAAAATGCCCCGAAATTTGTGATGCGTTTTACTTTTGCCTTGAATACCTGGCCGACCTCAATGTCCTGCACGATGGCATTAATCATCTCCAGGGCCTTATCTGAACTCTCAGCCTGCGTGGAAGCCACAAGCACGGTTCCGTCTTCCTCAATATCAATAGTCGCGCCGGTCAATTCAATAATCTTTTTGATGGTCTTTCCGCCGGGGCCGATTAACTCGCCAATCTTTTCCTGTTTTATCTTAAGGCTCGTAATCCTCGGGGCAAACTCAGAAATATCCTGGCGCGGCCCGGTTATGGACTGTTTCATCTTATCCAGAATTACAATACGGGCATCGTATGACTGCTTGAACGCCTTCTTAAGCAGCTCCATATCAACGCCGTCTATCTTCAGATCCATCTGGATTGCCGTAACGCCATTCTTTGTGCCGGCGACTTTAAAATCCATGTCTCCGCAGTGGTCTTCCAGGCCGTTAATATCCGTGAGTATGACATACTTGTCGCCTTCTTTGACTAAACCCAGGGCAACCCCGCCTACTGCATCGCTTATGGGGACTCCTGCGTCCATCAAGGACAGCGTAGCTGCGCATACCGTTGCCATGCTCGATGAGCCGTTGGATTCCAGAATCTCAGAAACAACCCTCACTGTATAAGGGAATTTATCCTTCGGAGGCATTACGATGTTCAATGCCTTTTCTGCCAGTGCGCCGTGGCCAATCTCTCTCCTGCCAGGCCCTCTTACAGGCTTTACCTCGCCTACGCTAAAAGGAGGAAAACTATAGTGGAGCATAAACGACTTTAAGCTTTCGCCTTCTAAAGCATCTATTATCTGCTGATCCGAACGGGTGCCTAAAGTAGTAATGGATAAACTCTGCGTCTGGCCGCGGGTAAATAATCCCGAACCGTGCGTGCGCGGCAATACTCCCGTCTCGCAGGTTATCGGCCTTATCTCCACGAGCGACCTTGAGTCGATGCGGACATTCTTATTCAAAATAGTATCCCGCACTTCTTCTTTCATTATTTTTTCAATGACAACGATAATATCCTCTTTGGTAAAACCGCTTTCCTCGCTGACGAGTTCCGCCTCCAGTTTCTCCTGAAGATTTAAAGTCGCCTCTTCGCGCTGCTCCTTACCGCCTATCTGGCATATTTCCTTTATCTTGGCAAGCGAAGATTTTTTTATTTTGGAGATTAAATCCTGGGATACAAGCGCCGGCTCAAATTCCATCTTGGGCTTTGCGCACTTAGCTGCCAATTTCTCCTGTAATTCGATAACCGCCTGAAGATGTTTAAAGCCGAACTCTATCGCCTCTATTATAACCTCTTCTTTAACCTGGTTGGCGTTTCCTTCCAACATTACTACGCCGTCTTTTTTAGCGACGATAACCAAATCCAAGTCGCTTTCCTGGCGCTGTTTATATGTAGGATTTATTATAAATTCGTTATTTACACGTATAACCCTTATAGCGCCTATGGGGCCGCCGAAGGGAATCTGGGAAATAGTCAGCGCGCTGGATGCGCCTATAACTGCGAGGATATCCGGGTCGTATTCGCCGTCGCTGGAAAGCACTATGCCCATAACTTGGACATCGTAATAAAACCCGTCTGGAAATAACGGACGTATGGGGCGGTCTATGAGGCGGGCTGTAAGAATTTCATTCTCCGAAGGACGGCCTTCGCGCTTGAAAAAACCGCCGGGTATGCGGCCTGCCGCGTAAGTCTTCTCCTGGTATTCTACCGTCAATGGAAAGAATGATTTATCTTCGCGCGGCTCCTGCGAGACACACGCTGTGACCAAAACTACCGTACCGCCATAACTGACAGTAACTGCACCGTCTGCCTGCCTGGCAAACTTGCCTGTTTCTAAAATAATATCTTGTCCTCCGAAAAGGACTTTCACATGCTCTTGAACCATAATAATTCTCCTTACTTTTTCAAATCTAGCTTATCCAAGAGCTCATTATACTGCTTCTTGTCTGTCTTCTTTAGGTAATCAAGAAGTGCCCTACGCCTTCCTACAAGACGCAGAAGCCCGCGGCGGGAATGATGGTCTTTGACATGTTGCTTAAAGTGTTCTGATAACTGATTAATCCTCTCGGTGAGAAGAGCTACCTGCACACCTGCAGAACCAGTATCTTTCTCGTGTTTCTTGAAACCGCCTATAAGCTGTTCTTTGTTTTTTTCTGTTAAACTCAACTGAACCTCCTATTAATAAATTAGCTTAAAATCTCTAGTCAGAGTGATAATTAGTATAGCCTCTTGGATAATTTAAGTCAAGATAAAATACCATTAAAACTCATAATTAGAACATGCCGCCCTGCCTTTAACTCAAAGCGGCGCAATAAAATAAGGCCCGTCAGTAGCTGGCGGGCCTTATTTTATTTTCTTTCTGAAAGTAGGTTATACTTTCGTTACTTTCGTGGCTTGTTCGCCTTTTGGTCCTTTTTCGATTTCAAACTCTACTTCCTGGCCTTCTTCTAAGGACTTATATCCATCGCCTTGTATGGCGCTATAGTGGACAAATACGTCCTTGCCAGATTCTGGAGTAATGAATCCGTAACCTTTTTGGCTGTTAAACCATTTTACTTTGCCTCTAGCCATTATTTACTACCCTCCTTTCCTACCGCAGAATAATAGTAAATAGCGACAGAAACAAAAAAAACCGCAAGGCGAAATAATTTCTGCCTTACGGCCTATTACTTCTACACCCTTATTTACTACTAAACTGACTAAACTGCTCAAATCTACCTAACTTAAAAAAATTGTTATGTTAAATCTTGCCTAAAGTATATGATAATTAACCGATTTTGTCAACTAAAATTAATTCTAACGCTTGCTGCCCTTTACAATCTTTTCAGCCTCAAGCCAATCGGATAAATCATTGCCGTGCGCGTATCCGCGCTTCTCAAAAAGCTCAAATGCTTTTTTTTGGATTTCGCCGTGGATATTCTGTCCGCTCGATGACTTTGCAGAAGCCTGAGGCGACGCCTTTTTCATCATTTTTTTTGCTGCCATTTTTCACCCCTCTGTATATTAAAGTATTTGTATTTATTTATCGCAGGTCTTTGCATCCTGCGCATCGTCTTCCTGCTGAAATTCTTCCTCTACATCTATAACTTTGACCACTTTAGCGCCGTCTTTGACTTCATATTCAACGCCTATGCTGTTGCCAACAACAATATCTTCTATTTTGTATGTGTTATTAACCGCTACTCCGGAATCTATCTTATAAACGACATCATTCTCCTGGCCGGTCTCCTCATTCTGCTCTGTCACTACCACCTGGTCCGGGGATATGCTTTTGACAACTCCCCAGGAATAGTCTATCGGTTCTTCTGTTTCCTCCTGTTCCTGGGCAAGCGACATACACACGGGAGAGGCTAAAAAAATAACCACTATTATAGTTAGTGGCAGAATTAAAGGTTTTCTCATAATAGCCACCCTTTATGTATCCTATATGGTAGGGCTAACTTTCGTTTTTGTCAAGAACAAAAATAAGGCGTACTGGGCAGGAAACTGTAATAAAAAACCCGTTAAGCGCGCCTGCCTGATTGTTTCGGCGTAACGGCTAACGGGTTTAATCTATTGATTTACCGTTACAAAAGTAGCAACCATTCCTCCATCGCTATTCTCTGTATATGCCACTGTAACATTATCGCCGACAACCAGATCGGCAATGCCTGCCGTCGCTTCAGCCTTGCTAATCATAGTTGCATCATTAATCATAACAGTCTTTTC
>Ga0172370_10004630_pt1 | contig 18303 bp, 12 predicted proteins | sample LakKiv5m_FD_114538 | JGI IMG/M metagenome (GOLD analysis project Ga0172370, IMG submission 114538) | Freshwater microbial communities from Kabuno Bay, South-Kivu, Congo - kab_022012_11.5m | ecosystem: Environmental > Aquatic > Freshwater > Lake | place: Democratic Republic of the Congo...
ACTGCGTGCTCATCAGCCAGGGACGCCAGCTTTCGGCGGTCGGCCTGCGCGAACTGGCCGTGGCGGCTACGGAACATGCGACGTTGGTGTTGCCGTTGCATCGCTCCCAAGACGTGCGCGAAATCGTGACGCAGCTGCAGGCGGCGGGCCGCAGCGACTTGCTGTAGTCCCCTCGAACAAGTGAGGAATGCTTCGTGAATCCAAATATCTTTCGTGCCTATGACATCCGCGGCGATGCCGCGAGCGACCTGCCGTCGGCACTCATCGTGCAACTGGGCCGCGCGATCGGCACGATGACGCAGCGGCGCGGCCACAAGCCCGTGCTGGCCGTCGGCCGCGATGCCCGCTTGTCGAGTCCCTATCTGCGCGATGCGCTGGTGGAAGGTCTGTGCCAGAGCGGCGTTTCGGTCATCGACGTCGGTGTGGTCGCGACACCCATGCTGTACTTCGCCGCGTTCAACCTTGATGTCGGCGGCGGCGTCATGGTCACCGGCAGCCACAACCCCGCGGGAGACAACGGCTTCAAGGTCACCCTCGACAAGGCGAGCCTGCACGGCGACGACATCCAGCAATTGATGCGCCTCATCCAAGCCAACGATTTTGTGCAAGGTTCAGGCACGGTGACGCCCCACGACATCCACACGCCCTACACCAACTGGATCGCGCAGCACATCGAACTCGGGCCGCGCAAGCTGCACGTCGTGGTCGATGCAGGCAATGGACCCACAGGTCCGGTGTCTCCCGGTCTGCTGCGCCTTCTGGGCTGCACGGTCGAAGAGTTGTTCTGCGACATGGACGGGCGATTCCCCAATCACCACCCAGATCCGACCGTCGCCGCCAACCTCGTGGACTTGCAGAAGGGCGTGGCACGTCACAAAGCGGATGTCGGCATCGCCTATGACGGCGACGGCGACCGCATCGGTGTCATCGACGAGCAAGGTGGCATCATTTGGGGCGATCGATTGATGGTCCTCTTGTCACGCGCGGTGTTGCGGGCTGTGCCAGGCGCAGCCATCGTCGGCGAAGTCAAGTGCAGCCAGACCCTGTTCGACGACATCGAGGCGCATGGCGGCCGCGCGGTCATGTCCAAGGTCGGGCACAGCCTCATCAAAGACCGCATGAAGCAAGAGAAAGCGGAGCTGGGCGGCGAGATGAGCGGCCACATCTTCTACAAGCATCGTTACTTCGGCTACGATGACGCGACCTACACGACCTGCCGCCTGATGGAGATTCTCAGCCGCACTCAGGAGCCGCTTTCGTCGCTTCTGGCGGATCTTCCCAAGAGTTTTGCCACACCGGAGTTGCGCATCCACTGTCCGGATGACATCAAGTTTGCCGTCGTGGCGCGGGTGACGGCGAAATTCAAGACAACGAACAAGGTCATTGATATCGATGGTGCGCGCGTCATCTTTGCCGATGGTTGGGGCCTCGTGCGCGCCTCCAACACGGGGCCGATCCTGGTGCTGCGCTGCGAGGCGCAGAACGAGGTGGGGCGCGATCGCATTCAGGCCGCGATCGAGCAGGCGATTGCTGATGCAGAGCACGAGCTTGCAGCCGGAGGCGCTGCTTGAGCACACGCGCCGATGCGGCCATGGTCGCCAAGATGGCGCGGCTCGCGCGTTTGCAGGTGGGCGCCGACGAGACGGCAGGATTGGCGCGTGATCTCGGCGCGATTCTGAGCTATGTCGAGGAGTTGCAGTCAATCGACACAGCTGGCATCGAACCGATGATCCACGCGGCACAACAGGGCACGCCATTGCGGGCCGATGTCGTGCAACCAGGCCTGGCGCCTGGCGCGATTCAGGGCAACGCGCCAGCGATGTCGGCAGGCAGCTTCACGGTACCGCGCGTACTCGGGCAGGGCGCATGACGCACCAGACGGCCACCGTGACGGGCTGCGCGGCGGCGATTGCCGCGGGTGAAGTGTCGTCAGTGGCCGTGACCGAGGCAGCGCTGGCGCGCATCTCTCTGCTAGACTCCAAGCTTAACAGCCACCTGCACGTCGATGCTGCAGGTGCACTGGCCACCGCGGCACAGGTCGACCGCGATCGGTCGGCAGGACGCGCGCTGGGTTCCCTGGCCGGGGTGCCGATCTCGATCAAAGACAACATCGCTACCACCGGCATGCCGATGACGGCGGGCTCGCGGATTCTGCAGGGCTATCAGCCGCCTTTTGACGCGACGGTCGCAGCGCGCTTGAGGGCTGCTGGCGCCGTGCTCATCGGCAAGACCAACCTGGACGAATTCGCCATGGGGTCGTCGAGCGAAAGCTCGGCCTTCGGAGTCGTGCACAACCCTTGGGATCTTGGACGGGTTCCCGGTGGGAGTTCAGGCGGTTCGGCGGCGGCCGTGGCGGCAGGTCTGGTGCCGGCCGCGCTCGGCACAGACACAGGTGGCTCCATCCGCCAGCCGGCCGCCTTGTGCGGAATCGTTGGTCTAAAGCCGACTTACGGGCGCGTGTCGCGCTTCGGCGCCGTCGCCTACGCTTCCTCCCTCGACCAGATCGGTCCATTGACGCGCACGGTGCGCGATGCGGCGCGGGTGCTGCGTGTGATTTCTGGTGGCGATGTGCGCGATTCGACGTGTTCGACAGCGACCGTGCCCGACTTCGAGGCAGCACTGACCGGCGACGTGCACGGCATGCGTCTTGGCGTACCGCGCGAATACCTCGATGGCGCCGAGGGCCTGGATCCGGCTGTGCGGGCCTCCGTACAAAACGCTCTCAATTTACTGGTGGATCTCGGGGCGACGGTCGTGTCCGTGCCGCTGCCGCACACACGCTTTTGCGTGGCCACCTACTACCTCATTGCCACCAGCGAGGCCTCGGCCAACCTCGCCCGCTACGACGGCGTACGCTTTGGCCACCGCGCCGTCCTCAGCGCCAGCGACGGCATCGACGATCTCTACGCCAGGAGCCGCGGCGAGGGCTTCGGCGCCGAGGTCAAGCGTCGCATCCTATTGGGAACATTCGCACTTTCCGCCGGCTACCACGACGCCTACTACAAGAAGGCCTGCCAGGTGCGGCGCCTCATCCACGCCGAACTGCTGGCGGCGCTGCGGACTTGCGATGCGCTGGTCGGTCCGACTTCGCCGGTGCCAGCTTGGCCGTTGCGGGGCAAGTCTGGAAATCCACTTGAGATGTACCTGATGGACATCTTTACGTTGGGAGCCAATCTGGCAGGTGTGCCAGGACTCTCGGTGCCGTTGCCGCTGCATCCGCGTGGCCTGCCCATCGGGCTGCAGTTGCTCGGCCGACCGTTCGAGGAGGCGACGCTGCTGCGCATCGGCGACGCATACACGCGCGTGACCGCTACAGATTCGCTGTGGCCGGCCCTGGCAGGTGCCCGATGACGACCGCCTGGCAAGCCGTCATCGGTCTGGAAGTGCACGCGCAGTTGCGTACGGCCTCCAAGATTTTCTGCGGTTGTTCCACGGCTTTCGGCGCAGTGCCCAACGCCCACGTCTGTCCTGTGTGCCTCGGCCTGCCTGGCGCGCTGCCGGTCCTCAATGCCGAGGCTGTGCGCATGGCGGTGCTGGCCGGCCTTGCCACGGGTTGCGAGATTGCCGAGAAGTCCGTGTTTGCGCGCAAGAACTACTTCTACCCGGACTTGCCCAAAGGCTATCAGATCAGCCAGGCCGCAGAGCCGGTGTGCCAGCACGGCCACCTCGACATCGAGACCGTAGATGGCCCGCGCCATGCCCGTATCTTGCGGATCCACCTGGAAGAAGATGCCGGGAAGTCGATTCACGGCGAGCCAGCAGGGGCGGCGACGCGCATCGATCTGAACCGCGCCGGTGTGCCACTCATCGAAATCGTCGGTGAACCGGATCTGCGCACGCCGGAGGAAGCTGCCGCATACCTTCGTGAATTGCGTTCGATTCTCGTGTGCATCGGCGTGTGCGACGGCAACATGGAGGAGGGGTCCTTGCGCTGCGACGCCAATGTCTCGGTGCGCCCTCTTGGCCAGGAAGCGCTGGGAACCCGCTGTGAAATCAAGAACATCAATTCGTTTCGCGGCGTGCGCGATGCGATCGCTTACGAAATCGACCGGCAGGTGGCGCTGATCCAGGCGGGCGAGACGGTCGTGCAGCAGACGCGGCTGTGGAATGCGGATCTGGGCCGCACCCAGGCGATGCGATCGAAGGAAGAAGCCCACGATTATCGATATTTTCCCGATCCGGATCTGCTGCCGCTGTGCGTGCCGCGCGCAGATGTCGCGCAGTTGCGCGCGCGACTGCCGGAACTTCCGGCCGCGCAAAGGCGGAGGCTCCATCGCGATTTCGGACTGCCGCTCGCTCTTGCGGCCGGCCTGATCGAGGACCCGCAGCGGTTGACAGCGTTCGAGCGCGCGTTGGGACCGCACCCGGATGCCAACCAGGCGCTGGCGTTGGCGAACTTCCTGCTGACGCAAGTGCAGGCGGCACTCGGCCGCTCGGCGCGTGGCACGCACGATGTGCTGGCGGCGATGACGGAACTGGCCGATCTTTGCCAGCGTTGGCGCGACGGCGCGTTGTCAAACAAGATGCTTGCCGACGTGCTGCAAGGTGCCTTTGCCGATGCCCGCCCCCTGGCCGCCGCGCTGGCGCAGCACCTGGAACAGGCGGGGGCAGTTGTGTCGGACTCGGGGGCGTTGGAGGCAGCAGTGGACGAGGTGCTCGGGCGCTCGCAGCCGCAGGTGGAGCGCTACCGCGCAGGCCATCCACAAGTGCTCGGCTTTTTCGTCGGTCAGGTGATGAAGGCGCTTGCCGGCAAGGGTAATGCCGCGAAAGTGCAGGAGATTCTAAAGAGCAGGCTGGATCGCTAGCGCGGACAGTGATCGCAGCCACAAGAACTCGCTTCAGCAACAGGCGCGGCAAGCGTGGCGTGCGCTGGCGCGGCATCCGCGTCGCCACCATGCCCATGACCGTGGTCGTGCTCGTGCCCATGACCGTGGTCATGGTGGTCGTGATCGTGCCCGTGGTCGCCGGCGTGCTGCGTGCCATCGCCGTTGGCAAAAGCCAGGATCTGCCCGAGGAAGCGGCGCGGCCCTTGCCGCAGCAGCGAGGCTGCGAACAACGCGCCGACCACCACCAGCGCCAGCATCGACGGCCAACCGGGCCCCGCCTCAGCTTGTGGCGCCAAGGTCGGCACCGCGTAGCCGGGTAGCAACAGGTTGACGCCATAACCCAGGGCCATGGCCATCGTGGCGATCGCGGCGGCAAAAGCGAAAGCGATTCGTGGGCTATGGATGCGCGCCAGCACACCCAGCGTGCCGACGTTGGTGGCAGGTCCGGTGAGGAGGAACGCGAGACCTGCACCCGGCGAAGCGCCGCTGGCGATCAGCACCGCGACGAGGGGCGTTGCTCCGGAAGCGCAGACAAACACCGGCATGCCCAGCATGGCGAGCAGCGGCACGTCGAGGCCCGGCGGCAGACGCGTCAGCAGGCCGCGACCGAGCAGGGGCGCGGCGGCGGCGGCAATCGCCAGGCCTAGCAACACCCAAGGTCCCGTGTGGTCGACGATCTCGCCCAGTCCGATGCGCAGCCCTTCGAGCAGGCGGTGGTGCCAGTCCGTGCGGTTTTTGTGCGCGCGCTCATCGACTGTCGCCGCGTTGGGCGGCACGTCGGGCGCGCGGTGGGTGTGCGGCACGAGGCGTCCCATCAGCCAACCCGCACCCAGGGCGACCAACGCGGCGGCGCAGATGCGGGCGCCAGCCAGGCCGGGACCTAGCAGCGGCACAGAGAGAAGTGCTGCATCCAAGCCAAGTTCTGGCGCAGCAACCAGGAACGCGATGGCTGAAGCCGTGGGCACGCCAGCCAAGGCGAGGCTGCGGTAGACTGGCACGACCCCGCACGAACAGATCGGCAACGGCAGACCGAACAACATGCCGCGCAAGGCCTGGCTCAAGCGGTTGCCGCGCGCCATCCACGCCACCGACGCCGCCGGCAGCGCGACCTGCACGAGCCCCGCGGCCATGTAGGCGAACAACAGGGCCGGCGCGCTGTCGAGGGACAACGTCCAGAAAATGCTTTGCCACCAATGGCCTTCTGCGTGAAGCGCACTGCCGTCACCCAGAGGCCCGGGCCCGTGGTGGCCCTCGCCCTGCGAAATGATGGCGTACAGGAGCAGGGCGCCCGCCAGCGCGCCGAGCCCAGCCGCGACATGCCAGCGCCCGGGGCGCGGCTGGTGCACGCTCGGGTGCGGTCGGTGGATGACAACGTGCAGCAGCGAGCCGCCGACGAGCGCTTCGATCAGCGCCGGCATTGCCCCACTTTCCGCAAGGCTGGCATGACCGGCCAGCGCCATGCCGCCTGCCGTCGAACCGGCCACCAGCCCCAGGGTCGCCAGGGCGATACGTGAACCGTACACCGGTCGCAGCAGCCACCAAATCGTCAGGCCCTCGGGCAGGCGATGCAGCAACACGGCGGTCGCGAGATTCTTGCTGATCTCAGAACCTTGGGTACCGGACAGCGCCAGCCCGTCGATGCCAGCATGCAAGACCAGCCCGGCCAGCCCGAGCAGCAGCGCCGCGGTGTGCACGTGGTGCGCCGCGCGGTGCAGCCCTCTTTCCAGCAGCGCCGGACCGAGCAACCCGAGCAGCACGATCGGCAGGGCGAAACCGCCGCCATGCTCGAGCGCGTGCGGAATCACATCGGCGAGCACGAGGCCACCCACCGACACGAGCACGAAGCCATCGAGTGCCAGCAACACCTGCCCGGAACGCTGCACGAAACCGATCAGCAGTGGCCCCACGGCCAGCACCGCGATACTCAGCGCCAGCAGCGTCCCCTGCGAGCCCAGCACCGTCGTGGCCTGTTGCACTGCCATGCCCTTCCTTGTCGGATCCGGCTACTGCGCCAACCAGCGCGCCGCCTGCCTCGCATAGTAGGTCAGGATCACGTCCGCGCCAGCGCGCCGAATGCCGAGCAGGCTTTCCAGCACCGCCTTCTTTTCGTCGAGCCAGCCATTTTGCGCCGCGGCCTTCAGCATCGCGTATTCGCCGCTGACCTGATAGGCGGCAACCGGCAGGTCGGTGGCAGCACGCACTTCTGCGATGACATCAAGGTAAGGTCCCGCCGGTTTGACCATGATCATATCGGCGCCTTCCGACACGTCTGCGGCGACTTCCCTGCGCGCTTCGCGGCGGTTGGCCGGATCCATCTGGTAGGTCTTCTTGTCACCGAACTTGGGTGCCGAAGCGAGTGCGTCGCGAAAAGGCCCATAGAAAGCCGACGCATACTTGACGGTATAGGCCAGGATCGACACACCGGTGAAGCCTTCGGCATCGAGCGCGGCGCGAATGGCGGCGACCCGGCCGTCCATCATGTCCGACGGGCTGACGATGTCGGCGCCAGCGCGCGCCTGGCACAAAGCCTGTTTGCACAGCACCGCGACGGTTTCGTCATTCAGGATGCGGCCATCGGGCGCGACGATGCCGTCGTGGCCATCGCTGTTGTAGGGATCGAGCGCGATGTCGGTGATGACGACCAGATCGGGCCAACGCGCCTTCAAGCGCCGGATGGCCACCGGCACGAGGCCGTCCGGGTTGTAACACTCGTCGCCCGTGGCGTTCTTGAGCACTTCTTCGACGGCGGGAAACAAGACTACCGCGTGGATGCCGTCGGCGATCGCACCCGCAACCTCACGCTCCAAGCCATTGAGATCGAGACGCTCACAGCCGGGCATCGAGGCAATCGGCTCGCAGCCTTGGCCGGCATGGATGAAGAGCGGCAAGATGAAGTGACGCGGCGCAAGCCAGCTCTCGGCGTGCATGGCGCGAATGGCAGCGGACTTGCGGTTGCGCCGTGGGCGCGAGGCGATAGAAAGCATGCGTTGGATCCTCGGGAGCGCGATGAGGCCGCGCGGCAGCGTCTTCTCGCGCGCGCGCTGCCCGCCGTCAAGGCTTGGTGCCAGACTCAGGCTGCTGCAGATCTACTCGGTCTCGGCGTCGCGAAAGTAGCCCGACGTCATCACGGTGTCGCACTCCGACCATGTGGCGTTGGGATCGCCGCCCACATGCATCTGGAAAGTCGAGCGCGTGCCGTCGCAGTCGAGGTCGCCATACGCCGACGCAATGAACCACGCGCCGGTCAGCGATCCGCCACTCTCGAACTGGTACTGGTAGTAGTGCTGTTCAGAAATGCGGAACTTCAGGGCGGACCATGGCTGCGTGTGCCACAGTTCTGGCCGGGCATCGCAACGTTCGTCATTGTCGCTGTCGTTGGCGTCCGCGCAGCAAGTGCCACCAGCAGGCGTGATCGGGTTGGCGCGCGGAAACTGGCAAGGGACCTTGTTGCCATCGGCGTGCGTGCGCGGGATGGTGTAGTAGGCCACGGCGCCCTTCTTGATGACGTCAATCATCTCGGTCGCTTCGGCAGACTTGGCTCCGCGCAGGTATTTTGTGTAGGCCGGTGTAGCCACGACGGCGAGGATGGCGATGATCGCGACGACGACCATCAATTCGACCAGTGTGAAGCCGTTGGACCTGCAGTTCCGCATGAACACTCCGACTGGATCTGCCGCGCGCGGTCGGATCGCGCGCGGTGCCCCGAGCAAGAAAATGACGCCGCAGTAGTCTAACGAAGGTTCTTCGATGACGCAAACCCGCTGCGGCGAACGAGTTTCCGACACCGCAGTCGTCGTCTCGCTCGACGGACCCGACTTGCGCGCCAGAGCGCCCATGGCAGGATACCTTCCGCTCGCGCACTGGCCGTCAGGCCCTGGGTTCCTGCGCGCGACCGCCGGGGGAATCGGCCATGGCTGAGTGCGTCCACTGCAACCAACCCGTGCCGTCGACACGAAAGACGTGTCCGCACTGCGGCAAAGATGACCCGCTGGCCAAGCAGCAGGTGCTGCTTTGTTCGACGTGCCGTGGCATCGTTCTGGCACTCCACACCGAGTGTCCGCATTGCGCGGCGCCGGATCCGCATGACGCAGCCGGGCCACCGCGCCGCATGACGCGCTGCGCGGGTTGTCAGCACAATTTGAGCCGCGCGGCGGCGCGCTGTCCAAAGTGCAAGACAGAGCGCGCGCCGGACGGCGACGGGGTGGCTCCCGACAAGCCCGCCATCCGGCCACACGATCCGCTGCGTTGCCCGACCTGTGACGCCAGACTCGTCAGCGCCGAGCAGCGCTGCCTGCGGTGCCATCCCCTCGCCCCAGCCAAGCAGGTTCAGCTGAGCGTAGCGACCGACGCCGATGCGCAAAAGGACCCCTACGACGTGTTCCCTGTGGAAAGGGCGCGACTGACCGGGGGCGGGACGGCCAAGCCCCTCGTGGATCCGCCACTGAGTCGACACGGCGCGGTGACGCTGCCCTGCGTCACATGCGGCCAGGTGGTCGAGGTGAACCGCGGGCCTTGTCCGCATTGCGGCGCGCCGGATCCGCTGCACGTACCCGACATCGAGATCAAGTCCGCGCCCTTGGGTCAACCCCTGCGCTTGCCGACGACCTTGGTCCTGGTGGGAGGCATCGTGATCGTCGTGGTGTTCGCTCTGATCCAGGTGTTCGGTCGCGCGTCGGAGGATTCCGGGCGCAGGCGGCGCATGTGGCTGGCATTCGGCGACAAGGCGAGTGATGCGGCAGTGGCGGAGATGGAACAGCAAGCAGTCGCGCTCTCCGTCAGCACGGACACCATGATCAAGGTGCGGTTCGCGTGCCTGCACGCCGACCGGCGGCCACCTTCGACCCAAGCCCTGCTGGCAGAGGCTGAGCAGAGCGCCAAGGATGGCCACGACCGCGACCAGGCCGTGGTGGCGCTGGCCAGGCGCCTGTGTCAGCACTGACCCCGGGGGGGCCTTCGCTGCAGCAGCGTGTCGCCAACCCTGGATGGACACACATCTCCACACAGCGCGGTCGATCAGCCATTGCCTTTCGTAGTTGCACTGGGGAAGATGCCGTCCTCTTTGCCCTCTCGCCGACACCCCGCATGAACCAGGACCGCAGAACTTCTCCGCGCTACATCGCCCTGATCAAGGCGGTCGCCACGGTCGGCCAGTCGCGGCACGACGTCGTGTGCGTCAACGTCGGGCCAGCGGGCGGCTACTTCACGGCCAAGGTCGCGCTGGCGGTCGGAACACAGGTCGAAATCCAGATGCGGCCCCCGGGGCACCGCGCGCCTGACATCGGTGTCACTGCCAAGGTCGTGCGCAGCGTCGGCCAAGGGCAAGGAAATACGCCTGGTTTCGGAGTGGTCTGGGTCAAGGCGACCAGCCGCGTGGGCGTCGGACCGCTGCGCGACCTGTTGCGCGGCCTGCTGCGCGTGGCCGACCTGGGCGGGTTGGAGCGCTCAGGCGACGCCAACATCTCTTTTGACTTCACGCAGGTCGCGGCGTCGGCGGTCAATCCGATGCCCCTGGCGGCTCGCGGTGGCTTGCGCCCCGTGCCCACGGTGCTGGCCACGCCGCGCGGCGCACCTGCGCCGGCCGCGCCCAAGACGCTCGCCGCCGAGGTGGCGGGGGCGCGCACGGCTTCCGCACGCGTGCCGGTGGCAGCAGCCGCACCCGCGCCGGTCGCGGCTCCGCCTGAGCGCCCGCTCGCTTCTGCCATTCCAGCGTCTTGTGCCTTGCCGCGCGGCTCCGGGTACGTGCCCGCCACGCCGCCGCCGCCGACACCGCCGCCGACGCCGCCGCCGCGCCTCGTGACCGCGCTGGCGGCGCCGCCGTCGCTGTCGGTGTCCGGGGCCACGGGTCACCCATCGAGCCAGGCGTCCGCCGCGCCCTCGGGCCCAGGTACGCCAAGCGCCCTGTACACCGGCGGCAACAAGTCTAGTTCTCTCGGTGGGTTCACGTTGCCGCGCCTCATCGCCGCCGAGCCATCGCGTCCGTCCGCCGAGTCGTCGGTCGCCACACCCTGGCCTGGTGGCGTACCGCGCGCCATTGCCGAGCGCTACAGCAACCTCGAACTGCTCGGCCAAGGCGGACACGGCATCGTCTTTCGCGCCACCGACGACTTGCTGGATCGCCGCGTCGTCCTGAAATTCCTCGCCTCGTCGAGCATGACGCAAGAAACCGCACGCCGCTATTTCCTCCGCGAATTCAAGGTCGCCGCCGCGCTCGATCACCCGAACATCGTCAAGCTCTATGACATCGGCATTGCCGATGGCAACCTCTACTACGCGATGGAGCACGTGCCGGGTCAGACCCTCGGCGCCTATCTCTCGCAGAGCAAGGCGTTGCACGATCTCGACTTTGTTCGTTCGGTCATGGCCCAACTCTGCGCCGCGCTCGACTATGCCCATGCCCAGCAGGTGCTGCACCGCGACGTCAAACCGAACAACGTGCTGGTCACGCCGGAGGGTGTCGTCAAGCTGTTCGACTTTGGTCTCGCGCGGTTGCAGAGCGATGCCGACCGCGACCAATCGATGATGGTCGGTACCCCGTACTACATGGCGCCAGAGCAGCAGTTCAACGGCCAGATCGATCACCGCATCGATATCTACGCGCTCGGAGTCGTTCTTTTCCGCATGGTTGCAGGACGCCTGCCCTTCACCGAAGGCAATGTGTTCCTTGCCCACGCCGTCGCGCCTGTCCCGGATCCGCGCACGTTCAATCCAGACCTGCCCGCCGAACTGGCGGCCGTGATCGCGCGCATGATGGCCAAGAGGGCGGACGACAGATTTCCAAATGGAAAAGCGGTCATGCAGGCGCTTGCCCCGTTGCTGTCGGGCAAGAAGTAGCCGGTGGGCGCGTCGTCCTCCCCAACGAAGATCCCCTGGTCGGTGTTCTGGGCCATCTTGCAGGCCATCGTTTTTCTGGGCTATCCGCTCGCTGTCTACGCTGGCCTGTCGCATTTTGGCACGCGCGGTGTCGGTCTGATGGTGCTGCTGCTGCTGCTGCCGGGCATCGTGCGCACGATCGCGAAACGGCCCGGGCAGTTTCAGGCAGCCGTGGGAATGCCGCTGGCCATCGCCGCGCTGATGCTCGCCGCCCTGCTCACCGACGACCCGCGCTTCATGCTTGCCTACCCTGCGCTGGTCAACGCCGTTCTGCTCGGTCAATTCGCATGGACGCTGCGCCCCGGTTCCAGCCCGATGGTCGAACGCTTCGCCCGTTTGCAGGTCGATGATCTCTCCGACGCCGAAATCGCCTATTGCCGCCGCGTCACGCAATTCTGGATCGCCTTCTTCATCGTCAATGGCGGTATCTGCGCCGTGCTCGCCACCCCGGCATGGCGTCAGTGGTGGGCCCTCTACGCCGGTCTGCTGTCCTATGTCGCCCTCGGCGTCTGTTTTGCCGCGGAGTACACGGTGCGCAAGTTCCTGTTCCGGCGCTTCAGCTCAACCCCTCTCGATCGCGTTTATCGTCGAGTGTTTCCACCGCACAGTGGCGCCGATCCACGCTGATCTTCAAAAAGACAGTGGACCTCAGACGCATGTTCTGCGAAAACCGCCCCCCGGCGCTCGAACGGTCGCGCGCCACCAGCCTCCCGGCTCCGAGCCGCCTGCCAGAAGGACCCCCGTGCGCATTCGTCTCATCTATCCCAAGTGGCCCAAGCTCGAACACCAGACCGAGTTCCACCTTCCGCCGCACGGCCCGGTCGTCTTTGCCGCCTGCGTGCCCGAAGAACACGATCTGCGCTTCACCGACGAGCACCTCGAGCCCATCGACTTCGAAGAAGACGTTGATCTCGTGTGCATTTCCATGATGCTCACCTGTCAATCGCCGCGTGGCTGGGAGATCGGCGATCGCTTTCGCGCCCGCGGCATTCCCGTGATCTTCGGCGGCATCGGCACGATGTTGCACGCCGATCAGACCCAAGAACACGGCGATGCGATCTTCCTGGGCGAGGCGGAAGGTCGCTTTTCCAAGGTCCTGGAAGATTTACAGAAAGGCCAGCTGAAGGCGCGTTACGACTACCTGGATCATCCCGCGCCGGTCGAGACGGTCGAGACGGCGCGCCGCGGCATCCTGAAGAGAAACCTTTACAATTATCGCGGCGTGCAGATGGTCGATCTGGTGCACGCCTCGCGCGGCTGCCGCTTCAACTGCTATCCGTGTTGCGTGCGCTACCTCGGCGGCCGCAAGTTCCGGCCGCGACCCATTGACGAGGTCGTGGCCGAGGTGGAGGCGATTCCGAACAACCGCCTGTTCTTCGTCGATAATTCGCTGGCCCAGAACAAGCAGTGGGAGCTGGACCTGTTCAAGGCCTTGGCGCCGCTGCAGCGCTCGATCATCAGCCATCCGATCGAGGACGACGACGAAGTCCTGGAAGCTGCTGCAAAAGCCGGAGCATGGTACATCTACCAGGCCGTGTTCGACACGTCGGACTACATCCGCAAACGCATCCAGCGCTACCGCGATCATGGCATCGCAGTCGAGGGCACGATCTTGCTGGGCCTCGATGAACACGATGAAGATTACATCAAGCGTCTCATGGACTTTCTCTTGGAGGTCAAGCTCGATCTCGCCGAGTTCACGATCCTGACGCCGTTCCCGCACACCCGAAGTTTCGACGACATGGACAAGGAAGGGCGCATCACGACGAAAGACTGGACGAAGTACACCTGCGGCCAGACCGTGTTCAAACCCGCTAAAATGTCACCGGAAAAGCTGGAAGAGCTGTACCATTGGGCCTGGGATACTTTCTACAAGGAGGAGTCGCACGCGCTGCGCATGGGCCGGCTCTTGAAGCGCGTGATGCGCCGCGAGGAGAAGCTGGGCATCAAGGATCGCTTCAAGGCGCCAGAGATCCACGAGCGTTTCGGGCGGGCGATCTAGCCGCTATTTCAAGCACTTGGTCATCGCGGTGCGCAGCCCTTCCTTGGCCGCATCCTTGAGCACGGTGCCGTGACCGGGAATCAGGTGCACGAAGGGGCGCTCGAGCAAGCGCTCGAAGTCGGCCTTCACGCCCGAGCCCATGGCCTTGAGCCACGGCGTGCCGATGTGCAGCGGACCAAAACCCATCAATTTCATCATGATCTTGCCCAGCAGCGAGCAGCCTTCCAGCGTCGTCCAGTGTTGGTAGCTGTCACAAGTCAGCAAGATGCCGTCGGCGCGATCCAGGATCAGCGCTGCCTCGGGCTGGCGACCTTCGGCAAAGACGAAAACCGATAGATCGTCGAGCGGTGCGCTTCCCGGCTTCAAGTCGCGGTCATGAGGCAGGTTGCCTTGGTGCTTTGTGCCGGGCGGTGCCCAGAAGGTCGGCTTGTAGCGCTGTGCGTAGTACGGATCATCCAGGCCATGAAAGGCGCCCAGGCGCACGAGGTGCTTGACCTCACCCAATCGCGCCAGTTCATCTTCGCCAGCCTGGGTCAGGCGCACGGAATTGATCAGCGTGAGCTCGCTGCCTTCACGCACCACGGTCATGTTGCGCGTGATCGTCAGGCCCGGTGCAAAGCGAAAACCGCCGGTCACGACAAAGACGTCCGGAAACACTTCGGCCAGGGTGCCGTGGGGCAGGGCGGCAGGGAAATCGAGCATGGAACAACTCCCGAGATCAATTCGGCCAAGCGCTGGCATTGGCGTGGCCCGCCGTGTTGTTGCCGGGCGTGTAAGGCGGATTCGTCGTGCCAGCCAGGCTGGACGCGGCCGCCGTGAACGACAGGCGGATGCGGCCCAGACCGCCGGCGCCACCCGAGCCACCGAGACTGCCGCCTACGTTCGTGCCGACGCCGCCAGCGCTGCCGACGGCTGTGAGTTGCGAGCCCGCGGCCGCCGAGATCGTAGGCGCGGCGAGCCACAATACGCCGCCCGAGCCGCCGCCGCCACCTCCCGAGCCATTGAGTCCGCCCGCGCCGCCCACGCCGCCGTTCGCGAAGATTCGCCCGGTCGCCGTGATCGTGATCGACACCGGAGAGGCCATGCGCAGGGCACCACCTGCGCCGCCGCCAGCGCCGCCGGCGACTCCCTGGTTGGCAAAGTTCGGACAGTAGCCACCGCCGCCGCCGCCGGCGGAGCCGGGCACGAATGTGCCGACCACCGTGAGGCTGTTGGCAGCGGTGACGCCGATCGAACCGCCGCCGCCGCCGGAGCCGCGCCGCACCGAGCCCGTGCCCATCGTGCCGCTTGCGCCGTTATAGAGGGCGATACCCGCAACACCGCCGCCGCCCGGCCCGCCGACGGCCATGGCGGTGCCGGTGACGCCAGCGGCGCCGCCGACGCCACTCAAGGCCGTGGCGCCGCCACCACCCGCGCCGCGCCGCGCGCCGCCGCCGCCACCGCCAGCGTAGCCACCGCCGCCCGCACCGCCGCCGCACAGGGGGCCGCCCGCGCCACCGCCGAAGCTGCCGCCAGCGGCGGTGCAAATGCCAACGGTCGTCGTGCCGGAGCCGCCCCCCGCACCTTGGCCCCCCGTGCCGCCGAGGCTGCAGGCGAACGCACTGGCCGAGCCCGCGGTGCCGGGCGTACCGGTCATGCCTCCGACACCGCCGCCAAAGCTGTAGTTGGCCGTGCCGCTGGCGCCGCCCGTCGTGCCAGAGACATCGAGGATGCCGGCAATGGTCACGGCACCGGACGCGCGCAAGTCGAGAATGCCGCTGCTGCCGGGCGTGACCGTGACCCGCACGCCGCTGGGAATGCTGATGGTGGTGTAGTTGTGCACGCCTGCGGCCAAGACCGTGTCGACGCTCGGCGCGAAAGCGCCCTCGGCGCCCGTCGAGCCGAAGGTGCAGACAAAACCACTGCCGGTCAAACCCGCGTTGCAGACACAGGCCTTGGGTGCGCCCGTGCAGGTCGCATTGGCACTGCAGCCAGTCGCGCCTGGCTGGCAGACACCGGCCGAGCAGACATCGCCGCTGGTGCAACCGTTGCTGTCATTGCAAGGCAAGCTGTTGTTCACATGTCCACACCCGTTGACTGGATGGCACGAATCGTCCGTGCACGGGTTGCCATCGTCGCAGCTGACACCCGCGCCAGGCACGCACGTGCCGCCCGAGCAGGTATCGCCCTGCGTGCACACCGTGCCGTCCGAGCAGGAATTGCTGTTGTTCGGGTTCTGGCAACCCGTCAGGGCGTCGCAGGTGTCGGTGGTGCAGTCGTTGCCATCGGCGCAGGTCTTGGCCACGCCAGGTGCGCAAACTCCTCCCGCGCAGACGTCGCCGTCCGTGCAGACATTGCCATCGGTGCAGGAAAGGGCATTGTTGACGTGCGCGCAACCGCTCGCGGCAATGCATGAATCGGTCGTGCAGTCGTTGCCGTCATTGCAGCTGGGCGGCGCGCCGCCGACACAGGAGCCAACCGCACACGCGTCATTGAGCGTGCAAGCCGAGCCGTCGTCGCAAGGCAACGTGTTGTCGCCGTGCCCGCAGCCGGTGGCGGGGCTACAGAAGTCCGTGGTGCACAACAAGCCGTCGCCGCAGTCCTTGGTCGCGCCGGGCGCGCAACTGCTGCTGGCGCAGACATCGCCGACCGTGCACGCGCTGCCATCGTCGCATGTGGCCGTGTTGGCGACGTTCTGGCAGCCGGTCGCCGCGTTGCACGAGTCGTCGGTGCACGGGTTGCCGTCGTTGCAGTTCAGGGCCGGCCCCGCGACGCACGTGCCGCCCGAGCACGCATCGCCCGCGGTGCACAGCGTGCCGTCGCTGCACTCGGCGGTGTTGTAGATGTGCTGGCAGCCCTGGGAGGGATCACAGTTCTCCGTCGTGCACGGATTGGTGTCGGCGCACGGGCTGGCCTCTGGCGCCGTGCACAGACCGCCCGAACAGGCATCGCCGGTCGTGCAGTTGTTGTTGTCGTTGCAGGCCGCGTCGTTGTTGGTGTGGACGCAGCCCGTCGTGCCATCGCAACTGTCGTCGGTGCAAGGATTGCCGTCCTCGCAGCTCGGCGCGCTGCCGGGTACGCACACGCCGGCCGCGCACTTGTCGACCAGCGTGCAGGGGTTGTTGTCCGTGCAGGACAGCGTGTTGTCCGTGTGCACGCAGCCCGTCGCGGCCACGCACGAGTCGGTGGTGCACAAGATGCTGTCATCACAGGCGAGCGCGCTGCCCGGCGCACACGAGCCGCCCGCACACTGGTCGCCGTCGGTGCAGGCGTTGTTGTCGCTGCAGGGGTCCAAGTTGAAAGCGTGCGAGCAACCACTGCCGGCGGCGCAGGCATCGATCGTGCACAAGTTGCCGTCATCGCAGCTCAGGGCGAATGCTCCGCCGCAAACGCCGCCCGCGCAGACATCGCCATAGGTGCACAGGCTGCCATCGTCACAAGGCTGCGTGTTGTTGACGTGCGAGCAACCCGAGGCGGCGACGCAGGTGTCTGTGGTGCACAGGATGGTGTCGTCGCAGTTCAAGACGGGGCCGGGCACGCACGCACCGCCGGAACACGCATCGCCGTTGGTGCAAGCGTTGTTGTCCGTGCAACTGTCCGTGCTGGCTGAGTGCTGGCAGCCCAACGCGTTGTCGCAAACGTCGATGGTGCATGCGTTGCCGTCCTCGCACGAGACGCCGATGCCGGCGATGCACGTGCCGCCCGAGCACACGTCGCCGAAGGTGCACGCCAGGCCGTCGTCACATGCGGCGCTGTTGCTGGCGTGCACGCAGCCGGTGAGCGGGTTGCAGGAATCGCTGGTGCAGACTTCCGTGTCAGCGCAGTCGAGAGCCCCACCCAGCGCGCAGATGCCGCCCGAGCACGCATCGTTAGTGGTGCAGGCATTGCCATCTGAACACGGTGAAGTGTTGTCGTTGTGAACGCAGCCCAGCGCCGCGTCGCACGTGTCGTCGGTGCACGGGTTGCCGTCGTTGCACGCCGACGTCGAGCCGGGCACACACGCACCGCCCACGCAGCCATCGCCGATCGTGCATACCGATCCGTCCGTGCAAGCCAGCGCATTGTCCACATTGCTGCAACCAGCCGCAACACTGCAGGAATCCGTGGTGCACCCGTTGTCGTCGTTGCAGTCCGTCGCTGCGCCCGGCAAACAGGAACCACTGCTGCAGACATCGCCCAGCGTGCATTGGTTGTTGTCGCTGCAAACCGCCGTGTTGTCTGCGTGCTGGCAGCCCAGTGCGCCATCGCAGCTGTCATCGGTGCAAGGGTTGCCGTCGTTGCAGTTCAGGGTCCCGCCCGGCACGCAAGCGCCGAGTGCACACGCGTCGCCGACTGTGCAGTTCGAGCCATCCGAGCAGGCCAGTGCATTGGCGACGCTGCTACAACCTGCCGCAACACTGCAGGAGTCTGTGGTACACGCATTGTTGTCGTTGCAGTCCGTCGCTGCGCCCGGCAGACAAGAGCCACCGCTGCACGCGTCGCCCACCGTGCACTGGTTGTTGTCCGAACACGCGTTCGTGTTGGCCGAGTTCACGCAACCCGCTGCCTGATCGCATGAATCCGACGTGCACGCGTTGCCGTCGTCACAATTCGGCGCCGCACCCGGCAGGCACGCGCCGCCTGCAC
>Ga0172370_10004631_pt1 | contig 18302 bp, 12 predicted proteins | sample LakKiv5m_FD_114538 | JGI IMG/M metagenome (GOLD analysis project Ga0172370, IMG submission 114538) | Freshwater microbial communities from Kabuno Bay, South-Kivu, Congo - kab_022012_11.5m | ecosystem: Environmental > Aquatic > Freshwater > Lake | place: Democratic Republic of the Congo...
GGCACGGGGAGATAGTTTTGAGTTTTGAGTTTTGAGTTGTTTCACGTGAAACAGTTAGAAGGTCTATCAGGTAATAATGATTATCAGGTAATAGAGGTTATAAGTGTTTCACGTGAAACAGGGAGGGGCGGCACGGGAAAACACGGAGGCACGGAGGCACGAAGGCACCGTGAACACAGGCCTGGGGTACAGTCACGCATTTTCCGGTTGTATGCGAGAGGGCACAGGTTGGGTAGAGGCAGGTAGAAGGCGGGGGCGGGAGGGGAAGCAAGGGGAAAATACGAAACAGTCCCCCTCGGCGCGGAGTTGTTTCACGTGAAACAGTTAGAAGGTCTATCAGGTAATAATGATTATCAGGTAATAGAGGTTATAAGTGTTTCACGTGAAACAGGGAGGGGCGGCACGGGAAAACACGGAGACACGGAGGCACGGAGGCACGGGGAGATAGTTTTGAGTTTTGAGTTGTTTCACGTGAAACAGTTAGAAGGTCTATCAGGTAATAATGATTCTAAAGTGAAGCCAGAATCCAGCCTTGAGTTTTAAGTATTGAGTTCAGCATCCAATAATATAATATATAAACAATATTTATTATATAGCCAACATTTTCGCAGGATGAAAGCTGGCTGGCGAATATGAAGCTTAACGACCGATCTTTCCTGTTGGCAGGAATTTGCTTTCCCGGAGGATGTGGGGAGATGTCAAGGAGTTGGAAAAGTAAGTTAGAGACGTCACACCACTTTGCTGGTTATCAAATAAAAAAGTGGTTCGTTGTCCATGAATTTCCAGGTGATCTTTTCACCGGCCTCAATCTTTATCTCATCTTTTTTCTTTCAATCTCTTGACTACCAAAGTAATCAGTGGTATACTTGAACTACAATAATAGTCAAAGAGGGAAATCATGGGGCGACCGGTGTTGGGAAACCAGGAACTGTTGCTGCTCAACTATCTAGCCGAGCACGGTCCGTTGAGCGTGGGCGAGGCGGCGGAGAGTTTCGGCAAGGCGCATGGTCTCGCGCGCACCACGGTGCTCACCATGATGGAGCGCCTGCGGAAGAAGGGGCGGCTGACGCGCGAGAAGGTGGAAGGCATTTATCGGTATCGACCCGCCCTGCCGCGGGACGAGCTGCAGCGCGGGCTGGTGGACGAATTCTTCCGCAAGGCGCTAGGCGGCTCGCTGGCGCCCGTTGTCTCCTACCTGGCGCAAGACGCCCGGCTGACCGAAGAGGAGATCGGCCAACTGCGCGAGGCGGTCGATCGACTGGAGGCGCGGAATCCGAGGAGGGGAGAACGATGATGGCTGATATGCTGAATGGAATGTATCATCCCTGGGCCGCCTCGCTCTGGCGCGCCGCCTGGCAGGGCGGCCTGGCCATTCTTCTCGTCTGGATGCTCTGCCGCCTGTGGCCCGCCGTGCCGCCGTGGTTGCGGGTCTGGCTGTGGCGGCTGGCATACCTGAAACTGCTGGCGGCCTGGGCCTGGGCGGGGGCGGTGACGCTGAGTTGCCTGCCCTCGCTGCCGCGCCTGCCGGTGCATGCGGTGCTGCCGCCTCTGCCGGCGATAGCGGTGCATCAACTTGCGGCGCCCGCCGTTTCGCCAACTGTATCTACCGAAAAACCTCCCGCCAAATCATCTCCGGAACCAGCCCCATCCGCCGCAACTTCACAGCCGCCCACATCATCCGCGCCTGCCCAACCCGCCGCGCATCGCCGGCAACTCGCCGATCTGCTGCCAATTCTCGGCGCCCTCTGGCTGCTCGGCATCACCTGGGGCATCATCCGCCTGCTGCTTTCCATGCGCCTGGTGCACCGCCTTCGCCGCGAAGGCCGGGCGGTGAGTGACGAAACACTGTTGCGCCTGCGCGTGCAGATGGTGAAGCAGATGGGCCTGCGCAAAGCGCCCATGCTGCTGGCCCACCCCACCGAAGGCCCGCTGCTGCTGGGCATGGTCCATCCGGTCATCATCGTGCCGCAAGCCATGCTCGCCGGCAATGAGGAGGAACTGCAACTCGCGCTGGCGCACGAGCTGGCCCACGTTCGCCGCCGCGATATCCTCTGGGGCTGGCTCCCCGTGGTGGCGGAATTGCTCTTCTTCTTCCACCCCCTCGTCTACCTCGCCCGCCGCGAATACCGCCTGGCGCAGGAGATCGCCACCGACGCCCAGGCCCTCCACCGCACCGGCGCCGCTCCGAAAACCTATGGCGCCATGCTGGTCAACGGCGCCGCCGTCCAGGCCGGCTACCGCCCGGTGCCGGTGGCGGTGGGGATTATGGAGTCCTACCTTGTGCTGCACAGGAGGTTGACGGCGATGAAACACTTTACCTCTTCCCCCCGGCAATATGCGATGGCTGGAATCCTGGTCTGCTTGCTGGCGCTGATCGGCCTGATACCCTGGCGGTTGTCCGCGGCGGATTTCACGCCCAACATCCCGCCGCCGCCGAAACAGCCGGTGCCGAATGCACGGGACATATACCTGAAAGCCCATGAGGCATTACCCGGCCCTGTTAAGGTATCGAGTGGAAATAATATATATTATTATGATTTTTACGATATCTATCAGATGTCGACGTTGGGCATTATGCCGGGAGAAGGTACCTTGCCCGCGCGCGGGCAACCGGCGCACGCCGGCGCGGATGCATCACCTGTCTCGCCAGATCGCCGGTATAAACCTACCCCTACACTGGCATTAATGCAAGAGATGATGCGTGCCAGCCAACCGGCAATGGATCTGCTGCATCAGGGATTTACTGCCGAATATTGCGAAGTGCCTTGCCGCTCGTTCTACACCCAATTACATCATTTTGCGAAATTCCGCTTCTTTACGCAGGTGATTACGGCGCATGCCTATACCAAATCCTGTTCAGGCGATTGGTCTGGCGCGATGGAGTCCTGTCTGGATGGATTGCGCCTGGGGGCAGATGTGCCGCATGGTGGGGTACACCTCAGCATGCGTGTTGGTACTGCCTTGCAGAAAATTGCTCGTCAGCAGGTATGGGAGATCATACCTCATCTATCTACCTCGGAAGCCGGTGCCGCATCCCGCAGGTGGGAATCAATTATGGCGAGTCAAGTGCCCATGATCGAAAATCTGCAGGAGGAGAAATGGTATGTTGAAGCTGGGCTACTAGAGCTCTTTAATGATCCCAATTGGAAAGAAACACTGGCGAGAGATTTCGTCGGCGAAGAAGTCGGAAATGAATTTCAACTGGTCAGCAAATCGACGCTGTATACAAATTTGAATCGATATCTCGATGCCCAAATCGAGCAAGCGAGACGGCCATATGCCGCACGTGGCCCGGAGCCGCTGTTGCCTGATGATCCGATAAGCAAAAGGTGGTTTTCTCGCATTTATCATGACGGGCTTTTTCCAGAAACCTTCTCGATCACACAGAATTCATTACTACTCGTTTCCCTCGCACTGCAGGCTTACCATGCCGAGCATAATGCGTATCCGGCGACCTTGGTAGAACTGACACCTGCCTATCTGAAAGCAGTTCCGGACGATCCCTTTGCCCTGCAGGCACCGCTTTGTTACCAGCGCACCGAAACCGGTTACCTGCTCTACAGCATCGGCCCGGACGGCAAGGATGACGGCGGCATCCCCTGCAGCGGTGGTCAAAAAGCCGGCGATAAAGGGGTGGTGCCGGAAGCCATTGGCGATATCGTGGCTGGAGTCAATCTCTGGTAAGGAAGAGGGTGATAATGATTGACGGATATGCACTGCTGTTTGGAATGCACTACCTTTTCACGATGACCTGGCCCGCCGCCCTCTGGCGCGCCGCCTGGCAAGGCGGCCTAGCCATTCTTCTCGTCTGGATGCTCTGCCGCCTGTGGCCCGCCGTGCCCCCGCGACTGCGGGTGTGGCTGTGGCGGCTGGCGTACCTGAAACTGCTGGCGGCCTGGGTGTGGGCGGGGGCGGTGACGCTGAGTTTCCTGCCCTCGCTGCCGCGCCTGCCGGTGCATGCGGTGCTGCCGCCTCTGCCGGCGATAGCGGTGCATCAACCTGCGCCCGCCGTTTCGCCAACTGTATCTACCGAAAAACCTGCCGCCAAATCATCTCCGGAACCAGCCCCATCCGCCGCAACTTCACAGCCGCCCGCATCATCCGCGCCTGCCCAACCCGCCGCGCATCGCCGGCATCCGGCCGATCTCCTGCCGCTGCTCGGCGCCCTGTGGGTGCTCGGCATCGTCTGGGGCATCATCCGCCTGCTGCTCGCCATGCGCCTCGTGCATGGACTCCGCCGCGAAGGCCGGCCGGTGAGTGAGGAAACACTGCTTCGCCTGCGCGTGCAGATGGTCAGGCAGATGGGCCTGCGTAAAGCCCCCATGCTGCTGACCCACCCCACCGCCGGCCCGCTGCTGCTGGGCATGGTCCATCCGGTGATCATCGTGCCGCAAGGCATGCTCGCCGGCAACGAAGAGGAGCTGCAACTCGCGCTGGCGCACGAATTAGCCCACGTTCGTCGCCGCGATATCTTCTGGGGCTGGCTCCCCGCCCTCGTGGAGATTCTGTTCTTCTTCCACCCCCTCGTCTACCTCGCCCGCCGCGAGTACCGCCTGGCGCAGGAGATCGCCACCGACGCGCAAGCCCTCGAGCGCACCGGCGCCGCCCCGCAGGCCTACGGCGCCATGCTGGTCAACGGCGCCGCCGTCCAGGCCGGCTACCGTTCGGTGCCGGTGGCGGTGGGGATTGCGGAAAGCGGGAGCAATTCCGTTGCCGGCAGCACTGCCTTTATTATCTGGGACCTGGCAACCGGTAAAGAGATAACGCGGCTGGCCGGAGTGAATGAAAATACCGGCTTTAACACGGCTTTCATTCACGACGGCAGCAGGCTGGCCATCGCTGAACGACAGTCCGTCGGCATCTGGAATACCCGAACGGGTCAGAAGGTGAAGACGCTCGACTGCAAAGTTCAATTGAATATGCAGCCGGTTGGAATGGCGAAGCAACTGCTCTTCAGTCCGAACGGGAGGTGGCTGGCGGCTGCCGGGAGACCGGGCAGGAGCAACAATATCGCGGTTTGGGATTACGCCGGCGACGGCCCGGCGCGCATCCTGACCGAAGATGAAGCGGATCCCGCTGGCTTCGCCGTTAACGGAATAGCCTTTACGCCCGACAGTGCCGAATTGATTTACTGCGGCGCTTCCTTCCAAAACGATACCATCGATTTTCGATATCCTGGCGTCATCCGGTGTTGGAATCTCGACGCCGGCAAGCTTAGCCGGACTATCACCGCTCCGTTGATGGAGCATTGCATTTTTACATCTTCATCTTCGCCCGATGGCAGGTATCTGGCTTTGCGTGATTATGGCAATGCCATCTCCTTGTGGGACTTAACGGAGGGACGCCTTCTTCGCGAAATCCGCCTGCCGGATGGCTGGGCAGGCCAGATTGCCATGTCGCCGGATGGCAGGCGGCTTCTCGGTATCGTTCCAGTAGAACAGGCCGGTGAAGCGCATATCATGTCATGGAATACGGCTACCGGTACGTTACTCCATGACGTACCCACCGGCCAACAAGGCGGCAATATCGCGATATCAATCAGTCCTGATGGTAAATGGGCGGCAACTTACGGCTTTCGGAAAGGCACGGTTAAAATATGGAATACCGAGGATTGGACGCTCGCCCGGCAATTCGACGCTCCGGGAATGGTACTCAATGTGCTGTTCAGCCCGGATGGCAGGTCGGCAAGCTGGGCTGTAAACGATCAGCGCGCCAATGGTCAACCTCCTTCCATAACTACGCTAACCTTCCTCAACCTCGCTACCGGCACAACCACGGAATTGCGCCTGGAAGCGGTCAGAAGATTCATGTTGTCCTACACCTCGGACAGCCGGCGCATCCTTGCCACCGATGAAATTCTCCGCGAGCCGCTGCACCTGGAAAACGTCATCATCGATGCGCAAACCGGCGCGCCGATGGCCGTGCTTAAATCGCCCGAGATAAGAACGCAGGACCCGAAAATCGGATTCACGAGCCTCTGGTTTGGCAAGGAAGACGATATGGTATACGGCCTGTATCAAAACGGTTATGCCGGCGCGCTGGATGCCGGCTTCCTTGTTTCCTGGGATCTTGCGACCGGGGAAATTAAGCGAAAAGAGAAGCGATTCGGGACCGACATATCCTATCGCCATCTCTTCGACAAGAACGCGCGGTGCGTGGTGGTTCTCGATAGCGGTGCCGCGCAGTTGTACGATATGAATCAACAACTCAATCACGATCAGCTCCTCCCCTTTGCCACCCTTCGCTGGTTCAATGGCGGCAAATGGCTAATCACCACCCCGGACGGCTACTACGACTGCTCGCCCGATCTCACAAAGGACCTGCGGTGGAAATTCAACGGGGAGCTGTACCCTTATGAGCACTATGAAAAACAATACCACCGGCCGGATATGGTGCGGAAGGCGCTGGGGCGGTAAGTTATTTTAGGAAATATACCGAATAGCAGGTTGTAAAATTCTCATTGATCCGAGCATTAGCGCACGCAAGAGGAGGATTTCTGCGGTTGAGATGGTAAAGGATTGCTACCGGCTCTTCTACCGGACGGAACTGCCAGGAGGGAGCGCATGAGAAATCCGCAATTTCCCAGCGTGCCGCAGGCGGTGCTGGTGTTGTTGGCGATCATTATCGGCCAGCTTGTGCTCGGGTCGGCGGTTGGCATCGTCATTGTCGTCACAAAGGCAGCTCCGAATTCGCTGCTGGTCTGGTTCACCGGCCTGGGGAATCTGTTGCTGCTGGGAGGGGCGGCGTGGGTGGGATGGCTGCTGGCGCGGCGGCCCGCGCGACAGGTCTTTCCGCTGCGGCCCGTGGGGTGGGAGGCGGCGGCGCTGGTCATGCCGGCGTGCTGGGCGGCGCAGGTGCTGCTCTCCGAGCTGGACAATATCATCCGGTTGTATTTCCCCCCGCCGGCGTTCATCGACCAGTTCATGCGGGAGCTCACCGGCAGCGGCATCTGGGGGGCGCTGGTGTTGCTGGTGGTGGTCGCGCCGCTGACGGAGGAGCCGCTGTTCCGCGGTCTGCTGCTGCGGGGCTTCCGCAGCCGGCACGGATTTTGGGCGGCGGCGTGGTGGTCGGCACTGCTGTTTGCCGTATTTCACCTCAACCCCTGGCAGATGCCCGCCGCGCTGTTGCTCGGCCTGTTCTTCGCCTGGCTCACGCTCCGCTCGGGGTCGCTGCTGCCCGCCATCCTGGGCCACGCCGCCGCCAACAGCCTGTCGGTGATCGCCATATACGGCAGCCTTGAGCGGCTGATACCAGGCCTGGTCAGCCAGGACACCTCCTCCGTCGTCTTACAGCCCCGCTGGCTCGACGCCTCGGCGCTGCTCCTCTTCGCCCTCTGCCTCGCCGCCCTGTCCCGCCTGCTGCCGCGGGAGGAAGCGGATGGCGGCGAGACGGAGAACGCGGTGGAAACGGTGGACTGGGAGATGGGGGCGAAGGTAGATGGGGAAGAGTCGAGCTAATTGAACAAAAACATATATTCCAACCTGCTCGAATGATCGAGAAAGATTTGGCTGAATGAATTGGTATTGGCGCTGTGCATGAAAATGTTCGACAGAGGTAACTACCCAGCATTTCAATTATAGTGGAATTAGAGTGAAATTATAGTGGAATTAGAGTATTTTAGAGTATAATAGCAATGGTTATGAGCATACAGGGTCATTATTAGAGAATTAATTAGAGTATTGATTAGAGCATTGACGACATAATATTATCGTAGCCTACATGGATGTCGGTCTTCTATGAAAATAGGACGTTTTCATGCTCACCGGTGAACCAAAATGGTTCATAGGCAACTTACTACATCCGTGTGTCTGGAGTTGCAGGAAACCAGCGAGCTCCTTTTGTATGACCAGAATGAGTAATCAAGCCATCTTTTTTTAATTCCTGCAGCATATCCCTCACGGTGTAGATAGGTATAGATGGTAATACTTGCGTTAGTTCGTCTAGATTGCTTCCCTCACGCGCGTTATCGCGAATGTGCTTTAACAGCAACATTTTGTTTGTCTCTCGATCTAATCCACGTCTTCTCGTGTAGGCACCACTTTGACCGATGAATTGGTAGAAACGTCGGGAGAGCATGTATTTCACTCGTGCCTTCCGTTCAATGATGCCTTGCGCCAACAGGTTAGGGAGTCTGTCTTTCAAATCGTCGGGCACTATTTCATCTCGATGGATGATATCGAGCAGTAAGAAATCCTGAGTAGTGAAATGTGCTAATCGCTCTTCTCCAACCTGTTCTAGGAAACGAAGGAACTGCGGATCTTGAACATCACCATGGAGCGTCACAACAACCTGATAATCATCGGTACCGGTGAAGTCGGGAATCGGCTTGCTCTCCTTGATGCACTCTTCAAACATGCGGTTCATACCCTGCCCGGACCGCTCGACCAACCCGCACTTGCTGAACGCTTCGGCAATGCGCCGATTGCGCGGAGATTGCCTGGTCAAGATGTTCTCGATATTGATACCGGCAGGGAATCCGCCCGGACTGATGATCTCCAATTTGCGGGGAAACTGGCGCACGAAGACCGAACCTTGCAGGCGATATTCCCGATGACTTACAGCGTTGAGTAAAGCCTCACGCACTGCCTTTTCATTGAAGGTCGGGATATCGAAGGTGATTAGATTCGATTGGTATTGTTGCACATCATTCCGCAGGTTGATGAGCTTCCACAATTCGTCATCGAATGTGAAGAACCCCCGGCGGAACTCGACCCGCTGTTGCGATGACAGTGAAGCCTCGCTCGAACGGTATTCAAAAATGACCTCAGATTGCGCCAGATGCTTGCCCAGGCCAGCCTGTGTACCGAACAGGATGAGCGCGGCATAAGTGATTTCGCCATCGACCATTAACTCGGCATCGGTAAGTAAGTGGTTTGGCGGAAGCGCAGACAGCGCCGGATTACCTGATTTCTGCATCCATAAGGCGCGGAAATGCTCAATTGCCTCATTATCAAGGTCAGTCAGATTCGCGGCTTGGCATATCTCGGCGGAGAAATCAGGTTCGGCTTCGGCGGCAATGAGCATCAGTTGCTCGAAAGGCATCGCCCGCACATCTTCGCCGATCCGCATCCAGTATGCGCCGTCATATTCCACGGCCCGGCCAATAGGCCGCGCTGGAATCTCAAAAACCACGATGCGACCGGCAGTATCAAGTATTTCTGACGCTTCCACTCGCATGTGCAAGCGATCCCACAACGTCTGGCGGATTTTTTCGAGATTAGGGAATGCTTTTGTACCAACAATCTGACGTGGTAACTGGTCCGTGATGCCGAGGATGAGCATGCCCCCGCGTTCGTTGGCGAGCGCCACGCAATATTTCGTCAGCTTGTCCTGATCGAAGCCTTCCCGCGCGGACTTGAACTCCAGGTGCTCATCCTCCGGGATTTTCATCATTGCATGTAATTGTTCGATATTTATCATCATTGAATCCTTAATAGATTGCGCGCTTAGTCGAACCAAGCAGATCGAGGTTCACTCTCCCATTTCCATCTTCACCTGCTCATACACCCTCCCCACCAGCTTTCCTCCCCCGCTCTTGATCTGATACCCCACCGGAAAATCGAAGGCCTTTCCCTCTTCCAGCAACTCCTTGATGGTGCGGAGCTGCATACGGGGGATCTTGCGGCCGCTGGGGGCGGTGAAGAAACCCAGCTCGTCAGCTTCGTTATACATGCCTTTCGTGGGGGTCTCCAGCGAGATGAAGAAGCCCAATGCCGCTTTTTCGCGCTCTATGACGTGGGCGAAGTCGCGAATGAGGCCGGGGGTGAGGTGACCGCCTTTCACCTGCGCCACTGCGTATTGCAGGTTGCCGTCCAGGTCCTGAAAGTAGACCTTGCCGTCCACGCCGCGGTCGCCCACCTTGTCCGGCTGCGGCACGCCCTGCACCAGGCCGACGGCCCACACCTCGAACTGCTTGGGACTCTGCTCAAAGAGCTTGCGCGCGGAGTAGGCATCCTGCGGGTCGCCGATCACCCGGTAATCCACACCGCGCCGCAGGCCGAAATCTCTCGCCAGCCGGGCTATTATCAGATCCACCGCGATGAAGGTGATGTCGATGCCGATCCACCCTCGCCCCAGCTTCTCCGCCGCCGCCACCGCCGTGCCGCAGCCGCAGAAGGGATCGAAAACAACATCGCCGGGATTTGAAGAAGCGCTGATGATGCGCTCCAGTAAGGCGAGTGGTTTCTGGGTTGGGTAGCCCATGCGCTCGGTGGAATGTGAGGAAACAGGGGGAATATCCGTCCAGACATCGGAGATAGCCGCTCCATTGGCGTCATCGATGAACCATTTCAAGCGCGGTACACCCGATTCTTTTTGCGGCCAATAAATGCGGCCGGCGGCATCGAGCGCATCCAAACGCTCCTGCACGCTGCCTTCCGTTATCCCCAACTGGGTGAGGATCTTTCCCGGCAAGGCCCAATGACGGCCTACATCCGTTGGATTAACGCCTCTCCAGGGTTTTCCACTTTCACCGCGCCGAATGCCCGCTCCAGTAAGCGAGATCGGTTGGAACGATTGTCCGGTTTCCTCGTCGACGTGCGTGAAATGCTTTTCGACATATAACGGATCATGGCTTAAATGGGCGCCTGTCCAGAGGAATTTGTCCGACTTGGCATAGAATAAAATGATATCGTGAATCGGCCCGTATTTATTGGCGGACCCATGCGCAAACGTGCGCTTCCATATTATTTCATTCCGAAACCTCTCCGGTCGAAAAACGGCATCGAGCAGCAACTTCAAGTAATGGCTCGCCGTCGGATCGCAATGCAGATACAGGCTCCCGGTAGATTTCAATACCCGGTGCATCTGCAGCAACCTTGGCGCCATCATCACCAGGTAGGCCATCATCTCGCTGCTGTCGAGGATGCGATTAAGCGATGTCATGAGATCGAACAGCCGGGCATTACCTGGGTCGTCGAAGAATTCTTCGTAGCGGCGCCTGCTCCACTGCCAGGTATCCTCGAAGGCGACGATCTGCGCCTGGTTTTCATCCTTCTTCGCCTGCTTGAAGAGCACGTTGTAGTCGCGCGCGGAGTTGAAGGGCGGATCGAGATAGATCAGATCGACGCTGTCGTCCGCCAGGTGCGCCCGCATGACTTCCAGGTTGTCGCCGTAGTAGAGGCGGTTGCCGTCCATCGGTGGACCTCCATAACGGATGATTCTCCGGAAGGCAGTGAAACCCCTTCCGGCACGGGACAGTCGCGGAGTATGGTTTGCCGTGCGGGCGGGCCGGCGTGGTGCAGGACACACTAGAAAAAATGTGTATAAGAGTGAGGTCGCTGCCCTGGCAATGGTATTTGGGATTAGCGGTTATGTAATTCAGGATTTGGCTATTGTATAACCTGCCGCCGATTCGGTACTATATCTGCACGGGAGGATACGATGACAGACGAGTGGACGATCGCCAACAACGAGCGCGCTTTGCTGCGCGAGCTGGCGAAAAAGCAGGCGGAATACGCGGCGCTGCCGGTGATGGACGAGCGCCGGCATATGTGGTTCGGCCTGAACGACGGCAGGCCCGGCGCGCGGCCGCCGTTCATCATCGAAACCTGGACCTTCGGTGATGAGTTTCTGCCGGAGACGACGCTGCGCTGCACATCGCCGGCGGGGCGGGAGATCGAGCGGCAACTGCTGGGCAATATCCGCAACCACGAGCTGATCGACGACGATAAGGTGATGCCCGACAGCTTCGACATCGGCTGGTTTGTCGATATCGACGAATTCGGCGTGAAGGTCGGCTTCGAGAATGCCGCAGACGGGGAGGGCCGGCGGCTGGGATTCAAATTCGAGCATCCGATCAAAGACCTGGAGCGCGATTTCGCGCTGCTCAAGCCGGCGGAATGCCGGGTGGACCGCGAAAAGACGCTGCGCTGGAAGGCTTTCGTAGAGGAGCTGCTCGGTGATATCCTGCCGGTGCAGATTCGCGGCGGCATCTTTGGGCACGGCATGCTCACCCACCGGCTGGTGTACCTGATGGGCATGGAGGCGTTTTTCGTTGCCATGTACGAATGTCCGGAGGCGCTGCATCGATATATGGCCTTCCTGCGCGACAACGCGCTGCGCATCATGCGCTGGGGCGAGGCGGAGGGGCTGATGACGTTGAATAACGGCAACCAGACCAGCTTCGGCTCGAGCTTCAACTTCACCACCCGCCTGCCCGCTCCCGGTTATGCGGGCCGGCCGCGCCTGCGCGACATGTGGGGCTGCGCGAACAGCCAGGAGACGGTGGGCGTTTCGCCCGAGCTTTTCCATGAATTCTGCTTCTCCTACTACCGTGACGTGTGCGCGCCGATGGGGTTGGTCTACTACGGTTGCTGCGAGCCCACCCACCCCTTCTGGGAGGACTTGCGCCGGCTGCCGAACCTGAAGAAGGTGTCGATCTCGAAATGGTGCGACCAGCGCTTCATGGGCGAAGCGCTGCAAGATACCGGCGTCGTCTTCTCGCGCAAGCCGGACCCCAACCTGCTGGGCGTGGACGTGCAGTTGGACGAAGAAGGATGGGCCGCGCACATCCGCGAGACGCTGGAAGCAACCCCCGGCATTCCGGTCGAGTTTATCGTTCGCGACGTTTACACCGTGCACCACAACCTGGAGAAATGCAAGCGCGCGGTGAATATCGCGCGGCGGGAGATTAGACGAAGATGGGAAGAATGAGAGGTATGGGATTGCCCATCCATTCATCCGTGATATCATATACCCGACGGTTCCTCGGAGGTAAATGCCATGCCTGGTGATCCGACCATTCGCGCAACGATCACGCTTCCCGACGGCGAGACGCTAGTCGCCCGCCGGCTGCTCGCGGGAGACGGGCCTAAACTGCAGGCGTTCAACGCGGGCTTGAGTGAGCGGTCGCGCGGGTTCTTCCTGCCGCATGCCTACGACGACGCCACCGTGGCGCGCATGATCGAGCGCGCGGAGCGCGGCACGGACCTGACGTATATCGTGGCGGCGGGCGAGGAGGCGGTCGCCTACTTCTTCTTGTGGGAATACGCTGACCCCATCCCCATCCTGGGCATCGGCATCGCCGACGCCTGGCAGGGCCGCGGTATGGGGAAGCAGTTGATGCGTATACTCATCGACGACGCCCGTCAGGCAGGCCGCGACGGCATCGACTTGACCACCATGCAGCACAACGACCGCGCTTTCGCGCTGTACCAAAAGATGGGCTTCCGCTACATAGAGAACGTGGATAATTACGACGGGGATGGGCGCCTGATCGTGGAGCGCTGGATGTTCCTGCCCCTCAAGCCGGACGCGCAGCCGGTGAAGCGCGAACACAAGCCGCCGGAGTAAACTACCGCTGGGAAGGTTGACACTTCCATTCTTAACTTAACGTCCATGCATATCAACCGCACTCTTTACCAGGCAGGCCCGATACTGTCCCTGCTGATGGCGCTGGGCGCGGCATCCTTGCGCGCGGAATCGATCCGCTTGCCCGATCTGTTCGCCGCCGATGACGTGCTGGCGCTAGTTTTACGCGATACGACACTACCAAGCGAGCTTATATTCTTCGGCGCCGGCGGCGGGCAAAGCAACGTCGGCGGCCTGTGGAGCCTGACCGACAAGGAACAATCCCCGCGAACGTTCACCGGCTCGGAGGGTAAAGCGGAGCTGGGCGCGGCCGGCGGCATCGACTTGCGCTCGCGAGATTGGCTCATCTGTTATGGATGGGGAACGCGCGATCATTACACCGGCAATCCCGATGCCGCGCAGCTCTGGATCGACCTGCACGCCGGCGGACAGACGCAGCCGCGCTACTCGCCCCTCGCCAACACCGAGCGGATCGGGGTGAGCTGGTATGGCCTCGGAAGGCGTATTCGGTTCCGGTCGGAAAGGGTATCCGGACAGGCGGACCTGTTCATTCGGGCGCTGGCGGCGGACAATTTTCTGCAGCGGGCGCTGATCGGCGAAGTCGATGGAGAAGATTTTGCCGGCGCGCTGAAAATACGCGATGCCGGATCGCGCGTGGAAGGACGCGGATGGTCCGCCGACGCGCGCCTCGCGCTGAAGGTGAACGAACGCCGGCGCGTCCTGTTGACGGCAGAGGGTTTGCTTGGCGAAATCACCTGGAAGAATTTACCGGTGGAAGACAGTTACCTCACCTCGCCCGGGGTTTTCACGGATGCCGACGGTTTTCTCCGCCTGATCGGCGGCGCCAGCGGCGCCAGCTGGCGCGAGGATGTCACCCTGAAGATCGTCCCGGCATATCGCGTGGAAATGCTGGCCGGCGACGACCCCGCGCTGCTGTGCGGCATTGCGTATCGACCCGGCGAGGCCATGCGTCCCATGCTGGGCGTTGCCTGGCGGCGAAACGCGGGGACGGCGCTCGACCTGCGCCTTTATCCGGCCGAAAAACAGCTCGAGATCGGATTAACGGGCAGCGGCTGGCAGCTCCGCATCGCCGGCGACGACTGGCCCGCGGACGATCCGTCCGGTTTGCGGGTGACTGCCGCCGGCACGTTCGCCTGGTAAGCAAGTTGAAAACAATGGCAATCCTAATGTTATCCACATTTTTCAGTCCATTTTTCCCCAGTTGTGGATAACTTTGGTGAAATGTGAATAAGTTAACCCGGATAATGCATGAACCCGCTCGCGCACCCGTAAAGGTATGCGGCTACGAGCGGGTCGGGGTTAGCCCGCCGGTTTACGGCAGCAGCGGCTTGAGATAGGGTTGCCGCAGACTGTGGCCTATCACATCCAGCAGCGGCGACATGAGCCAGCCGAATACGCCCAGGGCAACGAGCAGAAATGCCAGCAGAAAGGGCCCGATTATTCCCCAGGCGGCGCCGGCGCGCGGCGTGGGCGCGGCCTGCTGCGCGAACCAGCGCGGCAGCGCGAAGCCCGCGCTCAAGCCGGCCACTACCAGCGTGAATGCCACCAGCACCCGCGGCACGCTCAATTCCTTCATGGGCTCCCACAGCGCGGCCAGACCCCGATAAACCGGTCCCGGTGGAATCGCCATCAACACCAGCAGGCTCATCCAGCAGGCGATCTGCACCATGGTTCGCTCGGATTGTTCGGCGGTCGCCAGCGCGGACAGCATGCCGCCGGACGCCAGCCAGACGCAGGTTATCCCCATCCAGGAAAGCTGCAACCAGAGCAGCCCGCTGATGCCCCCCTGCTGCTGGCTCTGCACTCCCACGCTGATGCCCAGCAGCAGCACTCCGGCGGCCACCAGCGCCAGCGGGCGCAGGCGCCCCACCTTCGGCGCCGACCGCATGACGGCATGGAAAACGAGCCACCCGCTACCCGCCAGCAAAGCCAGCAATCCCCAGGACGTAATCCAGCCCAGCGCTCGGTCGATCAGAAAAAACGGCGCCACCCCGGCCGCGCGCTGCAACTCCTCGCCGGCCGGCGGAAAGGTCAGGTAGAGAACGTGGATGAAGGCGGATTGCGCCGCCACACTCGCCGGCAACACCGCCGGCAGCCAGACCATCGTCCGCTCGTCGCGCCGCGGCCATAACCACCAGGACAGGTAGATGGAAGGACCCAGCAGCCCGAGCGCCAGCAGCAGCACGATGCCGTTGGTCGCACGCGGATCGGCGACGGAAAGTATGCTCCAGGCGTTCATCAGGCTGTCGCGATGCGCCAGCCCGTTCAGCCAGAGCAGGCCAATGGCGCTTAGCAAGACCACCAGTGCCAATGCCAGCGGCAGCTCCAGGTCTCGCCGCCGGCGGGGACGGAACAGCATGAACCACAGGCCCGCGACCCCGGCGAGCAATAGCAGCCAACCGCACAGGATGACGGAATAATGGAAGCTGAACAGCATAATCTGCGCCAGCCAAGCCAGCAGCAGCACAATCGGGTAGGGGAACAGGGGGGAAGGCATGATGCTGCGGCGCGCGGCCGGCACCCAGGCGCCAACCGCCAGCGCCGCACCGAGGATGGCATTGCTCCACAGCGCATAGGCATCCACCATTATCGGCAGTCCCAGCACCGAAGTGAAAACACGATCACCGCCCGCCGGCAGCGACATCGCGCTTAGTGCAGACAGGGAAAGGGCGGAAAGGCTGCCGCCGATTACTACGGTAAACCACGCCGGCGCCCGCAGCGCCTGCGTGTATTCATCCGGCGGCAGGCCCGGCAGCTTCCTCAGCACCAGGGGGAAGAGGGCCAGCATCACCGCGCCCAGCAGGGGAAGCCAGACCAGCATTGGGATGAGGAGTTGCAGATCGATAAGACATACTCCCTTCAATGCGAGGATTATACCCATTGTTATGGTTGAATATCAACCCGTAAGAGAGAAAGGTGAAAAGCGGATGGTAAAGGGCGGGACGCTTTACCCAACTACTAATTACTCCGTATAAATTACACGCAGCGCCTCCTCCATGGTGGTGACGCCTTCCAAAATCTTCTGCATGGCGTCCTGCTTAAGGTTGATCATACCGGCTTCGAGCGCGGCCTGGCGCAGCACGTGGGTGGGGGCCTTCTGCAGGATAAGCTCGCGCACCTCGTTATCGATCAGCATCAGCTCGTAAACGCCGATGCGTCCCTTATATCCGGTCTGGCGGCAATACTGGCAGCCGGCGCCCCGGTAAAATTGGATGCTCGACTCGGATGAAACGGGCAAATTCAACCGGCGGAATGCCTCGGAAGGCGGGGTGTAGGCTTCCTTGCAGCGCGGGCAGATGGTGCGCACCAGGCGCTGGGCCAGCACTCCGATGGTCGAGGAAGCGGTGAGAAACGGCTCGATGCCCATTTCCGTCAGGCGTGCCACCGCTCCCGGCGCGTCATTAGTGTGCAGGGTGGAGAAGACCAGGTGACCGGTAAGCGACGCCTCGATGGCGATGATCGCCGTTTCCGTATCTCGCATCTCGCCGACCAGAATGATGTCCGGGTCCTGGCGCAGCATGGTCCGCAATACCGCCGGGAAGGTCATGCCCGAGCGAAGGTTGACCTGCGCCTGCGTCAATCCCGGCAGTTGATACTCCACCGGGTCCTCCACCGTCAGGATGTTCTTTTCCGCGCTGTTAATCTGGTTGAGGGTGGTATAGAGCGTGGTAGACTTGCCCGATCCGGTCGGGCCGGTCACCAGGATGATGCCGTAACTGCGATGGATAAGCTTGTCGTACTGTTCGAGCATCTCCGAGGGCAATCCCAGTCTGCTCAACGTCAACTGGATGCCGCTCTTGTCGAGCACGCGCATCACCACCTTCTCGCCGAAGACATTGGGCAGGGTGGAAACGCGCATGTCGTATTCGCGCCGGTCCATGATCAGCGAAATGCGGCCGTCCTGCGGCGCGCGCTTTTCCGCGATGTCCATCTCCGCCATCACCTTGATGCGCGAGATGAGCGCCGCCTGCACCTGCTTGGGCACCACGGTGCCGTCCTGCAGCATCCCGTCGATGCGGTAGCGCACGCGCACCCGGTTAACCTCCGGCTGGATGTGAATGTCGCTTGCCTTGTCGGTCAGCGCCTGGCGGATGATCATGTTTACCAGTTGGATGATTGGGGCGTCGTCTACCAGCTCCCGCAGTTGATCGACGGAGATCTCTTCCTCGCGCTTGCTTTCGGTGAAGCGTATGTCCCCGGCATCGCCGGTCACCTCGTCTACCACGCGCTTGATCGTTTCATTCATCCGCTCGTCGGAGGAAAACAGGTTGGTGATCGCGCTGTTCAGGTCTTCCTCCACCGTGACGACCACGTCCACCTCCATGCCGGTCACCAGGCGGAGCTGATCGATGGTGAAGATATCGAGCGGATTGCTCATCGCTACTATCAGGCGGTTGTCCTTGCGGCCTATCGGCAGCGCGCGATAACGGTTGATCAGGTGCTTGGGAATCAGGTTGACGATTTCCAGGTCGATCTCTTCCTGGTGGATGTCTACGAACGGAATGCCCCACTGGCGGCCCAGCGCGCGCGCGCAATCACGCTCGCTGATCATACCCATCTTCACCATCAACTGTCCAAGCGGCTCGCGGGTTCCCTTTTGCACCTGCAGCGCCCGCTCCAGGTCTTCATCGGTGAGATTGGTTATCTCTTTAATGACTTGTCCGAACGGACGATGTCGCATCATAATGGATTGCTCCAGCTTACAGCGAGGGGACTGTCCCGGCCTGGCGGGATTCTTGCCGTCGTTCGCTTTTCATGCTCGCGGGCGTTCCCGCCGGTAGAAATAATACCCGACCTTGCAACGCGAAAATCCTTCACTTGCGTGTGCGTAGGCCGATAAATATACTCCAGGACTTTCGCTCAACAGCCAACCGCTGGGATGCCCGGTTGGCGTAGTTGTTCCGTGAGATAGTCATCCCATTGGCTATTTTTAGCCTTGTACAATGTGAGTCCGAGTTCCTGGGCATGCA
>Ga0172370_10004644_pt1 | contig 18270 bp, 15 predicted proteins | sample LakKiv5m_FD_114538 | JGI IMG/M metagenome (GOLD analysis project Ga0172370, IMG submission 114538) | Freshwater microbial communities from Kabuno Bay, South-Kivu, Congo - kab_022012_11.5m | ecosystem: Environmental > Aquatic > Freshwater > Lake | place: Democratic Republic of the Congo...
GATCGGACAGGGAGTACGTCTTCCCATCGGACGCCGCCGCGCGGAAGTCGGGAGCACGCTGCCCGACCTGCACACCCCCGGCCCGCTCCTCGGCCAGCGAGTTTCCGTGGAACGAGGGCACGACCAGGGCCAGCGCTGCGAGCGCCACCAGGGCCCGGTGCAGGGCTGCGTTCGAGATCTTCATCGGGACCTTCCCCAGCAGTTCGCCGTCGCTCGGGAAAGGTAGGGCCCTTCAGCGCCGGCGCAAGATGTTCGAGCTCGAAGACGCGAGGCTGGACCGGAGGCCCGCGAGACCCTACCATGCTGGTCGGGCAGGAAAATGGAACTTCGAAGGGGGACTCCGATGCGAACGACACGATGGATCGTCCTGGTGGTGCTGGTCGCGACGCTCCTCGTGCTGAGCTCGGGCTGCGGCGTCAGTTCCTTGCCCAAGGGCAAGAACGCGGTCGAGGCCGCCGTCGCCGAGGTCACGAACCAGTACAAGCGTCGCGCCGACCTCATCCCGAACCTGGTGCAAACGGTCAAGGGCTACGCCGCGCACGAGTCCGAGACGCTGCAGGCGGTGGTCGAGGCGCGCGCCAAGGCCTCGGCGGCCACGATCGACCCCGCGAACCTCTCGGCCGAGCAGATCCAGGAGTTCCAGGCGGCGCAGGGCAACCTGTCGCAGGCGCTCGGCAAGCTGATGGTGGTGGTCGAGAAGTACCCGGACCTCAAGGCCGACCGCAACTTCCGCGAACTGCAGGCCCAGCTCGAGGGCACCGAGAACCGCATCACCGTCGCCCGAAACCGGCACATCGAGGCCATCAAGGGGTTCAACGACCTGGTGACGGCGCCGCCCGAGAGCTGGACCAACAGCCTGTTCTATCACTACGAGAAGATGCCGCAGTGGACCGTCGACGACGCCGAGAAGGCGAAGATCGAAGCGGCCCCCAAGGTGGAATTTTGAGGCACGCGCGGGTCGTCGCGTTCGCCCTGGCCCTGCTGGCGAGCCTCTCGGCGCTGCCGGGCGGCGCGCTGGCCGGTCCCTTCGCCGTGCCGCGCCTCACGGGGCCGGTGGTCGACCAGGGCGAGTTCCTGTCGGCGCCCGCCGAGCAGCAGCTCGCGGCCGCCCTCGTGAATCTGAAGGCGCAGGGCGGCGGCGTCGAGATCGCCGTGCTCACCGTTCCCGACCTCGGTGGGTTGACCATCGAGCAGGCGTCGATCCAGGTGGTCGACCAGTGGAAGCTCGGCAGCGCAACGGCCGACAACGGCGTGCTGCTGATGGTGGCCCGTGACGAGCGCACCGTGCGCATCGAGGTGGGCCAGGGCCTGGAGGGCGCCCTGCCCGACGCCTACGCCAAGCGCATCGTCGACGAGACCATGGTGCCGCTGTTCCGCTCGGGGAACGCGGAGCAGGCCATCCTGCTGGGGGTCTACCAGGTCGCGCAGCGCACCAACCCCGACCTGAACCTCGACGCGATCTTCGGCGCCGACAGCCCACACTGGGCCAAGCGGCAACGGAGCGGCGGAGGCGGCCTGGGCGCGCTGATCCCCCTGATCTTCATCGTGCTCTTCATCGTGGCGGGGCGGGGTCGGCGACGCGGAGGCGGGCTGGGCGGGGTCGGCACCGGGGTGCTGCTCGGCAGCATGCTGGGCGGCGGCCGCGGGGGGCGCGGCGGCTTCCGGTCCGGCGGCGGCAGCTTCGGTGGGGGTGGCGGCGGCTTCAGCGGCGGCGGCGCCTCGGGAGGTTGGTGATGCAGATCCCCACGTGGCTTCGAGGACGCCTGACGTCCGAGGACGCCGACCTCGTCGTCGAGGCCATCCGCAAGGCCGAGACCTCCACCTCGGGCGAGATCGTGCCGATGATCGTGCGACGCTCCTCCACCATCGGACACGTGCCCGTGCTGCTGGCCACCTTGCTGGTGGCGAGCTTCTTCGTCCTCGGCGGGCCCGCCTGGCAGGCCGACCTGTTCGGAGGTCAGTGGCTCTGGTACCTGGCCGATCTGGCGATCGTGCTCGTGCTCACCGCCGTCGGCGCCCGGTCGCCGTGGGTCCAGCGCCTGCTGACGCCCCGCGCCGACCAGGTCCTGCAGGTCGAGTCACGCGCGATGCTCGAGTTCTACCAGTCGAACATCCAGCGCACCTCGGGCGCCACGGGCGTGCTGGTCTTCGTGTCGCTGCTCGAACGGCAGGCGGTGGTGCTGGCCGACGAGGCCATCAACGATCAGGTGCCGAAGGACACGTGGACCGAGGTCTGCCTGCGGCTGGTCACGGGCATCAAGGCCGGCAGGCTCGGTCCCGCCATCGCCGAGGCCGTGGTCGCGAGCAGCGCCATCATGACGCCCCTGTTCCCCATCCGGCCCGATGACGTCGACGAGCTCGAGAACCAGCTCATCCTCAAGGAGTAGCGCCTACCGGGCGACCCCGAACCCGTTCGGATACAGGTACGCCGCGCCCAGGGGGGCGAACTCGGTGCCGAAGCCCGAGCCGCCGTCGGCGATGGCCTTGTCGAGGGCCGCGTGGGCCTTCTGCAGCCAGGGCTCCTTCTTGGCGGGGTCGTCGATGGCCGAGGCGGCCGCGAACGGCACGTCGGACAGCGTGAACACGTTGAAATACAGGCGCACGCCGTGGGCCTTCAGGAGCGTCGCGACCTCGGGTGTGGCGTGGAAGGGATCGCCGTGGATCCAGCGCAGGTCCAAATCGTCGTTCTCGGGCGCGACGAACGCGGCGAAGTCCTCGATCGCCTCGGCGCGCGGCATGACCAACCCGCCCGGTACGGCCTGCCGGTAGGCCCGCAGGCGCTCGAACGACGAGTCGAAGAAGATCACGCGCCCCGCGGCGTCGGCGGCCAGGATGTCGGCCGCGACCGCCTCGGGCTGGCCGTCCTTGAAGTCGAGGAACAGCACGCTGGCGGCCTGGGTACGCGCCAGCAACGTGGCGAAGGTGGTCGGGTGGCACCGATCGGGGCTGGCGTCGGGGGCAGCCTGGCAACGCGCGTCGTCGATGACCAGCGAGAGAAACTCGGCCAGGGTCAGCTGGCTCACCGCGGTGCGGCCCGGGAAGCGGTCCTCGCCATCCGTGGTGCGATCGACGGTGTCGTCGTGCATCAGCACCACCGCGCCGTCGGAGGTCTGGCGCAGGTCGATCTCGAACATGGGCACCACGAACTGCTCGCACTGCAGGAAGGCCGCGATGGTGTTCTCGGGCTCGTCGCCGCACAGGCCGCGGTGCGCGTTCAGGATCGGCGTCGTGCACGCGGGGTCGGCCACGCACTCGGCCGGCGTCAGGGGCACCGGAGGGCTCGCCTCGGCGTCCGGCGCCGGGTCGTCGTCGAGCGTGTCGGGGGCCGTCGCCTCGGCCAGGTCGGCGGCCACGTCGAGCGCACCCTGGTCGACCGACGCGTCGGGGCCGACCTCGACGTCGTCGGCGGTCGAGCCTCCGCACGCCCCGAGCAGCAGCGCCGCCGCGAGGATCGCCACCCGCCTCACTCGATCACCCCCGCGTAGCGGAACGCCCAGTAGGGCAGCGTCCAGGCCACGGGCCCCTGGACGATGCGCCCGCTGCCGCCGTCGGCGATGGCGTGGAAGTTGGTGTTCCACCACGTGGTCTTGATCTCGTCGTAGGGGAAGACGCGATCGACCTGCGCGTTCCCGTGCCGATCGTTCGGCCACGCCGTGGCGTCCTTGCGGTGCGTGTTGTCGACCGGCCAGCCGCGCCGGTCGAAGGGGATCTCGCGCAGGCTCTGGAGCGCCGCCGCGTTGTCGGCCACCTGGGCGCCCGCCAGCAACGACACGAAGGCCGCCCACAGCGGGTTCCGCTCGACCTTCTCGTAGTCGTAGAAGAAGAGCAGCCCCTGGATCCACGTGAGCCGGCGCAGGTCGTTCGGCTCGTAGCGGATGAGCGTGTGGTAGGCCAGCATGGCCAGTTCGTGGTCCGAGTGGTTCATGATCGAGGGGTTCGTGATGGTGAACGTCTGCTCGTGGGGCGTCGCCACGACGTCGTAGTGGAACTCGCGGATCAGCCGCTCGTACTGGTCGTAGAAGTACGGGTCGCCCGACATGTGGTACGCCGCCAGCATGGTGCCGAGGATCTCGACCGAGTTCAGCCACCCTCCCCCGCCCCAGGCCTCGAAGCACAGCTTGATCGCGCCGACCGGGTCGTCGGACAGCGCCGCGTTCTTCTTGCACGCGTCGAGCCCGTCGGCCGCCACGCCGATGCGCTCGGGCTCCCAGTGCCCGAAATAGGTGGGCTGGCCGTCGAGGTCGTTCAGCACGAAGCCGGACTCGGCGATGGTGCGCGCCAGGGCCACGGCGTGATCGGCCACCGCCGCGCGCTCGGCGTCGTCCTTGGCGCACAGGTCGTAGTACAGCGGGTAGCCGAAGAAGTGCCCGTCGACCTCGTCCGACGACGTGTCGCTCTTCCAGTAGTAGTCGTAATCGCCGTAGTGGGCGAGGACCCACTGGGGGTCCTTGGACTTCTGCTCGAACAGCACGGTCTCGTCGTCGCGCACCAGGGAGCGCGCCACGAACCCGCGCGTCTTGCCGGCGGCCTCGAACGACACGGCCGGCACGTCGATCTCGAGGAAGAGCGTGTCCATGGCCTTGCGCGCGGCCTGGTAGTAGGTCTCGTTCTTCGTGACGGCGTAGGCGTAGCACCAGGCGCCCACCTGCATCTGCGTCCACAGGCCGTCGTTGTCGAAGTCGCTGACGACCGCCGTCGTTGGCGCCCACTCGTCGTCGGTGAAGAGGTCGGAGCCCACGAAGCCGTCCATGCGCCAGAAATCGGCGCGCGCTCTCGCGTCGAGCACGGCCTCCTTCTCGGCGAAGGTGTGCTCGCGGTACGCGATGCGCGAGAGCCCGCCCTTGGTGCCGATCCACACGGTGCCGTCGCCCGCGAGCGCCACGGCCGTCGCGTGGTCGTCGGGTAGCCAGCGCTGCGACACGTAGTGGTCGACGACCTCGAGTTCCCCGCTTCCCTGCGCCGAAAACCGCGTCGCGCCGCGCTCGTGCGCCACCGCGACGCCGACCGAGGTCGCCCCGGCGTCGAGGGCACGGACCTCGGCGGACGGCAGGCCCCCGACCTCGGCCCGCCAGGTCGTCCAGGTGTCGTCGAGCCGGCGGCTGACGCCCTGCGCCGTCCCCACCCACAGATCGCTGGCGGCGGTGCGCACCACGCGGACGTCGTCGTCGGCCAGCGCTCCGTCGGACGCAGCAACCGTTACGAGCCCCGCGCCGTTCCAGCCCTTCAGTCCCAGGTCGGTCGCCAGCCAGACCACGCCGTCGGCGGTGACCGCCACGTCGCGCACCACGAGCCCGGCGGTCTCCTCGACGGGTTCGAGGAACGACACGGCGACCTTGCGCAAGCCCTGGTCCGAGCCCACCCACACGTCGTCGCCGTCGACCGCGACCGAGGTCAGCGTGCCGCCCGGGAACTCGAGGGACTCGCCGCCGCCGTTCACCGGGTCGATGAAGTCGAGGTGCTCGGGCAGCGCCACCGCCAGGCGGCCCCCGGGGTCGAGCGCCGCCGCGATGCCCGCGATCGGTCCCGCCCCGCCGGGCAGCGCCACGGCTACGAAGGCGTCGGCCTGCTCGTCCAGCACGAACAGCCCCGAGGCCGTACCCGCCCACACCCGTCCGCCCACGAGCGAGAGCGCGGTCACGGCCAGGTCGGGCAGCCGGTCGGTCGTACGGTAGATGGCCGCCAACTCGTCGATGCTCCAGGTCGCGGACGCGGTGGTCAGCGGCGCGCCCTTCTCGGCGTGTACGAACGCCGCGTCGGGGTAGTCGTAGGGCCGCACGTCGGCGGCGTCCGGATCGCTCTCGACCGCGTCGACCGCCTCGGCGCTCGCGTCGGCGGCCTCGGACGGCACGTCGGGGGTGTCCGCTCCGACCTCTCCGAGCTCGGCCGCGACGTCGGTTGAGACCTCGGGCCCTCCCCCACCGCTCCCGCAAGCCACGACGACCACGACGAGCCCCAGGAGACTGAGGAACCGGCTCATGCTTCCCCCTCTTGTCGAGAATCGGCGGTGTCTACCGCGTGTAGGCAGCGATGACGTCGCGCTCGCTGACGCCGATGTCGGTGAAGCGGACCCCGTAGAGCCGCACGCTCGACGCGGCTTCGGGGTCCTGCATCCTCACGATCTCGCCGCGCGCGTCGATGGGCGTGCCGCCGCCGACGCCGGGGAGCATGAAGTTCAACCCCACGAGATCGCCGAGGCGCAGCGACGCCTCGGTCTCGATCAGGATGCCCGTTTCGCTGATGTTGCGCGAGAACGAGAAGATCGTCGACGACTTCTCGCCCGGGATGCGCATCTGGACCAGCACGCGCACGTACTTCCGGTTCGGGATGCTGATCAGCCGGTTCGAGAGCTCGAGCAGGTACTTGGTCGACACGGGGAACGGCACCAGGAAGACCGACGCGAGGTCGGCGAACGCGCTGCGCAGCACGTCCTCGTCCTTGCCAGGTACGATCAGGATGACCGGCATCGGCACGGTGTCGATGATGGCCTTCACGTCCTCGTGCAGTTGCACCGCGTCGGCCTCGCGGGCGTCGACGAGGGTCAGGTCCATCGGCACGCGCATCAGGATCTCGGCGCCCTCGACGATGTCGAGCGCCGGGAAGGCGTCGACGCCGCGCCGGTTGAACGTGTAATCGCGGCTCTCGAAGAAGTTCGGATCGCTGGAGATGAGGAGCAAGCGCTTCATGGTCTCCGCTCGTGGAAGAGGGTCTGGAGCCGTGACCGGCACAGAGTATACGGGAGCGGCGCGGTCACCTGTACCGAATTCCGCAGCACGGTCGCCGCGGGTCGGGAGCCCTGGGGCCACGCCGACGCCACCCCGCGCGCCAGGTCGTCGCGGAGCAGGCGCTCGAGCGCGAAGCGCAACCACGGGTCGGGGGCGTGCAGCGTGAACGTGAGCGCCAACTGGTCGGTGCGCTCGCAGACCACGCGGGCGTCGCGAACGTGGGCCGCCATGCCCGCCAAGGACGGCAGGAAGCGCCCGAGCAGCGCGCCGGACTCGGCCTCCCACCAGCACAGCCCCGCGCAGCCGAGCGGCGTGACGGCGGCCAACGCCCCGTCGAGCGAGTGGCCCGGGACCGGCACCAGGTCACCCGCGGCGACCGGGGCGTCTGGGAGGGTCTCGGCGCCGTCGGCGTAGCGCACGCCCAGGATCGAGGGCTCGGAGCCGCCTTCCCACAGCACGCCGCCCGCGGGGATCACGGGGGGCGGGAAGACGAGCGGTTGCACGCCCCAGATCCACGTGGGCACGAGCACCGCCACGACCAGCAGGCCGATGCGCACGAACGCCGTGACGGACGTAGCCTTCCCCGTCTTCCGGCGCTCCATGAACCACGCGCCGAGCAGCCCGAGAGCGTAGAGCAGGCACAGGGGGCCGGCGAGCAACGTCTGCGAGATCACGTCGGGCGGCGTGAGGATGGCGCCCACCACGAACGCGACCACCACGGCGATGCGCCACTGCTTCAGGAAGAACTTGAACGACCCGATGCCGAGCGCCACCAGGAACGTCATGACCAGCGGCAGCTCGAACACGATGGCGAAGATGGTCAGGAAGGTGAGCTCGAACCCGATGGTGCTCTGCACGGTCAGGTCGACGGCGAGCGCCGGGTTCTCGAGCGCGTAGCCCACCAGGAAGTCGACGGCGAACGGGATCATGACCGCGTAGGCGAAGGCCATGCCGAGCAGCAGGAAGAGCACCGAGGGGATGAGGATCGCGAGGATGTTGCGGCGCTCGTTCGAGTACAGCCCGGGCGCGATGAAGCGCCATACCTGGTGCAGCGTGTAGGGCGCCGAGAGCACCAGCCCGCCGATGAACGACGTCTTCATGTACATGACGATCGCTTCGGTGACGTCGAGTACCTGCAGGTGGCGGATACCATGGGAGTGCAATACATTCCATACGGGACGCGTTAATAGCTCGAACAATTCGATGCGAAACGCGTACGCCACGCCGAAGCCTACCGCGATGGCCAGGGCGATGCGCACCAGGCGGTCGCGCAGCTCGCGGATGTGATCGAGCAACGAGAGCTCTTTATCCACCAGGGGCCTCGTCGGGGGGCGTGTCGGGGTTCGCGGGTTCGGCGACCGCAGGGGTGGCCTCGACGACGCCGACGGGCGGCGGACGGCTGCTCGTCACCTCGGCCGGCGGGGCTCCGGGCTCGACCGCGGGGCTCACCACCTCGGCGACCTCACCCTTCAGGCGCGAGACCCAGGCCGCCGCCTGCGCGCCGAACGACGGACCACCCGCGCCCGTCTTCCCGTCGGCGTCGCGCAGCTCGTTGTTCAGCTGGCGTTGCAGGTCGGTCGACGCGCGGCGGAACTGGCCCATGAGGTTGCCCAGCTTGCGCGCCATCTCGGGGAAGCGCTGGGGTCCGAGGACCACCAGGGCCACCACCGCGATGAGCACGAGCTCGCCGCCGCCGATGTCTCCGAGGAACAAGAGGACCATGCCGCCCCCAACGTCGTTGCGGATGCTACCCGGTCCCGCTATTCTCTTCAACCGGTCTCACCACCAGGAGCGGCCCCGGCCGTGTCGTTCCGCGTTCCGATAGCGTCGCTCGCGCTGTTGGTGCTCGTGTCGTTGGCCTGCCAGGCCTGCTCCGGCTCCGGTACGGCCGACGCCTCCGGCGACCTTCCGTTCGAAACGGCCGGCGACGGTCCGACGCCTCCGCCGGGGCTGGTCGTCTACGACCTCGTGCCCGCCGCGGGCAGCGTCGGCGGCGGCACCGAGGTCACGCTGTCGGGCGACGGCTTCGCCGCGGGGATGGTCGTCACGTTCGGCGGCGCTCCCGCGTCCGTCACGTCGCTCCAGGCCCCGACCACGGCCGTGGTCGTCACGCCGCCCGCCCCGTCCGGGCTGCCCGGCGCCGTCGACGTCGCGCTCACGAACCCCGGCGACGACGCGCCCTACGTGCTGACCGCGGGCTTCCGGTACGAGGCTGGAGCCGCGTCCGTCACGTGGTGCCGACTGGTCTTCCCCCCCGAGCTCACCGCCGCCGTCGGCGTGCCCTCCACCGCCATCCTGGGCCGCGTGCGCGTCGACGGCGCGACCGAGGCCGACGGCGCCGCCCCCGGCGTGGTCGGGCAGGTGGGCTTCGGCCCCGAGGGCGTCGATCCCTCGGATCCGTCCTGGACCTGGAGCGAGACGTCGTTCCACGGCGACGCCGACTCGTGGTACCCCGGCGACCGCGCCGCCGACGAGGTGGCGGGGCGCCTGATCTTCCCGGCCACCGGGCGGTACGACGTCACGGTGCGCTTCTCGACCGACGGCGCCACCTGGACCGTCTGCGACCTCGACGGCGGCACGTTCGAGGCCGCCAAGGTGGCGCACGCCAAGGTGGTCGTCAGCCTCGAGCCCGGGATCGCCTGGGCGCGCTTCGTCGGCCCCGCCATCATCGTGGTCGATCGGGACCGACAGCCCCCCTTCGCGGTCGGGCGCGTACTCGCTACCGGGCAATCCGCCGAGACCCCTCCCCTGCTGGCGCAGTTCGGCTTGGGTCCGCGCGGCACCTTTCCCTCCGAGCCCGGGTGGGCCTGGGTCCCGGGCACGCTCCGCGGCGCGGCCGAGCCGGTCGCCGGCGAGCCCGACGACACGCTCGACTTCGACGCCACCCCGCCCACGTCCGTCGAAGGGGTCTGGGCCACGGCCTGGCGCTTCTCGGCCGACGACGGCGCCACCTGGACGTACGGCGACCTCGACGGCAGCGACAACGAACCGGCGTACGCGGCGCTCGGCCTGCTGCCCGTCGGCCGCGTGGTCGAGGACTGCCGCTTCGACAGCGTCGCCGAGCTCACGGTAGCCCTGGGCGACACGTCGTCGGTGCTCGCCGGGGTCGTGGGCGTCACCGGCCTCACCGACGAACCGGGGCCGGCGCCCGGGCTCGTCGGGCAGCTCGGCTGGGGGCCCGTCGGCTCCGACCCGCGCATCGACGAGGGCTGGTCCTGGAGCAACGCCGCCTACCAGAGCGACTCGGCCGACCTGGCCGAGGACGTCTACACCGCCGCGCTGCAGCCCGTCGAGCTGGGCGACCTCTCCCTCGCCTATCGGTTCAGCGCCGACGCGGGCTCGACCTGGCTCCCCTGCGATCGCAGCGGCGGCGTCGACGGCTTCTCGATCGCGCGCCTGCCCACCCTGCACGTGGTCCCGGCCGTCGCGACCCAGGTCGACTGGTGCCGCCTGGTGGGCCCGTTGGCGCTTCAGGTCAAGGTCCAGAGCCCCAGCGCCCCCATCTCGGGCCAGGTCCGCGTCCAGGGACGCACCGGCGGCGAAGGCCCGGGGTTCGGCATCCGCGGCGAGCTCGGACTGCGCCCGACCGGCAGCTCCGCGTGGACCTGGGTGCCCGCCGAGTACGGCGGCGACGCGAACGGCCCCGAGGGCAGCCCGCTGGCCGTCGACGTGTACCGCGGGGTGGTCGTTCCCCCTGCCACGGGCTCCTGGCAGACCGCGTTCCGCTTCTCGGCCGACGGCGGCCTCGGCTGGACCGAGTGCGACGCCGACGGATCCTCCGACGGCTTCGAAGCCACGGCGCTCGGCTCCCTGAGCGTGTTCGCCGACCTCACCGCCGTCGTCGACGAGGCCGTGCTCACTCCCCCGACCCAGCTCGTCGCGGTGGCCGGTTGGCGCAGCCCGCCCGTGCACGGCCGCGTGCGCGTCCCGGGCTTCACCGACGCCCCCGCCGAGCTCGCGTCCCTGGCCGCCGACGTGGGCTTCGGCCCCCCGGGATCCGTGCCCGTACAGGGCGGCTGGAGCTGGGCCGCGGCGGGCTTCGCGGGCCCGTCGACCGACGCGGTCGGCTTCCACGCCTACACCGGCCAGGTGCTCACCCCCGAGGTGGGAACCTTCGCCCTGGCGGTGCGCTTTTCGCTCGGCGACGGCCTGTGGACCGTCGGCGACACCGACGGCTCGGCCAACGGCTACGCCGCGAGCAAGGCGGGCGTGCTCACGGTCGTCGCCCCGGCCCAGGGGGCCACCATCGGCTGGTGCGCGCTGGTCTCGCCCGTCGAGGCCACGCTGCCCGTCGGCCAATGGAGCCCGCCGTTCCGCGGCGAGGTCTTCCTGCCGAACCTGACGGCCGCCGCCGGCTGGGCGCCGGGCATCGTCGCGCAGGTCGGGCTCGTGGGCGGCGATCTCGCCGGCGCCACGTGGTTCGACGCGGGCTTCGTCGCCGACTCGGGCACCAACGACGCCTACGAGGGCGCGGTGCTGCCGGCTACCACGGGGTCCTGGCACGCCGCGTTCCGCTTCTCGACCGACGGCGGCGTCACGTGGACCGCCTGCGACGCCAACGGGCCGCCCTACGCGATCGCCGACGGCGCCCCCGTGCAGGTCGTCGAATGACCGCACGCTCCTCGCACCGCGTCAGCGTGACTGTGATGGGCCTGAACGAGGGCGCCACCCTCGCCTTCCAGGTCGAGCGCACAGTCCTGTGGTTGCAGGCCACGTTCGCCGAGTGGGAGGTCCTGATCGTCGACGACGGCAGCACCGACGAGACGCCGGCGATCGCCCGCCGCCTGGCCGAGGCCGACCCCACCCACGTGCGCGTGCTCACCCACCCGGAGAACCGGGGGATGGGCGCGGCGCTGCGCACCGGCTACCAGGCCGCGCGCCTCGACTGGGTGGGGCACCTGGCCGCCGACGCGCAGATCCCGCCCCAGGCCTTCGAGCCCTTCGTGCCCCTGATGGACGAGGTCCCGCTGCTGCTCAGCCGCTTCCGCGACCGCGGCGACGGCCTCTCTCGCCGGGTGCTCTCGGCGGGCTTCAAGCTGGTGGGGCGCGCGCTGGTGGGCCACCCGTGCGACTTCACGGGAGTTCACCTCGTGCGACGCGAGCTGCTGGCCCGGACCACCCTGGCCTCCGACACCTTCTTCTTCAACGTCGAGATGCCCCTGGGGTTGCTGCGCGCCGGCGTGCCGCACCGCTTCGTGACGATCGAGCCACCCGAGCCTCGCCGCCACGGGCAGAGCAAGGTCACGGGCGCCCGCCGCATCGCGCGCGTGGTCGGCGAGATGCTGCGCTACCGCCGGAGGGAGAACGCGGCATGATCCAAGGACCGCGCTACACCATCCGCGCCATCGAGACCGGCACGTTCACCCTCGACGGCGGGGCCATGTTCGGCGTGGTGCCCAAGGCGCTCTGGCAGCAGAAGATCCCGGCCGACGAGCGCAACGGCATCCGCCTGGCCATGCGCGCGCTGCTGCTGGTCTCCGACGAGCGGCGCGTCCTGGTCGACTGCGGGTTGGGGATCGGCCACGATCCCCGCTGGGCCCGGCACTACGACCTGCAGCCGCCCGAGAGCGTCCTGCTCGACTCGCTCGCCGCCGCCGGCGTCACCCCCGCCGACGTAACCGACCTGATCGCGACGCACCTGCACTTCGACCACACGGGTGGCATGACGCGCCCTGGCGAGGGGGCTGACGCAGGGCGACTCGTGCCCACCTTTCCGGCCGCGCGCCACCACGTCCAGCGCGTGCAGTTGGAGCACGCTTTCACCCCCACGCCCAAGGATCGCGCCTCCTTCCTCGTGACGCGCTTCCAGCCCGTGCGTGACGCGGGGCTCTTCCAGGTGGTCGACGGCGCGGCCGAGATCGTCCCGGGCGTTCACGTCGTCCCCGTATCGGGTCACTCGCCCGGCATGCAGATCGTGCGCGTGATCGACGGCCCCATCGACCTGCTGTACCTGGCCGACCTGGTCCCCACCGCGGCGCACCTGCCGGTGCCCTGGGTCATGGCCTACGACAACGAGCCCCTGGTCACGCTGCGCGAGAAGGAGGCCCTGGTGCTCCCCCACGCGGCGGCGGGCGGCATCCTGGCGTTCGAACACGATCCCGCGCTGGCCGCGGGGCGTTTCCAGTGGATCGACGGCAAGCCCGTGCTCTTGGAGGAGGTAGATCTTTCATGAATCGGCACACGCGACGGGCGCATCGTTTCGCGCGGGCGCAGCAAGCAGCGCCCCTACACCTGTTCCTGGTCCTGGTCGCGATGGGCACGTGCTCGGTTCGAGCGGCCGAGTTGCAGTACCAGTTCCGCGGCATCGTGCTGGCCGGCGAGGGTGTGCCCGAGCTGGCCTTCGCCCCCGAGGCCTCGGTGGCCAGCCTGGTCATGAGCTTCAAGGGCGACTGCGGGCGTACCTTCGTGCGCAAGTTCGGAGCCCTGAAGCCCGGCCAGGAGACCGTGATCAAGATGCCCGAGGCCAAGGGCACGTGCCGCTGGACCGTCGACGCCTCGGGCCGGTTCAAGGACGGCTCCGAGCTCGCCAACACCTTCGAGTTCGAGACCGCCGTGCTCGAGGGACTCGGCATCCACGTCGAGGAGCGCGACGTCGACCTCCGAAACGGCGTGGTCCGCTTCGACCTGAACCGCGAGGGCGCGCGGGCCGCCATCACCGTCATCGACGGCAACGGCGCCATGGTCCAGACCACCGAGGCCGACCTGGGCGGCAAGGCACGCGACCTGCGCGTACGCTTCGACGCCAACGGCGGCGACATCGGCAAGCTGATCCTGAAGGTCTGGGACCGCTACGACTTCTGGTCCGAGATGGAGGTGAAGCCCTTCGAGGTCGGCATCCCGCACGAAGAGGTGCAGTTCGAGACCGGCAGCGCCGAGGTGCGCGCCTCCGAGGAACCCAAGCTCGAGGCCGTGCTGTCCGAGATCAACCGCGCCGTCGACAAATTCCTGAAGGGCGCCGAGCTGCTCGAAGGCAAGCTCGAGCTGAAGCTGTACGTGGCCGCCTACACCGACACCGTCGGCACGCCCGGCTCGAACCAGGAGCTCTCGGAGCGCCGCGCCACGTCCATCGGCGCCTGGTTCCGCGACCACGGCCTCAAGGTGCCCATCCTCACCCAGGGGTTCGGCGAGGCCGTGCTCTTCAAGCCCACCGGCGACGAGGTCGCCGAGGCCTCCAATCGCCGCTCGGTATTCGTACTGCGTGACCGCCTTCCGGAGACCAGCTCCGGGATCCCGCGTCAAGAATGGAAGCCGCTGCGCTGAGCCCCCCTCCTACGCAGGACCCTTCGGCTGGGATCGTAACGGCGCAACGCGTCAAACCAGGGTCGCCGCCTCTTGACACAAGTGCGTCATGATGATAAAGCCCGGACGCGTTGCGCTGTACCCTCAACCCCCATTGGGAGGAGTCCATGGCCGAGGACAAGAAGCAAATCAGCTCGATGAGTACCGAGAACCGCGTCTTCAATCCGCCGAAGTCGCTGGTCGAGCGCGCGTGGATCAAGAACCGCGCTCAGTACGACGAGATGTACCAGCGCTCGATCAAGGACCCCGCGGGGTTCTGGGGCGAGATCGCCGGGGAGTTCGAGTGGTTCAAGAAGTGGGACAAGGTCAACGAAGAGAACTACGCTGAGGCCGAGATCAAGTGGTTCGTCGGCGGCAAGACCAACATCACGGTCAACGCCCTCGATCGCCACGTGAAGGCCGGCAAGGGCAACCAGACCGCCATCCTGTGGGAAGGCGACTCGCCCGAGAACAGCAAGGCCCTGACGTACCAGTGGATCTACGACAACGTCAACAAGGCCGCCAACGTCCTGAAGGCGCACGGCGTCAAGAAGGGCGATCGCGTCGCGGTCTACCTCCCGATGATCCCCGAGCTGGTCGTGCTGTCGCTGGCCTGCGCGCGCATCGGCGCCATCCACAGCATCGTGTTCGGCGGCTTCTCGGCCGACTCGCTGCGTGACCGCATCCTCGACGCCGGCTGCCAGATCCTGCTCACGGCCGACGGCGGCTTCCGTGGCGCCCGCGACGTCCCGCTGAAGGGCATCGCCGACCAGGCCCTGCAGAGCTGCCCCGGCGTCAAGCGCGTCGTCATGGTCAAGCACACGGGCAAGGACTGCAACTTCGTGGCCGGGCGCGACGTCTGGTACCACGACGAGATGGCCAAGGCCGCCGCGTACTGCGAGCCCGAGCAGATGGACGCCGAGGATCCGCTGTTCATGCTCTACACGTCCGGCTCGACCGGCAAGCCCAAGGGCGTCGTCCACACCGTCGGCGGCTACATGGTCTTCGCCGCCACGACGTTCAAGTACATCTTCGACTACCACCCCGGCGACGTGTGGTGGTGCACCGCCGACATCGGCTGGGTCACCGGCCACTCGTACATCATGTACGCCCCGCTGCTGAACGGCGCGACCGAGGTCATGTTCGAGGGCGTGCCCACGTACCCGAACCCCGGCCGCTTCTGGGAAGTGTGCGAGAAGTACAAGGTCACGCAATTCTACACCGCCCCCACCGCCATCCGCGCCCTGATGCGCGAAGGCGAGGAGTGGGTCAAGAAGTACGACCTCTCGAGCCTCAAGGTCCTCGGCTCGGTGGGTGAGCCCATCAACCCCGAAGCGTGGATCTGGTACTACGAGAACGTCGGGCACTCGAACTGCCCGATCGTCGACACGTGGTGGCAGACCGAGACCGGCGGCATCCTGATCACGCCGCTCCCCGGCGCCTTCCCGATCAAGCCGGGCTCGGCGACCCTGCCCTTCTTCGGCGTCGAAGCCGACATCATCCGCGAAGACGGCTCGCAGTGCGCCGTCAACGAGGGTGGCTACCTGGTGATCAAGCACTCGTGGCCGGGCCAGATGCGCACGGTCTACGGCGATCACAAGCGCTTCTTCGACACCTACTTCACGAAGTTCAAGGGCATCTACTTCACGGGCGACGGCGCGCGTCGCGACGAGGACGGCTACTTCTGGCTGATGGGCCGCCTCGACGACGTCATCAACGTGTCGGGCCACCGCCTGGGCACCGCCGAGGTCGAGTCCGCGCTCGTGTCGAACAAGGTCGTGGCCGAGGCCGCCGTCGTCGGCATGCCGCACGAGATCAAGGGCCAGGGCATCTACGCCTTCGTCATCCTGAAGGCCGGCGTCGAGGCCACGGACGCGCTCAAGAAGGAGCTCGTCACGCACGTGCGCAAGGAGATCGGGCCGATCGCGACGCCCGACAAGATCCAGTTCACCGACGGCCTGCCCAAGACCCGCTCGGGCAAGATCATGCGCCGCATCCTCAAGAAGATCGCCGAAAACCAGCTCGATCAGCTGGGCGACACCAGCACGCTCGCCGATCCGTCCGTGGTCGACAAGCTCGTGGCCGGCAAGCAGTAACGGCGATCGGGTAGCAGGCGCAGCAAGCGGCGCCCCAACGACTTCTCCTTTTCGCTTCCATCCTTCCCCATTCCCCGCCATTCTCTCCGCCCATGGGCGGCAAGACCGATCTGAAGGTGGGCTACGCCTGCAACAACCGCTGCGTGCACTGCGTCATCTCCGACCAGCGTGACGCGGCCGCGGCGCGTCACGGCCATACCGAGCGCACCACGCGCCAGATCCTGGCCGAGTTGCTCGACGCGCGTCGCAAGGGCTTCTCGAGCCTGGTGCTCACCGGCGGCGAGCCCACGCTGCGACGCGACCTGACCGTGATCCTGGCGGCAGCCCGCGAGCTCGGCTTCTCGCTGCACGTGCAGACCAACGGCCGACGCTTCGCCGACCCGGCCTTCACCGCGCGCCTGGTGCCCTTCGGCCTCACGTACATCGTGGCGCTGCACGGCGAGACCGCGGCCCTGCACGACGCGATCACGCGGGCCCCCCACAGCTTCGACCAGACGGTCGCGGGCATCCGCGCGCTCCGCCAGGCCGGTCAGCGCGTGTTCGTGAAGGTCGTGCTCTCACGCGCGAACGCCGGCCACGCCACGGCGATCGTGGGGCTGGCGGCCCTGCTCGGTGTCCCGCTGGTCAACGTGGCCTTCCCGCACGCCCTGGGCGAGGCCCGGCGAGCCTTCGACGAGGTGGTCCCGCGCTACGCCGACGTGGTCCCGGATCTGCTCACGGCCCTGCGGACGCACGCGGGAACACTCGATCTCGGCGTCGAGGCCGTCCCGTTCTGCCTGTTGCCCGGCTTCGAGGCGCACGTGACCGATCAACCGTTCCGCGATGCGTGCGTGGCCATCGAGCACCGCCAGCTCGATCAGCCCGACGCCCGCGACTGGCAGGAGGCCCGCGCCGAGATGAAGGCCAAGCCCGACACGTGCCGCGCGTGCCGGCACGACGCGCGCTGCCAGGGGGTGTGGCGCGAGTACCTCGAGCACTACGGAGGCGCCGAGCTGGTGCCGGTGCCGGCCTCGCCTCCGGACGCCGCGAAGGAGCCCCTCCCGTGAGCATCCTCTGGCTGGCGCTGCCCCTGCTCGCGATGTCGGTGCTGTTCTCGGGCCTCGGGATCGGCGGCGGCGCCTTCTACATCCCGATGCTCACCTCGGTGGGGCTCACCTTCCCCGAGGCCGTGGCCGTCAGCCTGGGCATGATCGTGTCGATGAGCGTGTCCGCCACGGCGGTCTACCTGCGGCGCGGCCTGATCGACCCCTGGCTCATCCTGTACCTCGAGCCGCTCTCGGTCGCCACGGCCTTCGGCGCCGGCCTGATGTCCGGTGCCATCCCCGAAACCGCGCTGCGCGTCGCGTTCGCGGTCGTCGTATTGCCCACCGCGTGGTGGATGGCGCGTTCCGGCGAGATCGCGCCGCGCCGCGCTCCCGCCACGGGGCGCTGGATCAAGCACCGCACGACGCCCCACGGCGACTACCACGTCTCGCCGGGCCTGGCCGCCCTGGTCGCCATGCTGGCCGGCAGCATCTCGGGCTTCCTGGGGCTCGGGGGCGGTGTCGTCAAGGTGCCCGCCATGGTGCTCCTGTTCGGCGTGCCCATGCGCGTGGCCGTGGCGAACGCAGGCGTCATGATCGGCCTGACGTCGCTGGCGGGCTTCCTCGGCCATGTCTCGTCCGGGGACGTGCGCTGGGGCTACGCGGCGGTCGGCGCGGCGGCCGTGTTCCTCGGCGGCCAGCTCGGGGCGAGGCTGGTGCTCCACGTGCCGCAGAAGGCGGTGCGCCGGGTCTTCGCCGTGGTCCTCGTCGCGTTGGGGTGCTGGATCGTCGCCGAGATGTTCGTATACTAGCGCCGCTTCCTCCTGACGGAAAGCTGTCGCCCATGCTGCGATCCCGCTGGCTCGCCCTGGTGTCCTGGCTCCTCCTCGCGCTCGCCGCTGCGCCCGACCTGCTCGCCGCCCGCTCGCAGGCGGGCCTGGGCGCATCCGACGCCTTCGGGACCGGCTTCGCGAGCCTCAGCGACTCGCAACGCCGCGAGCTGTTCCGGCGCGTCATCCCCGTGCTGGCCGACCTGGGGGTCGCGCGTGTGCGCCTGACCTTCGGCGAGAACGACACACCCTTCGCCTGGGGCGACATCGTGACGCACCTCGACGAACCCCGCCTGTACACGCTCGACGAGCTCATCGGGAC
>Ga0172370_10004652_pt1 | contig 18239 bp, 17 predicted proteins | sample LakKiv5m_FD_114538 | JGI IMG/M metagenome (GOLD analysis project Ga0172370, IMG submission 114538) | Freshwater microbial communities from Kabuno Bay, South-Kivu, Congo - kab_022012_11.5m | ecosystem: Environmental > Aquatic > Freshwater > Lake | place: Democratic Republic of the Congo...
AGAGGAAGACGAAGATAAGACATTTTTGGTAATTGGGTAATTGACTTTCAGTCAATACAAAAACAGCCCCTTAAAGGGCTGTTTTTGTATCAACCTCTGGACTTCAGTCCAGAGTGGTTTAGATTATAGACAGAATTATCCAGAACACCATTGCCAAATCATTTTTAAAATAAGGGTTATCAATTAGGCCTTGGGAAAGCAGGCAGATAAGAAAGAGGGCGACAGAGAGTTTAATTGTGTCATCCCGAACGAAAGTATCTGAAGTGAGGAATCTCTTATTGTTTGTAGAGGGGTTAAGGGGTTCCTCGGCTACGCTCGGGATGACACGTCGGCGCAGGCCGCGATAGACATAAAGACCCATTAGGCCTGTTAGGCTTACTAGTCCTATAAGGCCCGTTTCCACCCAAAGGTCCAAAAATATATTGTGAGGATAGTTGTGAGTGTCTAAATTTGGGTCGGTGTTTAACCTTTCCCAATTTTGACTAAAACCGGTTAACCCTAATCCAAACATCGGAGATTCCTTAATCGCGCTAACCCCCGTGCGCCACAAAGAAAGCCGGGAGACGGCCGATTTTTCGCCGTACAGCGGCAAGGTAAAGCGCCAACGAAGATTGGGAACAGAAAAGATGACTACAATAAGAATAATAATTATTACACCGGCAACTTTGCGGATTTTTTTGTCCGCGGCAACTATTAAATAAACTGAAATTGCAACGCCAACCCCCAGCCAGCCGGCTCGGGACATAGATAACAGGAGGCCAAAAGCCCCAATCATCCACCCGCCGACGAATATCCAATTCTTTTTTATATCTTCAACCTTCAATCTTAAATTTGGAAGCAGGAAAGCCAAAAGCGGAGCGCACCAAAGAGCATAAAAATTTGGATGTAAGAAAAAACTTATCGCTCGTTTGGGCTCCATGCTGTTGCCCCAAAAGGCCTGAGGCAATCCCCAGAGAGTAAAATATTGGACAAAAGCAAAAAGGCCGGCTAAGGCAAGGATAAAGTATATAGTATTTAGTATATAGTATATAGTATTAGGGATTTTTTTAACAAGAAAATTTCCGATTAAAAATAGCGATATCGGCTGGATAAACAATACAATAAATTGTCCGAGTTTTTCCTGGCTAACGCCTTTATAAAAAACACTAATTAGTCCTGAAAGAAAAAATAACCCGGCAAAAATTAAAATTGGTTTATTCCAATTTTTAACTGCCGTTAAAAATTGGAATATTTGTTTTCTTAAAAGAAGATAAACGAAAAATACCAGCCAGAATAAAAACACCCAAAGCATTAAGAAATTGGTGGGAAGACCAAAAAAATGGAATTTTAATATATAAGCCGGAGCAAAAAGTAGAGTGGCAACTATTAAACCAATCATGAATTTTTTTAAGGAATAGTAACCCTTATTTTTTTACTAACCGTGTTATTGCCGGCCTGGACGTAAAGTCTATAGCTTCCGCTATCCGGCTCGGAGAGCCATTTAAAAGTGTAGCGATATATTCCGCCGACATGGTCAACATTTACCGCATTGCCGATTAGTTTGCTTAGTCCGTCGCTATTTTGGTAGTGAAAACTAACCGTTGAGTATTGATTACCGCTTTCGGCTGTTAAGGTAACAGGAAAAACCAACAGGCTTTGGTCAAGGGGTTCGGCCAAGGAAAGTGGTGTATGGGTCATAATATTAATAGTGGTGCTGGTGTCGGCGCTGTTGCCGTTTACATCAAACACCTTTATTGCTAAAGTGTACGCCCCGTCACTCAAATTTTTATCAACAACAAAAGTAAAGGGTTGGATAAAACTGTTTTTGTACAATTCCCCGTTAATATAAAGTTCAGCTTTGGCGGCCTGGTTTGTTGAGGATACGTTGGCAATTACCGAAAAAGGTAATTTGGAAATAGTAGTGCCATCCGAGGGCTCCAAAATATTTACACTAATTTTTTGGTTACCGCCACCGGCTGGTTGTAAGATTTGGGCATCATTGGGCGGATAGGTATAGCCGTGAGCCAATGCCCATGCCACGACAGGGTTTTCCCAATTGGGATTATCTCGTCTCTCACTGTGAAGGACAGTATATGATTTATATATTATTCTCTCTTGTGGTGTGCTAGAATTGGCAGGCTGGTCGGTTAAGGAATCTGCTGCGACTTTAATATGGACATCATCGTAAACTGTTGGCACAGAATAGTCGGCAAAAGTTTCTATTTTGGTGTTTGGTGTAGCGTCGGTAGGCAGTTTGCCGGAAAGTTCATCCACAGTAACTTTTTGAATTCCCGAAGGAATCGAGAAGTCTTCGGCCGGCGTATTTTTAAGAGCCTCGGCCATAAATTCATGCCAGATAGGAGCGGCAACCAATACACCGTCAGCGCCTTTTTTCATAGGACATTTAGACCCTCCGCAGTTATTGCCTGTCCATACCCCAGCTGCCAATGAAGGGGTAAAACCCACGGTCCAACCGTCTCCCCAGTCATTGGTGGTACCGGTCTTGGCAGCTACCGGGCGGTCCGACAAAATTAGCGGGGAGTTGGCGCCAAAAATGTAGCTTCGGGCATTGTTGTCTGTCATTATGTTGATAATTTCATAAGCCGCTTGCGGGTCTAAAACAGCTTGCGGGTTACTTTTGTATTCTTCAATAGTATTATCTTCTTTGTCTACTATTTTTAATATCGGAGTTTTTTCATTTTTAATCCCCCCATTGGCAATCGAAGACATGGCCGCGACGTGGTCAAGGAGCCTTACCTCACAGCCACCCAAAACCAAAGACAGACCACAATTTTCCAAAGGTGAGGTAATTCCTAAATCACGTGCAGTTTGCACTGCATTCTCAACACCAACCAAGGACAAGGTTTTGACCGCCGGAATGTTTAAACTGCCGGCCATTGCTTTTCGCATGGAAAGAGGGCCATAATTTTGTCCATTGTAGTTGCCAGGAATATAATCTTTTCCATTATAGGTGCCAAAATTAGTTACTACATCTATGAGCATAGAAGCCGGTGAATATCCAAATTCCTTTTTAAAAGCTGTGGCATAAACATAGGGCTTAAAACTGGAGCCTGGTTGTCTCTGTGACAAAGAGACATTAACGTTTGGCTCAAAAGTGCAGTTTTTCCCCGGGATGCAACCGGCAGGTTCCGAATCGCCAAAGTAATCCTTACTACCGACCATGGCCAAAATTTGACCGGTTTTTGGGTCAATCGCCACTAATCCGGCATTGTTTGCATTATATTTTTTGCTGCTTTTTTCCACGCCATTTTTTACCGCTGTTTCGGCAATTTCTTGCAAGCGCGGGTCGAGGGTGGTATAAACTTTTAAACCCCCTTCTTCCAATGTTTTCTCCCCGAATTTATCGGCTAAATAGTCCTGCACCCATAAAACAAAATGCGGGGCGGATATTCCGGAGGCAATTTTGTTAAAGTTTACCTTTTCATTTTCCGCTTGGGTTTTTTGCTCTTCGGTAATATATCCCTGCTGTTGCATTAAATATAAGATCGTATTTTTTCGGTTGTCCAAACTGGTACGGTTGGGCCCAAAGGGGTTGTAATAAGTTGGGGCTTGTGGCATAGCGGCTAAATAGGCGCTTTCCGCCAAGGTGAGATTTTGAGCAGATTTATTGAAATAAGATTGGCTGGCTGCCTCTATACCGTAAGCATTGCGCCCGTATGGAATTTCATTTAAATAGAATTTTAAAATATCTTTTTTGGAAAACCGGGAATCAATGGCCACCGCTAAAATTAGCTCCCGGATTTTTCGGTCCCAAGATTTATCGTCCGTGAGAATGGATTTTTTTACGAATTGTTGGGTAATGGTGCTGCCGCCTTGGCTTTTTTTCCCCGAAAGAATATCTACGACAATTGCTCTGGCAATGCCGGTAAAAGAAATCCCCCCGTGTTTGTAAAAATCTTTGTCTTCCACAGCCACCGTGGCATTTTTTAAATCCAGCGATATTTGGTCTAAATTAACCAGTGTGCGTTTATACTCGCCGTGAATTTCATAAAGCAGGCTGTTGTCACGAGCGAAAATCTTGGTGGATTCAGGCACTTGCCTGTCCAATAATTTGTTTGGATCCGGTAAATCTTTGGCATAATATAAAAAAAGCATTGCCATGGCAAAAACCCCTATCGCAAACAGGCGGAAAAGCCAGGTTAGCGTTTTCTTTAAATTGAATTTTATTTTAAGTCTTCTTCCCGCTTTCGGGCGGGTTGAACTTATTTTTGGGGGCTTGTAGCTATATACACGCATAAAGTAATTATAGCGGTTTTAAGGCCTAATTAAAAGATGCTATAATAAAAGAAACAGACTAGCTAACGGCATACAATATTAATTCAAATTTTCAGTATGAAAATTATTACCGACAGAAAAATAATAGATAGTATTTTAAACCGAGGGGTGGTTGTGGATGTCTTGCCATCCAAAGAAGAATTTGTGAAAAAATTGCAATCCGGGGAGCGGTTGAAAATTTATATTGGGGCTGACGCCACTTCGAATTCCTTACATTTGAGTCACGCAAAAAACTATATGTTTTTGGAAGAATTAAGACAGCTTGGGCATGAAGTCGTAATTTTATTTGGGGATTTTACCGCACAAATTGGCGATCCCACGGGCCGAAATACCGCTCGTCCGCAATTAACGGCTGAAGAGATAAAAAAGAATGTTAAAAATTGGCTATTACAGATAAAGCCTCTGATGAATTTTGGCGACAAGACTAACCCTCCACGCGTGGCTTATAACAGTAAATGGCTTTCCAAATTGGCTCTAAACGATGTGTTGAAGTTGGCTTCTAATTTTACGGTTCAACAAATGATAGAGAGGGATATGTTTGAAAAACGCTGGAATGAAAATATTCCAATTTATTTACATGAATTTTTGTATCCTTTAATGCAAGGATATGATAGCGTAGCTATGGATGTTGACGCAGAGCTTTGCGGTACAGACCAAACATTTAATGCCCTTGCCGGACGAATGTTAATGAAACGGCTGAAAAACAAAGATAAATTTGTGGTAATTGTAAATTTAATGGCCAATCCAAAAACTGGGGCGCTTATGTCCAAGAGTCAGGGTACCGGAGTATTTTTATCATCTCCGCCGGACGAAATGTACGGAGCAATTATGGCCCAGCCGGACGAAATGATAGAAGTGTTGTTTGTAAATAACACGCGCCTTCCACTTTCCGAAAAAAATACCATAATGAATTTGGGTCCCCGTGATGCCAAGGCAAAAGTCGCGCTGGAGATTGTAAAAAACTTTTATGGAGAAAAGAAAGCGCTTTTAGCGCAGGAAGCTTTTATCTCGCAGTTTAGCAAAGGCGAATTGCCTCAAGATATCCAAGGAGTAAGCTTGCCAGCCGGTAAGTATTTACTAACTGAAGTAATGGCAATGGCGATGAAATTTAGTAAGTCGGAAGGCCGAAGATTAATTACTCAACGCGGGGTAAAGATTGACGGAGAGGTGGTAAAGACGGACAGCGAAATCGAAGTTACCTCCAAAGAAATTCTACTACAAGTCGGGAAAAGACGTTTTGCAAAAATAAAATCTAAATAATTAAAACCCCCGATGAAAATCGGGGGTTTTAATTAGACAACAGTTTCTTCTTCGGTTTCTGTCTCTTCGGTGTCTTTGGGAGTTGTGGCGCTTCCGCCGTCCACTGCTGTGTCGTCTTGGTCTTCAAAAAACATAAGGTTCCTTCCTGGCCCGGCATATGCCGCGGCTTTTAATTCTTTAAAAAATTATATCTACCAAATTATTTTTTGTCTATTAATTTTTTGGCGACAGTTTGGAAAATTTGCCGGCTTGGTGTCCGGCGCAAAGGGCAATGGCTAAAGCGTCGGCCGCGTCATCCGGACGGGGAGGGTTTTTTAAGCCAAATATTTTTTGTACCACGAATTGTACTTGTTTTTTGTCCGCTTTGCCGTACCCGCAAATAAAACTTTTTACTTGCAGAGGAGTAAATTCAAAGATCGGTAATTTTTCTTTTTGGGCTAAATACAAAATTACCCCTCTGGCCTGCGACACGGTCATGACGGTTTTTTGATTGGTGGTAAAAAAAAGCTTCTCTATCCCCACCACATCCGGGTTATATTTTTTTATTAGGCTTTCAATATCTTCCCCTAAAATTTTTAATCTTTCCGCATCAGAAAGCTTGGGTGATGTGGCAATCACCCCAAAATCTAAAATTCCAAAACCGTTTTTGGTTTTGTCTTGTTTAATTATTCCAAAGCCGGTGGTGGCAGTTCCTGGGTCAATACCGATGATAATCATGATTGGAGGTTGAATTTATTTAAAGGTTAGCGCTTGTATGTACCGCAATAACGTCTTCGTCGTTTTCAAGTTCTGCAAACAGGGCGTCAACTTTCGGTTTTTGTTCTTCGGTAAGGTCTGTCCCTTGAGAAGACTCCTTGATAATTTCCGCTTGGACAATTTTTGCTCCGGCCCTGAGAAGGGCTAATTTAATTTTTTGCAGATCGGCCGCCTTGGTATACACCTCCAGTCCTTCATTAGATTCTCTTACATCATCGGCTCCCGCATCTATTGCCACAAGTTCAATGGCGTCTAAATTATTATCGCGTTCCACTAAAATTTGTCCCTTGGTGGAAAATTGCCAAGCAACGCTTCCTTGAGAAGCAATATCCCCGCCATATTGCGAGAAAATGTGTTTAATGCTTTGATGTGTGCGGTTGGTATTATCCGTGGCGCATTCTACCAAAAAAGCCGTGCCAAAAGGTCCATAACCTTCATAAATGACTTCTTTTACTGCTCTTGCTTCAGCGCCAAGCGCATTTTTAATCGCTCTCTCTACATTGTCATTCGGCATGCCTTGGGCTTTGGCCGAGTCGATAACGCTTTTTAGTTTAAAGTTGGTTGCCGGATCCCCTCCCCCGCCTTCTTTAACAGCAATGGAAATTTTTTTGGAAAATTTGGAAAACAGCAATCCTTTTTTTTGGTCAAGGACACCTTTGGTTCTTTTAATTTGCGACCATTTGGAATGACCAGACATAGTTATTTTAGTAGTTTAGCTAGCTGTGACAATTTCTCACAAACCGCATTATTTAAAATTCTAAGTTCAGCCATATTAGCATCCTTTTGTAAAAAATCGGCATTGTCAGCGGCTAGCAAAATCCGAATTTGGGTTAACCATTGCTTTTGGCCATCATAATCAGAGGGGAAAGCAAAGCTCCTTTCATTTTTATAACGGGATTTAAATTTACCTCCGGCTTTATCAAAAAGAGCAATGACATTTTCTGCTAGCGCTAATTTTTTAAAAACTTTTCCAGTTGTTAAAAAATTAAAATTTAAAATTGCATTAACTCGGTTTTTAAACTCCGGATTAGATAGTAATTCTTGGGTACGTGTCGCAATTTCAGTACGAGTTATAGTGTCTTCAATAACTTCATTTTTTAACCAGTCAGGCCATTCTGGTGGAATTCCTGGCGTAGGTTCATTTTCAGACATCATTTTTAAAAGAAATTAATACTGTAATTTCGCCTTTGATAGAAGGCTTTGTTTTTAGTTGATGAATTACATCCAGCGGTGTTCCGCGGATGAATTCCTCGTGTATTTTGGTTAGCTCCCGGGCAATAACTATTTGCGAGGAAGGAAACGCATTAGCCACGTAACTTAAAGTTTTTAAAATTCTTTCCGGAGATTCGTAAAAAATTGCCGTAGCTTCGGCAGTGGCTGCGGCTTGCAAAGCGGAAACAGTTTTGGTCGCAGTTTTTTGCAGGAAACCCAAAAACATAAATTTGTCCGTGGGCAAGCCACTTGCAGATAGTGCCGTTACGGCTGCGTTGGCACCGGGAATAGGAACAACTTGCACATTATTTTTTACGCACTCCCGCACAAGCCGGAAACCAGGGTCGGATATTCCCGGTGTGCCCGCATCGGTAATTAAACACGCCCCTTCTTTAATAAGTCTTCTGGCTAATTCTTTTACCACTTGTTGTTCATTATGTTCGGCAAATTGAACCATTACTTTTGGCCAAACGCCCAGGTGTTCAAGTAGACGTTTGGAATACAGCGGATTTTCAGCAATAACAAAATCACAAGTTTTTAAAGACTCAATTGCCCGTAAAGTTATGTCCCCCAAATTTCCTATCGGGGTAGCTATGACGTAAAGCATAGTTGTTAATTAATAGTTTTTATCTACAGCCTCAAGTCCAAACACATCTTCTAATAAATCGTATTCCGCTTTTAGACGTCCGCGGTATTCGCCCAACTGTTCTTTGGTATCCCCAGTCCCCTCAAACCATTCTTCATAAGTTGCTTCCAATTCCCTATCAATAACATTACATCGGGCGTAGGCCTCCTCTTCGGTTTGAGGGCCTTTTTCCAGCCATTCTTCATAGCTCATATTTAACATGGCTTCATACTTGTCATCAAACAAACTTTGGATTGCTTCGGTATCTTTCATAGTAATTGATAATTATAAATTACTCTGGTATCTTACAATAATTTTACCAAAATAAAAACCCCTGACTTGAGTGAGGCCTAAATCCTTAGGGGATTGTTGTAGGCCCAAAGAAAGGGGTTTTTAAGAAAAGTTAGAAGAAGTTTTAGCTACAAGAATAACCTTATAGCCGATTGCCCTAAAAATAAGAGCAATTATTATCCGCCTAAGGCGGATTGATGTTTTGTCGAATTGTTGTTTATTTTTGTTTCTTCAAATGAAGAACTCACTCTTCTATAGGTATTATAGCAGATTTTAGGGTAGTTGTAAAGAGCAAGATTATTATTTCTTTTTAAAGTTTTTTAATATTGGAAAGTATAAATCTTTTTTTGGGTCAATAATAAATTTATTATAAGCATTTTTAGCGGTGAATTTTATAAAATTAATTTTTCGGCCAATTACCATAGGAGTCTGTTCGTTCCCCTCCCCCATCAGCAACACCGCCATGGCAGAAAGCGCATCTACAATGTTGCTTTGAGTGTATTTTAATTTCCGATTAAAAATATCTTTTTTTCCGCGGTAGTCAAAAGTTGGGACGAGTCCCCAAAAGCCAATGCTAATGCCTATTGTCCCCCATCTTAAGGGGGTAGTGTGGCTATCGGTAACCACAACAGCCAGTTTTTTTAATTTAAATTTCTTTTTTAGATAGTTGGTAACTTCTTTGGCTAATAGATTGGTATTTTTTGGCCAATAAATATAATAGCCGTCGCCGTTGCTTTCATCTATACCGGCAGAAGGGATTAATGTGTTGTCTTTTATGGTTAGTACAATATCTGCGCCGGCCACGGTATGTTTTGGCATGCAGTAATCCGCTTCTTCTAATATGAGCCGATGCTTGTTTTTGCCACTCCCAATTTTTTTTGTCCGGCCTTGGTGAAGACCTAAAATTTTAGAAGCAATAAATAACACGTCACCCTCTTTTAGTTTAGGTAAGTGGTTATCTAAAACTTCAAAGATGTTGATTTTTGGCGGAAGAAGTTTTGGAGTTTTAACTTTGAGGAACTGCAACGGTTTTTCCTTTCAGGAGTTTAATACCTAAATAAGACAGCGGGGTATACAAAAAGCCCATAGCGACTTTGTAAGCCCACCAGGAAAAAATAATACCAATTAGCGTTTTGGTTTCGTAGACGCCTGCAAAAGCAATAACCATAAAAATAACCGTGTCCAAAAACTGCGACCAGATATTAGAGAAATTGGAACGGAGCCAAAAATATTTTCCGGCCATAATTCGGCGCCAAAAAAAGAACGAGACAACATCTTGGTACTCGCCAATAATAAAAGCAATTAAAGAGGCTAGTGAAATTCTGGCAGAGATGCCAAATATCATATTATAGCCTTCCTTTGCCCACAGTCCTTCAGTAGACCAAGGCATTGCCAGAGAAATAAGAGAATAGAGAATAAATAAGGCGGTGGCTAAAAAGCCGGACCAGACGAATATTTTAGCCATTTTTTTACCGTAGACTTCGCCAATAACGTCGGTCATGATAAAAACAATCGGGAAAGAAAAAACACCCACGGACAGGTGGGAATGAAACAAAAAAGGCATAATCTTTAAGCCCAAAGTGTTGGCCGCAAACAGGGAGGTTAAATATAAAGCCAAGCAAAGAGCAATTTTTTTCAAATCCGATTCTTTTAAATTTTCCATTTTTTAAAATTAAATGATGATAAAAAGATTATAAGCCACTGGTGGTTTTTTGCCAAATTTAGCTGTATTGATAATTGTAGCGGGATTTTATATAATATGTAGGTTAAGTAAATACAAGGGCGTGTAGCTCAGTTGGTTAGAGCATCAAGCTTATACCTTGAGGGTCCTAGGTTCAAGTCCTAGCACGCCCACCATTATAAAACTCCGGCATTTGCCGGAGTTTTATTTTTCACTTTTTGTAAGATTTATAGCACAGTCGCGCTCGCTACCTTGTCCCCTTCATCCAGGCGCATAACGCGTACACCTTGCGTAGCGCGGCCTAAGGTGGATACGGCATTAAGCGGTGTACGAATAGTTTGACCGGCTTTGGAAATTATTACCAAATCGTGTTCTTCGGCGTTGTTTAAAATATACATCGCAACAATTTTACCGGTTTTAGGGGTAATTTTTAAGGTTTTTATTCCACTACCGCCACGTTTTTGAATTTTGTAATAAGCGGCTTCGGTTTTCTTTCCTAGCCCGTTTTCGGTAACAACCAAAACTTCCAGATCTTTAACATTGATAGTTTTTCTAATAATGTCCATGGAGATTATTTTGTCGTCTTTTTTCAGGCGCATACCGGTAACTCCGCTGGCATTCCTGCCCATTGGGCGGACGTCTTTTTCGTTAAAACGAATGGCCTGGCCGTTTTCGGTAGACAGCATAACCTGGTCGTCTCCGGAGGAGGTCTCCACCCACATAAGTTCGTCAGTGCCTTTTAGCGAAATGGCAATCATACCACTGCGGCGGACTTTGGTAAATTCTTCCCGCGCTACTTTTTTAATAAGCCCGTTTCGGGTAGACATTACCAAGAATTTGGCGTTGTCTTTTTTGGCAAAGGTTAACACGGCTTGTGCGGTTTCATTATTTTGTAGCTGTAAAAAGTTCACTAATGCCTGGCCTTTGGAAGTACGCGAACCTTCCGGCAGTTCATAAACTTTGGTCTGGAAAACCCGGCCCTTGTTAGTAAAAAATAAAATATCATCGTGCGTGTTGGAGGAAATTAGTTTGTCCACCACGTCTTCTTCTTTCAATGTTTGGCCAATAACCCCTTTGCCTCCTCGGCTCTGGGTTTTATAAGTGTCGGGGGCTAGGCGTTTAACATAGCCGGATTTGGTAATGGTAATTATGACGTTGCTTTCGGGAATTAAATCCTCCGCGCTAAAAGTGCCGATGGCGTTTTTTACCACCGCAGTTCTGCGGTCATCGCCGAAGCGTTCTTTCATATCTTCCACCTCTTTTTTTATCAACGCCAGAATTTTTTTATTGGAGTGCAGGATTCCTTCCAGTTCGGCAATCAAGCTACGTTTTTCTTTTAATTCGTCGTCAATTTTTTTGCGTTCCAGTCCGGCTAAAGTTTGCAAGCGCATTTCCAAAATCGCATCCGCCTGAATGTCCGTAAGTTTGAATTTTTTTATTAAATTGGCTTTGGCTTCCTCTTTGGTGGCGGACTTGCGGATGGTGTTTATAACTTCATCAATATGGTCAAGGGCTTTTTTTAAGCCTTCCAAAATATGTTCGCGTTCCTTGGCTTTTTTTAGTTCATAAGCTGTACGCCGTTTAATAACCAATTGGCGGTGTTCCAAATACTTTTCCAAAACGGTTTTTAAGTTTAGGACATGAGGTTCAATGCCGTCGACCAGTGCCAGCATGTTTAAGTGGAATGTCTCTTGTAGCTGGGTAAAGGAAAAAAGCTGGTTTAAAATTTTATTAGGCAGACCGTCTTTTTTTATATCCACCACAATTCTTACTCCGTCCTTGTCTGACTCGTCGCGTACGTCGCGGATTCCTTCAATTTTTTTGTCCCGAACCAATTCGGCAATTTTTTCAAGCAGCGTTGCTTTGTTAACGCGGTAAGGAATTTCGTGAATAACAATTTGAAACGCGCCGGTTTTGGTTTCTATAATATCAGTTTTTGCCCGCATAACTATTCCGCCTTTGCCGGTGGCATAGGCGTTTTTAATGGCCGCGATGTCATAAATAATTCCGCCCGTGGGGAAATCCGGCCCTTTAACAAATTCCATTAAGTCTTCGGTGGTGGCTTCCGGGTCTTCGATTAGTTTTATTATGGCATCACATATTTCCGTAAGGTTGTGGGGAGGAATGTCTGTGGCCATACCCACGGCAATACCAAGTGTCCCGTTAAGCAGTAAGTTAGGCAGTTTGCCAGGCATGACAGACGGTTCTTTTCTGGTGGCATCGTAGTTGTCGCGCCAGTCCACGGTTTCTTTGTCTAAATCCAGTAAAATTTCCTCTGCTAAAGCGGACATTCTGGCTTCCGTATAACGCATGGCTGCGGCTCCGTCGCCGTCCATGGAGCCAAAGTTTCCTTGGCCGTCTATAAGCGGGTAGCGCATGGCAAAAGTTTGCGCCATGTGCACCATGGAGTCATAAACGGCGACATCGCCATGCGGATGGTATTTACCAAGCACGTCCCCGACTACGGCCGCGGACTTGCGGAATTTAACGTTGTGGCGCAATCCCATTTCGTGCATAGCATAAAGAATTCTGCGGTGGACGGGTTTAAGTCCGTCGCGCACGTCCGGCAGAGCGCGCGAGACAATAACGGACATGGCATAGTCAAGGTATGACTCCTGCATTTCGGTAATTATGTCGCGGGATTTAATTTCTCCTATGTCGTTGGATAAAATTTGTGAAGAGTCTTTGGGCATATAAATTTATTTAGCTTTTGCCTTTAGTATATTTTTGAGATTTAATTCTTATGTCAATTTTTACCAACATATGGCTAATGGCAAAAAGATAATCCAAAAATGGGTAATCAATTTTTTTATGAGGATCATTCAGATCTTCCGCAGAAATGCTGAAACTGCTGTCAGGGAACAAAAGAGTGTTTAGGTCGGGCACCTGTATATTTAGATGACTTCTTAAAGAATTTATCTGGTTAATAATTTTCAACCTCTCGTCTTTTTCCAAAAGTAGCCGATTTTTAGAGCCTTGATGGGAAAATGCATCCGCACTCCGAATGGCTTCATAAAAAGATTGTTTCGCCGAGCGGAGTTTTTTTATGGCTTGTCCGACTTCCGGGCTAATATCCAGGGACAATAGGGTTAAGTGGTCCGATTCGGGTTTGCGTTTTTCGATTGATGCAAGTTCCTCAAAAGCTTTTTCCGCAATTTTATATTGGGTGAAGTATTTTTTGTTTTTTAGTAGCCACTCATGAATAGTCCCTAACCTGTTTTTGAATAACAGTGCTGTTTTACCGTTATTTTCTGTCAAAAAATTATTAAAATAAGTATCCTGTTCCGCTAGTCCTGCAAATTCCGAATTTGGCCTGAAATTACGTCCGTTCATTTATTAAAATTATTTTTTAAATCTTTAAATCCTCGGCCAATGGTCTGGAACAGAGTGGTGTCTTTTGGTACCTTTTTAGCCATCCGCGCGCTGATTACCCAAATAACTATCATGACAAGAGCAATTACCACTGCTGTCGTCCAAATAATTTTCATTTTTTCACCCTGCGGTTTATTTCTTATTTTTTCTATCCAAGACATATATTTTAGAGTGCTACCTTAGGGGTTCCAAAATAATTAGCTTTGTCCCTTCTTCCTGCAAATCCTTCTTTTTTATTGTCAGCTTGTCCATTTCTTCTTTTTTCCCGCCCATTTCTTTAATAAATTTTTCCACTCCGTCTAAATCTAAAATTAAATCCTTCATTTTATAATGTGATGGAATGACAATTTTAGGGTCAATTTCGTTTACCGCTTTGCTGGCGACGGAGGCGGAAAGAACAGTATTTCCTCCCACCGGCAGAATTAGAATATCAATATCACCCAGTTCTTCCAGTTCATCTTCCTTGAGGTTAAAGTCTTTAATGTGGGTAAGATTTAAAATTTTAATGTCCTCACTCTCAATTAAAAAAGCGGTGATATATTTATCCCCTTGTTTTAAAGGAATGCCGGCAACCGTGACCCCTTTAATGTTATATTCGCCGGGGTCGGTAATGTCAAAATGATCACCGGAAATACCGGAGGTCGCGGTATAAAGACTCTTATTTTTTTGGGCCAGAATTAAAATATCGGCAGCACCCCTCGGCGGAATGAGGCCGGAATCTTTGTGGAACGGGTCGGTAATTATTGTGGCTTGTTTAGTGGTTATTTTGAAGGAAGAAAGTCCAAAATACTGAATCTGCATGGGTTAAAATAAGCTTAAAAATCAGTTAGATTTAGAAGAAATCTACTTATAAAGTATACACTTTTTTAGGCAAAAAGTGAAGGCTTTTTACTCTTGCAAAGTATAAAGATTTGGGTTATAATAGCACTACTTATTTGGAGCAACGCTCTTATGGAAGAAGTCATAAAATATTAATCCCCAAATAAGGTAATAAAGAGCGTTTTAACAATTAACCAATTTGATACGTTTTTAATTGACCTAACGATTAAACGTTGGTTTTTATTTACGCAATTTTGGTTAGGAAGAAATTAATAATTATGTCAGAAGAAAATCAGGCGGTTGCCACTTCGGTCGCTGCCACCACAGCCCAAACCATGTCCGACCTCATAGACAGCGGGGTGGAGATTCGAGTTTTAAAGCTCGGTGATATGGTGGAAGGTTCGCTAATATCGGTAGGGAAAAACGAAGTCTATATGGACTTGGACGGATACGGCATCGGTGTAGTTCGCGGTCGCGAACTTTATGACGACGAAGCCACTTTATCCGCATTAAAACCGGGCGACAAAATTTTTGCCTCCGTTGTGGAACCGGAAAACAAAGAAGGAATAGTAGAGCTGTCCTTGCGTCAGGCCGGACAAGAGAGAGTTTGGCAGACCCTTAAAGACAAAATGGAAAGCAAGGAAGTTGTCTGTTCCAAAATTTTGGAAGCCAACAAAGGCGGACTGATGGTGGAAATTAATAATGTTATGGGTTTTTTGCCGGTGTCCCAGCTTTCTTTGGAACACTATCCCCGCGTAGAAGATGGGGATAAAAACCGCATTTTGTCCGTTCTCCAGTCTTATATTGGCCAATTGTTCGATGTACAAATTATTACCGCAGACAGCGCGGAAGAAAAATTAATTGTTTCCGAAAAAGCGGTATTTGAAAAAGAAATGGAAAACCGCTTGGGCCAATTAAAGCTTGGCATGATAGTGGAAGGAACAATCACCGGCGTGGTGGATTTTGGAGCATTCGTGAAATTCGGTGAACTGGAAGGGTTGGTGCATATTTCCGAATTGGCTTGGCAAAGAATTGAAAATCCCAAAGATATTGTTAAAGTCGGCCAAAAAGTTAAAGCCAAAGTAATATCTATAGATAAGGGCCGTGTGTCGTTGTCTGTTAAACAGCTTCAGGAAGATCCGTGGCTGGAAGCGGTAAAAAAATATCAAATTGGGCGAACAGTCACTGGCAAGGTTGCAAAAATTATGCCGTTTGGCGTGTTCGTGGAATTAGATAAAGATATTCAAGGCTTGGCTCATGTGATGGAATTGTCTCACGAAGCTATAAAGAACCCGGAAGAGGTGTTGAAAGTTGGTGAAGATAAAGAATTTAAAATTATTTCCATTGAGCCGGCTAAACATCGTTTGGGCTTGTCTATAAAGGCTTTGACCGAAGCACCAAAAAAAGAAAAGGTTGAGAAGGCTGAAAAAGCAGATAAGGTTGAAGAAACAGAAAAAGTGGCAGAATTGCCGACCGAGAAAAAAAGTGAAGAAGTAAAAGAGTAATAAAAAACCCTCTCCTGAACAGGAGAGGGTTTTTTAAATTAGCTACATGCCAGACGGGGGGGAAGAGGAACAGATTTTGCAAGCGCCTTTGTGGGTGAAAAGATCGTAGAGAGCGGAAAGGCCAACAAGGATGTAAACAATTTTTGGAACCATGCTTGTCATATCCATGCCAAGCATGACAAAGAGGTCTTTTTGGAACAGGCCTACTAAGAGCCAGTTAAGACCGCCAACAATTAAAAGAACCCAGGCAACCATATGTAAAGTTTTCATTTTGTTCACCCCCTCTCAAAAGGTAAAAGGTATCTAAAAAACTAATTCCTTTAGTACCTATATTATACTAACTTTAAAAATTAAAGCGAATTAGTTATCCCCACAAAAACCCTCCGCTTTTGCGGAGGGTTTTTCCTATAAGCTAACACTTAAAAGCTATCTTGCTACCAGCCAAACATTTTACCGACTTCTTCCGAGCTTTCCCGTTTGCGGGCAATTTTAATTTCACCGTTTTGGGCAATGAGTTTTGCCGGTGAAGAAAGCAAACAGTGGTGAGAGGCTAAGGAATCTTGGTATGCCCCGGTGTCCATAAAAGCAATGTATAATTCATCGGTCTCCGAAAATTTGGGCAGAAGAATATACCCGCCACCGGCAGTATATTTGTCGTCACTGTCACAGGAAGACCCGGCCAGCCAGACTTTTTCCAGCTTTTTTGTATTCATATAGTTTACGGGAACCACATGCCATTTCTGGTGGATGGCCCAGGTATCAATAAGGTCATTCATAAAACTGCCGTTGACCACGTACCATTTATTTTTGCCTTTATTTTCCACAGTCTTTTCGGCCAAAATTTTATAAATGGTAAGCTGTGCGGGTGCAGCCACATAGCGCCCCCACTCAACAATAATATCCGGGTGTTTTATTCCCAATTTGTCGCATGAAGATTTGGAGTTTTTAATTAATTGCCGGATTAGGTTTTTTGCCGTGTAAAAATGTTTTTTCTTCTCGTAGGGAACTCCCGCTCCCCCGCCTATGTCTATAGTATCCAGTCCGGGATTTTTCTCTCTCAATATAGCGTAAAGTTCAATGGCGCGTTTAAGTGGCTTAATTAGTCCGTCCATTTTTTCTATTTGGCTGGAAATATGGTAGTGCAGTACCGACAGTCCGCGGACTTTCCCGATTTTAACTATTTCTTCTTCGGTAAAACCAAAGCGGTTAAATTTTTTATCCCAGTGGCTGTCGATTTTAATATTTAAATTTACGCGGATACCAACTTCACCTTTAAATTTTTTTAAGCGTTCCAATTCCGTGTAGTCTTCTATAATTGGGATTACAATTAAGCCCTTGCTTTTTAGTTCTTCAATCAAGCTAATATATTTTTCAGTTTTCGGCCCATTGCAGATAACCCGAATTTTGGCGTTAAACCTGTCTTGTTCTATCATTCTTTTTACCAAAAATAATTCGTTGGCGCTGGATACTTCCAAATTGGCACCCTCTGCCACGGCCGGAAGTACGAACTCTTTATTTTGGTTGACCTTCATGGCGTAATGGTAAAAAAACCTGCCCCTATAGCCTAAAACTTTAATGTAGGCATTGAAGGTTTCTATTAGGTCACGGACGCGATTTTCAATAATAGTAGGAAAGACAATTTCCGTTGAGGTACCGTATTTTTTGACAATGTCAAAAATATTATATTGGTAGTTGCCTTCGCGCACTACTAATTCGCCGTCCGGGCTGATATCAAAATTCTGGGTGTTGTGTTCTTCAACTCCCAAGTGCCAAAATTTTCTAAAGCCGTTCTTTTTTTTACTGGCTGTTTTGGTGGTCATAATAGTTTTACATTATTGGTCTTCCATCTCCAAATTATGGAGAGGAATAAGAGGGAGAGGTTTTTTAAAAATTAACCCGTTATAATATAAGATTTTATAGGTTTTGTCAATGCTTACGGCAAACTGATTAAGGTTAACAAAAAAACGAGCTCCAAAGGAATTCGTTTACGTTAAATTAAGCCATTGTATTGACTTGCTGCTATTTTTGTTGGTGTTGTTATAATTTTTTATTCGGTCCAACTCCTTAAAGAATTAGTATTAACAGTAATCTACACCCATATTTTTTCTTTGTCAAATCTTGATTTTAGTCGCGTTTTGCCCTAAAATTATATAGTTGCGGTGCAGTGGCGAAGTGGTAACGCGGCGGTCTGCAAAACCGCAATGCATGGGTTCGATTCCCATCTGCACCTCCAAAATAATGCCCGGGTGGTGGAACTGGCATACACTACAGACTTAAGATCTGTCGCCCGCAAGGGATTGAGGGTTCAACTCCCTCCCCGGGCACCAGTAGTAACTTTTTGAGAACCAAGAGAATGGAGCGTTTTTTGCAAAGCAAAAAACGCACTGGATTTTTCGCCAAAACCCTTTCCGCCTACGGCGGAAGCCGTGAAATCCCATAATTC
>Ga0172370_10004655_pt1 | contig 18225 bp, 14 predicted proteins | sample LakKiv5m_FD_114538 | JGI IMG/M metagenome (GOLD analysis project Ga0172370, IMG submission 114538) | Freshwater microbial communities from Kabuno Bay, South-Kivu, Congo - kab_022012_11.5m | ecosystem: Environmental > Aquatic > Freshwater > Lake | place: Democratic Republic of the Congo...
ATTTTTATGCGAACATGTCGGCCTGGGCCTTCCAGAGCCAGACCTGGTTCCTGACCGCGAAGTTCCAGCTCCACCAGGATCTCTCGCGCCAGCTCCGAAGCGACGCGCAGAAGGTCCTCGTGCAGGACCGCACGATCTTCGAGGACGCCGAGGTCTTCGCCGAAAACCTCCATCGAAAAGGCGTGTTACGGGAGCGCGAGTACACCCTCTATCGCACCCTCTACGAGACCATCCGCGAGACCCTGCAACCGCCGGACCTGCTCATCTACCTGCGCTGCTCGCTCAAGGGCCTCAAGCGCCGCATCAAGGCCCGCGGCCGCCCGGAGGAGCAGGCCGTGGATCCCGAGTACCTGAAGGCCCTCCAGCGCCTCTACGAGGGCTGGTTCGATCGCTATGCGCTCTCGCCGACGCTGGTAATCGAGACGGAGAAATTAGATTATCTTGAGGATCTCGTGGACCGCATCGACCTGCTCAAGGTCCTGGCGCAGTTCGGCCACGAGTGAAGCCGAAGTTGCGCGCGTCAGGTGCGCTGCGACGGCGCAGGCCAAGGCGAAGGTGGGCGCGATCTGCGGGCAAGGAGTTGCGCCACAGGACCGCGCACGCTAGCGTTCCGGTCTGTGTTTTGCCGGGCACCTTGGTGTACGCACTGCGGGGTCCGGGCGCGCACAAGACGAGGCCGGAGTCACAGCATGTACGATGTCGGGGCGAGGTGGCTGGCCAGGGGCGGCCCGAGGGCCAAAGACCCCAGGAAGATCCTGCAGGAAGCCGCACGCGCCAACGACACGGCCGACGCACAGTTCTACGCCGGTCACTGGGGTCGTGCACAGCAAGGCTACGAGAGAGCGCTGCGCCTTGTGCCGGTCCAGCGCGAAGCCCCCGGCCTGCGCCTGCGATCTCGCATCTCGCTGAATCTGGCCATGCTCGCGTTCTTGCGCGACCGGAGGGAGGAGCACGATCGCCGCCTGCGCGACGCGGAGGCCGCAATACGTGAGCTGCCCGACTCGAGGCCGAGCGCGCTCCTGCATTGTGATCTCGGCATCTGGCGAAGCCGGCTCCATCGCTTCACGGGGGGCTTCGACGCGGCCTATGCCGAGCTCGACCGGATCTGCAACGACAAGGCCTCGGACAGCCTCTACGTGCACCACCGCGTGCTGATCGAGCGCGCCAACATCGAGCGAAACGCGTGCCGATTCGCCTCGGCGAAGGTGATGCTCAAGCAGGCGTTGAGGTTGCTCGGCGACGATTCGACCAACGCGCCCCACTGGCCAAGAGAATTCGTCGCCCTGCAGCACCTGTTCTGCTACCACTACCTGGGCGTCCTGGACGTGGAGCGCCTCCTGTTCCAGCCCTCGAACTCGGCCCAGTCGAGAGAAGATGCCTTGCTCGCCGCCGCGAACCTGCGCGCCGCAAAGGAATTGGCCGCGAGCGTGGACTCGAGGGCCTCCTACGCGCTCTACGTCGGGCGAACCGAGAAGGCCATCGCGTGGGTCGACTACTTGTGCGGCAGGTATGACGCGGCGGCCAAGGCCGCGGAGCGAACGGCCAGAATGTGCCAGGATCTCGGAGATGTACAAGCCGCGTGCCTGCTCCGGGTCCTCTTCGCCGCGGCGCAGGCGGGCCTTGGCAACCCAGAGGCCGAGCCGCTGTTCGAGGCCGCGTTCGAGCGGGCGCGCGACCTCCGTTACTGGAAGGGCCAGTTCCTCGCGGCCACGCTCGCGCGCCGCCAATTCCCAGGGCGGCAGTGGGACGCGCCCGCGGAGGCGCTGGCAGCATCGTGCGGCGGCGTCCCTTGGGGATCCGCACCCGCCGCGACGCGCTTCGCCGACCTGGTGGAGCAGTGGCGGGAGGCGACGGAGGTGACGTCGTCCGCGACCGCAATCGTCATGCACCCGGCCTACCAGCGCATCATCGGCATGGGACGCTCCGCACTTCCCCTGATCTTCGATGAGCTCAGCCAGCGCCCCGGCCCGTGGAGTTGGGCACTTCGCGCCATCACGGGCGAAGATCCTGTGCCGCTCGAACAGGCCGGCAGCGCCAAGGCCGCGAGAGAGGCCTGGCTCGGATGGGCCAGGCGCTTCGGCTACGCGGTGTGAGATGACCACGTGGTTACGGATGTCTCGGTTTCCATTACTGGATCCCGACAACCACGACGTGACGAGCGAGCCGGACGACGCCTACAACTGCATCGCCTGGGCAGCAGGTCAGACCGACCGGCGCTGGTGGCCGATCCATGACAGCGATTGGTATTGGCCGGACGCGATCGTCGGGGCTGAGACCACCTTCGTCTTCGTGGACGCGTTCCGAGCACTTGGCTACGAGCGATGCGCGGACCCCGGCCTCGACGCGAGCCTCGAGAAGGTCGCCTTCTTCGCAAAGGACGGCCTGGTCACGCACGCCGCCAGACAGCTCGAGGACGGGTGGTGGACGAGCAAGATGGGCTTCTCGAACGACCTGCGCCACCGCCTCAAAGCTCTGGAGGGTGACGAATACGGCACGGTCGCGTGCGTCGTCGCCCGGCCAAGGTCGTCGTCGCAGCGGCAGTGAATGACAAGGCCCACGCGAGCGTCTAAGCTCCGGCCTTCACGTCAAGGAGATCGCCATGCACCGTCACATCGCCTCCCGCCTCACCCTGCTCACGCTCGGGCTCGCGCTCGTCGCGCTCGCGGCCGTCGGCAGCAGCACCGCGTTCGCCCAGAGCAAGCACGAGACGATCTCCGCGCCCGCCGCAGGCACACCCGAGTACGTCGTCCTGCACGCGCTGAAGGCCGCGCGCGCCGCACGCTTCGACGCCTACCTCGATCTGCTGCACCCCGACGTCAAGTCCACGCCCGAGGAGGTCGAGCAGCGCCGCCGCTACGAGTGGTCGCGCTTCGTGAAGCAGGCCCCGTGGTACCTCACGAGCGAGTCGCCCATCACGTTCGTCATCGTGCGCCGCGACCCGCAGGCGGAGGACTCGGTCAAGCTCTTCCTCAAAGATCAGCTCCACAAGGACCGCATGCCGACGCCGGTCACGTTGCTCAAGAGCGGCGCCGAGTGGAAGATCAAGTCCAATTCTCTTTAGCTCCTGTATGTTGCCCGCCACTCCTTCCCCATCCCGGCGCGGGACGGGAGCCGATCATGCGCGCGAACGTCGTGCTCGACGACGACCTCATCGACGAGGCCGTGCGGTTGACGGGCCTTCAAGCGGAGCGCGATTCGCGGCGCGTGGCTTTGCAGGCGCTCATCCGCCAGCGATCCAAGCGCAAGCTCACCGATGTGGCCGGGCAGGTGCGCTTCGCGGACGACTTCGACCCGAAGGCGACGCGGGAGCCGCGCGATGGTGCTCGTTGACACCTCGGTGTGGATCGACGTGCTGCGCGACGGCACCGGCGCCATGGACGCCATGCTCGAACGGCTCGTCGCCGGCGGCGAGATCTGGCTCACGCGGCTGACAGCGCTCGAGCTGCGGCAAGGGGCGCGCGACGAGCGCGAGTGGACGCTGCTCTCCGAGGTGGCCGCGGTGCAACTACGTCGAACCGCACGCACAGACCTGGCCGAGGGCGGCGCGCATCTTCTTCGACTCGAGGCGAGCAGGTCTCACCGTGTGGAGCGCGGTCGACTGCTGCAAGGCATGGGCCGCGCTCGACGCAGGCGCCCTGCTCGTCCACCGCAACTGGGCCTTCGAGACGATCGCGCACGTCAGGCCGCTGCCAGAGGTGTCGTTGCCTTGGGAGCAGCGGATTGACGGCTTCCGAGCTGGAGGTGCCGACCCATCGACGCCGGCGCGAGCCACGCGCGGGGCCGTCAGGTGTCCACGCCCACGCGCGCGCCGAGCGCCGAGTCGTACAGGTTCACGTCGTCGGTGGCCGTGCGGCGCGCCACGAGACGGTGAAACGCGAGGTAGCGGCCCTGGTCGGCGTCGATCGCCTCGGCGTCGGAGGCAAAGATGCCCTTGCCCGCCCGCTCGGCCGCGCGCTCGAAGTCGCGCCAGTGCCGCCATCCGTCGGGCAGCGTGTCGACCGCGACGTCGCACACGGTGTGGTTGCCTCTCCACAGCGCGCGCCAGAAGGCCGCTGTCTTGAAGCAACGGCACGAGTCCTCCCAGAACACCTTGCCGTTCGACTGCGGCGTGGTCAGGTGAGCCGGAACGGCGCTTCCGAACGCGCGCGCGAGCCCCGGGACGACCACGCCGAGCACGCCGCCGGGGCGCACGTAGCGACCCAGGTAGTCGAGGTAGAGGTCGTCGGATCCGAAGTACTGGTACGCGTCCACCGAGATCACCGCGTCGAAGAAGCCCTTCGCGAAGGGCAAGGCGTGGGCCTCGGACCGCAGCGGGCAGACGCGATCGGCGCATCCGGCCTCGCTTACCCGCCGCCAGTTGTGGTCTGGATCCACCCACAGATCGACCGCCCACACGCGCGCACGGAACTCGCGTGCGACAAAGACGCTGGTCATGGCCTTGCCGCAGCCCAGATCGAGGACGCGCATCTCGGGCTCGAGGTGGAGCCCCTCGCACAGCCACTCGGCGAGCCACAGCGCGTTCGGGCCCATCTGGTTGTCGAGCACCCAACTCGGGTCGTACCCGTTCGATCGCGGAAACTCGGGCCTGTCGAGCCCTAAGTTCAGATCGTTCATCGTTCGGACCTCCTGGCGCACGCGCGTGCCCGCACGACAGGACCGGATGCTAGCCTTGTCGCAGCCGCATTGCCACGCGTGTTCGACGCTCTCGACGTGGGACGCGGCGATCGGGAGAACCAGGCCGCCTCCGAGGCGCTGTGGACGGAGCTTGCGCTCGCCGTGACCATCAAGGGCGGTCTGTATGCGATCGAGCTCGGGGCAGACGCCAAAAACCCGATTCCAGCCGGGCTGTTCGCGTCAAAGCCGGACGTGTGGCTCGGCCTGCAAGTGAGCGACGATCCGGAGCTGCCCCGCGTGCGCTTCGGCGCCGTTCCCTACGCCGCGCAGGCGGCCCACGCGGACAGCGCAGACACGGCCAAATCTGCTGAATCATTGACGAAACAGATTTCCGGCGACCTCGTGGCCCCCGGCTCGCTCGGCGCCGCCGCGGTGGGGTTCACGTATGCCGGGTCCAACACGAAGGGCGGGCCGGCCATGGACCTCGACTGCACGGGCTGCGTGGACCTCGGCGAGCTGGCGCCGGGCGTGCTGTCCGCCGGCAACGTCGCCTATGACCCCGCCGCGTCGGGCCTCGGCGCCATCACCGTCCAGGGTGCGGTCGACGAGGTCGGCGCTGCGCTCGCGGCGCTGACGGCCACGCTGAAGGTCTCGGGCGGCGCGCTGGGGGTGGGCAAGACACCCGCCGGCGCGTGCGTGCTCGACGTCAAGGGCGGCACCTGCGAGGACGGCGCGCCGGTCTTCATGTCGCGCATCGTGGGATCCCAGGCCGAGTTGGACGCCATCGAGACCGACGGGCTCTTCGCGTACCGCAGCGACAACAAGCGCGCCTACGTGCGAATGGCGGGCACCTGGCGGCGCATCACGGCCGAGGCGCTCTGCGGGGACGCCAACGTCGACGCGCCCGAGGCGTGCGATGACGGCGCGGCCAACGCAAACGCGCCCGACAAGTGCCGCACCAGCTGCAAAAAGCCCGCGTGCGGCGACAACATCTCCGACAGCGTCGAGGAGTGCGACGACGGAAACAAGAATGATGCCGATCAATATACGAATACATGTAAAAATGCCTGCAAGCCCTGCTCGAACGGCTCCTGCACGGACTGCAACCCGGGCGGCAGCGCGCTGGTCCCGTCCTCGGTGTTCGTCGACGCGGCGCCACCCGACAACTGGACGCAGTGCGCGGGCTTCATCAACACGAACGCCGACGACGTCAGCGCGGCAGCGTTCAACAACTGCACCGGGGCCACCAAGCTGCGGATGCGCATCTGGGACAGCTCGGGCGCGTTGCGCGTGGACGTCTACGAAAACGTCAACCTGCCGAGCTGGCCGAACGGCGCCAGCTACATCGGCAGCGGCGGCCTCATGCTCGTCAAGTGCGACGCGACGCTGTGGCCCTGCGGCAACGGAGCGGACTTCTACACGTCCACGAACGGCACGGGCGGCGGCGGCTGCAGCGGCTACGCGTCGGGCGGCCCGACGATGTCGAACGGCAACGGCGGCCAGAGCACGGTCTCCCCGGCCGACTCGGGCGGCAAGGAGATCTGGCAGGGGCCGTGCTACGGCAACACGCAGTGGATCAACTACAAGATGGCGCTCTACCGGTAGCCGCGCGGCAGGCGCCCGGGAATGCCTTGCCTCCTGGCACCGGGATCGCGCAGACTCCGGGCATGCGTCACCCGTGGCTCCCGCGTCCGTTTGGCCCGCTCCCGCATCGGCGCGCCCGCCTGTTTCTCGGTCGGGGTGCGCTCGTCGCCTCTACGCTCATGACCACACTGGGTGCGCAGGCCCAGGCCACGCCGCCCGTCTCGCGCGTCCCCACCGGGCGGGTGGCCCCCGGGCCGACGGGCCCGCCGGGCGCGAAGGTCCTGCTCGACAAGGCGGGACCCCACGGGAGGGTGGTCGTGTGGGAGACGGGGCTACTGCGCTTGCTCAGCATCGACGGCGTGGTGCAGGGCGCGACGCTCGTCGGAACGGGGCCGGCGGGGCACCTGCTCGACGGCGGCGATCCGCTGATCGGGCCGCTGTGGCGACTCTCAGCCGGCGAGGAGACGCGGGCCGTGCTGGTGGGGCTCGGGACCGGGCGAACCGCGCAAGCCTTGGCCGGGCGCGTGGGAGCGCTGCAAGTCATCGAAATCAATCCAATCGTTGTGGAAGCGGCGAAGACGCAGTTCGCCTACGACGGCGAGGTGACGGTGGGCGACGGCGCACAGGCGCTGCTCGGGGCGCCGACGCCGCTCGATCTGGTGGTGCTCGACGCGTTCGAGGGCGCGCGGACGCCTGCCTCGCTGCTGCGACCGGCGGTCATCGAAGCCGTGGGCCGGCGGCTCGGCGAGGAGGGCGTGCTGGTCGTGCGGCTGCTCGGCCGGCCGGGCGACGCGCGCCTCAAGCAGGTCGTGGACGCGTTCCGGGCGCAGCTGCCGAATTGGCAGGCGATGGGAACGGGGCTCGGCGGCGAGGTGCAGCAGATCGCCGTGCTGCTGAGCCGGCGCGATCTCGGGCCGCCGCCGCTCGACGAGCTGGGGGTGAGCGGGCTGCGGACCCGGTGGCTGGACGGGAGCGCCGCGCCTGGACCGGACGATTCAATCGTGAAAACACTGCTTTCAGAGGCAGACGGGCTGCTCTCGCTGGCCGGCTACCTCACGCGCGGCGAAGACGGCCTGCCCTACCTGGACCTCGTGCATTACGAGATGGGATCGCGCCGGCTGCGGCTCGTCGGGCCGCTCGCGGAGGGCATCCTGGCGGGGATCGGGCCCGGCGCGACGTTCCCGACCGCGGGCGATATCTCGACCGACGGGGATCTCGGGCCGACCGTGTGCCGCGCGCTCGGGGGCGGCGGCGTCAAGCGCTCGCACATGCGCTTTTCGCCCGTGCTCGTGGGCGTGCAGGGGCGGCTGCGCCCGCTACAAAAGCGGGTCCTGACCGCGCCTCAGGGCGACGAGGTGCCGGCTCCCGAGCCCGCCGGAAAGCGCCCCGGTCTGTTGACACCACCGCCGCCGATGCGCCTGAAGCAAGGCATCGCGGAGGGCGCCTTCGCCGAGCTGGAGGTTCGCGCCCGCGTGCTGCGCCTCGCCGAGCCGGCGTGGACCGCGCTCGAACGCGAGGTGCTCGGGCCGCTCGCGAACAAGGCGGCAACGGCGATCGAGGCGGGGCGGTTCGGGCAGGCGCTAGCCTACTCACGGGCTGCCGACGCGCTCGTCGAGAAGCGGTTCGGCGCGTGGAGCCTGAAGCTCGCGGGTGCGGCGGAGGTCGCGCACACGCACGCGCTGCTCTCGCGGCTGGAGACGTTGCCGGCAGGTCCCGTCCAACGCGCGCTCGCGCTCGACCGGCTGCTCGAAGCCTTGCCGCGGCAGGGCGGGCTCGGCATCTGGTGCGACCGGCGCGCGGATTCGTTCGGGCAGACGCTGCGCTTCGCGATGCAGCGGCCGGTCGTCGCCGCCTACAAGGCCGCGCTCGGAGCGACGAAGGACCCGAAGACGGCCCGCCTGCTCGCGGCGCGGCTTCTGTGGCACCTGGGCGAGCTGGAGGCGGCCTTCGCCGAGGACGAGCGCCCGCGGCGCGACCTCAGGAAGGCCCGGGCGCTCGCGCGCGAGGCGGAGCAGATCAAGGTGAAGTGGAAGGTGAAGGACGCCGCGTCCGAGGTGCCGGAGGGCTGAGGATCCACGCTCCCGAGCCGGCGCCAGGTCTCCTGACATGCACCCACCCAAGTCTCTGTAATTGCTGTTGACTGGCTGGGGCACGGCGCGGACCGAATCCTGTCCGGCTTTCGTGCAGGCGCGAGGCGGCCGCGGCGATGTGGGCGTCCCCCGTTCGCGCGCGGGGTGCGATGCGGAGCACGCCCAGATCCCAACGCCACACCGTCTTCGCGACACCGTCTCCGGCAGTGTGCCAGCTGTCGCCCGCTCGCCTCGCCCATCGCGCTCCTCCAGGGAAGGCACACGACCGCTCGATCGGACGCGATCTTCAGGAATCAGTTGTAGAGCAGGTGCTTCGCGCGCTCGGCGGCGAACACCTCCAGATCGCGCGCCCAGGTCGCCTCGATCTCGAGCGCGGACTTGCCCGCCATGATCATCGGCAGGATCTCGTCGTTGCCCCACACGCGCCCGAAAGAACGGACCTTTTTGACGTGGAACTGCTCCGGGAAGCCCTTTCGAACGGCCACCAGGATCGTGAGCGCCGTGCGCAGCGGGCGGAAGGCCTTGGGGTCCGTCAAGACCAGGTGGACGCCACCGACGATCTTCTTTGCGTATTGGCCCCGCCTCGGCTTGTAGACCAGCGGGCGAAAGGTGACCCCGGGCAGCGCGTGCCTGGCGAGCTCCGCCGCGAGGACCTTGCCGTCGATCCAGGGCGCGCCAACCAGCTCGAAAGGCATGGAATTACCGCCACCTTCGTTGAGGTTCGTGCCCGAGCCACCCACCATGCCGGTAGCGACGTAGAAGTGCGCGTTGAGCGGATGCGGGATGCCGGGCGAGGTCGGCACCCACTGCAACCCCGTGTCTTCCCATATCATCTCGCGGCGCCAGCCCTCCATCGGGACGATCTGCAGCGCGCAGCCGATGCCCATCGTCGCGTTGAAGAAGCGCGCCAGCTCGCCAACGGTCATGCCGTGCGTGACGGGCGTGGGGCCCCAGCCGATGAGACTCTTATACTTCGGCGCGCGCGTGGCGCCCTCGAAGAGCAGGCCACCGTTGGGGTTCGGGCGGTCCAGCACGATGAAGGGCTTGCCGGTTTTCTTGGCTGCTATCATGGACTTGCCCATCGTCGAGACGTAGGTATAGGTGCGCGAGCCGATGTCCTGGATGTCGAACACGAGCACGTCGATGCGCGCGAGCGTGTCGGGGCTGGGGCTGTGGCGCTTGCCGAAGAGGCCCTCCACGGGGATGCCGGTGATGGGGTCGGTGCCCGTCTTGTTGCTCGTGCCGTTGGCGGTGGCCGCGGCGAGGCCATGCTCGGGCGCGTAGAGCTGCGTGATCGTGAAGCGCTTGTCGGCGAGGAGGCGCTCGACGGTCGGTACGAGGTTGCCGTCGACGGCCGACGCGTTCGTGATCAGGCCCACGCGCTTGCCGGCGAGCAGGTGGCCGTAGGAGTCGATGAGCACATCGACGCCCAGCTTGACCTTGGCTGCGTGTACGGGCCGCGCCGAGCCGAGTCCGGGGAGGAGCGTGAGGACGAACGTGGCTGCCAGGGCAAGTCGTCGCATGCGCCAGCGAGAGCCGCGATGGGGCGGCGGAGCGAGGAGCCTAGCAGGATTGCGGTGGCCTGCCTACACGACGCGCGCGCAGTGGGCGAGGAAGGCCCGGGGCGGCAGCTCGATGACCACGGTCCCCGTAGAGCGCCGCGACGGCCTGAGCCCGCGTCAGGTCGCACGGAGGGTGAGGCGCGAAGCGACCGAGCGCCTTTGGCGCGAGCCCGGAGGAGGACCGACCCCGAGCGCGCGCCGCGCGCGACGGGGGGACGCCCAGATCCCTACGCCGCACCGTCTTTGCCCGAGCCTTCGTTGCCGCACCTCCCTTGCCCGCATCGTCTTGCTCACGCCGTTGCCCTTCGTGCGCACCCACGTTCGCGCACCACAGCCGGCCGCATACCTGGCACAGCCCAGTTTCCTCAACGTCCGCACTGAGCTCGGCGAGAAGGCGGCACCACGCGCTCGACCGCCGCGACGCGGTGTGCCATCCTCTACCCTCCACGAAACCAGCGGCGCCTGACCGACTGGAGGCCAACATGTCAGCCTACGTTCCGAGCCCCGACGCGTTCCGTGACGCCGTGCTCGTAGCGCTCGCCCAGGGCTTCGAGACGGGCGCGGTCGCGCTGCTCGTCGACCCCATGCATCCCCTCAACGCGGGGGTGCCGATGCCGCCGGCGTTGATGCCTGTCCTGGTCCCGATGCGCGCAACGCTGTACCGCGACAGGCTCGGGGACGAGCGGGGCGCCACGTTCCGCGTGCCCTACCTCGGCCAGCGGGGCGTGATGGGCTGCGACATCGCGTGGGAGGCCGTGTTCGCCGTGATGTCGGGCGCGCAGGGCAAGGGCACGAACATCGCCGTGCCGGGCGGCCGCTTCCCGGCGTGGTTCGCGACGCGCGAGACCTGGCAGGCGCGCATCATGGCCTACGCCGCTCGCCTCGGCCTCGGCGCGCGCGTGCCGCATGACGGCGTGGGTTGGATCTTTCGGGGCGCCGCCGCGGTCGTGGCGCGGGGCGCGAGCGACATGTGGCTGCCGTCGAGCCCGCGCGAGGCCGTCGAACACCTGCTCGGGCTGCCGGCCGACACGCTCGTGCTGCTCGCCGACGGCACGGCCGAGGGCGTGCGCCAACCGGCCGGCGCGCACGCCGCCAAGATCGAGGTGACGCTCGGCCAGGCCAGCCAGTGCCCGCGCTACGCGCTGCAAGACGACGGGCTCGCGATCGAGGTGCAGGTGCAAGGCGGCGAGACAGCAGAGGTCTTCCTGCCCTGGCGCGCCTTCGTGGGCCTGCGGGCCTACGGGACGGCCTACGGCTGGCTCTGGCCCCAGCACTTCGGGCCGACGTTCCGCGAGCACGTGGCGGGGCTGCTCGGCGACGAGTGGTCGCACGTCGCACACGCGGAGGTGATCCCGGTCGAAGCCATGCGCGAGGGGTCGCTGCACGCGGTCGCTAGGCTCGTGCCGTGGTTCGTGCTCTCGCCGGTGCCGGAGCGCAACAAGCGGCTGGCCCTCGGCGAGGCCATGCGCGTCGGCGGCGCCATCGTGCTCGCGAACCCGGGGGCCGACGGCGTCGAGGCACCCGAGGTCTACCGCGACAAGACGGTGATCGTCGCGCCGCTCGGCAACGTGACCGCCGTCGAGGCGAACCCGGTGGTCGACGCGACGGGGTTGCGCGTGTCGATCCCCGATCCGAACGGCAACGCGGTGCGCCTCCGCCTGCCCTGGGACGCGATCTGCGTCATTGCCTGTGACGATCCGTCGGCCCTGCAAGCCTGGCCCGAAGACGCCTCCGAGGCGCTGCTCGCTCTGCTGCGAGGCAACGAAGCGCTGGCCGCCGGGCGCACGCCCGAGCCGCACGAAGGCATGACGCTCGCCGAGGATCCGAACGCCGAGCCGGTCAGCATCGACAGCGTCCGGGGGCCGTCGGGCTGGGTCCTGGCCGCCGGCACGCTGAACAACGGCCAGTCGGTCGTGCTCGTCGAGCAGCCCATCGGGCCCGAGGTCGCACCCGGGAAGAGGCCCTGCATCCACATGGAGCTTCAGATCCCAACGTTTTCGACCTGGGCGGCGGCCGAAGCATAGCGCCGGTTGGGGCTGCGATGGGCGGAGGATGGGATGGGCCGGCGCGAGAGGCGCCGGGGCACGTGGCAGCGCGGCCCGGGGATCGAGGCGGTTGGTCCGCATCCCGCGCGGTGCCACGGCACCACCTGGCCGGGGCACCATCAGGTGCCATGGCGCCTGTGCAGGGTGCGTACAAGCGGCCCTAGTACCGTCATCACAGCGCCTTAGAGCGGCGTCACCCGCTGGCACGTCTCGTGCTTTCGCTCCGACCACGGCGCGCATGGCGTGGGGGGACGAGCGATGCCATCTCTGCGTCCAGACCTCCTGACCCACCCAGAGCTCGACCTGTCCGGTCAAAGTCGAGCTTGCCGCTCGGAAGGCGTGCTCGGGAACACAACGTAGCCAGAGACGACGATTGGCCTGGCGTGGCAGCGTTGGGTCTGGGCGTCCCCCCGGTCGCGCTCCGCGCCCCGCGCGCGAAGGGGGGACGCCCACATCGCCCCGGCCGCCTCGCTCCTGCACGAGAACCGGACAGGATTCGGTCCGCGCCGTGTCGAAGCCAGTGAACTGCAATTACATGGACTTGGATGGGTGCATGTCAGCAGACCAGGATTCATGGTTCGGGCCTGCGTCTCGGCTCGACCGGGGGCAAATTCTGGCCCCGGACTGCCTGGGAACGTCCGAGTATGGGGTGGTGGGGAGGCCATGATCTCCCGCATTCCCGTGCGGCCCCGGTACCGGCGTGCCGGGCCCGCCGCACCCTACTTGTGCAGCGCTTTCCACTCCGCGCCCGTGCAGCCGTAGAAAACCTTTTTGGCCGTGTCGAAGTAGAGGGCACCGGCCTTGTTGGCGTCGCAAGCGGGCGCGCTGCCGGCGTTTTCCACCCGGAAGGCCTTGACCGTGTGGCCGCCGAGCGACGCGTCACCGGCCACGCTGAGGGGCCCTCCGACGCTCAGGCCTCCGGTCAGCGCGCCGCCGGTCGAAGCCAGGAAGTCCGCGCCCTTGACGGAGATCGTCCCCTGGGCGTCCACGTCCAGGTGGGCCCCGACCATGACGCCGCCGAGGCTGCTGGCGGTGGCAATGGGCAATAGCTTGGACACCAGGCCCGCCTCCAGCTCGTCGGCCGAGACGCAGCCGGAGCACTGCAAGTCCTTCGCGACGAGCGCGGCGCCTCCCTTGTCGGCGGCGAGCGCCCAGTTCACTCCGAGCGCGGCGGCTCCGACGGCCCCGGCAGCGAGCTTGTCGCTCGTGACGGCTCCCGCGGCGAGCGCGTCGCCGGTCACGACGCCGGTCCCGAGCGCCGCCGTGCCGACCGCGGCGGCAGCGAGCTTGTCCGAGGTGACGGCCCCCTGCGCGAGGTCGGCCGGGTCCACGCAGCCCACGCAGTCGAGATCCGAGGCGGGGCCTCCCTTGGACGTCGAGCCCGCGAACGAGAAGCCCACGTGCGCCGTGCTCACGCAACCCACGCACTGCAGGTCCTTGGCGAGCGCGGCTTGCGTGGCAGTGGTCGCGCTGGCCGTGTGGAACGCGTAAGGAACGGCGCCGAGAAGCACCCGCGCGGTCTCGCCTTCCTCCGGGACGACCTGCACGCCCAGCCAGAGATATGGCTTTGCAAAAAGTTCCAAGGGAATGGGTGCGACGCTGCCGAGCGAGACGGTGAAACGACCGCCGGAGATCTTGGCGCTCGGGTGCAGCTCCTTCCACAGCTCTCCGGCGGCGGCCTCGGCGTCGTAGAGCCGGAAGAGCAGGCCGTAGTTGCCGTCCGGGGCGGGCGAGCCGGCGGTCGAGAGGTAGCCCTGGGCGGACAACGTCGGCGCGGCCTGGCTCGGCGCATCGAGGGCGATCGACGCGACGGCGCAGGCGGTGGCGAGGGCGAGGCGGAGGGGGCGTACGCTCTTCATGATGTTCTCCCATTTCCTTTGTTTAATAGCGGACATAAACGGCAACGTTGGCCTGGCAGACGCCGCCGCCGAAGGCGTTCGGACAGTCCTGACAGATCATGACGGTCGCCGCGCTCGCGTTCGCCTGGTAGATGGGCAGGACCTTGCATGTGCCTCCACCGCCGTTGCTGCAGCCGACGCCGTACTGCGGCGTCTCGCCGGAGCCGTTGCAGGTGAACGCGCTGGTCGTTGAGCCGTTGAAATAGGCGTAGGAGCCGGTCAGCTGCTTGCCGGAGCCGAACACCCAGGTGAGCGTCGTCTTCGGCGAGCGGTACCAGCGGCTGCCGTAGAGGTAGAGGTATTCTTTCTGCGCGGAGCCATCGAGCCCGCTCACGACGCCGGGAACGAGGCGTGACCAGCCGCCGCCGCTCGTGGTCATCTCGCACTCGACCTGGAAGGCGTCGGCCGTGGAGCCCCCGTTCGGATCGAGCCAGTAGGTGCCGCTGCCGCCAGCGTCGCCCGCGTCGAGGATCGCCTTGCAGGTGGGCGCGGGGTTCGACTGCGTGCCGATCGGAAACACGCCGAAGTCGACCCAGGCCGTACCCGTGCAGCCGCGGACCCGCTTGCTGCCCGTGTCGAGGTAGACGAGGCCGGCGGTGCTCGCGTCGCAGGTGGGCGACTGGGCGGCCGTGTCAACACGGAAGTTCTTGATTTGATAGCCGTTCATGTTCCAGTCACCCTGGAGCGCGAGGGCGCCACCGACGTCCAGGCCGCCGGCCAGCCCGCCACCTGATATTAACAAGAAATCTAGATCTTTGACGTCCAAGAGGCCCGTGCCATCCACGGCGAGGTGGCCTCCCACGATCACGCCGCCGAGCTCCGCCTGTGAGGCGACAGGTAGGAGCGTCGCGACGGCGCCTGCCGCGATGGCCCCGGCTGTGACGCAGCCCGTGCAGGCCACGTCCTGCGCGCCGAGCGCGGCGCCGCCGGCCGTGTCTGAGAGCGCCCAGGCCACGCCGAGCGCGCCGCCATCCACCGATCCCGGAGCCAGGGCCGCGGCGCCGACGGTCGCTGCACCGAGCGCGTCCCCTCCGACCGCGCCGGCCTGCAGGTGCGGGGACGACACCGCGCCGGCCGCGATCGCCGCGGAGCCGATGGCGGCGCCCGCGATGCGCGCCGGCGTCACGCAGCTCGTGCACGCGAGATCGAACGTGGCGCCGTCCTTGGCGAGCGAGCCGGCGTAGGTGAAGTCGACGGCTTGCGCCTGCACGCAGCCGGCGCACGCAAGGTCCGCGGCGGTGTCGGCGACGTCGGCCTCGGTCGCGTTGGTGGCGCGCACGGCGATGGGCGCCCAGCTGAGGATGGTGCGGGGCAGCTCCGCGGGATCCGGGATGACCTGCACGCCGAGGAAGGTCTCCGTGTGCTCTGCAAAGAGCGAGACGGGCAGCGGGTTCGCGGGGCTCACTGCGCCGAGCTGGACCGAGAACAGGCCCGCCGTCACGTCGACCGAGGCATGCAACTCGGACCACAGCGGCGCCGGCGCGTCGGGCGAGGCATAGAGGTTGACGAGGAGGCCGTACTTGCCGTCCGCGACCGGGAAGCCCGCGGCGCTGCGCAGCACGCCCTGGAGCGCGGCAGTGACACCGGGCTGCGGCGCGGCGGCGAGGGGCAGCGCTGCCACCAGCGACCCCAGGACCAGGAGCGAAGCCCAACGCGCGGATCTCATGGCGTCCTCCGAACGAAACGCGAGCACGCCAGATTGTGGCGCTCCCGCCGCCCGTGCGCAAGTACGCAAGCGTGGGGGCGAGGACCACAATCCGGGGGACGGCCAGGCCCACGCGATGCGGATCCATCGAAGCAGGGACAGACAGAGACAGAGACAGAGGGGCAGGAGGAGGTAAGGGCCGGTTACCCATGTCGGGGGTTGCACCTGCAACCCCATCGCTGGCGCAGCGTCGAGCGGGGCGCCAAAACGGCGCGGGCGCTGTGGTGACGACGGTGTCGGGCCAGAGACGCCGAAGAGACGACAACCCCCTCCAAGACGGTGTTTATGTTTGTTTTGTGCCGGCGGCGCAGCACGCAGCGTCTCACGAAGGCCCGCACGACGAGACGTCGAAGCGTCGCACGGGAAAACCTAGACGCATCGGGATCTGGGCGTCCCCCCTTCGCGCGCGGGCCGCGCGCGGAGCGCGACGGGGGGACGCCCAGATCCCGACAACAGACGGCCCGCACCAGGACCGCCCGCACCAAACCGCCTCCGGCACGCCATCTCCGGCACACCGTCCACGCCTTGCCGTCTCGCCACACCGCCTGCGCCGTCCCGGCGCTCCGATCGACGCCACATCACACATCGCAGCGCTTGGTCGCTACGCCACTTCGTACATGAACCCCCTCCAAGAAGGTGCGCCAAAAACGGTGTTGACTCCGCACGCCCGGCCTGTTACAGACGCGGGCCCGTTTCCTGCGGCCCGGCGGGGCCCTACAGGAACGCGGGCGCCCGGCGCGCGGCAGCCGCCAGTGCCGGGGCGATGCGGGCCTCCGGTGTCCCCACGTCGAACGCTCTCGCGTTCTCGCGTTCGTCACTTCACGGCGAGCGCTGTAGGGCCTCCGCACACGCCCACCTGCAGTTTCTCAACCGCGGCATCGATCGATGCTGCACACTCGCAAGGAGGCCCAGATGGCCCATGGACTCTATGGTCGCAAGGTCGGCATGACGCAGATCTTCGACCCCGAAGGCAACCGCGTCGTCGTCACCGTCCTGCAGATGGGACCCTGCATCGTCCTGCGCAAGAAGTCCTCGGACGGCGTGGACGGCTACGACGCCATCCAGGTCGGCTTCGAGGGGATCGAGGCGAAGAGGCTCAACAAGCCCGACCTCGGCTTCTTCAAGAAGGCCGAGCTGTCGCCGGTGCGCTTCCGCCGCGAGATCCGCCTGCTCCCCGAGGAGACCGTGCGCTACGAGGTCGGCCAGGAGATCCACGCCGACGTCTTTCGCGCGGGAGAGTTCGTCGACGTGGTCGGCGTCTCGAAGGGCAAGGGCTTCCAGGGTGTCATCAAGCGCCACAACTTCAACGCCCCGAAGAAGACGCACGGTACGCACGAGTACTTCCGGCACGGCGGCTCGATCGGCAACCGCACGAGCCCCGGCCGCGTGCAGAAGGGTCGCAAGATGCCAGGTCACATGGGCAACAAGCAGGTAACGGTCGAGAACCTGCGCATCGTGTCGGTGGACGCGAAGCGAAACGTCGTGCTCATCAAGGGCGGCGTGCCAGGCGCTCCGGGCGCTCTGGTCTTCATCGAGAACGCCAAGAAGGTGCCGGTGACGGTGTTCTAGCCTGGCCCCGCCCCTGCGCAATCCAGCCCGCCGCCCGCCGCGACCTGGACGTGCTGGCGGTTGTACACCACGGCGCACCCGGCGCCACCGAGGGGTTGGGCGGCCGTAGAGAGCGCGGTTTGGCGGCGGATGGACGTGAGTTCGCCCGTCCGGAAAGCTCAGGGCGCGCTTCTCGAATCGCCGGGAGGAAGGTCGCGCGCCGGTGGAAGAATCCAGATCTACTGACATATATAAACAAAATTACATATAATTACTGTTCACTGCCTTGGACACGGCGCGGACCGAATCCTGTCCGGTTTTCGTGCAGGAGCGAGCCGGCCGGGGCGATGTCGGCGTCCCCCCGGTCGCGCTCCGCGCGCGAAGGGGGTGGACGCCCAGATCCCGCCGACTCGACACGCTGTCCTCCTGTCGCCCTGTCGCCCTGTCTCCCCGTCTCCCTGTCTCACGGTCGTTCAGCGCACTTGCCGCGAGGTGCCGGAATGGGATCCCTATCCGGACGGTTGCCGGTGCCTTGACAGAACTCCACCGACTGCCCAAGGTGCGGCTGAGCCCCGTGCCGGATGCCCCGGCCAGGAGTGACGCCCCAATGCCCCTGGCCAGACTTTCGACCTGGCGCACACTGGACCGCGGCACGGTCGGAGCGCACATGCAGCGCGGGCGTGGCCTGCGCGCCCTGCCGGTCGCACTGTTGGCGGCGCTGTGGTGCGCGACGGCGCTCGGGCAGCCGCCCCCCGGCCAGCCGCCCCCCGCGCAGCGCTCCCTTGAAGAGCTCAGCCTGGAAGAGCTGATGGACGTGCGTGTGGAGACCGTCCAAGGGGCGTCGCGCTTCGAGCAGAAGGTGACGGAGGCGCCCGCGTTGGTCACGATCGTGTCGGGCGATCAGATTCGGCGGCTGGGCCATCGGACGCTCGCGGACGTCCTGCGGAGCGTGGGTGGTCTCTATGTGTCGGACGATCGCAACTATATGCGCCTCGGGGTCCGAGGTTTTGCCCGGCCGGGGGACTACAATACGCGAATCCTGCTGCTCGTGGACGGGCATCGCATCAACGGTAAGCATTCAAGCCGTCCCCCGCCAGCCCAGCGAAAAAGTTGACGTGACGTTATTCTGGGTGAGACTTCGCCGTGCCAGCGCATCGAGCGCGGGGCGTGGGTGGTCAG
>Ga0172370_10004656_pt1 | contig 18225 bp, 12 predicted proteins | sample LakKiv5m_FD_114538 | JGI IMG/M metagenome (GOLD analysis project Ga0172370, IMG submission 114538) | Freshwater microbial communities from Kabuno Bay, South-Kivu, Congo - kab_022012_11.5m | ecosystem: Environmental > Aquatic > Freshwater > Lake | place: Democratic Republic of the Congo...
ATCAAAAGCTCTTTGTCGTTGGACAATTCAAAAGTGTGAACTGCGGCCATTGGCGAAAGGCCCTGAGATCCGCGAATTTCGTATTGCTCATCGACTTTGAGCAGAGAGCCATTATTCTCCCAGCTTGCCTTGACTTGGCGTGTTGCGCTCACGGGCATAGATAATCCCATGAAGACGTTACTGGGAAACACACGGTTTACAATTGGCACCTTGACAAACTTGCCGTCGGTTTTTAGCCGCAAGGTGTCGTTGAGACTCCTTCGTTCGCCCCACTTGTGAATAATCGTTACATCCGAACCGCTTTGCTCGATATTAATGGACAGCGTACTGTAGAGACTAATCTCGCTGCTCTTTTCAGGGATGAGCTTCCACTGACCGTTCAAATCAGTGTCGGTCCGACTCAGACTTGACGAAACCGATATAAGCAGAATGGGAATGATACAGACAGGTAGGCATTTCGTGCGTGACATTTTCCTCCTCCTTACGATGTGATAAGTTGCGATTGGTCAGCCGAATGATAGGGCTTTTTTCGGGATTATTCAAGGATTTTATGTCAGCAAAGCCAACGGGGGTAATTGGGATTGAGAAGAGCAAAGCGATGCAAGGCAGGTAAATAAAAATCCCGGAAGCCCATCGAAAAACTTCCGGGAAACTAAGAGGTGCGAGTTTTATTTAAGGACGGCCTATGCTGCCAATTCCTCCAACAGGCTCTCGGTCTTGGCGACGTCCGATTGGTCGCCGCTATTTTTGAAAATGTGCAAAGCTTTTTCTAAACACTCCTTGGCTTTTTCCGGCATTTCCTGATCTCGCCAAAGCAATCCTGTCTCCACCATGGTTTCGGCCTCGTTTAGGCGGTTATCGATATCACGATTGAGTTTCAAGCTCTTCTCCAAATATAGGCGAGCCCGATCAAAATCTCCCAGAGAGCGACCAATCACTCCCAGAAGCTTGTAGACATCCGCAATGCCTTCCTGATATTTCATGCGGTCAAAATATTCCAAACACTTCATGCAATATCCCCGCGCCACCTCGTATTCCGCCATAGCGACCGATAATTCCGCCTGATGATAATAGTTGATACCGATGAGATAAAGATCATTCAACAACTGAGCATAGGATAAAGAAAGGGCATAGTATTTTCCGGCCTTTTGCCATTCTTTGCATTTGGCATGCGCCAGCCCGATATTATGATATACTTCCGCCAAAATACGCTCATTGTTCATTTCTTCGATCAGCGGGATCGTCATGCTCAGATGCAGCTTGACCAGCTTGTAATCCCCACGCATGCCGGCCGCTACGGCCAAATTGTTGTGCGCTTTGGCCATGATGCTGGCGTCACTAAATTTTTTGCCGATCTCCAGAGCTTCCTGCAAATATTCCTCCAGCGGCTGCCAATCGCACTTGGGGAAGCAAAGCGAGGCTAAATCGATCAGGCTATGCGCGCGGCCCTGAGGATCGCTAATTTGGTCAAAAATCGCCAGCGCCCGCCGATAGAGCTTGTCCGCTTCGTCCCAGTTATTTTGCCGATAGGCCACGTCACCCAGCTTTTTATTTGCTTCGGCCTGTAGCTTAAAGTCGCCTTGCCGGAGGCCCTCTTCATGCGCCTTTTCAAAAAGCTCCGTGGATTTGGCCATATTGCCAAGAAAGTAATTCAGCTTGCCGATGTGCAGGGCAATGGGGCCTTTGATGTTCTCCGTCAGCTCCAGTTTCGGGAGCGTCTGTAGAATTTGATCGGCCATGACCAAATAGCGATCGTATTTGACACCTTCTCCTACCGGCGTTTTCTTTTGCGCGGGCCTTATTGCGCGCAGCAGGCGCGCCATCTCCTCGATGGTGGCCATGACTTCGGGGCTCAGCTCGCTACCGACGGAAGAAGAACAAATCTCTTTGATTTTTTCAATAGCGGGCGGAAGCTCGTTTAGCAATTTGTCTTGCGTCATGATTTTCCCTATCAGAAACATTCCCTTTAGTGGAAGAATCCGTCTTCACTCTTTATTATCGACCTTTCGAGGAAAAGCTTGTGCTTTTTGTTAATTGACATGGCGTTTTCGGCATCTCAAAGCTCTTGCCTTTGACGAGGATCATTCGGAACTTGCTGAAGACTGCGATTTTCCTTCCGCAAGGTTCCGCCAACCATGCTGTCAGCTACCCGCACATTCCATATCAGTCCTTCGAAATAGCCCAGAGCGAAAAGTGTGGGATTTCGACGGAGACTTCCTTTTCACTATCACTGGTCTTGCTTGACCAGAGAGTTGTGACGGTTTCCTTTTTGATCCACCTGCCCTGCTTGTCATCGTAATAATATAGAGAAAACTTTTGTCTATCCAAAAGCTTTCCAAGCCTTTCGGCCTTGATCGTAAGCTCAGCCGGCGGGGTGAACTGTAGGCCTTCGGGGCCAAAGTTGAAAATGATGGCCCCTTTAGCAAACGTGCGCAAGTCCAAAGTGGCCTGGATGGTAATCCTAATTTTAGACATATCCTGAGTAGGCGGAATGATAGAGTGGGCATAAGCGACGAATGAAAAAACGCCAACCACCCCCAACTCCACGTACAGTTTCTTGGCCGCCTCAAGATTTATGTCTATGTACGTAGACCAACTGGACTCATTGCGAATTTTCTTGGGCTTTTTTGCTTGTACATCAGCCGAGACGTCATCATTGACCGAAATCGTCTCCCCCGGTTCCAGAGGGCTTTTTATTTTGCCGCAGCTTGGCAGCAAAACAACAGAGACGATAACAACCAACAGGATTACCATCTTTAAATGTTTTTTGACTTTCATGCGATCCTCCGCGAATTATTATATTAAAATGCAAACACTGTTTCTTCTTTAGGGTTTTCTTTTAGCTCATCGATTTGCACCAGCTCATTCTTTGCGCCGATGGTGGCTAAAATAACGGTGACTTGCCTGAACATCTCTTCGGCCCCATTTGCATCGCCCGTTATTTGTTCGAGCTTGGCCAGATCGATTCGTATTTGTGCCTCGTTATACCGGTTGCCGACATCGACCCAGACCCGTAGAGCTTTCTCTAGGTACGTTTTGGCAAGACGATAATGGCCCAACTCCCGATTCATTATGCCAAGCAGACGATAGCCATCCGCCAAGCGCTCGATACTGCCGATCTTGACAAAATAGTCCAAGGCTTGATCGCAGTAAGATTTGGCTGCTTTCCAATTGTACATGGCAATGCTCAACCCGGCTCGCAGCAGATACGTCACAGCCGTTTGGTAGAGGCTGTCCGAGCGGGCAGAATGATGAAGTGATTTTTCGTAGCAGTCGCCGGCCTCCTGCCAACGACCTTGACGCATGTAACATTGGCCCAAATTGTTATAGACCTCGGCAATGCCGGTGTCGTCCTGCAAAAGGTTAAAGGCAGATAGGGCTATTTGGAAGCACGCCTGCGCTGCATCATGTTTTCCATTGACGGTATAAAAAGCGCCCAGATTGTTGTTGCCTTTGGCGCGCAAGCGCGCATTGTTCATTTCCTCGGCAATCTCCAAGCACTTGCCGATAGCTTCTTCGACTTTTTCCCATTCGCCTTTGATGAATGAAATGGAGCTCAAATCATTGCAAACCTCTGCTTGTCCCTGCAAGTCTTTGGCTTTTTCATAGTGAGCCAAGCTGGCTCGATAATAGTTGTCTGATGCCTCATATTGGTTTCTGCGAAACGCCAAATCTCCCAACTGTTTGAGGGCATCCGCTTTCATTTTTGTGAGTCCCAAAAGATCTGATTGCTCCAACGCCAGATAGTACTTTTCCGTTGCAGCATCCAAATCTCCAAGTAAGAAATAAGCCTTGCCAAGCTCAAGATCGAGTAGGGCGCGCTGCTGTTCGGCAAACTCTATATCAGATATTTGCTCGATCTTGTCTATCGCCAACTTCAAATAACATTCCGGCGATTTGTCCCCAATTGCAGATACTAAATTCAGCCCAGATCCACTACCTTTGAAAGCCCTGGTGACCTCCTCCAGCCCATATAAGATGAGCGCCGTCTGCGGCAAGAGTTTCGTTCTCTCGCCGCTGTGACAGATCAGGAGGATATTATCCAGAACGAGTCCTAATTTCTCCATTACTCTGTTTCCCATTCCTCCCCGTTCTTTCTTTCTGTGTGGAAGCTGATCTGTTAATCTTTACATGTTAGTTATAGAATCGACGGCCTTACCTTTGCAAACATCCCATTTGCATTTCTCCCAAAGTATCCGTCCGCATAGGAACGCTCAGGCATCACTTATGAGGCAAAAGGGGCGGCGAGTAATAGAATTCTTTAGTACAAAAGTTTCATTCTTGGCTATCCCAATCCCATCAGTTACAATGAGCATATTGCTCCTTAACCTGCAATATTCATAAAACTGGCCACGAAGATACAAAGTCACGAAGAAAGCAAAACATAAGACGACTACATTTTAAGATTTCAGTTTTCTTGGTTCAATCTACGATGACTTGTTCCAATCTGTCGAATTAGGACTTTGTGTCTTGGTGTCTCGTGGCGCATGAATTATTCAAGTTAAAAATGCCATTCGGAAATATTGAAAAAAGTCGATACCGGTGAAAAGCGAAATCCTTTGAGCCGTTTGTCGATGCCGACCACTCTATCGGGTACCCAAAGAAAAACGGCGGGAGCATCATCGATTATCCTGGCTTGAAACTCTGCCCATAACGGCATCGCTTGCTGCGGATCGGCAATCAGCCGCGCCCGGTCGATCAAATCATCCACCGCCGGGTTTTGATAGCAGGAAAGATTGAATCCGTCCGGACCGACCATCGTGGAATGCCAGACAGGCAAGGGATCGACCTTGGTAGCGGACATCAGGCCGGAGAGCACTGCGTCGTATTGTCGCGCTGTCAACTTTTCTACGTAAACCGACCACTCCAACCGTTGGGGAATTGCCTTGACGCCTACTTTCCGCAACATCTCTTGGATCATTATCTGGGCGTCTTCCCGGGTCTGGCTGCCAATGTTGGTCAACAACTCGAAGGAGAATTCTTTCTTATCCTTGTCCATGATTCCATCACCATTACTATCCTGCCAGCCGGCTTGCTGCAAGAGCGTCTTTGCTTCCTCCGGCGAAAAAGGCGTGGGCTTGAGCTTTGCATCAAATGCCCAAAGCATTGGATGGATTGGACTGGTACAGACTTGGCCGAAACCGAAAAGCAGATGATTGACCAATGCTTGGCGATCAATAGCCAGGGTCAGGGCTTTGCGAACGCGTTGATCAGCGAAGAGAGGATTATTCATGTTATAGGAAAGCTGCACCAATTGTCCGTAGGGAAAATGTTCGGCGACAATTTTGTCGCTTTCCTTTGCCACTTTAGCGGCTTCGCTGGGGGCCAATCCATCGACAAGATGGACCTCACCAGTCTTGAGCTGAATCGATAACTGCGTCTGATCCGGCACGACCTTGAAAATAAGGTTCGGTATGTGTGGACGGCTGGAATCGTAAAAACGCTTGTTCTTTGTGAAAGAGATGAACTGATTGGGTACCCAAGATTTTAGCTTATACGGGCCATTGCTGACGGGATTGCTGTTGAAAGGAGCCGTCTTCCATTCTTCCGGCGAAAGCTTGCCCAAAATATGCTCCGGCAAAATGACTCCGTCGTTGATGTCCATCAATTGGTACATGTATGGCTCGGCAAAAAGGAATTGTACCGTCGAGTCGTCTACTACCTGCACTTCTTTGATGCGATCTTTGACGGCAGCGCCCGCCCAGCCGATGGCTGCATCCATTTGTTTATCAAAAGTGAATTTCACATCTCTCGCCCTGGTCCGAGCGCCATCGCTCCAGAATACATCGGTGCGGAGATGAAAGAGAATCCGCTTGCCACCGTCCAAAGCTTCCCACGATCTGGCTAATTCCGGCTTGAAGGAGATGAGGTCAGGCTGCTCGTCCATGAGGCTGAGGTACAACAATTGGGCGATCTCGGAATCAAAGCGCGACCGCGTCAACAGCGGATTCATGGACGCTGCATCGCTCACCACGCCGATGACCAAAGTGCCGGAGGCTTGTTGGACTTTGCCGCATGAGAAAAGAAAAAGATAAATGGCGAGAAAACAGCAAGCAACTGCAAAGCTTTTTAATATCTTTCCTCTCATGACTTTTCCTTTTCCTTTATCCATTTAAAGCAAACCGGCATTCGGTAGAATCCATCGGTATTGCGAATTAATTGGGCAGCGTTCCGGAGGTCGTGTTTGGCGGCTGAACTTCCTTGGCTTGAAACTACCTCGCTGACTTTGCGCAAGCAATTATAAGCCTCCGGAACGCTGATCTGTGCCTTCTCGAAAGACACTAATGAAACGGAATTTTTACGAGCTTTTGCGTCAACAGCACTTCCTGCAAACGATCACCCAGCAGGTTCAGACTGAGCACCGTGAGGACAATAGCCAGTCCAGGGAAAACGCTGATCCACCAGCCGTCCAACAAAACCTGGCGGCCTTCATTGATGATATTGCCCCAACTCGGAGTAGGGGGTTGCACACCCAATCCGATAAAGCTTAGGGCAGATTCGATCAGAATGACGTTCCCAACCATGAGGGTGGCTGAGACGATGACAGGAGCAAGCAGATTGGGCAAAATGTGCCGGCGCAATAAGCGAAGCTTGGAGATGCCAACGACGATTTCCGCCAAAACGAAATCCCGCTCCTTCAGCGAAAGAGTTTGGTTGCGCACAACGCGGGCAATGTCCATCCAGCTCAACAAGCCAATCACCAAAACGACCCACAACACGGAGGACGTGCCCAAGATGGCGGCCACCACCAACAGTAGAAGGAATTGCGGAAAGGCCATAAATAAATTCAGAATCCAACTGGCCACGGCATCGACCTTTCCGCCCAGATAACCGGAGAAGAGACCATAGGGAACGCCAATCAAAACGCTGAGGATCACCGAAGAAAACGCTACCATTAGCGAGACTCGCCCTCCATGTAGAACTCGTGCAAACACATCGCGCCCGAATTTGTCCGTGCCGAACCAATGCTTTGCCGAGGGGCTTTGATAGACTTCATCCAGGGCTTGGTCGATAGGACTGCTATGCATCACGTGCGGGCCGACGATTGTAAAGAATGCCAATAGCACAAAGATGGAAACGGCAATATAGGGCATTTTATTTTTGAGACGTTCTTTCATGGAATCAATTGGTAAAGGCCTTGGCAGGTCCATCAAAGTTCAAGGACCTTCGCTGTTAGGCAGACACTTCCGTTGTTAAGAGCTTTGCAGGCGAATGCGGGGATCCACCATGGCGCTGATGGCATCCGCGAGCAGATTGCCGATGACGACAAAAGTGGCCATAACGAAAGTGCAAGCAATGATCACCGGGTAGTCGCGGGCAAAAGCAGAGAAGACGATCAGCCTTCCCATGCCCGGCCAGGAAAATATCAGCTCGATGACGATGGAGCTTCCCACTAAAGCCGGAAAATGCTGGCCGATCAGAGTGATCAAGGGAACCATTGCGTTTCGGAAGGCATGCTTGTAGAAAATGCGTTTTTCGGATAATCCTCGCGCGCGAGCGGCCAGGATGTATTCCTGATTCAAAACCTCTGCAATGCAATAGCGAACATAGCGAGAGGTGACTGCGACAGATACCAAGCTCATCGAGACGACCGGGAGAACAAGATGGCTCAAGCCATCGACTAATCTTTGCCAGATCGACATTTCCGGGTAGGAAAAGGACAGCATCTGCGACGATGGCAGGAAGCCCAGCTTTTGCGAGAAAACCATGACCAGCACCAGAGCAATCCAAAAGGTCGGAATGGCATACAGAATCAAATTTAGGGTATTGAGCGAGCGGTCAACGAAAGAGTCCTTTTGGGTGATTTGCCAAAGACCCAGCAAGATGCCGAAAAAGAGTTGAATCAGCAAAGCCGGGATGGTCAAAAAGAGCGTGTTGGGCAGCGTCTGTTTTAGTATTTCTCCCACCGGTCGATGATCTGCATACGAGGTGCCCCAATTGCCGTGCAAAATACCCGTTATCCAGGCGATGAATTGCGAGGCAAGCGGTTCGTTGAGTCCCAAATCGTCCTGCATCTTGGCGACAGCATCCGCCTTGCCGTTCGGATCATAGGCGGCACTCGCGGGATTTCCGGGACTAAAGCGAAGCAGGAAAAAGGTCACGACGATCAAGCCGATGACCAGCAGAATTCCTGATCCGCCTTTTCTTAGTAGATAGTTTACCATGCCGATTGAGATACCAAGTTTGCGGAGCAGTGTTCAGCCAGATTCAAAAACCTGTAAGAGTCGTCTATCGAATCAAGTATGGATTTGGCGTTCAACGCCAGCAGCCGCTGAGTGTAAGGATGCTGCGGCCGCATCGTAATGGAAGCTGTTGACCCTTGCTCGACAATTTTGCCGCGATACATGATCATAATTTTCTGTGAGAATTGCAGCGCCAGGCCAAGGTCATGGGTGATTAAGAGCAGAGCGGCGCGGCGGCGTTGGCAATGGCCGACCAGGAAGCTCATCAAGTCTGAGCGCAACGGCGCATCCAACGCCGAGGTAGGCTCATCGGCAATGATCAATTGTGGGCGACAAGCGAATGCTATGGCAATCATAACCCGCTGGCGCATTCCGCCGCTGAGCTGATGCGGAAAAAAGCGATAGATTCGTCGGGCAGGATTAAGTCCGACTTGAGTGAGCAGATTAAGAGCGCGCTCGCGGGCAGCTTTTCTATGCAGCTTCGTATGCAAGCGAATCGTCTCCGCTATTTGCGCTCCGACTCTGAAAACCGGATTCAGTGCCAGCAGCGGCTCCTGAAAGATTATGCCAATTTTTTTGCCGCGAATTTTGTTTAGCTCAGCCTCGGAAAGCCCCGCCAAGTCGCTGTCTTCTAAACGAATGTTGCCGGAGACCAGCGCTTTACCGGAATGATCAAATAGACGCAACATGGCTTTAGCCAGCGTGGTTTTGCCGGAGCCAGATTCACCGACCAAAGCCATTGTCTCTCCGTAATCGATGCAGAACGTTACCCGATCTACCACGCAAACCGGTTGCGGTTCGAGATAGCTAACGGAAAGATTTTCCACTTCAAGCAAAGAGGAACTCATGAGAGGACTGGCCCTCAGAAGGGTTTATCGATACGAGTTGTTTTTAGATGAACTGTAGGATGCTTGGCGAAAGTTGCTGCGGCTTTGGGACACATAAGCTGAGAACAGTAGGTGCTGATGCGGAAACTATGATGAATTGAGGTGATCGATCCGAAACTGGTAATGTGTAAAAGCTTGTCCCATACACACCACACACCTGTCCCATTACATCCACACTACCAGCTCCGGATCAGGCTCAAAATCACCTCCATTGGTTCAATTGCTTTCCATTTTGCAAGATGTATGCCAGGTGGAGGAAGAGGAAAATTCAAGATCAATTCGCAAAGGCAAGCCACACTCATGGTGGCTGAGCTTCCCCGCGCCGTGCCTCGCGCGTATTTTGCTGGAATGAAGGTCATATTTGAATGTTTTTTTTCTCTCTGGTGTTACAGGCGTTGGCGGCGAGAGGGACAACAAAGCAACTGCCAGACTCTGAGGAGACCTACGATGTCAAGACAAGCGATCTATCACTGGGAGCGGCATCCCAAAGCAGAGGCGCTGCTACTGAAATGGTTGGACGGATATTGCCTGGCGAATAGAGCCATATCCGATTTGAGCATCGATCTCGAACAGACCACCAGCACCCGGTTATTCGATTGGATCGATCACCTACTGATCCCCGATAGCGACGTCCACAAGTTTCAGTTAACGGAGGTGGGCTTTCAAATGGAGCAGCAAGAGGGCGAGCTTGTCACCTATTTTCATCCTGGCGCCATGTTGCCGCGAGTGCTGGTCAAGAAGGACTCTTCTGTCCATGGGGTCGCCATCAAAGTCGAGAGCATTGCCGATTTTCTCATGGTCAGGGGATTGTCCTTGCCCATCGAAGGCGACATTCTTAGCGGCTACCGACGTTGCTACATCCGGGAGGAAAAGGAAGTATCACTGTGGGTCATCGAGCGCCGGGGGAGCCGCACGATGCAGCCTACTCGGACGGAAAAAGACCACGTGAACAAGTATTTGCGAGCCGTCGAAAAATGGCAATCACGACCCCGCAGCAATGAAGAGGAAGAGCATGCCATGCGACGCACCCTGAAAGCCGCCGATGAGCTGATTGCATTGGTCGGACGGGACATGGCTGCATGCATTGTGCTGGAAAATGAAAGAAAATTCTGGCAAGCAAAAAATCTGGCCGGGCAAATACAAAAAGCCAGACAGGATCGCTTAGGCATGGGCTGGGCCAATCACGACCATCACACCTTCCGCAGCTCCCGGCGTCATTTTCGCTCGCTGGTGCTTCTCTTTGAGAGGCTTGGTTTTCATTGCCGGGAGCGATTCTATGCCGGTCAGCAAGCCGGCTGGGGCGCTCAAGTGATGGAGAACAGTCACTGTGGACTGGTTTTGTTTTTGGATTTGGACCTGACGCCCCAAGAGGTCGCAGTCGATTTCGCCCACAAAGAACTGCCTGAGCAGAACCAGCTCGGTACCGTTGGACTTTGGTGCGCCTTGCATGGCGACTCGATCTTGCAGGCCGGCATGCACCACTTGGAGGCGCAATTTCATTTCGATCACCTGACTAAAGATTTGGCGCAGATCGGCGTGCAAATGATGGAACCCTTTAGCAATTTTCCGTTTTTGCGCCAAGCATTCACCAAAGGGGAAATCTGGCAGGTCAAGCCTGAACGTGTTCAGCGCCTGAAAGAAGCAGGGCAAATCAGTTCCGAGCAGGCCGAGAAATTTCTCCAATTCGGTGCCATTGGCAGCCATTTGGAAAATTTGCAGCGGCGAGAGGGCTTTAAGGGATTCAATCAGGAAAACGTGAGCGAGATTATTAGAAAGACGGATCCGAGAAAAGTGGCTTTTTGAGGAGAGAGGAGATATCTATCTCTCCAACCATAATCGGACCTGATTTTTTTAATAGTTTTGCGCCCAATCGTTTTGCCATTTCGCTGAAGGCTTAAATAGTCACGATCTGTGTAAACTAAAGTCTGTAGGCTTGAAAAGAAAAAGGCCGGAGAGAAATACATCCGGCCTTTTTCTGGAACCAACACCTTTAGTGAGTCAGTCACTATTACTCAACTTCCATGACCATAGTTCCGAATCGCTTCTGTACTGAGCGAAGCATCAGAACAATCGCCATGATCGGCTGATTTCAGCCAACCAATGATAGGTGATCTCGAGATCGCCGGAGTCGATCCAGTGGCTCAGACCTCAACGATCTCAATCTTGCGAGCAAAGCTGGGCCTAAATCTCTTGGCGGATAACCCCTTTGCTCAATCTCCGCTCTTCCCGCGCTTTCTTCTTGCCGCGCAGTTTTTCAGCCAAATCCTCTATCTTGCTGTAAATGACCGGTACGACATTTAGCGTCAAGATCGTCGCCACTGCCAGGCCGCCCATGACCGAGCGGGCCATCGGCGCCCAGGTCTCGCCGCTTTCTCCGACGCCCAAGGCTAACGGAAGCATGCCCAAAATAGTGGTCAATGCAGTCATTAAAACCGGACGGAGGCGTAGACGCCCGCCTTCTTTGATGGCAGCATAAATGTCCATGCCCTCCGCGCGCAATTGGTTGATGCAATCCACCAAGACGATGCCGTTGTTGACCACAATACCTACGAGCATAATGATGCCGATCAGCGCCATTACGTTCATGTCCGTTCCGGTTATCAGCAATCCCAAAGCCACGCCGATGATGGAGAGCGGAATCGTGAACATGATGATAAACGGATCCAGCAGCGATTCGAACTGTGAAGCCATGACCATATAGCACAGCACCATGGCGACCAGAAAGGCCAGTCCCAAATACATGAATGACTCGATCATGTCTTCTGCCGCACCGCCGATTTCAACGCGGAAATCAGCAGGGACAGCTACCCTTTTGATGGCATTGCCGACGTCCTTGGTTACACCCTGCAAATCCCTCCCGGAAACGGTCACCTCCAAGGTAACGATACGGTCTTGATCCTCCCGGCTTATTTCTTTGGGAGCTTTGGAGTACTCGATGCTGGCCAACGACCTAAGCGGGACTTGCTTGCCAACCGGCGTCATGACCAGGATGTTCTCTAGATCTTCTTTGCTCGTGCGAGCGGATTTATCCAATTGTACCCGCACATCGTACTCATCACCCCGGTCGCGATAGCGAGTGACCACCGAGCCCAAGACGCTGGTGCTGACCGATTGTCCGACCATGGCCGTATTCAAACCAAGATCGGCAATGCGCTGGCGATCCAGATTGATTTTGAGTTCCGGCCCTGCCTTGCGGACACTTGAAGTAATCGAGGCAATGCCTTTGACGTTCTTAAGCTCCTTTTCAACTTGCTCGCTAAGGACCTCGGCGCGCGTTAAATCATGGCCGAATATTTTGATGACAATATCCGCTGCATTAAAGAGAGCCGCGCCACGATCCATGAATTTGGCCTCCACGTCCGGGAGCTTGGTCACCAGTGGCAGCAAATCATCTTGGATGTCCTTCAAATGGCGCTTGCGATCGGTCAGGCTTTTCAGCCGCACGGTCATATCCCCTTCGGCCGAGGATCGCGTGGAGAACAGCGCATACACACCCTCGCCCTGGCCAAAGTTGGTGTAGATATTTTCCGCTTCAGGGACGTGCTTGGCGATGATGTCGTCCAGCTCATTCATGCTTTTTTCCATGGCTTCCAGACTGGTGCCGGGCGAGCGGTTAACAGCTATCTGCACGAATCCCTGATCGGTTTTGGGAAAGAATTCCCCGCCCAGACTGGAGAGCACCACAATCGAGAGGATAAAAAGCAATAAAGTCGATAACAGTACCTTCCACCGGTGCTCCAGCGGCCAACCGAGAAACTTTTGGTAAAAGTTCTGCAAATCCTCTAACCATCCTCCAATCCGCTTTGCAGCGCGGGCCATCCAATTGGTTTCAGCCAGATTCCTCTTGATGCGCAAAATACGCGAGGCCATCAAAGGCACCAACGTCAAAGCCACAAGGAGTGAAATGGTTAGCGATACGCAGATTGTCAGCACCATGTCTTTGAAAAGCTGCCCGGCCAGTCCCGGCACAAAGAGCACCGGAATGAAAACCACCAAAGTCGTCAAGGTTGAGGCTGTGACAGCCATTCCCACTTCTTTCGCGCCTTTTGCGGCGGATTCGCGGAGATTTTCTTTCAGCTCATCGTGATGCCGGAAGATACTTTCCAGCACGACGATAGAGTTGTCTACCAACATACCTACGGATAGCGCCAATCCGGCCATGGAAATGATGTTGAGCGTAATACCAACCTGATCCATGACTGCAAAGGTCACCATGACGGAAATCGGTATGGAAACGGCAACGATGAACGAGCTGCGCACGTTGCGCAAAAAGAACAGCAGCACCAAAAAGGTGAGCAAGATTGCCTGCCAGGCAGTAGAACCCAAATTTGATATCGAGCGCGTGATGAACGCAGACAGATCAATGACTGTTTCGATATGCACGCCTTTGGGTAGCTCGGATTCGATTCGTTTTAATTGCTTGCTCACGTCGCGACACACTACCACGGTGTTGGCATCCGACTGCTTTTGAATTATGACCATGACGGCAGCCTTGCCATTATTCCAAACCCGTTCGCGGCTGTCTTTGAACCCGTCTTCCACCCTGGCTATGTCCTTGACGTGAATGACAGAGCCATTGTAAACTGCAACACCGGTGTTTTCTATTTGATCGATGCTGGTGAATTCACCGGCGGTTTGAATGGTGAATTCTTGTCTGTCATTATCGATGTATCCCGACGGGATCTGCAGATTGGCTGCCTGCAACGATCCGGTGATCTGCTGGATGGAGACGTTGTGGGCGCGCATCCGCACGGGATCCACCAGCACTTTGATTTCCCGCTGCATGCCGCCCATGGTGAATGCAGATGCTACACCGGGAATACGCTCTAACCGAGGCTCGAAATCCCGTTCGCCAATCCGCCGTAATTCCGCCTGACCATGGACATCCGAATACAAGGCCAGGTATAGGATGGGCTGCTGTGAAATGTCAAATGGAAACACCATAGGATCGCTGACATCCTCAGGCAGATAGTCGCGGATGAATTCCAAATTATTGCGCACATCGATTTCTGCCTGATTCATATCGCTGCCCCAATTGAATTCCAACATGACGATCGACAATCCTTGCCGGGTGACCGAGGTGACTCGTTTGACGTTTTCGACCGAGGCAACCACTTCCTCAACCGGGCGCGTCACCACCGTTTCGATGTCGAAGGGACCCACGCCCGTGTATTGGGAGATGACAGCGATATAGGGAAAATTGAGCTTGGGATATAAATCCACATTGAGGCGTATTAAGGCAAAAAGGCCAAAACCCACTGCAATCAAGTAGATCATGGCGAAGGTGACGCCTCGCTTGATGGCGACTTGTGTCATATTCATAGTGCAGAACCTCCCTTGGCCACGATCACCGGCACCCCGTCGCGCAAATTGGCCTGGCCGGTCGTCACCAGCAACTCACCCGGTTGCACACCACCCGAGACCGCCAATTGGGTGTGGTTTACATAGGTCACGGTCAATTTTCGCTGTTCCGCTTTTTCGTCTTTTACCACAAAAACATTATATGAAATCACGGCCTTGTCTTCGCCGTTCACCTTTTCCATGCTTGTGTTCTCAATGGCTGCATAGCGAGGTACAGCAATGATGTCTTTGAGAATCCCAGTCGTCACGGAAATGGTAGCGAACATGCCTGGCTTTAGCAGTCCGCCGGAGTTGTCGATGAGTACTTCAACCTCTGCCATTCTTGTCGTAGGATCAAGAACGGGGGCGATTTTTATGACCTTCCCTTCGAAGGCCTGATCGGCATAGCTTTTCACCATCACTTTGGCTGTTTGTCCCACTGCGAGGCGTCCCAAATCCTCCTCCGTCGCGTCAAAAGTGGTTTTGACCCGATTCATTTGGACGATGGTCACTATGGGCATGGCCGGGCTTGCCATATCGCCAGCCTCATAATAACGCTTGCCAATAATTCCCGCGATCGGTGCCGTCACGGTTGCGTCGCTCAATTGGCTTTTCGCGCTTTTTGCCATTGCTTCCGCCTGTTCGGCCTGAGCTTCGACCGCTTTGTACTGCGTCTCAACGGCATCGAACTGTTGCTTGCTCATGGCATTCTCTTTGAAAAGCCTTTGGGCGCGCTCGTACTCCAACCGCAGATTTGCCTGCTGCGCTTGGGCCGCGACCAATCCCGCCTCTGCCTGTCGCACAGCCTGTTCGATGGTCGTGGCAATGATAGTTGCAATGGGAGCATCCTTGGCCACATAGTCTCCGTCGTCGACATAAAACTTCTCGATTCTGTCAAGAATCTTTGAGAATACTTTTACCTCCAATTCGGCTTTGATGTCGCCGCTGTAGCTTAAGGATTGCACGACGTTACCCAAAGCGACGGTCGTCACTTCCACGGGAACTTTATTTTCCGCCTCATTGGCTTTGTTGTTCTGCGTGCAATTGGCTGCGAATCCAACGATGCTTATGATTGCAGCGACTAAAACTAATTTTCTTAACATTGCCAGCTCTCCTCTGAATTACTAAACTTTGACGTATGAAATCTCAAATCCGGCTACCCGCTCTACAAAGCGCCAGTGAGCGAGCCGGTCACTTTTCGCAATTGATAGCGTGCCATTTGATATTCGTATAACGATGAAATGTAATTTAGCTGTGCTCGGGTCAATGCCAAGCGTGAATTCAATACATCGAGCTGAGTATTGGCGCCTTCCTCGTACATCATGTTGGCAAGGCGAAGCGCTTCCTGCGCCAGATCCACGGATTCCTTCGCGGAGACATACTTCTGCTTGGCTTCCTGAAAGCTGTTGTAGGCGATCTCCGATTCCGCGGCAATGCCGTCGTGGGCTTGCTTCTCGGTATCGAGAACGATCCGATAGTCCAGTTTGGCCCGTTGATACTCCTTGCTCGATTTGAATCCATGAAAGATCGGAATCTGCAAACTGAGCGCCGAGGTAAAACCTTTACTAAAATCTCTCTGGCTGATTTTGTAATCGTTTCTTTGTGCTAGATAAGAATAATCCGTCGAGAAAAAAAGCTTGGGCATGAAATTACTACGGGCGATGGTGGTCGCTTTTTCCGCCATGTACTTTTGATCCGCGAGAGCAAGGATTTCCGGACGCTTTGTTAGGGCCAGGGTTTGAAAATCCTCCAACGGCATATTGGAAAATTCATCCTCTGCGTAGGCGAACGCGCCCTCGACTTCGATCACAGTGTCTCGGTCCAAGCCAAGCACCGTGCGAAACTGGGTGAGGGCGGACTGGTACTGATTCCTCGCGGTAATCACTTCAGGCTTTATATTAGCAGCTTCGACTTCAGCGCGCATCTTATCGAACCCTGACGCCATGCCCACCGCGTGCTTTTTTAATACGACATCGAGATTGGCCTGTGCCTGCGCAAGCGCCTCCTCCTGCACCGATACCAATTCACGCGCTAACAACACTCCGTAGAAAGCATTGGCCGTTTGATAGATCAGATTCTGTCGGTTGGCTTCGAGGTTGCGCTCCGCCACCGATTTGGCTGCGTAGGCAATCTCGATCCCGGCAACACCGGCACCGCCTAAAAACAATGGTTGCCGCAGCGTCGCACCGTAGGTATAGGTATTTTCCAAGGCAAAAGATAAACGCACATAATCCGGCATAAGGCTGAGCTCCGGAATAAACGGTGCCAATGGTGCCAGCATTGGCTTTAGGAAATTGGGGATGGTTGTTTGCTGAATCTCCCAAGCGTGTTGTAGGCTGGCCGTGGCGTCCAGTTGCGGCAAAATGTTGGAATACGCCTCCCATACGCCAGCCTTTGCTTTTGCGACTTCCTTTTCCGCCATTCTAATTTGTGGATTTCTTTCCAAGGCGAGTGACACGCTCTTGTCGAGCGTGAGCACCAGCTTTTCCTGTGACAATAACTGTGTCGGCCCTGCTATGCAGCTCATAAGTAATAGGCAGAGCAATGTTTGTTTCAATGACATTCGTACCTCCATCTAAGAATCATCCATTTTACTGGATTCAACGTCGTCATTCCATATTCTTAAACTGTGGGGTTAAGCGATTACTGAAAGGACGATATCCAAAGCAGTGTTTGAAAGTAAAATTCCGTTAGCAGCAATGCAGTTTTCTACACCCTGTCGCTATCACCCTAAAAAGATGACCAAACTTGGCTGGGAATTGAAAACCTGTTCGCCTATTCATTAAGACCCTTAAAAAGCATTTCGATGGCTTCTTCCGCTAAATGATCCGAGAGAATTTCTTTGCTGCTATTCAATTGTCTCAAGAGAAAATGTGTGATCACACCGCCGACAATTTCCGCAGCGAGTGCCGGTTTGGCACTGGCGCCAAACTCACCGGAGTTTAGCCCTTCCTTTATCATGTCGGCCAATAAATGCCAAGGTTTGTCATCCGCAAAAACCGACCGCTCGGAAATCGGCGTGTTATCCGAAGACTGGGAAGTTAGAAAGAACCTGATGAACTCGGGATGCTGGATGCATTCACGAAAGTAACTCTTCATCAATTCGATGAGTTTCGCTTTTACCGATATTTCTTGAGCGCGGATGCGCTCGAAATTAGCCAGAACATGAGCGTTGCCGGTATCTACCAAATCCCGGTAAAGACCTTCTTTGCTGCCAAAATAATAGTAGATGGTGGGTTTGGACATTCCCGCATGCTCCGAGATTTCCCGCATGGAGACGCCATTATACCCTTTTTCAGCAAAGAGATGAGCGGCCACCCTGAAAATTCTTGTCTTCGTGTCCGGATCGGCACAGCCTTCGGATGACTTTCTTTGCATTGCCTAATTCCAATTATCGCCAATCACTCCTTAAATTCTACCTACCGTTCGGTAGAAAACTCCGACAATATACAAAATTTTGGCAAAATAGTTTCAGAAAAATTTTACAGAGAAAACTATTTTCATGAGCCAAGTGCCGCAAACCAGACTCTGCTATAAACCAATGTACTGAACTTTTCTGGGCTAATCAGACTCTGCTCCTCGCCGGTCCTACTCATATCGGAAGTTTTATAAAAATGCTGAAATTCCTCTTGACATTTTACTCGGAATGATTTATCTTTGCGAGGCTCTTTTAAGAGTGTTATTGGAGTGTCATAATAGCCCTCTCTTGAGTCAGAAGAGACGAGGCTCTTGGAAAAGGTTTGGATCGCATTCAAATTTTGAATGTCAGATAAGGAGGAAGAACCATGTGGGATATTTGCCAACCAGCCCGATAC
>Ga0172370_10004657_pt1 | contig 18219 bp, 14 predicted proteins | sample LakKiv5m_FD_114538 | JGI IMG/M metagenome (GOLD analysis project Ga0172370, IMG submission 114538) | Freshwater microbial communities from Kabuno Bay, South-Kivu, Congo - kab_022012_11.5m | ecosystem: Environmental > Aquatic > Freshwater > Lake | place: Democratic Republic of the Congo...
GCATCAAGGATGATCGCACGATCCTCGGCGATATCCTCTTCGCCGCCACATATATGAAACGGCAGGACCGGGTGTTTCTCATGGACGGGGATGCCCTCATTATCCCCCAGAAACGATTGATGTGGATCCTGGACCGGATTCGGGAGCACCTCCCCTGGGTGAAGCGGGTGGGGGCCTACGCCAATGCCAAGAGCATTCGAATGAAGACCCTCGATGAATTGAAGGCGCTGAAAGAAAACGGACTGGGCATCCTGTATCTAGGCGTGGAGACCGGGGACGAGGCCATGCTCAAGAAGATCCGGAAGGGAACCAGCGCCCAGAATCTGATCGATATGGGGAGGAAGGTGAGAGAGGCCGGGATCAAGCTCTCGGTGACCGTTTTGTTAGGGATTGCTGGGAGAGAGCGGTCTCTCGATCACGCCAGGGCTACCGGCGACCTCCTGACCCGAATGGACCCCAATTATGTGGGGGCACTCACCGTGATGCTGATACCGGGAACCCCCCTCCACGATGACTACCTCAACGGGACGTTTGAGCTTCTGTCCGAGCATGAGCTGCTGCTCGAATTGCGAGAGATGATCGCCCACACCGACCTGAGCCGCGGACTCTTCTTTTCCAACCACGCATCCAATTATCTTCCCATCAAGGCACGGCTCCCCAAGGGGAAACAGGAAGCCCTGGATCAGATCGACATGGCCCTGAGGGGGGAAATCGGTCTTCGTCCGGAATGGATGAGGGCCCTCTAATTAAAGATCACAGCATTTCCAATAGGCAACCGTTCACGGGTACGCTTATCCTCCAAATGCTGGCCATAAGGCCATTTTACCACCCTCATAAGGTCAAGCCTTTGGTGCCAGATGAGGTCACTATTTTCTTGAAATTCCGGCATCAGCCAGGTAGAAAAACCTGATCGGATCAGAGTCCCAGGGTGCTAATTCCCTGTATCCGGACTGAACTCGGATGAAGGAGGAGAAAATGATACCGCTAAGAGACAAGCTTTCCCACCTGACATACACGCAGGCCTGCAAGTTGCTGGGAACCGGGGGTCCCAGACTCATACGCGCTGGTGGGGCCTACGATATCGACCTGACGGAGCAGGTGACGCTTACCAAGGACCTTTTTCAGCTCCACGTGGATGGGGCTGTCGTCACCATGCAACTGGATCCCCTGAGGCCAGACCGTCTCGCATATGTCTGCAATCGCTGTGAGACGGCCTGCGCGCATCTGGGCGCGGCCTTTTCCCTGATACTGGAAGAGAAGCTGGCCCTGGGCCTTGCAGCGCCCCCGCCGGACAGAGCCCCGATTGAGGGCCTTAGCGATGAAGAGCTGGTCAAGCAGGCCATTGAAGAGAGGGCCGAACGGGCAAAGACCGAAAAGATGGAGGTGAAGTCCTTTGATCCGGATCGCTTGTGGACAGACTATGCCGTGACCAACCGGTCTTCCGGCCGGACTTATCGCGTGGCCCTGCGGGGATGGGAGCGGGGAGAGTCGTTCTGCACCTGCCCCGATTTCAGGAAAAACACTCTGGGGACCTGCAAGCACATTCTCCACGTCATCAATAAGGAGAAAACCCGTTTTAATGCGTCTGTTCGCGACACCCCATTTAAGGTGGAGGAGATCGCCGTCTATATCCGATACGGCGAAGCTCTGGAGTTGCGCCTTCTGATCCCGGAGGACCTCGACAAAAACGCCATGGCCGTACTCAAGCCCCTGAAGGACAGGCCTGTCAAGGATGTCAAGGGACTCCTCGAACGTATCCGGACCGTAGAAAGGCTTGGCCGGGATGTCACTGTCTATCCGGATGCCGAGGAATATATCAACACGCTCCTCTACCGGGATCGGGTATCCGGCAAAATGGAAGCTATACGAAGGGACCCCGCCAATCATCCCCTGAGAAAAACGCTCCTTAAAGCTGAACTCCTTCCTTACCAGCTCGACGGCGTCGCCTTTTCCGTTGGGGCGGGCAGGGCCATTCTCGCGGATGACATGGGACTGGGGAAAACCATCCAGGGGATTGGCGCGGCCGAATTGTTGGCACAGGATGCGGACATCTCCAAGGTCCTGGTCATTTGCCCGGCCTCCCTGAAATCCCAGTGGCGTCTTGAAATCAAGAAGTTCAGCGACCGCAGTTGCCAGCTTGTACTGGGAAAGGCCCAGGAACGGGCGGAACAGTACGAGGGACCTGCATTCTTCACGATCTGCAATTATGAACAGGTCATGAGAGACATCCTCTCTATCGAGCGGGTCAAGTGGGACCTGATCATCTTAGACGAGGGGCAGCGGATCAAGAACTGGGCCGCCAAGACCAGCATGCTGGTCAAGTCGCTCAAGTCCACCTTTGCCCTGGTCCTGACCGGGACGCCCATCGAGAACCGGCTGGACGAATTGTTTTCCATCATCGAGTTTATCGATGACCGCCGTCTCGGGCCAGCCTTTCGCTTCTTCAACAGGTATCGGGTCACCAATGAAAAGGGGAGATTGCTCGGATACAAGAACCTGAACGATCTCAGGGAAAAGCTCCAGCCGATCCTGCTCCGCCGGACAAGGAACGCAGTCATGAAAGAGCTGCCTCCTCGCACCACGGAGATCCGGCGGATCCCTCCCACCGATGAGCAGCTTGAAATCCACAACGGCCACAAGAGGATCATCAGCACCATTGTCTCAAAAAAATACATCTCTGAAATGGACCTCCTTCGCCTCCAAAAGGCCCTCCTCATGTGCCGAATGGCGGCCGACAGCACCTTTTTGGTGGATAAGAACCCGCCTGGCTACTCCAGCAAGCTGGAAGAACTGGAGGTCCTTCTGGACCAGTTGATGGGAGAAGAGGATCGGAAGGTCGTCCTCTTTTCCGAATGGACCACCATGTTGAATCTGATCCAGCCATTGCTGGAAAAGCGGAGACTCAACTATGTCCGTCTGGACGGATCCGTTCCCCAGAAAAAGCGGCAGGGGTTGATGCACCAGTTCCGGAGGGACCCGGCGTGCAGGCTCTTTATCACCACCAATGCAGGATCCACAGGACTCAATCTCCAGGCCGCCAATACGGTCATCAACGTGGACCTCCCCTGGAATCCAGCCATTCTCGAGCAACGGATCGGGCGGGCCCACCGCATGGGACAGAAACGGCCGGTCCAAATATTTCTTCTGGTCACAGAAGAAACCCTGGAGGAAAGCCTCCTCGGCACGCTTTCCGCAAAACAGGCCCTGTTCCTGGCCGCCCTCGACCCCGAGTCGAAGGCGACGGCCATAGACCTTCAGACCGGGGTAGAGGAACTCAAGAACCGACTGGAAATACTCTTAGGCGAAAAACCGGATGCCGCGGTCGATGAGAGCCTCAAAAAGGAAGTGGAAAAAGAGGCCGAGGCCCTGGCGCGGCGCGAAAAAATTGCAGCGGCCGGCGGACAGTTGCTGGGCGCGGCCTTCTCGTTCATCGGCGAGATATTCTCTGGAAAGGAGGAGGCCGAACAGACCCTTCAGACGGCGAAGGCCTTCAAGCAAAGGCTGGCCGAGTGCCTCGAAAGGGGGGAAGACGGCCGGTTGAAGATGACCGTCACCCTTCCTGACGAATCGGCCCTCGATACCCTGTCCCGGTCCCTGGCGCAGATTCTTGCGTCAAAGTGATACTGGATACTGGATAGTTGATGCTGGTTGGCGGGATGCTGGGAAGAGGTCTTTTCTGACCTCCGACTACTGACCTCTGGCTCTGATGCTGGCTGCTGGTTTTCGAAGTTTGAAGTTACGAGTTTGGAGTGCCTAAAGTTTAAAAGGAAAAAATTCCGATTTGAACTCCTAACTCCACACTTTAGTTCACTTTAGCTCACTTGTTTTAGATTCTCCCTGATCAGACTGGCTTGTTTGCCGGACGGAGAGAGGGCTTGGATAAGAGGTTCAAAGGTCCAAGGTTTCAGGGGCAGGTTCCCTCCCTGCCCCAAATTTCTACTTGACAGTGTCTCCCTGAGAGGCTATTTTGTGAACCTATAAATCATTTAGCTAAACTAAGGAGATACAACTCATGGCTTCCAACAGCAAAAAGACCAAGGCAATCCGTGCCCGCAAGGCAAAGTCCAACAAGAAAAATATCAAGAAAAATCTGGCGCGTGTTCAGCAGAATGCGTCCATCCTGAGAGAACTGGCTTCCGAATCAGAGTCCTGATCCCCTCTATCATTCATTCACATCCCCACCCCGACCCATCCTGTCCCCCAGCATACCGTGACTGAGGTGCTTTCCACGTGTCCGCGCTTGCGCCGGCGATGAGCCGTCCGGCGTCTAACCGGGCACGGGAAATCTGTTTTCTACGTTCTTGAACACAAAAAAAAGCGCTTGACACCCTTAATTGTATACAGTACACAAACCTGTAACGCAGACGCCAATCGCTTCGTCCTATCCACCCTTCGATTGATGGGCATTCACTGCCGCAAGGAGGAACCCAATGGATCTTTTCAGGAATATCACCGTTCTATCCCTTGAACAGGCAACCGTACTCCCCTATCTGACCTACCGACTGGCCCATGACGGAATGCAGGTGATCCGATTGGAGCACCCAGTCTACGGCGACCCCAACCGGATGATCGGCGAAAATGTCCTGGGCGAAGAACGGATGAACGCCTACTTTCTCTGCATCAACGCGGGGAAAAAGGCCCTGACCCTGAATCTCGCCGATCCGGAAGGTGGGAAGATATTTCACCGCCTCATCAATGAGCTGAATGTGGATATCTTTGCAACCAACCAACTCCCCAGGAATTACCAGAAACTGGGGATTGCCTACAACACCCTCAAAGGCGTAAAACCCGACATCATCTGGCTGGGCGTCACCGGTTTCGGCCCGGACAGCAACGAAGCGGCCTATGATCCGATTTTACAGGCGCGGTCGGGCATGATGGAAATGACCGGCGAAGCGAACGGTGATCCCCAGGTAGTAGGTATCCCCCTCCCGGATATGGGTACCAGCGAACATGCCTACGGGCTCCTCATGAAGGCCCTTTTTAAACGCCAGGCCACCGGCGAGGGCTCCTGCATCCACATGTCCATGTTCGAGTCCTCGGTGTCCTGGATGACCGTGCCGATCACCCTTACCAGGCTTCTCAACAAGACGATCACTCGACGCGGAAACACCCACGAATTCTTCTGCCCGGTCTCGGTCTATCAGACCAGCAATGGATTTGTCTACATGGCCGTGGGAAATGACCGGCAGTGGAAATCCATGGTCTCGCAGGAGATGTTTAATTCTCTGGACAGGCCTGAGTACGAAAAAAACGCAGGGAGAATAAAGGATGTGGACAACCTGAATCGGGCCATCAATAAAGTGACCCGTCAGCGCACCTCAGAGGAACTGATCGACCTGTTCAATTCCCTCACGCTCCCCATCAGCAAGATCAAGACGATCCCCGAGGTCATTGCGGACCCTCTTGTGGAACGGCGGCTCCTCTTTTCCAGAGATGAGAAGACCGGCACACAGATTACCCTGCCGCCGCCCCCCAACATGACGCCGTTTCTGGAGCAACTGGATCGCAAACTCCCCTTTCCCCCCCGTTTCGGAGAACACAACCCCGAGATATACGGCCAACGGCTCGGATACTCGGACCAGGAATTGAGCGCCTTCAAAGAGAAGGGCGTCATATAACGGTAATTCAGGAATTGAGGGATTCTTAAATTCGGTACCTAAGGAGATGCTCACATGACCGTTTGGATTGAAACCGAACTCTGCAATGGATGCAAGCGGTGCATCAAGGCCTGCCCGTACGGGGCCGTTGAACTTCGAGACGGCAAGGCCCATATCTTGGAGACCTGCACGTCCTGCGGGGCCTGTATCGAGGTCTGCAAACAGAAGGCCATTCAGACCGACATCGAGCCGAAGGTCATCCCTGATTTCAGCGACTGGAAGGGGGTATGGGTTTTTGCGGAGCAGCGAGACGGCGCCCTGAGCCGCGTCTCGCTCGAACTCCTGGGCAAGGCCCAGTCCCTTGCCGCAGATCTCGGTCAGGAGGTATCGGCCGTGCTCTTGGGCCACCAGGTATCCGGGCTGACCAAGATCCTGTTCGAGTATGGGGCAACCCATATCTACCTGGCCCAGCACAAGGCCCTCACAGACTACCGGACCATCGCCTATGCCAAGGTCCTGGGAAGCCTGGTTATGGAATTCAGGCCCAATATTCTCCTGATGGGGGCCACCCATATCGGTCGGGATCTGGGGCCGCGTCTCTCCAGGCGCGTGGGTGTGGGGCTAACCGCGGATTGCACGGAATTGACCATTGATCTGGAGGAAAGGATTCTCCTCCAGACCCGTCCTGCCTTTGGCGGCAATGTCATGGCGACCATTGCCAACCGCTATTCCAGACCGCAGATGGCCACGGTGAGGCCCGGAGTGATGGAGGCCGTCAGAAAGGCGGGCAACAAGGGGAATGTGATCACGTGCAAGGTCTCTCTGAGCGAAAAGGAGATCGGCACAAAGGTCCTTGAACAGTTCAAGGAAAAGAAAAAGGGGGTCAGCCTGAGCGATGCCAGGGTGATCGTGGCCGGGGGGAGAGGCGTCGGATCCGATGCGGGCATGAAATCCCTGTTTTCCCTTGCAGAGGCCCTTGGCGGCGAACTCGCCGGTACGCGTATCGTTGTGGAAGAGGGTTGGCTCCCCGTAGAAAGGCAGGTGGGCCAGACCGGACAGACCGTCAGGCCCGAGATCTATATCGCCTGCGGCATATCAGGGGCCATCCAGCACCGGGCCGGCATGCTGGGCTCCCGATACGTCATCGCCATCAACAAGGATGCAGGGGCGCCCATTTTTCAGGTGGCGGACTGGGGTATTGTGGGAGATCTTCACCAGGTGGTTCCCGAATTGACCCGGGCAATTTCGCAAAGCAAGCGCACATAGGGGGAGGACCATGTTACGTTCAGATATCGAAACGCTCCACAGAAAAATCATGGCCAGGTTTGTGAATGAGGAAGTTATCCCGGTGGCCAGAGAGATCGATGAAAAGGGGGATTTTCCGTTTTATCTGTTCCACAAACTGGCTGATATGGGGATGTTAGGCATCCGGTACCCGAAGAAGGTGGGGGGCGCAAACGGCAACACGACCCTCTACTGCATCGCCATGGAAGAACTGGCAAGGGGCCTGTTGAGCCTGGCCGCCACCACCGCCATGCAGTGTCTCATGGCTACCAACGGCCTCTACCTCTATGGCACCCCGCAGATGCACGAGGAATATCTCCGTCCCGCCCTTCGAGGAGAAAAGATCGGGGCCTTTCAGTTGACAGAGCCGGAAGCAGGCTCTGACCTGGGTGCGGTGAGGACATCGGCCACAAAGGTCGATGACGGATGGGTCGTCAATGGCATGAAGACATGGTCCACCAGCGGACCCTACGGCCATTTCCATACGGTTCTCTGTCAGACCGACCCGGCCAAGAAATTAAAGGGTCTTATGTTTGTCCTCATTCCGAGCGATACCCCCGGCTTCTCTCACAGCAAGAAATTCGAGACCCTCGGCACCCGGACATCGTCCCTCTCCGAGATCTATTTCAACAACTGCCACGTCCCGAACGAATACATGCTGGGCGAACTCGGAAAAGGCCTGGATGTACTCCTCACGATTTTAGCCGAGATCCGGATCATGACCGCCTGCCTGGCCATCGGTCTTCATCGGGCCGCCATGGATGATTCCATCCGATACTGCAAGGAGCGGTCGCAGTTCGGCAAACCCATCGGAAAATACCAGCTCATCCAGGCCAAGATCGCCAATATGGCGGTGAACCTGGAGGCAGGCCGGCTCATGGCCTACAAGGTGACCCATCTTATCGACAACAAGGTGGCATGTCTGAACGAGGCCTCCATGGCCAAATACTTCACCGTTGAATCGGCGTGCAGCGCCTGCGATGAGGCGACCCGAATCTTCGGGGCCTATGCCTATTCCATGGAATATCCGGTCCAGAGATATTACCGCGACAACCGCTTCCTCCTCTATGGCGGCGGCACCCATGAGGTCTTGCAGACGACCATCGCCAGACAGTTCGGCCTTTAATCTTGACGGTCTCGTAAAAAGTCGTCACCCCGTTGAATCCCGCCGAATGGCGGGACGGGGTCCAGGGGTCTCATAAATGCCTCAGAACACTGGATTCCGGCTTTCGCCGGAATGACGGGAAGAGAGCATTGTCGACTTTTTGCGAAACTATTAATCTTCAGCATATCGGGATCGGCCATGCTTGAAACCGAAAAAATTGACCCTACGGCATTTGAAGGACTTCGATCGCTCCCTGCGAGGAGTTCATTGGGCCAGGGCGTCTATGAGAGGCTCAAGCAGGCCATCATTCAAGGGGACTTCGGCCCCGGCAGTCGCGTGGTGGAAAGCCGGCTGGCAGGGGCCCTGGGCATCAGCCGCACCCCCGTTAGGGAGGCGATTCACAAACTGGAGCGGGAGGGGCTTCTGCGCCAGGACCCGAAGCGGGGTTTCTTTGTGGAGGGCCTGGGCCGTGAGGATATCGAGGAGACCTTTGGCATTCGAAGCGTTCTTGAAAGCTATGCTGCACGTCTGGCCGCCATTCGGCACATCGAGGGCGAACTGCAGCCGTTGGAGACAAAACTCGAGGATTACCAGAAACGTCTGGACCGGGGAGACCTGGGCGCACTGCCGCAGATCAACACGGAGTTTCACGATCTCCTTTACGGACTCAGCCGCAGCCCCAGACTCGTCAAGATGATCAACGATCTGAGGGACCATATCTACCGCTACCGGGTAGTCATCCTCAAGGTCAAGGACATGGCCGAATTGAGCCATGCGGATCACCGGTTGATGCTCATGGCCATGAAGCAAAGGGACGCCGACCGTGTCGAGAGGCTGGTGAAGGATCACCTCCTGAGGGGACAGGACATTGTGCTGAAGGAATTCGATATGGAGAGGAATTCGGGAATTGAGGGATTGAGGGATTGAGGGATTAAGGAGTTGCGAGCTATGGAAAAGAGAAAGATACGCGTCCTGCTGGCCAAGCCGGGCCTGGACGGCCACGACCGAGGGGCCAAGGTGGTTGCGCTTGCCATGCGGGAGGCCGGGATGGAGGTGATCTACACAGGCCTTCACCAGACCGTGGCCAGTATCGTCAATCAGGCAGTTCAGGAGGATGTGGATGTCATCGGCCTGTCCATCATGTCAGGGGCCCACATCCCGATTTGCATCAAGCTAATGGGCATGATAAAAGAACAGGGCCTCGACAACAAGCTGGTGGCAGTTGGGGGCGTCATTCCCAACAAGGACGTTCCCACCTTGAAAGGGATGGGGGTCCAGGGGATATTTCCCGGAGGGAGTTATTTCAATGACATTGTCTCGTTCATTGAAACCCATGCCCCCGGCAGGTGACAGGTCCCTCACCCTGAAAGGATCTACGAAACGCACTTCCACAGCACGTAACCGGTAACCGCTTAGAGGAGAGGGAGAGATGGGAGTCGCAACCTATATCAAGGATAAAAAGGATGCCATCAAGGAGGTCATCCTGCAGTCCGGCATCAAGGTGAAACCGGTCTATACGCCCGACGATCTCGAGGAAATCGGTTTTGATTATCAGAAAGATCTGGGGGATGCCGGGGAATTTCCTTTTACCCGAAGCATCCACCCCTTGGGTTTCAGGAGTCGCAACTGGACCACCCGGCAGTATACCGGATTCGGCACGCCGGAAGAGACTAATGAACGCTTCAAGCTCATGATCTCTCACGGCCAGACAGGACTCAACGTGGCCTTTGATCTCCCCACCCAGATGGGCTATGACTCTGACGACGAGATGGCCGAAGGCGAGGTGGGACGCGTGGGGATGGCCGTGGATTCCCTGAGAGACTTTGAGATCGCCTTCAAGGATATCCAGCTCAACCGCATCGGGAGCGGACTGACCATCAATGCGGTCGCATCGGTGATGCTGGCCATGTATCAGTCTGTGGCCGAAGGGTTCGGGTATCAGAAAACAGAGATATCGGCAACGCCCCAGAATGATATCCTGAAAGAGATTGTCGGCCGAGGGGCCTGGATCTATCCCGTGGAACCCGCGGTCCGGTTGATCGGCGACACCATCGAATATGCGATGAAGGAACTCCCCAGGTGCAACCCCGTTTCGGTCTGCGGCTATCATATCCGGGAATCCGGCTGCACCCCGTCCCAGGAGATCTCCTACGCCTTTATGATCGCCTTCGCCTATATCGACAATGTCGTTGCCCGTGGATACAGGGCCGAGGAATTTGTGGGAAGTTTCTCCTTTAACCTCAATATATACGGAAATCTCTGGGAGACCGTGGCCAAGTTCAGGGCAGCCCGAAAACTATGGGCAAAACTCCTGAGGGACCGATATGGGGTGCAGGACAAAAAGGCGCTCTTTCTCCGGGGCATATTCGGCGGCGGGGGCTCGGGCATGACCAAGCAGCAGCCGGAGAACAACATCATGCGCGGCGCCTACTATGCCCTTGCCGCGGCCCTCTCCGGAGCGCAGACCACCGCCCTCTGCTCCTTTGACGAGGCCTACACCATCCCCACCGAACGTGCGGCCCTCCTGTCGCTCCGTACCTTCCAGATCCTCATGGACGAGATCGGACTCCGGGACACGGTCGACCCCCTGGCCGGCTCCTATTTTATGGAGACCCTCACCAAGCAGATGGAAGAGAAGATCCTGGAAGAGATGGAAAAGGTGGAGAAAATGGGAGGCATGGTGGAGGCGGTGGCCTCCGGATATGTCCAGAGAGAGGTGGGGAGGCAGGCCTATGAGTTTGAAAAGAAGATTCAGTCAGGGGAGATCACCAAGGTCGGCGTCAACAAATACACGGAAGGTGTTGACATGGAGGTGGAACTCCATGAATATAATGATGAGTGGGCGAAGCTCCAGATTGACCGCCTTCGAAAACTCAGACAGGAAAGGGACAACACGGCGGTAAGCCAATCCCTCAAGGCCCTGGAGCAGGCGGCCCGTCAAAAGGAAAATGTGATGCCGTATCTGGTGGATTGCTGCAAGGCCTATGCAACCGTGGGCGAAATGGCCAATGTCTTCAGGGACGTCTTCGGGCAATACAGAGAACCGGGCATCTTTTGAAGTCTGTTGAGTTCGTTGGGTTTATCGGGTTTATCGGGTTGAGGAAACCTATGTCCTGTGCGCTATGCTCTTGACCGATAACCGATAATATCTTCTCCCTTTCAGCTTTGAGCTTTGAACTTTAGTCATCCCGCCCTGCGGGACTCACTTTAGTCACTTTAGTCACTCTGTCGTCAAGAAAGGGGGTGAAAAACAGCGTCCACTGTGGGTCTTGGTTAACAAACCGTTCATCAAAAAGGAGGTCTGAATCATGAAAAGAAGATTGGGATTCATAGCGGCCGGGATCTTTCTGGCAGCCGTCTTGACAATGGCCTGGATGCCAACAACTGCCACAGCCGAACCGATCAAACTCACCTATGCCAATTTCCCGCCGGCCCCCACCTTTCCCTGTGTCCAGATGGAGAGGTGGAAAACTGAGGTTGAAAAGCGGACCAATGGAAAGGTCGCCGTTCAAACCTTCCCGGGAGGAACGCTCGTTGACGCCAAAGGGATGATGGATGGCGTCATTGCAGGGACTGCGGACATCGGCTGTCTGTGCATGGCCTACCAGCCGGGTCGGTTCATCGTGACCAATGCCACAGCCCTTCCCATGGGTTTCCCCAACGCCACCGTAGCCAGTCTGGTCCTCTGGGATCTCTATGACAAATACAAACCCGAGGAATTCTCCAAGGTGAAGGTCCTGACCATGTTCGCCTGCGCCCCTGCCAACATCTATGCCAACGTGCCTGTTCACAATCTTGCGGACCTCAAAGGACTCCAACTGCGGGCATCGGGCGGCGTAGCCGATGTGCTCAAGGCCCTGGGCGGCACCCCTGTCGGCATGCCCCAGTCCGAGACCCCGGAGGCCCTCCAGAAGGGGGTCGTGAAAGGGGCCGTTTCGTCACTGGAAACCCTCATGGATTTCAAATATGCCGAACTCTGCCGTCACGTCACCATCTTCAATGGCCCCATCTACCCGTTCTCCGTAGTGATGAACATGGCCAAATGGAACAGCCTGCCGGAAGACGTCAAAAAGGTCTTTGACGACCTGAGGATTGAGCAGGCCGAATGGACAGGCAAGTACATGGATGATCATGTGAACAAGTCCATTGCCTGGTCCAAGGAAAACTACAAGATCGAAATCTACAATCTCCCCCCGGCTGAAATGGCCCTCTGGAACGAGAAAATGGCGCCCATCACCGCCAAGTGGGTCGAGGACGCCACGGCCAAGGGTCTCCCCGGTGCGGCCATTGTGGACGACATGAAGGCCTTTGCCAAGAAGTACCAGGGTAAATAGCTAACTCATTCCTCTTGCTCCTCTCCCCGCTGCACGCGCGGATTCTCCGCACGGCAGCGGATGAGGGAAAAGGGATTCTTACAGGGGAAAGAAATGGCATTTTTGAATAAATTTGCACTGGCTCTCAACCGCCTCCTCATGGCCATAGGGTGCGGCTTGATGGTCTTGATGATCTTTCTGACCTGCGCCAACATCTTGCTGCGGACCGTCTGGGTCCCGATCCAGGGGACCTATGAACTCATGGGGTATTTCGGGGCCGTGCTGACGGCCTTTGCCCTTGGATACGCCCAAATCCATCGAGGCCATATATCGGTCGATCTCCTGGTGTTGGGATTTTCTCCAACGATTCGTAGGATCCTGGAGGGGATCAACGCCCTCATATGCATGGTCTTTTTCGGCCTGGTGGCCTGGCGGATTGCCCGGTATGGCACGACCCTGCGGAACACCGGGGAGGTCACCGAGACCCTGCTGATTGTCTACTACCCCTTTATCTATGCGGTAGCCCTGGGATGCGCCAGCCTCTCCCTGATCTTTCTGACGGACCTGCTGCGTTCCTTTTTTCCGACAAAGGAGGAAAAGCGATGAGCATGACCCTGGTCGGCCTCTTGGGTATTGTGATTCTCCTTCTGGTCCTGTTCTTTCTGGGAATGCCCGTGGGATTCGCCATGGGGATCGTGGGGTTTTGCGGTTTCTGGTATGTGGTCTCCTTCGATGCCGCCATCACCATGGCGGCGACCGATGTCTGGACGACGTTTTCTAAGTACGGCTTGACCGTGGTTCCCCTCTTTATCCTACTCGGATACATCGCCTTTAACTCCGGGATCGCGGAGCGGCTGTACGCAGCGGCCTATAAATGGGTGGGTCAGTGGCGGGGGGGCCTGGCTATCGCCACCATCGGCGCAGATGAGCTCTTTGCGGCCATCTGCGGTTCCAATACCGCAACGGCCGCCACCATGGGGACCGTGGCCCTCCCCCAGATGAAAAAATACAACTACGACACCCGCCTGAGCAGCGGGACCGTGGTGACGGGCGGTACCCTGGGAACCGTCATGCCGCCCAGCGTGGTCCTCATCGTCATCGGACTCCAGACCGAACAATCCATCATCGATCTTTTCCTGGCAGGGATCCTTCCTGCCATTGTCCTGGGACTCCTTTTCGTCCTGACCATCGTCGTGCTGTGCCGGATCTATCCCCAGTACGGCCCTCCAGGGCCAAAGACAAGCTGGGGGGAAAAATGGAGGTCCCTGGGGGGCGTCGTAGAGGCCCTCGTTATATTTGTGCTGGTCATCGGGGGGCTCTATTCGGGTCTTTTCACCCCCACCGAGGCCGGGGCCGTGGGGGTCTTCTTTGCCCTGGCCGTTACCGTCATCACACGCAGGCTGAGCTGGAAGAAGTTCGTCAGCTCCATGATGGACAGCCTGAAAATCACGAGCATGGTCTTCTTCCTGGTCACGGGGGCCATCATCTTCGGCCGATTCCTGGCCGTCACCCGCATTCCGTTCATGGTCGCCGAATTTGCCTCTTCCCTCCCGGTGTCCCCCTACGTCATCCTGGCCTTTATCCTCATCATCTATCTCATCGGGGGATGTTTTGTGGACTCCCTGGGATTTCTGGTCATGACCATCCCCATCTTTTTTCCCCTGGGCATGGCCCTTGGTTTTGATCCCATCTGGTATTCCATCCTGCTGACCATGGTCACCACTATGGGGGCTATCACGCCCCCTGTGGGTGTCAACATATACGTAGTAAAGGCTTTGGCCCCGGAAATCGAACTCAGCACCATCTTCAAGAGCGTGAGTTACTTTCTCATGGCCTGTATTGTGAGCCTCATTATTTTAATTATTTTTCCAGACATCGTTCTGATCATACCGAATATGGCGAAATAGGATTGATGAATGATGATTGGCGATTGTTGATTGGGACCCGGAATTGCGGTATGCAACGGTCTGCTGCATAGCCCCGCAGTTCAATCAACAATCATAAATCAACTTGAGGTAAACAGAAAAATGCCGAAACGCTTTATGCCTGACATGAAGACCGAGGAGGAACTGAAGGCCCACCAGTTGACTGGACTCAAATGGACCGTAGCGCATGCGTACAACGGATCTCCGGTCTATCGAAAGAAGTTGGATGACGCCGGTGTCCAACCGGGAGGCATCCGTTCTCTGGACGATCTGAGGAGACTTCCCTTTACCACCTCCAAGGACCTCCAGGAGGGCTACCCCTTTCCCCTCCTCTCGGTTCCCTTTGAAAAGGTGGTCCGCATCCACGCCTCCTCAGGGACCACAGGAAAACGGAAGGTCCTCTGCTACACCCAGAAGGATATTGAGGACTGGACCCATTTCTTTGCCCGCTGCTACGAAATGGCGGAACTCACCCTTGAAGACCGGGTCCAGATTGCGGTGGGATATGGGGTCTGGACCGCGGGCATCAGTTTTCAGATGGGATGCGAGGCCTTCGGGGCCATGGCCGTTCCGGCCGGTCCCGGCAACCTCGACATGCAATGCCAGTTCTTAGTGGATTTTCAGAGTTCTGTCATGTGCTGCACCGCGTCCATGGGGCTCCTGATGGCGGAAGAGGTCCATAAACGGGGCATTCGGGAACAAATCGCCCTGAAGAAGATGATCTTCGGTTCCGAGCGGTCCAGCGATGCCATGAGGAAACGGATACGGGATCTTCTGGGCGTGGAGCACATGTTCGACATTCCGGGCATGACAGAGCTTTACGGCCCTGGGACCGGACTGGATTGTCCCTACCACACGGGCATCCATTACTGGGCGGATTATTATATCTTAGAGATCCTGGACCCGGACACCCTGGAGCCCGTCCCAGAAGGGGAGACCGGCGAGATGGTGGTAACAACCCTCAAAAAGGAGGCGGTCCCCCTGATCCGCTACCGGACCCGGGACCTCACCAAGCTCATTCCGGGCCGGTGTCCCTGCGGATCCGTCCTCCCCAGGCACGACCGTCTTCTGGGACGTTCCGATGATATGATTATCTTCAGGGCCGTCAACATCTATCCGGGGCAGGTGGATCACGCCCTGTCCGGGATGGAGGGGATCGGAAGCGAATATCAGATCGTGCTGGACCGAAAAGAAGATGGGAAAGATTACATGACTCTCAAGGTGGAGCGGGGTCAGGGGGTCGGCCCGGAACGGGATGCGGAATTGGGCCGGAGGATTCGGGAAGAGATCAAGAAACAGATCATGGTCAGCGCGGATGTAGCGCTTTTCGGATACGGCTCATTGCCGAGATCGGAGAGGAAGAGCAAACGGGTGTTTGACAATCGAGAGATGGATTAAGAGGTGGAGCACCGTTCATGGGTTCAAAGGTTTAGAGGTTCAGAAGTTGAATTGTCCCTAACCCTGAACGTTGAACCCTGGGTTTGTGAACGCTTAATTTTTTGCCCTTCTCCCTGCCCCTAACCCTGAACCTTAAACCTTGAACCTTTGAACGCTATCAGAGGTGTTAACATGATCGACTATGATTACAGGAAACCGGAAAGCCTGGAGGAGGTATTCAAACTCCTGCAGGAATATGGCCACAGGGCGGCCCTGATCGCCGGAGGCACGGACGTGATGGTCAAGATCCGGAATACCAGAAAGGCCCCTGAGGTGCTCATTTCGTTAAGAGGACTCAAGGAGCTCTCCTATATCCGGAAGAATGGCGACTATCACATCGGAGCACTCGCCACCCACCGGATGCTGGAGCAGTCCGATCTGGTTCAAAGGGAGTTGACCGCTCTTTATGAGGGGGCCTCCCGGATTGGATCGGTTCAGGTCCGGAATGTAGCCACCATCGCCGGGAATATCTGCAATGCGGCCCCATCGGCCGACACGGCCGGTCCTCTTTTGGCGCTCGACGCCCAGGTTCTGCTGCAAGGCCCCGAGGGAGAACGCCGCGTGCCGATCACAGAGTTTTTTACCGGCACCTACAAGACCGTCCGAAAAGAAACCGAGGTGGTCACCGAGATTCGAATACCCGCGGAGATGGAGCGATTCGGGAGCGCCTACTGGAAACAGTCTCGAAGAAAGGCCATGAATCTCCCGATCGTGGGCATTGCCGTCTCCCTACGGCTTGACAATGCAACTATTTCAGACGCCAGAATCGCCCTGACCGTGGCCGCTCCCACGCCGATCCGGGCCTACAAGGCCGAGGAGTTCCTGACCGGAAAACCGATGGACGAAGCGGTGCTGGCAGAGGCGGGGAGGATCGCGGCCTCCACCGACTGCTGCACCCTCAGAGACAGCCTGCGGGGCGAGGCCTGGTACCGAGCCGAGATCATCGAGGCCTACGTCCCCCGCATGGGGAAGCTGGCGGCCGAACGTGTAAAGGCAAGTGCCTAAAGTTTAAAGTGCCTAAAATGCCTAAAGTAACAAATACCCAGTCGTCCAAAGTTTGAAAACCACAGCGCGAATTTTAGTCACTTTGGTTACCTACGTCCTTTTCACCCACTTTAGTCACTTTAGCTCACTTACAATTCTCTTTCTCTAAGGAGACCACCAATGAAAAAGGTATCGGTGTCGTTCACCCTCAACGGAGACCCTGTCACGGCCGACGTGCCGGTGACCTGGACCCTCCTCAAGACGTTGCGGGACTACTTTGAACTGACGGGCGCCAAGGAAGGGTGCGGCGTCGGAGAGTGCGGGGCCTGCACAGTGATCGTGGATGGACAGGCCGTCAATTCATGTCTCTATCCCATTCCTGAGGTGGAGGGAAGGTCCGTGACCACCATCGAGGGCATCGCCGAAAAAGACGGGGCCCTGCATCCCATACAGACGGCCTTTCTGGAAAACAACGGGGTCCAGTGCGGGTTCTGCACCTCCGGGATGATCATGTCTGCAAAGGCATTGCTGGACCAGAATCCTGATCCGAATGAAGAGGATATCAGAAAAGGGATTGCAGGCAATTTCTGCCGGTGCACCGGATATGTGCAGATTGTCGAGTCGATAGAAATGGCCGCCAAGGCGGACAAATAGAAATGGAGGAGAAGATGCCTGACCATCTCTTTGTAGGAAAGAGCATTCCCAGGACCATCGAGGCAGACAAGGTGACCGGCAAGGCGGTCTATATCAACGATCTGAAACGTCCTGGAATGCTTTACGGGAAAATACTTTACAGCAGCCATGCCCATGCCAGGATCAAGCGCATTGACACATCCATGGCAAAACAGCTCCAGGGCGTCAGGGCCGTGCTGACCGGCCAGGACATCCCCGATGTGAGGGTCGGATTTTTGAAGGACCAGACCGTGCTCAAAAAGGATGTGGTCCGCCAGTTCAGAGACGAGGTGGCAGCGGTCGCGGCCATCAGCCCCGAGATTGCGGAAGAAGCCGTGAGCCTCATTAAGGTCGAATATGAAAAACTCCCTGCCGTGTTCGACCCGTTCGAGGCTATGAAAGAAGGTGCGCCTTTGGTCCATGAGACAGACGCCAGAGGTCGGCCCCTCAAGAGCAACATCCTCCCCCTCCCCTGGAAATTCGCGGTGGGGGATATGGAACAGGCCCGGAAGGATGCCGCCTATATCGCGAAGGACACGGTGAGCACCACCTGGGTCAATCAATGCTGCATGGGGACGAGCGGCTGCATTGCCGAGTTCGACCAGAACAACAACCTGACCCTTTACGACCAGACCAATGTCATCTTCGGCCACATCGGCCGGATCTCCGAATATTTCGAACGGATCGGCCTGGCCGGAAAGAAGATCCGGGTCATCAACCCCGTGGTGGGAGGGAGCTTCGGGACCAAGCTGGATACGGACATCTATGAATTCATCGCCATTCAGCTTGCCCTCAAGACCCGGAAGCCGGTCAAGATCCTCTTTGACAGGGAGGAGGAATTCTGCGCCCTGCCCCCGAGGCAGCCTGCGGTCTTTACCATCGAGCAGGGCTGCGACAAA
>Ga0172370_10004658_pt1 | contig 18210 bp, 16 predicted proteins | sample LakKiv5m_FD_114538 | JGI IMG/M metagenome (GOLD analysis project Ga0172370, IMG submission 114538) | Freshwater microbial communities from Kabuno Bay, South-Kivu, Congo - kab_022012_11.5m | ecosystem: Environmental > Aquatic > Freshwater > Lake | place: Democratic Republic of the Congo...
CGGTTCCGGGGTTGATTTTACAATCAACTGCAATTTCTTGGGTGGTGTTTGCCAGTTTGACAGTCAGGCAAACACCCCTTTCTTGCCTGAACTCAACGACGGCGTGACTGGAACGATCTCGCCACAACTCGCCGTGCTGGTCCCTTAAATGGGAAAAAAACACGCCGCTGATCTGATCCAACTGTCGGAAAAAGATCAGAGCATCGCCTGGGTCGAACGTCATTATAAACCCAAGCACGCTATTACTCTTACTCTTCATCTCTATTCCTCCCACAAATTTTACTTAAAAGATGCCAGGCCACAAGGACCGAACATCTTTAATAGCTTGAATAGTTTACCCTAAATTGGTTGATTTGTCAAGAGAAAAAGGTTATAATTAAGAATATTTATGGCTAAACTAAACGTCGCCGGATTAAATATAGACGCGATAACCAAATCTGACTTTTTAAGCCAGATTCTTTTACGAATAAAACAAGCAAAAAAAACTTGGGTCATTACCCCGTATTCGGAATTTTTATACCATGCCCTAAGAGACAAAAAGCTAATGGAAACTTTAAACCAAGCCGATTTTTCAATAGCTGACGGGATTGGAATTTTTTGGGCAAAAAAATATTTAAGTATTCCGCTTACAGCTAAAAGCTTCTTGGGTAAAATATTACAAGCCGGTTGGCAGATTAAATACTCCCTGCTCGCGATATTTTTTTGGCCGCGTTGGATAAAATCCGTCTTGCCGGAAAAAATTCCCGGCAGTGACTTAATTTGGGATTTAGCAAAATTAGCAAACGATAATAATTTGTCAGTTTATCTGCTTGGCGGTTTTGGAAATACCCCGGAGTTGACAGAAAAAAAATTAATTTCCAAATTTCCCAATCTTAAAATTTCCGGTACATCAACCAAAAATTCAGACGATGCTTCAATAAACGACGACATAAAAAAAGCCTCGCCTGATATGCTTTTGGTGGCCTACGGGCCTATAAAGCAGGAGCGCTGGATAGCCACCAACTTGCCTAATTTGCCCGTAAAACTGGTAATTGGCCTTGGCGGTACCTTTGACTACCTAGCCGGAAAAGTATTGCCGCCACCCAAAATTATGCGCCAAATCGGCATAGAATGGCTCTGGCGCCTAATTACCCAGCCAAAGCGGGTAAAGCGGATTTGGCAAGCAACTTTTGGATTAATCTTGGCTTTATTGCGCTACAAAGTTTTTACAAGTATGCCTTATCGGAAAAACGAGGTATCAGTTGTGATTAATCAGGACCGCGAAATTTTACTCGGATTAAGAAGCCCTCGCGATAAATTACTCAAAGACGTTGGGGAAACTGATACGGTAAAAATGAATAATTACTGGCAGCTTTCTCAAGGTGGAATTGATGACGGAGAAGATTTAATAGTGGCGGCCAAACGTGAACTTTTTGAAGAGTTAGGAATTAAAAATGTGGAACTAATAAAAATTTCAGCCCAGACTTTTTGTTACGATTGGCCAGAAGCCAACAGACCACTTCTGTTTAACCATTATAAATACAGAGGACAAAAACAACATTTAGTTTATTTTAAATTTTTTGGACAAAATACGGAAATCATTCCGGACAACAACGAATTTTCCCAAACAAAGTGGGTAAGCATAGAAAATCTTACGGCTGAAATTCATCCAGAAAAAATGCCTTTGGCAAAAATCATCCAAACTGATTTGAATGAAATGACGGAAAAAGCTATAATAAACATTGACAAGATTGACCAAAATTGATCCCTCCGTCGCCAAAAGGCTATGGAGGATAGGCAGAATTGACCAAAATTTTTAGACTATGAACACTATCAGAACCAGATTCGCGCCCTCGCCAACCGGTTTTGTGCACATTGGCAGTTTGCGTACCGCACTGTTTGCTTTTTTGTTCGCCCGCCACAATAACGGACAAATGATTTTACGCATTGAGGACACCGACCAAAGCCGCCTGGTGGAAGGAGCGGTGGAAAATTTGCTTAAGGTTATGAAACACGTTTGCATTGAGTTCGACGAAGGTTTTTATTTGGACGAAAACAACACAGTTCAGGAAAAAGGAGCTTTTGGCCCGTACTTGCAATCTTTAAGGCTTAAGCTTTACCAAAAATACGCGCGGGAATTAATTGAGAAAAAAAATGCCTACTATTGTTTCTGCTCCCAGCAGCGCCTTGATGAATTACGCAAAGAGCAAACTGCGTTAAAAAAACCGCCGATGTACGACGGCCATTGCAGAAATTTAAGTCCGGAAGAAATACAAACCAAACTTGCGGAAATAAAATCAAACGGAAAAAATCCGGTGGTCAGGTTTGCTATTCCCAAAGAAGGGAAAACAGTAATCCACGATTTAATTTACGGAGAAATGACTTATGAAAATAAATTATTGGATGACCAAGTAATTTTAAAGTCCGACGGTTTTCCCACCTATCATTTGGCCGTAGTGGTAGATGACCACCATATGAAAATTACCCACGTCATTCGTGGCGAGGAATGGATCCCTTCCACACCCAAGCATATTTTAATTTATCAAGCGCTCGGCTGGCAACCATCACAGTTTGCCCACTTGCCGTTAATTTTAAATCCCGACAAATCCAAACTAAGCAAAAGGCAGGGGGATGTGGCAGTAGAAGATTTTCTGGCCAAGGGATATTTAAAAGAAGCGTTAATTAATTTTGTGGCGTTTTTAGGATGGAATCCAAAAACCACCCAAGAAATTTTTTCCCTGGAAGATTTAATTAAAGAGTTTGATTTAAAAAATATCAACAAAGCCGCGCCGATTTTTGACACCAATAAACTGGACTGGATAAATAGCCAATACATTCGCGCAAAAAATTCCGGGGAGCTGGTAAATTTAGCACTGCCATATTGGGAGCAGCAGGGGATTAACACCGAAAGTTACGCAAGGGGCTTTTTAACCGCAATTTTGGAAGTGGAAAAATCTAGGCTTAAAACGTTGTCAGAAATAGGGGAGAGGACAAAATATTTTTTCCAACTGCCTGCCTACGAAGCCGGCCTTTTGACTTGGAAAAAATCCACCCCCCAAGATGTCAAAGCCAAACTTTTGGAAATTCACGATCTGCTAAAACAAATGGACGACGAAGAACTTAAAGAACAAAACAAACTTGAGGCAAAAATTAAATCCGTGATTGCGGAAAAAAACTATGACACCGGTTCCGTGCTTTGGCCCATGCGCGCCGCCCTAACCGGCCTACCTGCCAGCCCAAGTCCGTTTGAGGTTGTAAGCGTGTTGGCTCACGGGCCGGGCAAAGATGAAATATTAAGACGCTTAAAACTGGCCGCTGATAAAATTTAATTGAAATTTCAAAACACCCTTGCCAAACACGAGGGTGTTTATATTTTTGGCAAACAGCCAAATTTTTGGTATAATATAGGCAATGTCCAAACTATTTGATACCAAAACACAAAGAAAATTTGCTTTCGGGCTTATCCTTAGCCTTGTTTTTAGCATTGGCCTTAATTTCGCGTCTGCCGAGCAAACTGCGGAAGAGTTAGCAGCCGCTAAAACCGCCAACGAAAAAAAACTTCAGCAAATTAACCAGCAAATAAAAAGCTACCAACAGCAAATTGCCACCACTCAAGCCAAATCCAGCACTTTAAAAAACGAAATTTTTATATACGACAAACAAATTATTTCCACCGAACTGCAAATCCAGGCCAAAGAAACTCAAATTGACGATGCCAATTTACAAATTGCCCAATTGGAAGATCTAATTGCCAAAAAACTAAAAGAAATAGCGGATAACAAAAAAGTCCTTGGCCAGCTAATTGTGGAAATTAAACAATACGATGACCAGTACGCCTTAAAAACCACCATTGGAAGCAATAATTTATCCGATTTTTTGGACGAAATTCAATATACTCAAAATTTACAGGGCAAAATTTACCAATTAGTCCAAAAAATAAAAGAGCTCAAAGCCAAACTGGAAGGCCAGAAACGGGACTTGGAAATTCAGGTTAAACAATTAGAGGAACTAAAGGAACAGCTTGAAATAACCCAAAACTCTCTTGAGTCCATGCGGGGACAAAAACAATCCCTGCTTAACCAGACCAAGGGTTTGGAAAAAAACTTCCAAAAATTATTGGCTTCCAGCAAAGAAGACGAAGTAAATCTGCAAAAAGAAATTGAAAATTTGGATGCCAAAATCCGCGCCAAATTGGGTAACAAATCAATTCCGGCGGCCAAAGGTGTATTGGCTTGGCCCATGGATGGTATTTTAACCCAAAACTACGGCAATACCGGTTTTACGGCTTTAGGATATAATTTCCATAATGGGATAGATATTGCGGCTCCGGCCGGCCAGGCAATTTATGCGGCAGCTGACGGCGAAGTTCTTTATACCGACAAAAGCGATGCTTCTTATGGCAATTGGGTGGCAATTAAACATAATATCAGCACCAAAGACGGCACCAGCCAAATTATCACCCTTTACGCGCACTTTAGAAGCTTTAAAGTTTCTCCCGGCCAGCAGGTTAAGCAAGGAGATGTGATCGGCTACGAAGGCAACACCGGCAACACCACCAAAAAACTTTATGGACCAGAGCGGGGATACCACATCCATTTTGGCGTCTACGATGCCGAAGGGTTTGGTGTTAACACCGGAGCTTATACCAAAATTTACGGCCCTTACAAAGTGCCGTACGGCTACACTTATAACCCAATTAATTTTTTAGGGAGTAATTAATTATTATTTTCTCGAGTATGAAAAATTGTTTAAAAAAATATTTATATATTTTGCTCTTAGCTGAATTAATGCTTAGTTATATTCCAGCCCAAGTCTTTGCGGTAGAACAATACGATTATTCAAAAAGTGGCGTGGCCGCTCAAATAGAGGCCTATTTGTGCGCGCCAAGCAGAGTACAAACTGATCAGACAAAACTGGGAACCGGAGTCGGGCAAAGCCTGCAAGATGGTGGTTACCAAAATTACGCCGCTTCCAATAATGCCAATTCCGGAGATTTATACCGGTGCATAAACCAATTATATAAATTTGCTATTATTCTTTCCGCAGTCATTGGCGTATTTTTCCTGGTAATTGCCGGTTATATTTATATGTCTGCCGAAGGCAACCAGGAGTCCGTAGACAAAGCAAAAAACATTTTGGTCACAACAATTACAAGTTTTGTAATTTTAATGGCCGGGTACCTGCTGCTTAAAGCCATCAACCCGGATCTAATACAATTTAAATCAATACAGCCTCCCAGTGTAAAAATTGATACATCGGCATGGCAATCCTATCAATCTCTATCCCAAAGTTTTAGTACAACCGAGGTAAAAAGTTGCAAATCACAAACAGGCACTTTGGAGGGTGGTTATTACCGTTTTTCACAATGCTCTGGCAGTTGGGCCAGCACTCCATACTCTGCAACTAATCAAGTTTGTAAAGAAGATAACGGGACCGTTAGTACTATTGGAACATCCGGTTGTGGACCAACATCTTTAGCAACAGTTCTGAAAAATATGGGTTTTAATGTTGACCCAATAACCATTGCTGATGCTGTTATAAAAAATAACGGCAGGATTTGTGGATCAGGAACTTCTGGAACAGTACTGCAAAAAATCGCCCAAAATTACGGAGCCACCACCATTAATTTATCAACTGCATCAGATGCCTTAAAAGCAGTTAAAGCAGGGGGTGTTGTAATCGCTGCTATGGGACCTGGAATATTTACTTCTGGCGGGCATTTTATTGTAATCTACGGCATTAGTTCAGATGGTAAATATTTAATTGCTGATTCCGGCCCAAGAAATATAACTAAGGCCACAGAACAAGAAATTTCAGCAAGTTATAAAAACGGATTTCAGGTAAAAAAATAAAACTTACCATATTTCTAAAAACCCAAACACTCTGATAAAATTGTCAGGGTGTTTTTAAATTTCTTTACTAATTGACGACTCTCTTTACGACTGGACAATTCACGCGAATTGTCCAGTCAAGGATTAGACACTTCTCCTAGAGAATCCACAATAGGGGAGAGGCGATAAGGGGATTAATAGATACTTAAGTATCTACTTTCTACTATATACGTCAGGACAATAAAAAAAGTATCCGAATTGGATACCAATATATTATTATATTATTTACTGCTAAATATAAATTAAATAAATTAATAAATACAAAATATTTTTAGAAATAATTTATTTTTATTTTAATTTAAATAGGGGAATCCTAAAAGAACAAAAAAGCTCAAAAGAGCGAGCTTTCCAAACATAGGGTGTCGCATAAGATACATTGTGCGACATTACAGATATTCTATTTTGCCCACTTCCCTGCATGTTTAAACCTATATGGCAGTTCTTATATATGAAAATTTATTTATTTTTATATACTTTTCTTAAATCTTTTACCAGCGTAGGCAAAATTTTGAGTAACTTTTTTATATCCAACAAAGTGGTGCTTTTGCCCAAGGTAAACCTTATACTGCTCTTGGCCTCATCTAATGTCCTGCCTATGGCTGACAGGACATGGGAAGCATGAACAGTACTGCAAGCACTCGCGGTTGAGACACTAAAGCCGTAAGAATCCAAATAAAGCATTAACGCCTCCCCTTCTACTCCCAAAAACGTAAAATTAATATTGTTTGGAAGCTTATTCATTTTAAATTTAATCGATGCTTCTACTTTTAACTTTCTATTATCAGTTCCATTTAAAAGTACGTTTGGGATCACCTTAATTATTTGCTCAGTTAGATATTTTTGTAGTTTTAATAATCTGGAGTTTTCTTTTACCGCATCTGCCTGTGCTAATTCCAATGCCTTAGCTAAACCAACAACTCCGGGGACGTTTTCCGTCCCTGCTCTAAGTCCCCTTTCTTGACCACCGCCATAAATTATTGAGGCCAACTGTGTTCCGCTTTTTACATATAAAAATCCGGTTTGTTTGGGCCCATAAATTTTACTGCCATTAACCGACATTAAATCTATCCCCAACCGCTGGACATTTAAATCAAAATATCCGGCGGCCTGGCAGGCGTCGGTATGAAATAATATTTGCCTTAATCCTTGCTGTCGTCTTTGGGCATTAACTTGTTTAATCCACTTCCCTATTTCTTCAATCGGCTCCAGCGTGCCAATTTCATTATTGGCAAACATTATGGAAATTAAAATCGTTTCCGGTCTTACGGAAGCTTTAAGTTTTTCAAAATCTATCCGGCCATACTTATCAACGCTAATCAAACTGGTCTCGTACCCCTCCCCTGCCAGGGCAGAAAAAGAATGCAAAACACAGTGATGTTCAATTGCCGAAGTAATTAAATGATATTTTTTGTTGCCAGAGATTTTAAAATTTTTTGCCACACCAAAAATTGCCAAATTAACGCTTTCCGTTCCTCCGGCAGTAAAAACAATTTCCGAAGGGGTAGCGCCAATAATTTTTGCAATAGTGCTTCTGGAATTTTCCAGCGCTGTCTTTGCTTCCCTGCCAAACCTGTGCAAAGAAGACGGATTGCCGAATTTTTCACTCTCAAAAGGCGCCATGGCTTTTTTTACCCGCATATCAAGCGGGGTTGTGGCGGCATAATCCAAATATACGGACTTTGAATATTTTTTGCGCATAGCTTATAATATAAACATTTTTAAAAAAGCCGCAGATGATTTCAACAACTGCGGCGGAAAGAGCAGGCAAACAACATCAAGTTTCGCTCAACTTGACGCGATACCACACAATTCTCCTTCCGCCGCTTGCGATGTTCCGAAAAGCCCTCAGGCTCTCTGCCCCTCAGGTTCACATTGATGCATGAGCAGACCAAACCCGGAAAGCCCGAGTATAAAGTTTGGTTCGGAACCTCAAATACTAGAGCAAGAAGGAGGGTACTAGAATAACCTCCCTAAAAATGGCTTTTGACCATCTCTGGATAGAAACCCAGCACGCAAACCCGCAACGCGGGAGCCGGTGAAACGACTCTTGCGGGGTTGTTTTCCTCCTTCTTGTCTCTGACAGCCAGGGAAATCTCTTTAGGGATACTTTAGAGAGTTCTTTGCAGACCCGATGTCTAGGGTCCCTAACTGTAATTAAAAAGATTATACAATACAATATAAAAAAAGTCAACCCCCAAAAAGGTTAACTGATTGAAAATAAAAAATTTTTACCTTTGAGATTTTACATACCCCGCTGCAATTGCCTCAGCCTCCGTGTTAAAACATTGTTCCGGTTTAACTGTTTTATAAAATGCCCCGCCGCTTACGTGATAAATTTTTCTACTGGAAGAAGAAATGTTTCCTTTAACCACACAGCTTTGTTCTTGGGTTGAACTTGCAGACATAACTGTCCCCTGCTGTACCGGATTAACTGCTGTTTGAATTTCCTTAACTGCTGGTTTTTCGGTAGCATTTGTGGTATAATTATTTTGTGGTTTAATTTTTTCCCGGCGAAATCCCCGCTCGTAACGACCACTACCAAAACCTACTATAAAAACTAAAACAAAGCAGACAGCTATTACTAACTGTTGCTTATTTTCTTTTTTATCCAACCAATCTTTTATTTCTTGGTAAGAAATCATTTATATAATTATAGCACTTTTCTCTTGAATAAATAATAAATCCAGTCTAAAATAGATAGCCAATTTAATTAAATTTATGCGCTACGCTTTTGTTTTAGGAAGAGTTTACACTTTATCCATAGCGGAATTGTCCGCTATTTTGGAAAAACAAGATTCCTCTTTAGGCCTTGACGGTACCCCGGCCCGCCCGCCATCGACAGAAGCCGAAGGCAATGGCCGGCAGGTCAAGATTTTGGAATGCTCTCCGGAAATTTTAATAATAGAGACTCAAGTACCGCTAAATGCCGAAAAACTGCAAAAAAAGTTAGGTGGCGTAATTAAAATTCTTGAGGTGGTGGATATGGTTAAAAAGCGCGAAGCGGAATCTATAAATTTTGCGCTAAAACACTATTTCAGACCCGGAATTTTAAAAAAACAATTCTTTAAAGAATACAAAGGCAAGGTACAGTTTGGTTTAAGCATCTATCTTTTAAGTATGGATCTGCTTAAGTCTCCTGCCTCACCCGGATCCCGGGACAAGCAAAGCCACGGATCTTTTAACAGTATTTTTTCTGAGCCAAAACGTCTGGGGATGATGATAAAAAAAGGTCTCACCGACACCGGAGCGAGCGTTAGGTTAGTTTTGCCGGAATTCAATTCCCTGTCTTTGGCTTCCGTAGTGGTAACAAAAAATTTATTACTGCAAAAAGGCGCGGAAATTTGCTTGCTTGCCGGCAAGGATAGAGTTTATACGGCCAAAACCGTAGCGGTACAAGACTTTGAAGACTATGGCCGACGCGATTACCAGCGCCCCGCACGGGACGAAAAACAAGGAATGATTCCGCCTAAAGTGGCGCAGATTATGTTAAATTTATCCGCTTGTAAAACCAATGATACAATCTTAGACCCGTTTTGCGGGATTGGCACTATTTTGCAGGAAGGCATACTGCTCGGATATAAAATGTTAGGCTGCGACATTAATAAAAAAGCCATAAAAGGAAGCGAACAAAATTTAGAGTGGTTTAGAAACCGCTACAAAATTTCCCCGGGAAAATATCATGTGGAAACCGCTGATGCCCGAAAAATAGCCAGTCTTTTAGAAACGCAAAAAATCAGTGCTGTAGTAACCGAAGGAACCTTAGGGCCTATTTATGGCAAATACCCCACACAGACGGAAATTAAGGCTAACTTTGACGATTTAACCAAGCTTTATCAGGCCTGCTTGGCGGAATTCAATAAAATTCTCCCCTCTAAGGGTCGAATTGTGATGTGCATTCCGGCATACAAAAAATCCCGAGACCTTTATGAAATGCTTCCTAGTCTTGACTTTGCCACCCCTTTAGGATATAATTTAGTGGATATTATTTCTCCGGTTTTGGCAAAAAAAATGAAATTCTTAAAGTTTACAAACCGCGGAACCGCGATTTATGACCGCAAGGATCAGGTTGTCGCCAGGGAAATAGTGATCTTTGAAAAGGCTTAAGCCTTTTCAAAGAAATATCAAATAAATTTCAAAATCCAAAGTTCAAAACGACTGCAACTCATTTGAAAATTTAACATTGGACATTTGAATTTCATTGGAAATTTGTAATTTGACATTTGGCATTTAAAATTAACTTGTTAATTTTCATATATGGCTCATAAAAAAGCAGGCGGCAGTACAGCGCTAGGCCGCGATTCAGTTAGTAAACGTTTAGGTGTTAAAATATTCGGCGACCAGGCCACTAAAAAAGGCCAGGTTTTAGTTCGCCAAAAAGGCACCAAATACCACCCCGGTAAAAACGTGCAAATAGGTGGTGATTCCACTCTCTATGCTTTAACCGACGGTATGGTGAAATTTCAAAGCAAGATGGTAAAAAAATTCCACGGCAACTTAAAAAGAACCAGAATTGTAAATGTCGTCCCGGTAAAAAAATAGCTCAGATTTTTTAAACCCTGCCAATTAGGCAGGGTTTTTTAATTTTTTTAAAGTATTTTTTAATGTTGGGAGAACTGTTTCTTGCATATGCTTACCAATCATGCCTCCAGGCAAATCTAAATCGGGGCTGCTATCCCAATCTGTCGTACTGCCAATAAATTCATGAAAAAATTGTGTCTTACCAACTTCAAGACCCATATCATGCCATTGATGCGCTGGATTGACTAAAAGCTCTTCATATAAACGCCAGCGTTCTTCATTATTAATCTCGCCGATTTTTTCCAGCAGATCAGAAGCCTCTAAAACTTTTTTTCAAACTCGCTAACTGCCAGCCTCTTTCTTTTAAGCTCGCTTTCCATATTATTTCTTCAATTTTACAACGGCTTTCATAAACCCGGCAAACAGCGGATGTGGAGACAAGGGACGGGATTGAAATTCTGGATGAAACTGGCTGGCTACAAAATACGGATGGTCTTTTAGCTCAATTATTTCCACCAATTTGCTATCCGGAGTGGTACCGGAAATAACCAAACCGGCCTGTGTTAATTTTTCCCGATATTCATTATTAAACTCATAGCGATGGCGGTGACGTTCGCTAATTTTGGCCTTGCCGGTCTTTTTTATCAGTCCGGCTTCCATATAAGCCTTTTCTGTAATCGTTCCGCGAGTCACCACACAATCCCATCCCCCAAGGCGCATTGTCGCGCCGTATTCGCGGTTGAGTAATTTCTTTTCCTGGTCAGGCATAATATGAATTACCGGATGAGGAGTATCGTCATCTACTTCCGTGGTATTGGAATTTTTTAACTTTGCGACATTTCGGGAAAATTCAATGGTAGCCATTTGCATACCATAACATAAACCCAAATACGGCACTTTGTTTTCGCGGGCGTATTGGATAGTGCTTATCATCCCTTCTGTTCCCCTACTGCCAAACCCTCCCGGCACCACTATGCCGTCAAATTCTCCCAAAACAGCCTTTGCGCCTTTCTTTTCTACATCTATGCTAGAAACCCAATGCAGATTAGTCTTTACCCCATTTAACCACGATGCGTGCTTAATGGCTTCCACCACGGAAATATAAACATCCGCCAATTTATAAGCACCGGTTTCGTAATATTTTCCCACTACCGCAATATTAACAGTTTTTTTGGAAGCGTTTACGCGGGTAATTCTTTCCACCAAATTTTTCCATTCCTTAAATTCATTCTTCCTCGGTTTCATTTTGAACTTTTCCAAAATTTTATCCGTAAATTTTTGCTGGTCAAAATTCAAAGGCACACGGTAAATAGAATCCGCATTCGGCGCGGCAATAATATGAGAAGCCGGGATATTGCAAGTCCATGCCAAAGTTTCTTTTCTCCGGTCATCCACCGGCTGTTCAGCGCGAGCGACCAGAAAATCCGGTTGAATACCGCTGGAAATAAGTAATTTTACCGAAGTCTGAGCCGGCTTGCTCTTCATTTCCCCAACGCTTGGAGGAGTCGGTAAATAGGCTACGTGGACATGAACCACATCTCGGCCATCACGATACTTCATAATGCGGTTTGCTTCCACAAATAAAATATTTTGGTACTCCCCGACTGTCCCGCCAATTTCCGCAATGACAAAATCCGCTTTGCGTTCTTGTGCCGCCTGTTCTAAACGGCGAATAATTTCTTCCGGCACATGCATTGCCACTTCCACATCTTCCCCGTCGTATTCAAAGTTGCGTTCCTTTTGAATAATATGCTGATACAGCTGGCCATTAGTCAAATAATTGGAGCTGGTTAAATCCGTATTCATAAACCGCTCGTAATTGCCCAAGTCCTGGTCGGTTTCCATCCCGTCTTTGGTCACAAACACTTCCCCGTGTTCCTGGGGACGGATAGTTCCGGCGTCCACATTCAAATAGGCATCCATTTTTACCGGAGCCACGCGGTACCCGCGGGATTCCAGCAAAAGTGCTAAAGAAGCGGTCGTGACGCCTTTACCGACCGAGGAAATAACTCCCCCGGAAACAAAAATAAATTTAGTGTTGAGCTTTTTGGCTTTTCGCGGTTTGATGTGGTAGGACATAGGAAATAAAATTTTTAATTCTTAATTTTCAGTTAATTATTAAAAAGCAGTTAGGGTTACTATTTTATAAATTTAAAAGTTGAAAGAATTTTTCTAAATTCTTCGTATTTACTCGTATCAGCCAACTCGTTTGCTTCAAATGTAACAATAAAAAGCCTGTCCGGATTACTTCTATTTATAAGCACTTCGTATGAAAAACCTCCGCTTAAATTACCGATGGGCAATAACTCAATGGCCCTCTCGCCTTTTACTGCATCTATCAGCCTGCCATCGCGACCATCCACTGGATAATTACCGTCAACTTCTCTAAAATCCACAAGACCGTATTTAGATTCAAGGGGAATGATGGGAGTTACAATATTTTTTGAAACCTCGAAATCATTAGGATATTTTAATTCAAACCCATATTGGTCATTTTTATAAATTTTCCAGTTTGCGACATCCGATATTCCGATTTCCTGGTTTTCCAGCACTCTGTCCTCGTGCTTTGGCAAAGAGTCCACTGTTTCCTGATAAATCTTCTGTCGGTAATTATTTTGCACTTGGGACAAAATCACCAAACCAATACCGGAAAACAAAAAAACAAAAATGAACACCAAAGACAGCATTTTTAGCCTAGGGTTTGCTTCCCACATATTTGGTTTTGGCTCAAGATTGTCTATCATAAAATGCAAGCTTTACTTTTCAAATTTAAATTAGATTGCTTCGGTTGCACTCGCAATGACAATATCACTCTGCCTCTACATTAATCTTAGTTTCCGCTGTAATGCCGGAAGCCAGGTGTAAGACCACAGGATGAATGCCTAAAGTTTTTATCACTCCGGAAATTTTTATTTGACTCTTTTCCAATTGCAAACCCATTTTACTATTTATAGCCGAAAGAATGTCTTTTTCGTGAACGCTGGAAAACACTTGGCCCTTTTCTCCAACTTTAATTTTTAAAGTAAAAGTTCTCTTTTCTAAATCTGCTTTCAAAACCCTTAATTTCTCAATTTCCTTTAATTTCTTTGTATGTGCTTCCCTTTGTTCCTTATCCACCTTGGCCTGAATTTGCGCTGTGGCAATTTGGGCAAAACCTTTGGCAATTAAAAAATTGTTTCCATAACCGCTCTGGACTTCTTTTATCTCCCCTTTTTTCCCGGCCCCGGGTGCGTCTTTAATAAATATAACTTTCATAAATTCAAAATACTAATCTGCTAATTAATAAAAATGATACACATAATACCAATCAAAAAACAAAAAACTCTCCTTTTACCCGCCAAAGTTTTGGGTAAATATGAGAGTCCTACAATAGCCAATTCCTGCTGAACTAAATCCGCGCCATCCGTATAATCAGTACATCTGTGAATTGGGCTCTTTCTTAGTATACTTGAGAAAAAAAATCTGTCAAATTATATGGAAATACTCTATATTTTTAAATATTTTCTAATTGCAAACAAAGTGGAACTTACGGACAACACTACCGACAACCCAAACAAAATCAACAATAAATACGCGTAATTAAACACGCTGTTATTATACAAACTAACATCAGGACTTACATAATTTGTTACGGCGGGAATGACTTTGGTAAATACCGGAATAAATAACAGTCCGGTAATGATGGTTGAAAAAATACTATACATCATACTCTCCGTTAAAAACGGCCCGCGAATATACCAATTAGTCGCTCCGACAAGCCGCATTATTTCAACTTCTTCTTTACGGTTATAAATTGTTAGAGTTATAGTATTGTAAATTACCAAGACGGCAATAAGGACAAAGACTGCAAAAAGTGCCAGCCCGAAAGTTATAATAAAATTTAATACCTTATTTAATCGTTCAATAATTAACCGGTTATCTTCAAAATTTACTTTATCTATAAAATCCGCGTACTGTTCCGACTGCATTTTTTCGGCCACGACCGGATAATCCTCTAAGTCATTAGCTTTAATATGCAATGTTGCAGGCAGTGGATTTTCATTAAGTTCATTTAACGATTGAGTAATTAGCTGGTCATTCTCGTGCTTGGCCTTAAACTCGTCAAAAGCCTGGGACGCGGAAACGTAAGTTACCTCTTTAACTTTTGAATCCTGGGAAACCTCAGTTTTTATTGTGTTTATTTGCTCCTCGGCTAAACCTATTTTAAAATAAACACTAATATCCACTGTATTCTGTATAGTATTTATGGAATAGTTGGTAAGGACAAAAAGCAAAAAAAGAGTTGAGAAAATTACCAAAGTTATGGTCATGACCATGGTTGCGGCCATAGACAACCATAAGTTACGGACAAAGTTCGTAACCCCGGTTTTAATTATTCGTAAAAATGATATGGAATCAAACATACTAGTGACTTGCCGCTATAATTTATATTTTCCTTTTTGCTGTTCAATTGTAATTTTTCCGCCTTCTATGGTAATAACGCGTTTTTTTATTTTATTTACCAAATCCGAAGCATGAGTCGCTAAAATTACCGTCGTTCCTAATTGGTTAATTTTCATCAACAAGTCCAAAACTTCCGCGGCGTTAACTTCGTCCAAATTCCCTGTCGGTTCATCGGCCAAAAGGAGTACAGGCCGGTGTGATAAGGCACGGGCAATAGCCACTCGCTGTTTTTCTCCGCCGGACATTTCGTTGGGAAAACTATTTTGTTTATGCAACAATCCCACCAAATCCAAAATCTTTGGCACTTCTATTTTAATTTTGTCCAACCGATGTCCGCAAACTTCCATGGCAAAAGCTACATTCTCAAAAGCGGTTCGGCGGGGAAGAAGCTTAATGTCCTGAAAAACCATTCCTATTTTCCGACGCAAATAAGGCAAGTCTGTTTTTTTAACCTGAGCTATATCTATATCATCAATAAAAATTTTCCCGCCGTCAATAATTTCCTCGCCAATAATCAATTTTAACAAAGTGGACTTTCCGGCGCCGGAAACTCCCACAAGTGAGACAAATTCTCCCCTATGGACTTGTAAATTTATGCCGTCTAAGGCTCTTTGATAATTATATTTTTTAATTACGTTTTCAAATTTTATCATTTGTTTCGGTAAGTAAGTGTCTTGCTGATTGTAAGATTATTAGGAAAACTTTTAATAACCCCATTATATCATATTTTTGCTGTTAATAGCCAGATTACTTTTTACTTGCTTGCTGTTCCAAATACTTTTCGGCAAATTCATCCAATTCCCCGTTTAAAACACTATCGGGGTCGGAAGTTTCCATTCCCGTGCGGTGATCTTTAACCATTTTATAAGGATGAAGGACGTAAGAACGAATCTGATTCCCCCACTCCGCGGATTTAAACTCGCCACGAAGCTCCTGTTTTTCTTTTTGCAGTTTTTCCTCTTCCAAAGTTTTTAGTTTTGCCATTAAAATCTTCATGGCAATTTCCCTATTTTGGTGCTGAGATCTTTCGTTTTGGATACTCACTTTTAACCCGGTCGGGATGTGGGTAATACGAATAGCGGAATAGGTGGTGTTTACACTTTGTCCGCCGTGCCCGGAAGCGGTATTGGCTTCTATTTTTAAATCTTTCGGATCTATTTTTAATTCCTCTTGTTCTTCTAAGAGTGGTAAAAGTTCAAGCAGAGCAAAAGAGGTTTCGCGCGTATGAGCCGGGTTAAACGGCGACAACCGCACTAGACGATGGACACCGGCCTCGCTTTTAAACAAACCGTAGGCGTAAGGTCCCTTTACTTCCACTACGCAGGTTTTAAGTCCACCCTGTTCCCCGCGGTTAAGCTCTAAAATTTCCGTTACGAAACCTTTCCTGTCCGCGTAACGCAAAAACATACGCAAGAGTATATCGGCCCAGTCCTGTGCATCCACTCCCCCGGCGCCGGAATGAAGGGAAAAAATTGCGTTATGATCGTCATATTTTTTATTCAATAATGCCACAAATCGATTTTTTCGATATTTTTCTTCCAGCTCTTTGGTATGTTTTTGTAAAAACTTTACCGTCTCACTGCTTTCATCCTGATTTTGGTTAACCAATTCCAACGTTTCTGTTGTGTCTTTTTCCAAATCCTGCCAAAAATCGTAAAAAGATTTTAGTTGATTGTATTCTTTGCTTACGTTTTGCGCGTGTTGGTTGTCTGCCCAAAAATTTTGATCCTGCATTAAATCGGCCAATTCGAAAATTTTCTGCTCTTTTTGGGGCAGATTTAAATGTAATTTCAAATTTAAAATTTCAGATTTCAGATCTTCTAAACGTTTTATCAGTTCGTTCATAACTTTATTATACCATCAAAAAAATTACGGGGTGGCGGCAGTTGCTTTCCACCACCCCTTTGAAGCTCTTTTGCGCACGCAATTGTTGCTTAGTGTACGCACGTCGACTGGCGAAATTTGTCCGATACCAGTACGACGAAGTCCTCCTTTCTTAACACCTGCCCTTTGGGGGCGAATTTCTTGTGGACCTCAAGTCCCATCCACAAAAGCGTTCTAATAACCTGCTGTTTCGTCAGCCCGTAAGAAGCACCCATGTGGAAAATCTGGTTATCAAGCCAATCGGACATTTCCAGCCTGACTCCCAAATTTTGAGAAATTCTCTCTTGGGGCTCAGGGGTTAGCCTTAGCCCGGGAAACAGAATGGCGACAGCCGTCATCACTTCAAGCAAGTACAGGGCCTGCTCTCTGATATGCCGGCTATCCAGCTTTGCTTCCGCCGCAAGGCGGTTGTGTAGCTGTTGCCCTAAACATAAGACGTAGCGTTTCTTCGCCATCTGGAATGCGACGAAGAAAAGCCAGAGCTTATGATATTTTAACAAAATTCTGCCATAAAATCCATACCAAAAAACCCTCTTTTTAAAGAAGATTTTTCTTCAACAAATATTATATTTTTTCGTAAACCGAAAAACTAAACCCTTCCTGCGGTTCGTCTTTTACTTTTTTCCAAATATGCGTGTCTATTTCCGGGAAAAACACATCGCCTTCGTAAACTTTATGAATATGGGTAATATATAATTTGTCCACGCGATTAATCATTTGTTTAAAAATCATTGCTCCGCCGATTACAAAAACATCTTTGCCTTCCAAATCTTTTAACGCTTTTTCCAAATCGTTATACAGCAAAACCCCTTCCGGCACTTTGTCTTCCGGATTATTACTAATAACCACATTTAATCGCCCGGGAAAGGGTTTTTTTAGAATTTCCATAATGGACAAAAAGGTATTGCGTCCCATTAGCACGGGCTTACCCATGGTAATTTCACGAAAACGCTTTAAGTCTTCCGGCAAACTCCAAGGCAAGCCGTTTTTTATTCCGATTACATTGTTATCCGCCACCGCGGCAATAATTGAAAGCATTTTGTCTTTTTTATTCTTTCTTGTCACTTATCACTTGCCACTAAATAGCTATCGGCGCTTTTATGCCCGGATCAGGGCTATAATTTTCCAAAGTAAAATCTTCATATTTAAAATCAAACAAATTTTTTACTGCCAAGTTTAATTTCATTGCCGGTAAAGCTTTCGGCTGGCGGGACAGTTGCAATTTCACTTGCTCAAAATGATTGTTGTAAATATGGACATCGCCGAAAGTATGGACAAAGTCTCCCAGTTCCCTGCCCGTTACCTGCGCCATCATCATGGTAAGCAAAGAATATGACGCAATATTAAACGGTACACCCAAAAAAACGTCGGCACTGCGTTGGTAAAGCTGGCAGGATAATCTATTGTTTGCCACGTAAAACTGAAACATGGTGTGACAAGGCGGGGGCGCGGTTTTTTTGCCCGCGATTAAACTTTGCAAGTCGGCCACGTTCCA
>Ga0172370_10004661_pt1 | contig 18206 bp, 12 predicted proteins | sample LakKiv5m_FD_114538 | JGI IMG/M metagenome (GOLD analysis project Ga0172370, IMG submission 114538) | Freshwater microbial communities from Kabuno Bay, South-Kivu, Congo - kab_022012_11.5m | ecosystem: Environmental > Aquatic > Freshwater > Lake | place: Democratic Republic of the Congo...
ATTACCAAAAAGCTTCTTCTTTTGGCAAAATGAAATTTGAAATTTGTAGCCCTCGTATTGCAATTTCTATTACGAATTTTCTCATTTCATCGCTTCTTTCGTCAAAATTCATCTTTTCGGGTAATTTATTTTCTGAAAAATCTTTAAAAAATGTATTAACAGGAATCTGCATATACAGTGACAAACGGCTAAACCCAAAATCTAGAGGTTGAAGCATGGATTGGGCAATCCAGCCATTAACCAGGGGGAAAGGGTCATCTTTGAGAATTCTGAATCCCTTGAATCTTTCGATGAAATGTTCTTTAAGACCTTCTATTCTTCTTAAAGTTCTTGTGGTAATTCTTGTTTCTAATCGCTGAACAAAATAATTTCTAGATAATTGAAGAATATCCCTCATGTTTTTTTCTTTAAACATAAAAGAATATTCCCTGAATTGAGGTTTGATAACATTCTGATATGAAGCGAATGCTTCAGTGAGAAGTCTGTCAGTTTCCTTCGTCAGTTTAACTCTTTTCTGCAAATCTCTGTCATAGACATAACGATAATAGTTTGTCAGTTGAGTTGATTGAGGAAAAATGAGTTTTAGAGCATCATCAATTTGGGGTAAACTTGTAGAGAGAAATATCGGGCAGATTATTCCCCTGCAGTTCAGACGGTCTAATAAATAATACCAGATATCATCCGAACCGATATTTCCAATCTCAAATCCGAGCACCAACGTTGAGATAGCATCAACAGCCAGAGCAAGATACATTTTATGGTCGTTGATTTCATGGTCGTAACAATTAAATTCCAGTCCGAAAAGATGTATCAATCTGGAATCACGATTTTTCGGTACACATAAATCAATAAAACATTCCCAATTTGGTAAATGAGAAAGAAAACAGCGAATTCTTTCATTAAGATGGTGGGAAGAAAGATGATATTTCTCCTGAAGCTGCCTGTATGTTTCGCCAAGAAGGTACTCTTCTACCAATTCAACAATACTCGGGCATTCTCTTTTCAGATAGTCGGACCAGGTTTTATTGCAGTCCATGCAATGGAAGCGTTCGGTACCTTTATTCGTTCTACCATAATGAATAATGTGACTTGATTCACAAGAAGGGCAGCAAATAACCAAAGCTTTGTCTATCATTATCATAATAAAATAAATTCTGTTAAAGAGAAATATATATATATTTATAGATAAATAATTTACTTAGTTATTTCATCTCCACTTAAATTTAAGTAATTAATTTCTCTTTTACAAGTATAAATTTTCATAAGCTTTTTTAATTTTAACCCAAATTATTCAATAGAAGCAAATAATTCGCCGTAAGTCCTATTAAATCAACCACCCCTTAATCCACTCCTTAGTAAGGAGGGGAAATTTTTGAGCGAAGCGAAAAAATGGGATGGTTCTTTATTAACGAATTTGAAAACTTCTTTATTGAATAATTTGGTTTTAAGCGGTTCCTAAAACTTTCATTATCACTTTCGGGAAATACTACATTCCTTTATATGGATTTTGTCCCACTTCCTTGACTGATTCCACAAACTTATTAATAACACTTGGGATTCTCGAATAATCATCAATCGCAATCGTTTCTATTTTTACACGTTGCGGCTCGAGCGCAAGTTGCTTTAATTTTTCCTGAACATTTTCCATTCTCTTGTTTGCTAATTCGCTGCCTTTGATAAAATGACACTGGTAATCGTCGCCATGTTTGCAGCCTAATAATAACACGCCGTCAAAGCCATTGGACAATGCATCATTTATCCAAATTGTGTTCACCGAACCCAGGCATCGAACCGTAATAAATCTTATTGCAGCATCGAATTGCTGTCGTTTTAGTCCCGATAAATCCAATGCAGGATAGGCATCATTTTCGCAAACGAAACCCAGAATCCTGTATTTTTCATCATCTTCATCGGGAAGTTCAAGTGATTTTATCATTGACGAAATTGAATGAACAGAATAATTTTTGAAGTTTACTATTCGCTCCGGGCAAGCCCCCATACATATACCACATCGGCGGCATCTGTTTGGATTTGGTTTTGGTGTTCCTTTGTCGTCTTCATCGAGTGTTCCGAAAGGACATTCTTCAGTGCACCTCTTGCATTGAGTGCACCTCTGAAGGAAAAATTCCGGATAAGATTCATCACCGACTCTCGGTAAAAGTGCTTTACCCTGGGAAATTAATTCGATTGCTTGAATAGCCTTGAATGACGCTCCGAGAGCATCATTTTCAGCACATTTTGAGTCCATTGGTTCCCTGACGCATCCTGCTGCGTAAATAGCTGTACGCCTCGTTTCGTATGGAAAACATATAAAATGTGAATCAGGAAATCCGTATTTCAGTGTCGGAAGGTCAGTTCCTTGTCTATAAGTCAGATTTAAAATTTTTGCACCTTGCTCTGCACCCGCTGCTTCTTTCTTGCCATCGGATGTAAGTTTATCCTCTCCTTTTTCTTCGAATAGGTCAACATAAGTTGATGGTACCATTCCGGTCGCAAGAACAACCATTTCCGAACGCACGATAACATCTTCACCGAATAAAGTGTCTTTCAGTGTAATTACTAATTCATTGTTATCTTCCACAATGCTGCTAACTTCCCCTTTAGTTAGGAAGATATTTTCCTCTTGCTGAACCTGTTTATAAAATAATTCGGATTCCCCGGGGGTTCTTATATCTTTATATAAAATAAAAATCTTGGTCTCTCTATCTTTTTCGTTAACATAAAGTGCTTGTTTCAGACTTGTACGGCAGCAAACAGCCGAGCAGTAGGGAAGATGATTTTCGTCACGGGAGCCGGCACATTGTATAAAAGCGATTGAGTTGGGTCGTTTTCCGTCAGATGGCTTTTTTATTCCTTCGCCGCTTTTCACCATTTCTTCAATCATAACATTGGTAACGACGTTCTGATATATTCCAAAACCAAGATGACTTAATTTGTTCGCATTATATGGCTTCCAACCAGTGGCAAGAACAACAGAACCGATATTTTCTTCATTCAGACTGCCGTTTTTAATGGTGGCAATGAATTGACCAGGCTGACCTGATATTTTTTCTACTACCGATGACTTATAGATTTTAATATTCGGATGCTTTTCTACCCTGTTAATCAAATCAGTAATATCATTTTTTTCTAAAGACGTGAAAGGGAAGTTATGCGGAATACTGCTTTTCCATTTTGATAACCAACCGCCTAAAGCATCTTCCTTTTCCACGAGAATAGCCCGATAGCCTGCTTCTGCAACTGATAGAGAGCTATTTAATCCGCTTATTCCTCCGCCGATGATGAGCACATTGTTAGAGGTTTCCTGAATAAAAGGCTCAGGAGGTTCTGAATTTCTTGCTTTAGCAATGCCCATTTTTATATAATCTTCTGCCAAGCTTTGAGTCTCTTCGTCATTAGGAGTATGGCTCCATGCAACTAATTCGCGAATATTTACTCTTTCGGTTAAAATATCTGTGGAAATATCTGAAAAATCAAATTCTTCTATCTTTGTTCTTGCTGAGCAACCTGCAATCACTACCCTGTTCAATTCTTGTTCGGCGATGTCCTGCTTTATTTTGCTGATGGCTTCCGAACCGCAAAGAAATTGGTTAGTAACAACCAAGGGAATTTTGGCTTCTTTTGAGATTGTTGCAGCTAAATTTTCTATATTTATACAATTTGAAATTTCACATCCTGAACAAATAAACAACCCAAGTTTAGTTTCTATAGCCATTTCATTCTCTCCCTAATATTTTTAATGCCATCATTGCAGCACCCGCTGCTTCCTTAACCGTTGTTGAAACGTCGCATGGACCGGTGGCAACACCGGCGCCGATAATTCCGTATTGATTGTCCCTTCTAATAAATCCGTTTTCATCAAGGGATTTATTGATAATATCAACTCCATCAACATTCGGGACCATTCCAACGGCAAGAATAACCATTTCAACTTCTCTTGTAATAAGTTCTCCCGTCAACGTGTTTTCAGCTTCGATAATAAGATTTGAATTGCTTTTATTTTCTCGAATTCGAGCAATTTTTCCGCGATTTACGAAAACTTTGTTGTCGGTTTGAAGATTAGTGAAAAAGTCTTCCAATCTGCCCGGAGAGCGAACATCAATAAAATATAAATATATTTCTGCATCAGGATATTGTTCCCGTATGTAATGAGCCTGCTTCATTGAAGCCAGACAGCAAACGGAGGAACAGTAAGGCAGATGATTTTCATCGCGTGAGCCGGCACATTGTACGAAAGCAAATGATTTTATAAGTTTATTATCTTGCTGACTATCGGAAGGTCTGACTATTTTACCGTTTGTATGCCCATTAGGAGATGAAATCCTTTCAAATATTGTATTGGTGACGACGTTCGGATAAATGCCAAAACCCAAATCAATTAATTTTTTTGCGTCGTAAGACGACCAGCCGGTAGCCCAGATAATTGCACCGACTTTCAGTTCAAATCTTTCTTCTTTTTCTTCCAGGTCAATTGCATTATAAGAACATACTTTTACGCATTCGCTGCATGAAACACCTTTACAAGTATCGTGGTCAATTACATAAGAAGATGGATATGCACTATCGAACGGAAGATAAACCGCCTTGGTTTTGTTAAGATTAAAGTTAAATTCATTTTTTCTTTCTACAGGACAAACCTGTTCGCATAATTTACAGGAAGTGCAATTATCGTTTACAAATCGTGGTTTTTTTTCAATCAGAACTGTGTAATCGCCCTCTACACCTTCAATCATTCTGACTTCTGACAAAGTAAAAATTCTAATTCCTGGATTATTCCTCAATCTCTTCAGGTTAATTTCAATCCCGCAGCTCGGCGGGCACATTTTCGGGAAATACTTATTCATTTGAAGGACACGACCACCGATAAAAGGATTTTTCTCAATCAATATAACTTTTTTACCGATTTCGGATAATTCAACTGATGAAGTAATACCGGCGATACCGGCACCAACGACCAGAACATCAGCAGAAATCATCGTTTCTTTAATAACAGTATTTGACATTTCATTTTCCTAAATGTATTAAATTAGTTTTTGTGTTTCTAATTTGGCAAGACAAAATTAATATTAAGGTGACTTACAACAAATTGATAATAAATCTTTGTTGCCAAAGAGTTGTTTATTCAAAGGTGAGTTATAATAATTTACTAAAAGTGCAGATTACTTCTCTAATGCCCACTTATAACCTTCGTAGGTTTGCAGGGCTGTTTTATTCCATGAATATAGTTTGGCTCTTTCATAGCTTTTTTCAAACAGGAACTGCCCGAAATTATCATTGAGAGCAAGTTTCAGCATCGCATCCCGAATTTCCTCAACATTCAGTGGATTTACATAAAATGCAGCATCACCCCCGATTTCTGGCATACAAGAAACATTCGAAGTGATTACCGGACAGCCGCAGTTCATTGCTTCGACGAGTGGCAAACCGAAACCTTCGGCATAAGATGCAAAAACGAGTGCTGTCGCTCTGTTATAGACCTGCACGAGCACATCGTCAATGATGTTATCCAGATGGATGAAATTACCTGAGATTCCGAGCTTTCTTACAAGCTCATAAACTTTTTTCGTAATATAATCCTTGGCACCACCGACAAAAACGAATTTATATTCATTCTTTAATTCAGCAGGTAGCAGAGAGAATGCTTCGAGAGTGCGTTCATAGTTTTTCCTTGGGTCGAATCTGCTAACAAACAAAAAGTATTTTGTTTCCGGATTTATTCCGTTTTTCTTTAAAACATCAAAATCCGGCTGGACCTTGGTAAATTTCGCTGTAGCTGCTTCGTAAGTAACAAATACTTTTTGGGGTTCAATCAATGGAAATCTTTCAAGCAGTTCATTTTTTACGTAGTTCGTCGGAACGAAAATCACTTTTGCATTTTTAAAGGAAGCTAAAAAATTCTTCTGAAATTCCTTCTGGTTAGGTTCAAATGCAGCTTTTGCCCAATCCTCTTCGTAAAAAACAAATAAATCATGCACTGTTACAGCCATGTTTTTTATATTTTTCGGGAAATAACACGGATTAACGTTATGCAGCAAATCAACCTGCGAAGCCGCACTTTTTAGAAGAAACTTATTTTTAATAAACTTAATCAATGGAGCCCCTGCACTCCCAAGGGCTAAAGGATGAGTAAACTGATTTTTAACCGAGATTCCGGGCAATCCCTTGAAATACTCTTCAACTTTTGTTTTGCGGCTGCCTGATGAAAACAGAACTAATTCGGGATGTTCTTCCAGTTCACTAAATGCTCTTATTATTGAGCGTGTGTACATTTCGATGCCGCTTGCACCAAAAATAGAAATTGCTTCGAAACCGATTTTCATATAAGAAAAATAATTGATTAGTAAACAGAATGCAAATTAATAAAATTTCAATTTGTGTAATTAAATTAAAATAAAATTAATTTTTGTTTAACTAATAATTATTTTAGGAGAAACTAATATTATTTTGTAATTTTGATATTATTGTTTTTTTTACCATTTTATGGAGTCGCAAATGTCAAAAATGATTGCAATAGCTATGCCGATAGCACCAGATAAATTCGAACAGTGGAAAAGTTTCACCAACCGTTTGAATACTGATTTAAAGGCTGATTTCAAACAATCACGAGATTCAGTAGGTGTACATGAAAGAACATTTCTTCAGAAGACCCCTGATATGAATTTAGTTATTGTCACATTGGAAGGAGATGACCCGATGGGTAGTTTCGCGAAATTAGCCAATAAAAATGATGAATTTACCAAATGGTTTGTTGGTCAGGTGAAAGATGTTCATGGCGTTGACATTTCTCAACCGTTACCTGGACCTCCTCCGGAACTGGTAGTAGATACATGGAGTTAAACTTCGACAAGCCGGTGAATCCGGCTTTTTTTTGCTTAACTCTTAATGAAAAATATCAAAAATTAATAACTTTATCCGAATCCACAACCCAATTTGTGTATTCTGACAAATTACTTCTTTCGACTCCTTCGATTAATTCCAATTCAAATAAACCTCTGGCGTGCGCACATGTTCCACAAGCTTTAATTTTACCGCCTTTATTCAATATACTGAGTATCATACGTTCAATATTGTAATATCCGTTCGGAGTTGTTGTGTAAGGAAGGGCACAAAAAACTGCGTCAGCCATAAGGAAAATTCTAACTTCAATATCTGTGTGTTCATTCAATAAAGTAATGGCAAGTCTTAAGGCATTATAGACTTTCTCTGTCCCGTAAGGGGCATCATTAATAACCATGAGTATTTTCATTTTTTTAAAATTGATTATGTCTTTAAATAGAAATTTATTTTAATAATTTTTTTATCGCTTGTTTCAACTCGTCACCATGCAGATTTTTTGCTATGATAACACCATTTCCGTCAATCAGAATATTAAAGGGCAATTCCTGAATTCCGTAGTCTCTTGCAACGGGCGAAGTCCAGAAAAGCAAGTCACTCACCTGAACCCAGTCAATTTTATATTTTTTAATAACTGACTGCCATTGCTTTTTTTTATTGTCCAATGAGACTCCGTATATTTCAAATCCGTTTCCGCAAGTGAAAGCTGAATTTTTATACTTTTTGTAAAGCTCTGACAATGCTGGCTGCTCTTTGACGCAAGGTGCACACCATGAACCCCAGAAATCAATCAGCACAACTTTTGTTTTCAATGATGACAAGGCAATCGTATCGCCATTAGGTGACGGGAGTCTGATTTCGGGAGCAATTTCACCTATTTTTTTCTCAATGGTTTGTGTTCTTGCCGTTTGGAAACTTAATAAAAACGCCAATCCAATAATTATGATTCGGAGCATATCATTCTTTTCTATTTTTTAACCGCAAATCCTTTGTCTATCCAGTCAACTTTTATATTCTGTGGAAGATTTAATAACTTATGATTTTTAAATCCCATTTCGTTAAGAATATTGAACATTGGTCTGACGTTAGGGCATCTATCAAACGGGCAGCAGCCGCAATAAATAACAATGTTTGCATCCTTGGGTAACTTGCCGAGGTGTTTTCTGAATTTCTTTTGGTTTTCAGCAACTTTTCCGGGACCAATGTCTATGGAATTCTTAATGACAGACTGGTAACCGATACTGTAAATGTAAGTTTTCGGTGCATTCGGATTCTCAATTATTTTATTCAAATCCGATGGTGCCATAAGCTGCTTTGATGTCCAGGGTTCTTCGGCTCGGGAACTGGTGTACATGAATCCGAAAACCAAAGATGTAAAGGTTATGAGCAGGTAAAGTTTTTTGGTGAAAAATTTCATTTCTATTTCTCCAATAATTAATTCTAAATATGTTTAAGTAAATTTGCCGTGCTGTTCAAATTATCAATCAGAACTTCTCGCATAATCCGGCAGGCTTGAGCGACTTTTTCTGAAGAGAGTTTGAAGTAGGAATTCGTCCCGTCTTTTCGTTGCCTGACCAATCCGTTGGAAACCAAAACAGATAGATGCTGTGAAAGATTTGACTTCGAGATAGCCAGAGTTTTCAAAACTTCTCCAAAGTTTAACTCTCCCTGGTTCAATTTTTCAATAATCTCAATCCTAATTGGATTTGCAAGTGCTTTACAGATATTTGCCTGAAGCTCGTAGATTGTGTTAATTTTAATTGTTCCTTTGTTTATAAACTTCTAAACATGCAAAATTACGAAATGATTTACTAAAATCCAAAATTCTTCAATAGGATTTTTGATAAGTATATTAGAGCCAAATCTGACAAATACTTTTTTTTCTTCTAACATGAGACCATTAGTATTTTCTATTTATCCTGATATTCGATTTCCTTGCTCCAGAATACATAGCTTTCTTTTGCTAACGATAAACCCATAAGTTCAAGCTGATAACCTCCATCCATTCTTATTTGTGCCATTGCTGTTTTATTTAATCCTGGTACATAAAATGAATTTTCAATCCTGTAAGCCAGCGCTGTCCAGGCTATTTCAATTTCTGCGAATTCAACTGCAATCCTTGGGCAAAGCAAGGTATGTTTTAAATGAACCGGTGCCGGAGTGATAGTATTATCACCTATGTTCCACAACAAATCCTGTAGTTTATTATCGTTTATTTTATAAAAAGGCTCCAATGTTGGACCCTTGAATTCAAAGCCGGTATTTGCATCCAAAATAAGCTTTACTTCTCCGCTTGCACCTGCCGTTACACTTGGGATTTCGATTTCTGTACCAAATGAAAAACCGATATCAAACATAATAGGAAGCGGAATCGGAAGTCCGGTAAGTGTTTGTATCGGAAATCTCATTGCAATCCTCGGGAATTCCAGAATTGCAGTTCCGCCGCCACGTGAAAATACAGCTTCATACTGAAAGGTAAGCTCACTTCTCAATCCCTTATCTTCCTTTTTAAAAGAAGTCATCTTGCCATTTTGAATTTCTATATTGCCGTTTTGTCGAGGGAATCTTGTAGTTCCCTTAGCACCGAGCATTGCTGTTAATTTTCCACCTGCTCCGTCGGTATTTGTAACAATCAGGTTACACTGTAATTCGGGCAAACCGTTTTCGGAAGTTCCTTTGGGATTCAGCCAGATTTTGTAATGCCAGCAATCCAAATCGAAATTGAATTCATACCCGTCTTCTAATAGTTTTCCTTTTACTGCTTTATCATTGATGAAAATTTTATTCAATGAGTCAAGTTTCGGAGGGAGCACATCCCATGAGATTTTTCCGTTTTTGATGATTTCTGTGAGTTTTGCAGGTTCAGTCTCGCAAACCAGATGATTTCCCTGTTGAACAACATTAGTTATTTTTCGTGCAGTTAATTGCGGAATAACTATAATGCTGCCTGCAACGGGAGTTTTAGATAATTTTACAGCATCGAAAGTGTACACATTGTTTGTGTCACGCGATATGTAAGCATCCTTCTGTGCATCGGTTATAATAATGACATTATCATAATATTCTGCTTCATAGCTTACTTTGTTTTCACCTGCATAACTGGTACCCGATGGTGTAGTTGAATTGTCGCCGCAGGATAGGATAAAAAAAAGTCCGAAAAGTAAAAGTAAAATTCTCGAAGTAAATGATTTCATGACCTACCTCAAAAAGATTTTAAAAGAATTTTAAAATTAATATTCTTGTTGAAAAATGTGAAATAATCTTACCTGAAACTTCCTATTTTCAACATATTCATATAATAATGCAGTCTGTACTTATTTATGTAAAGTTTAAAAATAAACCTATATTTTCCAATCTTTCTTGGCAAAAAATCAAAGAAAAATTAACCAATTAAAATGAATATTACAAACTCTATTTATTTAGGTAAGGCTAAAAATAAATGGTCACATAATGAACACAAGTCTTTTCAATTACTTTGACCATTAAAAAAAATTAATGTTATTTAATTCGGAAAATTTGCTGAAATAATTTTGATTAAATTAAAGGAAGATTTTAGGATAGGGTAATTCAGTAATTAATAATATGAATTTACTTCAAGCAAAAGGTAAGAAGTACAATAATTGGGATAAGATTCTTATCCGCTTCGGCATAATCGAAAAAATTTTGTACAGAAGGTGGGAGTCGAACCCACACGGGTGTTGAGCCCACTGGATTTTGAGTCCAGCGCGTCTGCCAGTTCCGCCACTCCTGCAAATTAATTAATAATTAATAATTAACAATTAATAATTTAAGATTATAAAGTAAAATCCCCAATTCCTAATTCCCAATTGGTAATCGTAATTGATTCCGTGGGCGAGAAGAGAATTGAACTCCCGACCTCCTGCTTGTAAGGCAGGCGCTCTATACCAACTGAGCTACTCGCCCCTTTAAATAAATTACAAAATTACGATTTTTTCTCCTCTTAGCCAAATTTTATTTAACCTTTATTTACATATAAGTTACGTGGTTTCAACCACATTTGTTCTGTGCTCTTACTTAAAATAGCTGTGTACAAAGTCTGATTTTTTTTATTCAAAGTTGGTAAATGATAGAAACTTCTAATCCCTGTAATGAATAATAATTGATTTAATCAAATAAGGTAAATTACTTTTATAAGGTTTTTAAACATCTTTACGGTTGGTTTTTAAGTATGCCCTGTATTCCTCAAGCTTTTCAACTATTAAATCCAAAGAGTCCATCAATACAAGTTCCTGTCGTATGGGATGAGAGTTATACATGCCTTTCAGATAGCCTGAATAATGCTTGCGGAATTCATTTATGCCACGAGGAAATCCTTTCGATTCAAAATTCAGCTTCAAATGTTCTATACAAACGTCTATACTTTCATCATGAGTGACAGCTTGTGGTTCGGTGCCATTATTAATATAATTTTTAATATCTCTGAAGATAAAAGGATTGCCGATTGCAGCTCTTCCAATCATAACAGCGTCGCATCCGGTTTCATCAAAAGCCCTTTTGGCATCAATGGCGGAATTTACGTCACCGTTTAAAAACACAGGTATAGAAACAACCTCTTTAACTTTCGACAGCCAACTCCAATCGGCAGGACCCGACATCCCAACCTCTCTGGTGCGACAGTGTACAGTTAGAGCCTGAATACCCGCATCTTCAAGTAATTTTGCAGTATCGGTTATGACTATACTGTCTTTATCCCAACCGAGCCTGGTTTTTACAGTAACAGGAAATGAAACGGTTTTAACAATTGCTTCAGCCATTTCTGCCATTTTGTGCGGTTCTTTAAGCATGGCGGCACCAGCATTGTGGCGGACTACTTTCGGAACCCAGCAGCCGAAATTTATATCAAGAAAATCTGCACCGGATTCTTCAACAATCCTTGCAGACTGTATCATGGAATCAATATTCCCACCAAAAATCTGTACTCCGACAGGTCTTTCTTCATCTACAATTTCCATTTTCCGGAATGATTTTGCCGCTTCACGGATTAGTCCTTCTGCGGCGATGAACTCTGTATAGACAATATCGGCACCCATCCGCCTGCAGATAATCCTGAATGACTGGTCGGTCACTCCTTCCATCGGTGCAAGCAAGACACCTTTATTAACTTTTATTTTGCAGATTCCCATATTTACTTTATTTTGAATACTTCTAAAATTGAATTGATAGAAACTTGTTAATCTTTCTTTTATTTTATGCTAATTGATTTTAAAAACCATTTGCAAAAGGATTTTTTTCTTCAAAAGACAGAAGATGTTGCGAAAAATTTACTTGGCAAACTATTGGTAAAACTTGAGGTAAACGGAGAAATCCTTGCAGGAGAAATTGTTGAGACAGAAGCTTATCTTTCCTCCAATGACTTTTCCTCTCATTCCGCACCGGGCAAAACGAAAAGAAATTCACCAATGTTCGGGGAAGGTGGAATTCTTTATGTTTATAAAATCTACGGAATTCATCATTGTATAAATTTTGTAACTGAGATGGAGGGTTTGGGAGCGGCTGTTCTGATTAGAGCTTTGAAACCGATTCTGGGTATTGACTTTATGAAAAGGCAGAGGAATAATCCCGGCGACAAGAACTTATGCAGAGGTCCTGCAAATCTTGCAAAGGCTTTAAGTTTTACTACGAATGACAATAACAGGTTACTTACCGAGCCAAGCCTCTTTATTCAGGATAATGAAAATATAGAAGAAGAAAACATTACAATTACAAAAAGAATCGGGATTACAAAATCTGCAGATTTGCATTTAAGATATTATATTTCCGATTCAGAGTATGTTTCTGGTAAAAAAATTAGATAAATGTAGTATTTTCATTGTTTAAATTGATTATTTTTAATTAAATTGTAATTTGTTTATTAATTGAAAAACATCTTTTTATGTGGTTCAAGACTAAACAAAGGTAAAATAACGATAACTGAAGAAACGAAATAAATGGAGACAGCAAGATGCGTCAACTGATTACTTCTATTTTCTTGATAATTTTTTTCATTAGTGTTTCGGCAACCGCCCAAACTTTTTTAGACAAACCGTGGGACTCCCGTCCTGCTTACGGATTGTTCGGTGATGCAGATTTCAACATGCATTCAGCCTCATTTACAGGGCTTCCAGGCATTCCAAGCTGCTGCCCGAGATTCGAAACGGGCACCGGATTAAGATTCAGCGGTGGTTTATTTTACACTCTTCCCCTTGCTTCAACATGGGACTTAACGCTCAGGGCGATATACACAGACCTTAGTGGAACGCTTTCCAGAATTGAGCCAATGTATGTATCCGGTACCGACGGAAAGGGTGTGGATGGCAATTTTGAACATTCCGTAAAGGCAAGCTTATCTTCTGTTGGTCTATCACCATTAGTGGGTTACAGAATAACCGATCCATTGACTATTCATTTCGGTTTAAGAGCCGGATATGTCCTTACAAAAACGTTTGAACAAAAAGAAGAAATCACAAGTCCTTCATTCGGAGTATTTACCGACTCAAAGAGCAGGACTCGCAATCAATACTCGGGAACTATCCCAAACGCAGCTTCAATTGAAGCTGCTGCTGTTGTCGGTCTTAGCTATAGTCTTCCTCTTAATGAAAAATATACTTGGTTTCTCGTTCCCGAAGCTTATTTCAGCTATGGCGTTACGCCCGTAGCTTCCAGTTTATCATGGAATGTAATTTCGTTAAACGGTGGTGTAGCCTTAAAATACGCTCCAAGGAAAATCAAACCTCCAAAGCCACCATCATTGCCGCCGCCACCGCCTCCTGCACCGTCGCTACCACCACCGCCTTCCATGCCGGTTCTGGATGCTTCGATTTTAGCTGTTGGCGTAAATCCGGACGGTAGCGAATCAAATGTGTCTCAGTTAAGAATAGAGGAATTCCTCTCGCAGAAGATGCATCCTCTTTTGAATTACATCTTTTTTGATGAAAATTCTGCTGTGATTCCCGAACGTTATAAAAAGATGAACGAACAGGAGAAAAAAGCATTCAGCGTTAAGTTCCTTTATAATCTGAAGACAATGGACGTTTACCACTATGTGCTAAATGTTGTCGGCAGAAGGATGATTCAATATCCGCAGTCGGAAGTAACCCTAATAGGATGCAACTCTGACGAAGGTCTTGAAAAAGGCAACACAAAACTTTCGCAGGGTAGAGCCTCTGCTGTAAAAGATTATCTGGTCAGTGTCTGGAAAGTGCCGGAGTCAAGAATCAAACTTCAGTCACGCAATTTGCCTCAGGCACCGTCAAACAATAAAGATAAAGACGGTATTCAGGAAAATCGCCGTGTGGAAATCATTGCTAATGTTCCTCAGATTTTCGAACCTCTGATTGTTCAGGATACATTAAGGGAAGCTAACCCGCCTGTATTCAGATTCAAACCCAAGGTTTCCGCCCAAATTGGTATTGACGAATGGAAAATAAATACTTCTCAGACAAGCGGTGATTTGAAAACGTTCTCCGGTAAAGGCGAACCTCCTGCCGTTCTCGAATGGGATTTGTCCAAGGATGCAACTGTCTTACCACGTTACAGCGAGCCGTTGCTTTACCGTATGGAGGTTATTGACCGCGATAACAAGCGATGGGCTTCTCCAACCCAGGAACTGCCTGTTGAGCAGATGACAATCGAAAAGAAGATGATGGAGCAGATTGCTGATAAGGAAATTGATAGATTCTCTCTTATTTTATTCGGATTTGATAAATCTGACCTCGGAGAAGAGAATTTGAAGATTATTGATTACGCCAAAAAGCGTATCAGACCTAAATCAACTGTTACCATTCAGGGCTTTACCGACCGTCTCGGAGATGAACAGCACAATCAGGACCTCTCAACAAGGAGAGCAAACTCTGCCGCAAAGGCTTTAGGAGTTGATTTTAAAAATGCCAAGGGATTCGGCGAATCAAAACTTCTTTATGACAATGAATTGCCCGAAGGAAGATTCTATTGCAGAACTGTTAACATTGAAATAATAACACCTATTGATAATAAGTAGGACTGAAAATCAAAAAGAAATAAATTTTAAAAATGTTGAGTTAACTTGTAACATTATCAGAAAATAATTGTTATTATATTTTACGGAATAAAAAATAAATTATTAATAAATTTTTGGAGTTGGATTATGAAAAAATATCAGATATTTAGATTCATAATACCGATTTTCGTCTTCTTCGGTCTTATTTATTCAGGCTTTTCTCAATCCATCACAATCAAAGGTATTGACCCAAGCGGTTATCCTAACGTGACAGCCACCTTCGTTGTCAAAGATGACAAAGGTAATGAAATTCGAACTCCGAATTTCGGACAGGTTCAGGTTAAAGAAAACGGAATAGACAAAACCGGAACAGTATATTGTGCCGACCCGGGTAAGACTAAATTTTCGATTATCCTTACATTCGATATTTCAACTTCAATGAATATCATTGATGACCCCAAGACTATGCTAAGAAGAATTGATATCCTTAGAAATGTGGCTCATTCTGTTATTAAAGCCTTGCCCGACCCGGCACGCTGGGAATGTGCAATGACCACTTTTAACAATTGGGGTGATTATGTTCAGGAATTTACAAACGACAGGGCAACCCTCGATTCGGTTATAAACAGCAGTGCTTTGGACCCCAGAGGCGGTACGGACTATAACGCAGGTTTTCTTTATGATATTCGTCAACCTGCAAGACCCGGTGGATTACTTGTTGCTCGGAACGCAAAATTCAAACCTATCGTAATTTTCCTAACTGATGGTCTACACGCCGGACAAGCTTCACCTCCACCAAGCAGAACAAAGATTTGGATTCCTGAAATTCTTGCTGAAGCAAAAGATGTGACAAAGAAATTATCACAAACCCCAGCGACAATTTATGCACTTACTTTAGGATTCCCGATGCCGGACGATTTAAAAACAATCGTCAGTCAAACAGAACCTCCAGGCGAGGCATTCCAAAGTTCATTAAATGAAGACGAGTTAAGGCAGATTCTTTTGGATTTGGTTGATAAATTAGGCACAATGGGCAGCATTCCACCTTGCGAAGTTACATGGCTTACTAATTGCACCGGAGGGGGTGATGTGATTTTGTCGTTGCCAACTTTTGGCATTGCAGACACAATGAACTATACAATTCCGCCGCAAGTAAAGCCTGTTCTGACAATAGCTCCGAACACACTGGCTTATCCGAACACGAAACCGAACAATTTTGTTGAAAAAAATGTCGTGCTCACAGCATTAAATAACAATGTAACCATTACCGGTTTTACTTCAAAAAGTGGAAAATATACTGTATCCGACTGGGGTGGTACTCCGCCTGTTTTCACAATTAAGAAAGGTGAAAACCGAACCATTAAAGTTAAATATCTTACTACCGATTCAAATTTTTCAGCTTCTGATATTCAATTTCAATCCGACGCCTGCACAACAGATTCTATTTTAGCTCACGGTGGATGGGTGTTTGCAGAACCATTCCATTGCGGCTCCCAAAAAATTGACGAAACCAAGGATGTTCAGCAGGCTACTTTCTGCAATCGAACCGGTGACCCCATGTTTATCAAGACCGTACAAATAAAGGGTGGTAACAAATCCGATTTTGTTCTAGTTTCTCCTACCGGAGGTATCTGGCTTCTGCATGATTCCTGCATGACAATATATATAAAATTCACTCCTTCATCGTTAGGCAATCGTTCATCCACTTACGAAATTGAAGACGGAAACGGAGTAATTTACACTGCTATAGTTGACGGAACTGGTTCAGGAAATCCCGAGATTGCAGCACTTCAAAACGTAACTTTGCCTAATGCAAGCTGCATTACGCCATCGAAAACTCTGGATATTGATATTAAGAATTCCGGAGCCAAAGACCTTATCATTGCATCTGCACCTATTACCGGACAGGATGCCAATGATTTTACCCTTGTCACAAATGTCGTAAATATGACCATCACTCCAGGTCAGACCAAACAAGTAACGGTAAAATTTCAACCCTTGGGATACGCAGGAGCAAAAACCGCCACTATGACCATTAACAGCAACGCCGGAGTTAGCCCGTCTTTCCCGATTACCCTCAATGCAAAGAAAGACAGCGTAGCGTTCAGCGTATCAAAACAGAAAATTGACTTCGGAATTATTTGTCCGAACGAAGACCAGACTGTTACTTTAGACCTGACTAATACAGGGGATATTGCCCTGACAGTTAATGCTGATGAAACTGCTCCATTTTCACTTCCGGCAAAAACCTGGACCGTTCAGAATAACGCTCCCGTCAGCTTTGTTGTTCACATGCAGTCCGTAGCAGAAGGCACATTCACCAAAAACATTACTTTTACGGATGAATGTAATAATAAATTCGTTCTCGAAGCAACCGGTATAGTTCAGAAAATGAGTATTAATCCAATTAATATTGATTTGAAAACTAATGTGGGTGCCCCCAAAGATACAACAGTCCAGTTGTGCAACAAATCTTTGAGACCGCTCAATATTAGCCAGGTTCAGATTGTCGGAACGTCAGTATTCTCTATTCTTAGTCCTGCTCTGCCGGCACCTGATTGGGTTCTTCAGCCCGGAGCATGTATGGACATTAAGGTGCGATATTCTCCGACTGACGCTAATGTAACAAATGCAAAAATAACATTCACCGGAAGCCCGTGCAATTTCCAGGATTCAATTACTTTATTCGGTAATCCGGCTCTTGCTACAGCCGATTTGGCTATTGACAATACTGATGGATATGTAGGTCAGACCATCCCAGTTCCGGTCAATCTTAGAAATCCGTTTAAAGTTACCGAATCGGGAGCAACCTCATTTAATACCGTATTCAATTATGACCAGGAAGTATTGAAATATATTTCTACTACTCCTGCCGTCACTGTCGTTGACAATCCGGGTGCTCTCACAATTACGGGTGCTCCGCTTTCAGGTATAGCCGGTGTGATGCTCACGGTTAATTTCCAGGCTTTACCCACTCCAAAGACTACATCTCCCTTAAGATTATCCGGTAGTAAATCAGTTGGCGGTGAAGTTGTTTTCAAAGAAATACCGGGTGTGTTTACTTTAAAGACAGCAACCTCTTCAATCAGGGTTGGAGATGGCACAGCAATCGCCGGACAAAACGTTTCCTTACCGATTTATCTTGAAAACGTTAATAATGTTACATCTTTCAATCAAAGTATAAATACCGAACTTTCATTCGATGCAACTTTGCTTGAACCAACCGATAAAACAATTACTGACCTGGGAATCAATGCTGGTACGAGAACCATCAAATACAGTAATCTTTCAGTAACACCCGGAGCTGACAAAATCATTGGTATAGCGAACTTCAGAGCGATGTTAGGTTCAGCTCCGTCAACTGCCGTTCGGATTGCCAAATCAGCAGTTGCTGTCG